>ERZ869909.2687-NODE-2687-length-11290-cov-4.566931_pt1 | contig 11290 bp, 10 predicted proteins | sample MGYA00520892_ERZ869909 | MGnify/ENA primary metagenome ERZ869909 (study PRJEB32215, sample SAMEA104723947) | bioreactor metagenome | biome: bioreactor; feature: anaerobic bioreactor; material: water | place: China | collected 2015-03-12 ... | reverse complement strand
TGCCCGAAAAGACGATACTCGCCCCGACGTTGACGTGACCCAGTCCACCGCGCATCCATCCCATCAACGCCTTGGCGAAGTTGAAGATGCGCTCGGTGATGCCGGCATTGTTCATCAGGCTGCCGGCGAAGATGAAGAAGGGGATGGCCAGCAGCGGGAAACTGTCGATGCCGTTGATCATGCGGTGGGCCACCACGATATCCGGCACCTGCCCGCTGATCAGTACAAACATCAGACAGGCACCGGCCAGGCTGATGGCGATGGGCACGCCAAGAACCAGCATGGTGAAAAGCGAGAAGAACAGAAATGACAGATGGTAGCCGCTCACGGCCAGGATAACGCAGCCAAGCACCGCGGTGGCCGAAAGAAGCGGAGTCACCAGAGGCGCGCGCCAACGTGTCAGCGAGAGTCGAGACATTCAGACTCCCTCCTGGCGTGCGGCACGAATGCGAAGGTAGACACGCTGCATGCCGCGCAGCGCCATCATGACGAAGCTGGCGCAGACGACGAAATAGACCAGACTCTTGGGCAGGTCCACGGAGACCATCATGCTGGCGGTACGATCGGCAAGCTTATAGGTGATCCAGGCCATAGAGAGGTAGAAGCCGATACTCACCGTCTCGGACAATCCCGCAAAGAGCCGGCCCAGCCAGGGAGGCATATAGCGGTAGAAGAATTCGACCATGATATGAGTGCCCTTGCGAACCGCCAGCACACTACCCACGAAGCCCACCACGATCAGCAGGTAACGGGCGACTTCCTCGGTCCAGGTCGTCGAGTCGCCGAGAACATAGCGGGTGAAGAACTGCAGCGAAACGACGATGATCAGCGCCCAGAACACGACCAGAGCGACGTAATCCTCGATGGCGTAATCGCTGAAATGGAACTCTTCGCTGTCGAAGGCCGACTCGAAATCGATCATCGGGTCGACGGCATTATCGAGCTCGTCGGGTTTGTTCGGCATGACGCTCCTCCCGCCCCGCCCCACCCGAGACGGGTGACGCGGGGCCCAGTGGCATGGCTAGGTCACTGGCCGATGGCCTGAAGACGCTCGTAGGTTTCTTCGTCCCAGTTGGCGTCGTCGCCAAGGTGGTGGGGTACGGTGATATCGCGGAAGGGTTCGCGATCGACCTCGTTGATGACGTTGCCCTGCTCTTCGAACCAGGCGGCCAGCTCTTGTTCGGCCTGGACGATATCGGCGGTATTGTTCTCGGCAGCTTCCTGGAATACCTCACGGAAGATCTCGCGGTCCTCCTCGGAGAGCTGGTTCCAGCGCGGTCCACCGACAATGGTGATCAACGAGTCGGTGACATGTCCTGTCAGGTTGATGTACTCCTGCACCTCGTGGAACGCCATGGCGCGAATCGCCGGCAATGGGTTTTCCTGGGCATCCACTACGCCCTGCTGCAGAGCCAGGTAGACCTCATCGAAGGCGATAGGCGTCGGGTTGGCGCCGGCGGCACGCGGGAACATCATGTAGAGCGGTGCGCCGGGCACCCGAATCCGCAGGTTCTGCATATCCTCGGGGACATTGATCGGCTTGTTCGCAGTGACGTGCCGCTCGCCATAGTAGTTGAGGGCGATCGGCACGTGGCCGGTCTGCTCCTGGTATCCGGCGGCAATTTCCTCGAACAGCTCGCTCTCGGCGTAAGCCTGCCAGTGATCGAAGTCACGGAACATGTAGGGGGCTCCGGCGATTCCCATGGGCCCATAGGCATGGCCGGCGAACTGTGCACCGGTATAGATGATGTCCACCGTTCCCAGGGTCAGCCCCTCGTTGATGTTCTCCTCGTTGCCCAGCGAGGAGGCCGGATGCACGCTGATCGCGTAGCGGCCATCGGTACGCTCCTCGATCTGCTCGGCTGCCCACTCGGCCCAGCGGTGGAAGGGCTCCGAGGTCTCGTAGACGTGGGCAAACCTCAGGGTTTCCTGGGCCTGCAGGGTTCCCGTGAAGCCAATTCCCGCGGCAAGCAAGGTAGCGGTAACCATGCGGGTCAGCTTGAGATGGCGTTGGCTCTTGTGACTCATCTTGTTTTCCTCACAACCTGTTGAGTTTGTTCTACGTGTGGGGTGTCAATGGTGGCCGGCCGGATGGGTATCTTGCTGTATACGTGTCATACCACCAAATTCCAACCTAGCCGCTCCGCGCCCATTGCGCAACTTGTGACAAGCGCCTGCCACCAACCCCGCCGGGTCAGCCAGCGCCCAAGCCAGCCGAAAGCTGCCGGTGCAGCCTGGCCAGCAGCAATGCTTCCCCGAAACCGCCCGCCTTGGTCATTACCCGGCGAGCCGGATGCCCGTCCAGGATGCCGAGCGCCACCCCGGACGACCATTCCGCTTCCACATGGATGGATGTCACACCTAGCCGTGTGAGCACTGCCATGGCGATATCCCCACCGGAGAGGAACAATAGGCCCTCTCCACCGCCCGACCAGGAACGGGTCACCGTGACCACACCTTCCGCCATGGCCCGGGCCACGTCCGAGGCCGTTGTCGCAGTGCCCCCCGAACCGGCAGGGGAAGGCTCGCCTGGAATCAGTACAGTGGCAGCCTCGGACAGCACGGGCACCTCACCACCAAGTGCCTGAGTGACCGGAAGGGATGGCGCCTGATCGATCAGCCTTGCCAGCTGTTCGCTTGCCCTGGGGCTGCGGGAGCCCATCGCATAGAGCACCCGATGGATGCTGCCAAGCGGCCGGTGGCCGGCTTGCAGGGGCCCGAAACAGCGCTGGGCCATGGCGGTGGCCAGACCGGCGGCGCCCACCAGCAAACGCGGTATTCCCGCCCGGAGCAGCGCGTCGTAAAGCAAAGCGATGTCCCGGTCGCTCTCGGCATCGGCCACACCATCGCCTGCAGGCAACGCCAGACTGTCTCGAACAAGGCGAAATAGCCTTACCCCCGCCGCCCCGAAGGCACGATCCAGCGGCCCCAATAGGGGGGGCGATCGGGCATCGGTTCGATAGGCACTCTCGGCCAGCGGTACGCCGTCGACCCACACCTCGGCGTCGCGCACCAGGCGCCCCTGGGCGGGAACCGCCGGTACCAACAGCAGCGGGCGACCCGTCGCCTCGCGCATGGCGATACATTCGGCTACCACCTGGCCACGCAGGGTGGAATCGATCTTCTTGAACCAGGCTGTGGGCGCCGTCCGGGACAGACATCGAGTGGCCCTGTCCACCCGCTCGGCGGCCAGGTCGGCAGAGAGATGGCGGGATTCGGTATTGACCGCAATCACATGGGGCCAGGCGCCTTCCCAGCCGGACAAGGCGCCTTCAAGCGCCTCCAGCGAGATCACCACCCGCGCATCGGCGCCCCGAGCGGCGAAGGGGGCAGCGGCATCCAACGCGCCGGTCAGGTCATCGGCCACGATGGCGACACGACAGCCACCGCTGGCACCGCTCACTCCAGCCTTCGTCGCTCGATTCACACCCAGGTCGCTCACGCCCCGGCTCCAGCCGCGACGTCCGCCAGCCGACGCGCATAAGCGATGGCCGACCCCAGGTTGGTGGCATCCGCCCTGCCCTGCCAGGCGATATCGAAGGCGGTACCGTGGTCCACCGAGGTGCGCTGCACCGGCAGTCCGAGGCTGACATTGACGGTCGTATCGAAGGCGATCAACTTGACCGGGATATGCCCCTGATCGTGGTACTGGGCCACGACAAGGTCGAATTCCCCCCGCGAGGCCCGATAGAACACGGTGTCGGCCGATATCGGACCATTAACGGCGAAGCCACGCGCCTTGAGCGTCTCGACCGCGGGTGAGATGACTCGGGTGTCCTCGTCGCCAAAGATCCCGCCTTCGCCGCAGTGGGGGTTGAGCCCGGCCACGGCGATGCGCGGCTTCGCCACGCCCATGGCCACCAGGTGCGCATGACCCGCCTCCACGGTGGCGACGATACGCTTCTCGGTCACCCGTTCGATGGCCCCGCGCAGGGAGACATGGGTGGAGACATGCAGTGTCGACAGCGTCTCGGAGGCCAGCAGCATGAACGACGACGGCGCCCCGGTGAGAGCCGCCAGCATTCCGGTATGGCCATCGTAATGATGGCCGGCCTCGTGCAGCGCTGCCTTGTTGAGCGGCGCAGTGACGATAACCCTGGCCCGGCCGTCCTGTACCAGGGCCACGGCGGACTCGACACAGCGAAACGCCATATCGCCGCCGCCGGCGCTGACCTGGCCATCGGGTATCTCGACGCCCTTCGGCACCTCGACGACGGCCACCGCCACGCCGTCACTGGCTTCAGCCGCCTCGTCGAGCGGTGTGAAGGCAAGCTCAGCGCCGATGGTGCGCGCCGCACGACGATAGATGGCGGGGTCTCCCACCAGCAGGGTGCTGGCGCGTTCGACCGGCGACATCGCGGCCACGGCACGGCAGATGATCTCCGGACCGATACCGGCCGGGTCCCCCATGGTGATGACGATCGCGTAGCAGGGAGTGGGCGTCGTCATGGCATCAGCTGTCCGCCGTTGACCTCGATCACCTGCCCGGTGACATAGCCACTCATGGTATCGGTCCCCAGGAAGACGTAGGCTCCCACGCACTCCTCGGCGCTGCCCAGGCGCCCCATGGGAATCGACGCTCGTGCCGCCGTCAACTGGGCCTCATTGGAATGGCGTTCGTGGAAGTCGGTGGCGATGGTACCCGGCGCCACGCCGTTGACGCGAATGCCCTCACCCGCCAGCTCCTTGGCCATGCTGTGAGTCAGGGTGCTGACGAAGCCCTTGGCCGAGGCGTACAGACCGGCCCCGGGGCCGCCACCATTGCGCGCGGCGATGGAGGTGGTATGGATGATATTGCCGCGTCCGGCACGACGGAAATGAGGCAGCGCGGCACGACTGGCCATGACCACCGAGCGAGCGTTGAGGTCCATCACACGGTCGTACTGCTCGTCGTCCATGTCGCCGAGGGCGACTCGCCCCAGCATGTCGCCGGCGTTGTTGATCAGCAGGTCGAGACCGCCCAGCCGCTCGGCGGCCTCATCGACCAGACGCTGCGCCTCGCTGGAACGGCTGACATCGCCCTGCAGGGTGAATGCCTCACCGCCAGCGTCCCTGACCGCCTGGGCCACCGTCTCGGCGGGGCCGGCGCTGGCGTGATAGTGCACCGCCACCCGGGCACCCAGCGCCCCCAGCTGCCTTGCCACGGCGGCTCCGATACCGCGACTTGCCCCGGTAATCAGTACCCGCTTGCCCTTCCACTCGTCGAACATTTCATTCTCCAGGATATTGGCATTCAAGACAGGCCCCACAGCGCACCTACCCTGTCGTCGAGCTTGCCTATCGACCCGAACCTATCGACCCGAACCTATCGACCCGAACCTATCGACCCGAACCTATCGACCCCAAACAGGGCGTTGCGATAAAGTGACTTTATTGGCATACCTGTCATACAGCATGACAATGAATACCATGATAGGCGATGTTGGGCTAACCGCCAGCTTCGCCCTGACGCCACCGGAGGCATCCATGACCACCATCTCCCGCATCGAGGTGCAGGACATCCGTTTCCCGACCTCGCGCACGCTCGACGGCTCTGATGCCATGAATGCGGCGCCGGACTATTCTGCCGCCTATGTCATCCTGCATACCGACGATGGCGGTCCAGAGGGACATGGACTGACATTTACCATCGGTCGCGGCAACGAGATCGTGGTCATGGCGGTATCCTCCCTCGCGCATTTGGTCGAAGGCCGTTCGCTGACTTCGATCACCGCCAACATGGGCGCCTTCTGGCGGGAGATTACCGGCGACAGTCAGCTGCGCTGGATCGGGCCAGACAAGGGGGCCATCCACCTGGCCACCGCCGCACTGGTCAATGCCGTCTGGGATCTTTGGGCCAAGTGCGAGGAAAAGCCGGTATGGAAGCTGCTCGTCGACATGGCCCCGGAACAACTGGTGCGCTGCCTCGATTTCCGCTTCGTCACCGATGCCCTGACACCCGAGGAGGCTATCGCACTGCTGCGCCGACAACAGGACGGCAAGGCCCAGCGCGAGGCCGAGCTGCGTCGCGACGGGTATCCCGGCTATACCACCTCCGCTGGTTGGCTGGGCTATTCCGACGACAAGGTTCGTCAACTGGCCCGCGAAGCGCTCGCTGATGGCTGGACCCACTTCAAGCAGAAGATTGGTGGCAATATCGAGGAGGATGCCCGCCGCGCCGCACTACTGCGCGAGGAAATCGGCTGGGACAACGTGTTGATGATGGACGCCAACCAGGTGTGGGAGGTCGACGAGACCATAAGCAAGATGCGCCGCCTTGCCGAGTTCGACCCCTTGTGGATCGAAGAGCCGACCAGCCCAGACGATATCCTCGGCCATGCCGAGATCCGTCACCGGGTGTCACCCATCGGCGTGGCCACTGGCGAGCATTGCCACAACAAGGTGATGTTCAAGCAGTTCTTCCAGGCCGATGCCATTGACTACTGTCAGCTTGATGCCGCACGCCTGGGGGGGCTCAATGAAGTCATCCTGGTGGTATTGATGGCAGCCAAGTTCGGTGTGCCTGTCTGCCCCCATGCCGGGGGTGTCGGCCTATGCGAATATGTGCAGCATATCTCGCTCTTCGACTACATCGCCGTCTCGGGGAGCCTGGAGGGGCGTGTGTTGGAATACGTGGACCACCTGCATGAGCACTTCATCGATCCGGTGGTGATTCGCAGGGGCCGCTACCAGGTTCCCGATGCGGCTGGGTACAGCATCGCCATGCACCCGGCCTCCCTGTCAAGTCACCGCTTTCCCGACGGCTCCGCCTGGGCAGGGGAGACCTGACCGTACCGAACGACAGGATTTGGCAATGACCTCAGCAAGCGACTTTCTGGACTCACTGGCGCAGCGGCTGGGCGAACCCAACGTGCTGCGCGATCCTCAGGAGATGGCGCGCTACATCAGCGACTGGGCCGGCGGCAGGCTGGGCATGCCACTGGCAGTGGTTCGCCCCGACTCGACCACCGCCGTCGCCGCGGTCGTCGCACTGTGCGGGGAGCACGGCGTGCACCTGTCACCCCAGGGCGGCCACACCGGCCTCGTCGGCGGTGCACTGCCCGACAGCAACGGCCAGGAGGTTGTGCTCAGCCTGGAGCGCATGAACGAGATCCGCGCAATCGATCCGGTCAATTTCACCATGACCGTGGATGCCGGCTGTATTCTCGACACCGTCAAGCAGGCCGCCGCCGAGCACGACTGCGACTTCCCGCTTTCACTGGGCGCCCAGGGCAGCTGTCAGATCGGCGGCAACATCGCCACCAATGCCGGTGGCCTCAACGTGCTGCGCTACGGCATGATGCGTCAGCTCGTACTGGGACTGGAGGTGGTGCTGCCCGACGGGCGAATCTGGAACAACCTCAAGGCGCTGCACAAGGACAACCGCGGCTATGCCTTGCAGCAGCTGCTGCTCGGCAGCGAAGGCACACTGGGCATCGTCACCGGCGCCGTGCTCAAGCTGGTCCCAAGACCCGACCAGTCGCGTACCGCCCTGCTCGGCCTGTCCTCCGTGGAGGCCGTGATCGATCTATACGGCTTGGCCCGGCGCGGCTGTAGCGACCTGCTCACCGCTTTCGAGCTGATACCGCGGCGCTGCATCGAGTTGGCGATGGAGGCAACGCCGACACTGCGCGACCCGCTGGACAGCACCTATCCCTGGTACGTGCTGATGGAAGTCGCCGCCACCGGCCCGGTCGACCTCGGTGCCATGCTCGAACTGCTGCTGGAAGACGGCATGGAGCGCGGGCTCGTCCTCGACGGCGCCCTGGCCTCGAGTGAAGCCCAGTCAGCGCAGCTCTGGCAGCTACGAGAAAGCATGCTGGAGGGGCAACGACTGCGTGGCGAGCACCTGCGAACCGATATCTCGGTGCCGATCTCGGCGATTCCCGCCTTCGTCGAACGCACTTCTCAGTGTGTGCAGGAAGCCTCACCGGAGTGCGAGATCATCGCCTACGGGCATGTGGGCGATGGCAACCTGCACTTCAACATACTGCCGCCCCCCGACATGGCCGAAGCGGACAAGTACCGCCACCTGCACGAACTGGAAGCACTGCTGTTCATCGTGCTAGACGAATTCAACGGTAGCATCAGCGCCGAGCACGGCATCGGCCGCACCAAGCAGAGCGCCTACCTGGCCCGACTCTCACCTGCCGAACGGGAGCTGGTGGAGGGCATCAAGACACTGTTCGACCCGGCCGGGATCATGAACGCAGGACGGCTTCTGCCTCCCCGCTGACGTATCCCGCCAGCAGGCTCCCGCAGCACAGGGCCGCGGGAAAGGGCCGCGGGAAAGGGCTCAGGTCGTCCCGAACCGCTCGGCCAGGCTGCGCATCGCATTGACCAGCAGCAGGGTATCGATGCCCACCCCGACGAAGGTGCAGCCCGCCGCCAGATACCGGCGCGCCTCCTTCTCGTCCACGGTCACGATGCCGGCGGCCGTGCCGGCTTCACGAACCCGCTCGATGGCGTCATCGACGGCGGCGCGCACCTCGGGGTGATTGGCATTGCCCAGGTGCCCCAGGGCCGCGGAGAGATCCGCCGGGCCGATGAAGACGCCGTCGACACCGGGGGTCGCGGCAATCGCCTCGATGTTGTGCAGCCCCGCCCGGGTCTCCACCTGCACCAGCAGGCACATCTCCTGATTGGCCAGTTGCAGGTAGTCCTCCACCTGGCCCCAGCGCGCCGCTCGGCCCAGCACGTGACCAACGCCGCGAAATCCCGCCGGCGGATAGCGCATCGCCGCCACCAGCTCGGCGGCCTGTGCCGCACTTTCCACCATGGGAATCAGTAGGGTCTGGACGCCGATGTCCAGGTACTGCTTGATCAACACCGGATCCCCCGCCGGGGGTCTGACGATGGGCTGGGACGCATAGGGGGCAATGGCCTGCAGTTGATTCAGCAGACTTTGCAGGTCGTTGGGGGAGTGCTCCCCGTCCAGCAACAGCCAGTCGAAGCCAGCTGTCGCCGCCATCTCGGCGGTATAGGCATGGGGCAGACCGAGCCATAGGCCGGTCTGACGCTCTCCGACCAGTAGCCGCTGCTTGAAGCGGTTGCGGGGCATCTGCATCGTACTACCTCGTTATCGGCTGACACCGGCCGAGCAACCCGCTCGACCTGGAATGAAGGGCCTGCAACAGGTGGATGCCAGCAATGCTGGCGGCATCGCTGGCGACTTCATGAACCGCCACCCCCCGACTACCGAGCGCCAGGCGATAGCGCTCGCCGAGCTCATGCGAGCCAATGACGACCACCTCCTCCCGGGACTCGATCAGGCTACCCATGGCCAGGAGCTCACTGCCGATCAAGACACCGGAGAGGAAACTGCCCACCTGCCCGGCCGCCAGGCCGTCGTGCAGGTGACGACTCCTGGCTTCGAACAGCGCATGCAGCAGGCCGGCGCGGTGCCCCGCGGCCGCTAGACCGCGCTCGAACCCCTCCCTGTCGAAGCGGTCCTCCTCGGGAACCGGCTCACCCAACAGGGTATGGAAGCGCACCGCATGAAACAGCTCACCGGTCATCAGCGTGGTGAAGTGCTCCAGCACACCGGCATGCAGGCTGGCCCACTTGCTGTGGGTGCCCGGCAGGCAGCAGAGCCCCTCCGACCGGCCCATGAGCGAGAGCGCCCCGAAGACTTGCACCTCCTCGCCACGCATCACGTCGACATGCTCCGGCGTAACGATCTTGCCCCCCGGCACCAGCCAGGCATTCTGGAAGCCGGGAGCGGGTGTCAGCCCTTCGGCCAGGGTCTCGAGCGAGAGTGGCAGTTCCGGCTGCGGAGCCTCGGCCCAGCCGCTGCGCGCCCCCACCATACCGGCGAGATAGACCGGCAGACGGTCATGACCGCCCGCTGCATCGAGCCAGTCGGCCAGATGCTGCCGACAGTACGTCGGGAAGGCATCGCGGCTCAGGGTGCGCAGTCCCGAGGTCGACCGGATCTCGTCAAGGCACCGCCCGGTAGCGGCGTCCACCAGAAAGGCGCGAAAATTGCTGGTTCCCCAGTCGACGGCAACGAAGGCATCCATTATTGCCCCGCCCCGCTCGTCTGCAGACGGTGCCACTCGGCGACCAGGGCAGCAGCCCGACGTTCCACCTCCTGGCTGGAACGTCCCGGTACATACAGGCTGCCACCGAGGCCGAAGCCGTCGATGCCCGCCCCGTGCCAGGTCGCCATATCCGGGATATCGATACCGCCCACGGCCAGTACCGGAAGGTCGGGAGCAAGCACGGCCCGCAGGTCGTTGAAGTAACCGACCCCCAGGTGGGCGGCGGGAAACAGCTTGAGCGCGCAGGCCCCGGCACGCTGGGCTGCCAGGGCCTCGGTGGGTGTCATGCAGCCGATCATCGAGGCCATGCCCGCTTCGTGTCCGGCACGGATCACCTCCAGGTCACAGTTCGGCGTCACCAACAGCGGTGCGTCGAGACCCGCCAGGCGCCGCGCATCGGCCGACGACAGCACCGTCCCCGCCCCCACCAGCACCTCATCGGGGCAGTGGGCTCTCAGCCGTACGATGCTCTCCCAGGGATTCGGCGAGTTGAGCGGCACCTCGATCAGGCGCAAGCCACTGGCGATAAGCACATCGGCGATATCCAGCACCTCGTCGGGGCGTATGCCGCGCAGGATGGCCACCAGCGGACAGGCTGCCAGCGCCTGCTGCAAGCGAAGCCCGTTCGGGGTCATGGCAGTCTCCCTGTTCATTCCGGCTACCATTCGGCCACCGATCCATCGGCATGGGTCCAGAGGGGGTTGCGCCACCGATGTCCGACCTTGGACCGCTCCTCGACAAAGGCCTCGTCAATCTCCACGCCAAGCCCCGGGCCTTGGGGAATTGCGCAGAACCCCTCCTCGATGGCCAACACCGACTTGTCGACGAGGTAGTCGAGCACATCATTGTCCCGGTTGTAGTGGATGCCCATGCTCTGCTCCTGGATAAAGGCGTTGTGGCAGACAGCGTCGACCTGCAGCGAGGCGGCCAGCGACAGCGGCCCCAGCGGGCAGTGTGGCGCCAGGGCCACGTCATGGCAGGAGGCCAGGCTGGCGATACGCAGGGCCTCGCTGATGCCGCCACAGTGGGAGATGTCGGGCTGCACGATATCGACCATGCCATCCGCCAACAGATCGCGGAACTGATAGCGTGTGAACAGCCGCTCCCCCGTCGCGATGGGATAGCCGAGCCCACCGGCGATCTGCTTGAGACAGGGCAGATGCTCCGGCAGCACGGGCTCTTCCACGAACATGGGGTGGAAGGGTTCGAGTTCCCTCAGCAATGCCTTGGCCATGGGCCGATGGACCCGACCATGGAAGTCGATCGCG
>ERZ869909.2685-NODE-2685-length-11307-cov-3.756723_pt1 | contig 11307 bp, 9 predicted proteins | sample MGYA00520892_ERZ869909 | MGnify/ENA primary metagenome ERZ869909 (study PRJEB32215, sample SAMEA104723947) | bioreactor metagenome | biome: bioreactor; feature: anaerobic bioreactor; material: water | place: China | collected 2015-03-12 ... | reverse complement strand
CGCAACGCCCGGCACAGCCGCAAGCGCCGCCTCGGCCGCGCGGCGCACCGGCTCGAGCGCGCCGGCCGCCTCGGCCTGCCCACCGTCGGGGTGGGCGATCACGGCAACGAGCTGGGGTTCGGCGCGATCCGCGAGGCCGTGGTGGCATGCGTTCCCAACGGCGAGCGCATGGCCACGACCGTGGCGACCGACCTGATCCTGCCCTGCATGATGTCGAACTGGGGCTGCTACGGCATACAGGCGGCGCTGGCCTTCCTTCTCCGGCGGCCCGATCTGCTGCACACGCCGGAGCAGGAGGAAAGGATCGTGCGGGCCTGTCTCGATTCCGGCGGCCTGGAAGGCATGAACTGCACCACGACCTTCACGGTCGACGGCCTCGACGGGCGCACCTCCATGGCCTGCATCCAGATCCTGCGGGACATCGTTTCCAAGGGCCTGGAAGCGCCGGTGACCCGGCTGGTCTGAGCCATGTTCGCCTACGTCCTTCGGCGGCTCGTCCAGATTCCGCTGGTCCTGGTCGTCGTCTCGCTGACGATCTTCATCATCGTGCGGGCGACGCCGGGCGACCCGGTCCAGATCATGCTGGGGATGCAGACCTCGCCGGAGGCGGAGGCGGCGCTGCGCAAGGCGTTCCGCCTCGACAGGCCCGTCGCCGAGCAATACGTGCTGTGGGTCTTCGACATATTGCGCGGCGATCTCGGCAATTCGATCCGTCTCAACCAGCCGGTCGCCGACCTGCTCATGGAGCGCTTTCCCATCAGCCTGAAGCTGGCGCTGGCCTCGATCGCCTTCGCCATCGCGGTGTCGATCCCGCTCGGCGTGGCCGCGGCGCTGTGGCGCAACAGCTGGGTCGACTATCTGTGCACCGGCTTCACGCTCGTCAGCTTCTCGGTGCCCAACTTTGCCCTCGCCCTGATCCTGATCTTCGTCTTCTCCATCCAGCTCGAATGGTTTCCCATCACCGGCATAGGCTCGGGCTCCCCGGCCTCGTGGCGCGAGGCGGCGATGCCCTACGTGCTTCCCTCGATCTCGCTGGGCATTCTCCAGGTCGCCGTGCTGACGCGCCTGCTGCGCTCGAGCATGATCGACGTCCTGTCGCAGGACTACATCCGCACCGCCCACGCGAAGGGATTGCTGCCCGTCACCGTGATCGTGATTCACGGCCTGCGCAACGCGCTGATCCCCTTCGTCACCATGGTGGTGATCCAGTTCGGGTTTCTCGTCGGCATCCAGGTCACGATCGAATACGTCTTCGCCATCCCGGGAATGGGCTCGGCGATGCTCAGCGCCGTCGTCAACCGCGACTTCCCCGTCATACAGGGCTTCACGCTGGTCATCGCGATGTTCTTCCTTCTCGCCAACATTTTCGCGGACGTGATGTATTCCATCCTCGATCCGCGCATCAGGCTGTGACATGACGGTCGTTGCGCCCGACGCCGCCGAGCCGCCCGCCCTGTCGGGCATGACGATGGCCATGCGGCAGTTCGTCGGCAACCGCGCCGCCGTGTCCGGCATCGCGGTGATGCTCGCCATGTGCGCCGCCGCCGCCTTCGCGCCGTGGCTGGCGCCCTACGACCCGACGGTCATCGACCTGCCGGCCAAGCTGTCGCCGCCCAGCCTCGCCTATCCGCTCGGCACCGACCATTTCGGCCGCGACGTGCTGTCGCGGCTGATATGGGGCGCGCGGGTGTCGCTGATGGTCGGCCTGATCGTGGTGGTGTTCGCGCTCGCCTTCGGCGTGCCCATAGGGCTGGCGGCGGGCTATCTCGCCGGCCGCGTCGACAATCTGCTGATGCGCCTCATGGACGCGTTCCTGACCTTCCCGCCGCTGCTGCTCGGCGTCGCCATCGTCGGCCTGCTCGGCCCCGACATCCACAATGTCGTGATCGCGCTCGGCATCGCGCAGGTGCCGGTGCTCGGGCGGATCGTCCGCGGCAGCACCATGGCCGTCACCAACGAGACCTATATCCTGGCGACGCGGGCGCTGGGCGCGGGCAGCACCCGCATCGTCACCCGCCATGTCCTGCGCAACATATTGTCGCCGATCGTCGTGCAGTTGACGATCGTCTTCTCGGCCGCCGTCATCGCCGAGGCGTCGCTGAGCTTCCTCGGCCTCGGCACCCAGCCGCCGCAGCCGTCCTGGGGGCGGGACCTTTCCGAGGCGCGCCGCTACATGGCGGAAGCGCCCTGGCTGTTCCTGGCCCCGACCTTCGCGATCATGCTGTGCGTGATGTCGATCAACTTCGTCGGCGACGGCCTGCGCGACGCGCTCGACCCGCGGTCCTGGCGCGGGCAGCCGGTCGCGGACCCGGCGCGGGGGCAGGGGGCATGAGCCTGCTCGTCGTCGAGAACCTGCGCACCGAGTTCCCGACCGGCCGCGGCCTGGTGCGCGCGGTCGACGGCGTATCGTTCCGCGTCGACGCCGGCGAGGTTCTGGGCTTCGTCGGCGAGAGCGGCAGCGGCAAGAGCATAACGGCGCTGTCGCTGCTGCGCCTGGTGCCGAAGCCCGGCCGGATCACCGCCGACGGCATGCGCTTCGCCGGGACCGACCTTCTTGCCGCCACGGAGCGGGATCTGCGCCAGCTGCGCACCAGGCAGATCGGCGTCGTGTTCCAGGACCCGTTGAGGTCGCTCAATCCCGTGCTGACCATCGGGCGGCAACTGACGGAAACCCTGCGCCGCCATCTCGGGCTTTCCGGCAACGAAGCCCGCAAGCGCGCCGTGGAGCTGCTCGACATGGTCGGCATTCCCCTGGCCGCCAAGCGCCTCGCCTCCTATCCGCACGAATTCTCGGGCGGCATGCGCCAGCGGGTGATGATCGCCATCGCGCTGTCGTGCAATCCGCGCCTGCTCATCGCCGACGAGGCGACCACGGCGCTGGACGTGACCGTGCAGGCGCAGATCGTCGAGCTGCTGAGGACGCTGATCCGGGAACTGGACATAGCCGTGATCTGGATCAGCCACGACCTCGGGCTGGTCGCCCAGCTCTGCGACCGGGTCAGCGTGATGTATGCGGGGCGGATCGTCGAGAGCGGGCCGGTGCGACAGGTCTTCCGCCAGCCCTCCCACGCCTACACCGTCGGCCTGATCGCCAGCACGCCGCGGCTGGATCGCGTCGGCCACAGGCTTTCCACCATCGAGGGGCTGCCGCCGGACACGACGCGACCGACGGGGCTTTGCGCCTTCCTGCCGCGTTGCGGGCTGAGCGTCGAGCGCTGCCGGCAGGCCCATCCCGAGCCGCGCCCGGTCGGCCCGGATCATCTCGCCGCCTGTTTCGCGCACGAGGGCAGGCTGCGCGAAGGATTTCCGCAGTGACGGCCCCGCTTCTCGAGGTTCGCGACCTGAAGGTGCATTTCCCCGGCTCGGGGTCGCTGTTCGGCAGGGCCGCGCCCATCCGCGCCGTCGACGGCGTCAGCTTCACCATCGAGCGGGGAAGGACGCTCAGCCTGGTCGGCGAATCCGGCTGCGGAAAATCGACGACCGGCTATGCGCTGCTGCGGCTGGTCTCGGCGACCGGCGGCCAGGTCCTTCTCGACGGGCGCGACCTGCTCGCCTGTCGCGCGGGCGAGATGCGCCAGCACCGCCGGCGGATACAGATCATATTCCAGGACGCCGCCGCGTCCCTGGACCCGAGGATGCCGATCGGGGATCTGCTGGCCGAGGCCTTGGACATCCACGGCCTGCACCGCGGGCCCGGACGCATGGCCCATATCCGCCGGTTGCTGGACCAGGTGGGCATTCCATCCCATTTCCTCCAGCGCTACCCCTTCGAGCTGTCCGGCGGGCAGGCCCAGCGCGTCGCGCTGTGCCGGGCGCTGGCGGTGGAGCCGGACCTGATCGTCTGCGACGAGCCGATCGCGGCGCTGGACGTCTCGATCCAGGCGCAGATCGTCAATCTGATGCAGGATCTGCAGCGCGAGCACGGCTTGGCCTATCTGTTTATCTCGCACGACCTCGCCGTGGTCAGGCACATCAGCCACCGCATCGCCGTCATGTATCTCGGCCGCATCGTCGAGCAGGCGGACAAGACGGCGCTGTTCGAGCGTCCGGCACATCCCTATACGCGCGCGCTCCTGTCGGCGGTGCCGATCCCCGATCCCGAGATCGAGGCGGCGCGGCAGCGCGTCGTGCTGAGCGGCGAGCTTCCCAGCCCGGCCAACCCGCCATCGGGTTGCGTGTTCCGCACGCGCTGCCCCGACGCGCGCCCCGCCTGCGCCGATACGGTGCCGGCAAGCCGCAGGGTCGGCGAAGATCACGATGCGTCGTGTATCTTTGCTTGAGGAAGACGAACTTCATTCGGATCGATGTTGGAATACTATAATAATTCGTTCCCGAAACACATGGAGACGGGACGATATTCATGGGGGAATGCTATGCGTCCGGCGCATGCCGGCCCGGCTTTCACGGCCGTGCGGCACGCCGCGCTTGCGGTGCGCGCCAGGAGGCGAGAATGGGCCGTCAGTCCATGCGATGAAAATTCAGTATACTTAAATCCCGCCTGGCGGATGAATTTCCTGTCTCGTCACCCGTCGCCGCAGGTGTCGGATCACGGGCGATGCGTGGAGCGACCAAGCGATGACGGGAGGCATTCCAGCCCTTCTTTTGGACAGAAATCGCTCGAAAAATACTGAAAATCGATGAAATCGGCATTGTGTCGGGCCTTGTCGCCGGATCGCATCCGCAAGACGGCGCTGCGCGCGATTCCGCCGATCTGTGTCTTGCCGGAAGATTCATGATTGACATTCGGTATACTTATCATAGAGTGAACGAGGTCGACGGCGCGGATGGCCTGTGGCCGGGCGCATTCTCCCGGGATTTCGGCAGGCCCTTGCCTTCCGTTGAGGAATGTGGCCCGTATTGCGATTGCGCGTCGACGAATACTTGCAGCGATGAAAATAGAACGAAGGGGAAAGTGGAATGATGGCATCTGGTGATATTGATCTGGCGCCGCGGCCCCGGATGGATGTGCTCAAGGCGCTGCCCTCCTCCCTGGGCGCCGATGCCGTCATCGCCATGAACCCGGAGAACTTCACCTATGCCAGCGGCGTCTTCGTCCTGACGATGCGCTTCGTCCGCGCGCGCCAGGCATATGTGGTGTTCCCTGCGGCCGGGGAGCCGGTCGTCATCGCCTGCGGCATCGACGGTCCGCAGATCAAGGAAGCGACGTGGATCGACGACGTGCGCACCTATGAGGAGTTCGTCGAGCAGCCGGTCGACATCCTGATCGCCACGATCAGGGATCTCGGGTTGGAGAAGGGTCGCATCGGCATCGATTTCGACTATCTGCCCGCCGCCACCTTCCAAACCCTGACGCGGGCGCTGCCGGATGCCTCCTTCTTCGACACCTCCGCGCAGCTCGCGGCCATCCGCTCCGTCAAGACCCGGCAGGAGATCGCGGTGCTGGAGCGCAACGCGAAGTTGACCCACCAGGCCGTCCTCGACGCCATGGCCTCGAGCGTCGCCGGGGAATCGGAACGCGTGATCGCGAACCGCATCGCCACGCGGATCATCGAGCACGGCGCGGACACGATCACATGGATTTCCTTTCCCTGCGGCAATGCGGGCAAGCAGACCCACGGCCATCCCTCCGACCGCCCGGTCGAGCCGGGCGAGATCATCCGCTTCGACGTCGGCGGCACGTATGGCGCCTGGGCCAGCGACTTCGCCCGCACCTACTCCTCCGGCTCGCCGACAGCCGAGCAGCGCGACGTCTACGCGAAGCTCGTGGATATCCAGGCCGAGGTGATCGGCATGATGAAGCCCGGCGTCGCGGCGCAGGAGGTCTTCGCGTTCTGCAAGAAGAAGACGCTGGAGCGCGGCCTTCCGTTCCTGCTGCCGCATATCGGGCACAGTTTCGGCATCGAGATCCATGAAAGGCCGCTGCTGCGGCCCGGGGAGGAGATCGTCCTCGAGGAAGGGATGGTGCTGAACGTCGAGCCTTTGACGAGCGATAGTCAAGGCATCATGTATCACGTGGAAGACCTGGTGGAGATCACGGGCGGCGGCACGCGCATCCTGTCCCTGGGCCTTGCCCCGCGGGAACTGCCGGTGATCGGCAAGCCGGTTTCCGGCTGAGCGTCCGGACTTGCCGAACAGGGCCAAAACTACCGAACAGGGAAGGAGAACGGCAATGAGAAGAATCGCGCTTGCGGGGATCGCGCTGTGTTTCGGGCTGGCGGCGTCGTCGGCCATGGCCCAGACGATGCTCAGGCTCGCCCATCATCACGCGGTCGACGGCGCCGTCGACCGGACGGCCAGGCACTTCGCCGACCTGGTCAATGAGAAGACCGAGGGACGGGTGACCATCAGGGTGTTTCCCGGCGCCCAGCTCGGGCAGGAGCTGGAAGCCTTCGATCTTCTCAACCAGGGCGGCCTGGACATGACCGTCACGGCCGTCTCGCAGATGGAATCGGTGTACCCGCCGGTGGCGGTGACGTCGCTTCCCTTCATCTTCCGCGACTGGGACCATGTCCGGGAAGCGTTCTCCGGGGAATTCGGCGAGCGGCTGCGCGCCGACCTCCGCGACCGGAGCCAGGTCGAGATCCTGTCCTATTTCGGGCTGGGTTTCCGCGACATGCTGTTCATCGGCGAGCCGGCGACGACCGTGGAGGCCATGTCGGGCCTGAGGATGCGCTCGCCCGAGAACTTCATCTGGATTTCGATGTTCGAGAGCCTCGGCGCCCGGCCGACGCCCATCACCTGGGGCGAGGTCTATACCGCGATGCAGACCGGCGTCGCCGACGGGCTCGACAGCCCGGCCGCAAGCGCGATCGACATGAAGTTCAACGAGGTCACGAAGTCACTCGTGCGCACGCGCCACATGTACAGCGCCATGGCGCTCAACGCCAACAAGACGGCCTTCCAGAGGCTGTCGGCGGAAGATCAGGAACTGGTCCGCGAGGCGGCCATGGAGACCGGCGCGTGGGCGGATGCCGAAATCGCCATCCCCGGCGAGGAGGCCGCCTATGAAAAGCTGGCCGAAAGCGGCGTCGCCATCCACGACGTCGACGACATCGCGCCATGGCAGCAGGCGGTGGCGCCGGTCTGGAAGATCGTGACCGACCGTCAGGACGGGTCCGATCAGCTGATCGAGATGCTGGTCGACGGCAACTGATCCGCGATGGAGCCGATGCAGCCGGTCAAGAACAACGCGTTGAGCGCACGCAGCATCCGCGCGCTCAACGCGATCGGGGCGGTCGCGCTGGCGCTGACGATCGCCCTCACCTTCGGCCAGGTGGTCCTTCGCTACGTCTTCAACAATCCGCAGGCGTGGTCGGAGGAGATCTCCCGCTATCTGTTCATCTGGATCACAGCGATCGGCATCGCCAGCGCCTATTACAACGACACGAACATCAAGATCGACCTTCTCGCCGGGATGGGCGGGAAGGGCATGGAAAAGGTCGTCGGGCTTTTCAGATATGCCTGCGACATGCTGGCGGTCCTGACCATCGGCTATTCAGGCTTCATCGTCATGATGAACAAGTCCGGGGCCAAGTTCTTCACCGTTCCCTATCTGCCGCAGACGCTTTTCCATGTGGCGATACCGCTCTGTTTCGCTTTTTCGTTTTTGTACATAGCCATCAGAATCAAGAATATTCTTTCAAAGTAATTGTCGAAGAAAGTCGTTCGAGGGCAAGAATGGAAGCGATTTTTCTCATATCGATATTCATATTCCTGCTTCTGATCGGCGTTTCGGTCGCCGGTTCGATGATCCTTTCGGCGACGATATATCTCGTCAATTCCGGCATGCCGCTGGTCATCGTGGCCGAGCGCTTCACGGCCAGCATAAATTCATACACGCTCATGGCCGTGCCGTTCTTCATCTTCGCCGCCATCGTCATGAACCGGGCGGGCGTCACCTCGCGCCTTCTCGACGTCGCGAGCTGCATCGTCGGCGGGGCGAGGGGCGGCACCGCGCAGGTGAACATACTGGGCAGCGTGTTCTTCGCCGGCATGTCGGGCTCCGCCACGGCCGACGTCGCCTCGCAGGGCAGGATGCTGATCCCGCGCATGCTCGCGGAAGGCTACGACCGCAACTTCGCGGCGGGCGTGACGGCGGCCGCCTCGATCGTCACCTCGGTGATACCGCCGGCCATCATCATGATCATCTACGGCTCGGTGACGTCGGTGTCGATCGGCGCCCTGTTCTTCTCAGGCATCGTCCCGGGGTTGCTGATGGCGCTGGTGATGATGCTGGTCGCCGCCTGGATGGCGATACGCCGCGACTATCCCAGGAGCCCGAAGGTCGACCGCCGCGACCTCGGCGGGCTTCTCCTGCGCGCGACGCCGGCATTGCTGACGCCGGTGCTGATCCTCGGCGGCATCCGCTTCGGCCTGTTCACGCCGACGGAGGCCGGGGTGCTCGCCTGCGTGTACGGCCTTTTCCTCGGCCTCTTCGTCTATCGCGAGCTGCATGTGAAGGACATACCGGGCCTGCTGGCGGAGTCGGTCGAGGCGACCGCGCTGCCGATGTACATCATCGCGTCGAGCGCGGTGTTCGGCTTCGCCCTGACCGTCACCGGGTTCGGCTTCCAGCTCGAGATCTTCCTCAAGTCGATAGCCTCGGACCCGACCGCGTTCATCGCGCTGTCCCTCGCCACCATCTTCGTCGTCGGCCTGTTCGTCGAGGCGACGTCGGCGCTGCTGATCTTCGTGCCGATGTTCGCGCCGATCGCCCGCAGCTACGGCGTCGACGAGGTGCATTACGGCATCCTGGTCATCATGACCCTGATGGTCGGCACGATCACCCCGCCCGTGGGCCTGCAATCCTTCATCGCCGCCAGCATCGCCGGCGTCCGGGTGGTCGACGCCGATGTGTGGCCGTTCGTGATCGCCGTCTGCGCGTTGATCGTGCTGCTGATGTTCTTTCCCGCCATCTCGACGTTCCTTCCCGGCCTGGTTCTGTAGCCGGCGCGTTTCCCCCGACGGGGGCGCGTGACGCCGGCACCGCAGTAGAAAGTGCTTGTGCAGGAAACGCGCATCCGCTTATGCTGCCGGCATCGAGCTGACGACATCCTACGCATGATCCGCGCGACCGTTTGCGACCTTGTCCGCCTGCGGCCGTTCGACGCCGGTGTATGGAGGAGGCAATGTCCGAAGCATCCGGGGCGCTTTCGCACACGCATCCGTTCATTTCCCCCGACCAGGTGCATATCTATGCGCCTGGAGCCATCTTGGCCGAGGGAGACACCGGCCAGGACAACCGGCGGCGTGTCTTCTTCAGGGATTACCGCTTCGATCCGTCGACGGTGGTCGCGCCGGGGATCGAGGGCGTCCAGATCGTCATCTACACGCATGGCTCGACCCTGATGAAGCGCCGTTGCGGCGAGGGCTGGAAGGAAGAGCGCGTCAGGCCGGGGATCATGTCGCTGATGGGCGCGGGGCAGGCTTCCGACTGGGAATGGCCCGGCAAGATAGACGTGTCCCACCTCTATTTGTCCAACGAGCTGATGGCGGACACGGCGGCCTCCGCCTTCGAGCAGGATTACAGAAGGCTCGAAACCATGGACGTGCTGCGGCTCACCGACCGGAAGCTGCTGGTGCTGAGCGACGCGCTGGCGCAGGAGCTGCGCTCGCCGGGCGACGGCGGCAACCTGTTCATCGACGCGGTGGCCTCGGCGCTGAGCCTGCACCTCATCCGCGGCTACCACCACAATTGCCCTGCGGCCGACGTCAAGGGCGCGGGCATGCGCCTCGGCCCGGTGCAGAGGGCCTGCGTCCTCGACTTCATCGACACCAATATCTCGCGCAATTTCAAGCTTGCGGAGCTGGCCAAGGTGTCGGGGTTGAGCGAGTTCCATTTCCTGCGCTGCTTCAAGAACACGTTCGGCGAGAGCCCCCACCATTACGTGCTCGAGAAGCGGGTGAGGCTCGCCGTGGAACGGATCCGCCACACAAACCTGCCTCTCGCCGAGATCGCTTTCGCGGCCGGCTTCTCCGACCAGGCGCACATGACGCGCGCGGTAAGGAAGGTGGTCGGATCGACGCCCGGAGCCATGCGCAAATCCTGAGCGCGGCACCGGCATCCGGCCCGAAACCACGGCTCGGGCAGGATCGTTCAAAAGAAAAGCAGGATCGTTCAATCCCCGCGACCGGCGCTGCCTCAATCTCCTCGTCAACAACAAGCGCATCCGCACAAGCGGAGGAAAATGGAGGAGACATCGATGCCGCATCACGGCGAATTCCCATAGGCCCGGAATGCCGCCCTCGGGCGTCCCGCATCGCCAGCTTCCGCGCATGAAGAGCATCGTCAGCTCGCGTCTTCGGCGCGGGGCCGGATAGCACCGCGGGGCCTGTCCGGGATCGGCGGTCTTTTCGTCTCGCGGCGGCCGGTTTCGCGGCCCCTTCCCCGTCGCCCTCAGGCGACGGCAGGGACAGACGCGGCCGGACGCCGCAACCGCACTTCATGAAGCAAGGGGACCCAGATGACAGGGCACTACATCATGTCCATGGATGCCGGCGGCACCATGACGGATACCTTCTTCGTCGACGAGGCCGGGCGCTTCGTCGTCGGCAAGGCGCAGACGACGCCGGAGGACGAGTCGCACGGCTTCGGAAAATCCGTCGAGGACGCGCTGAAGCAGTGGGACGTCGAGGCCGCCGCCATCTTCCCGCAGGTCGCCACCGGCATCTATTCCGGCACCTCGATGCTGAACCGGCTGCTGGAACGCAAGGGCCGCCGGCTCGGCATCATCGTCACCGCCGGCTTCGAGGACTATTTCCAGCTCGAGCGCGGCATCCAGACCTATCTCGGCTATTCCTACCAGGACCGGCTGAAGGTCGGCACCCACCGCCACAATCCTCCCCTAGTGCCGCGCGAGCGCATCCGCGGCGTGCGCGGGCGCATCGACCTGTTCGGCACCGAGGTCATCCCGCTCTACGAGCACGAGGCGGAGGCCGCGGTCGCCGAGCTGCTGGCCAAGGACATCGAGGGTCTCGTCGTCAACCTCCTGTTCTCCTATGTCAGCGCCGCGCACGAGCAGGCGATCAAGGCCGCGGCCGAGAAGGTGATGGCGGCGACCGGCAAGACCGTGCCGATCTACCTGTCCAGCGACCTCTACCCGGTGATGCAGGACTTCGCGCGCCTGAACACGGTGACAATCGAAGCCTATGCGGCCGAGCCCTCGCGCGGCCAGTTCCAGAAGATCGCCGACAGGGCGAAGGGCTTCGGCGGCCAGTTCGAGCTGCGCGTGATGGCCTCGCATGGCGGCACCATCTCGACCGAGGCCAGGGAGCTGGCGCGCACGCTGATCTCCGGGCCGATCGGCGGCATGGTCGGCGCGAAATATGTCGGGCGTGAGCTCGGCA
>ERZ869909.2684-NODE-2684-length-11307-cov-10.162689_pt1 | contig 11307 bp, 11 predicted proteins | sample MGYA00520892_ERZ869909 | MGnify/ENA primary metagenome ERZ869909 (study PRJEB32215, sample SAMEA104723947) | bioreactor metagenome | biome: bioreactor; feature: anaerobic bioreactor; material: water | place: China | collected 2015-03-12 ... | reverse complement strand
CGCCGAACCGGGGGCGGCGGCGCGCCACTGGCTCGGCCTCGGGGCGCGCGAGCTGCACGTGGTGGACCTGGACGCCGCCCTGGGCGCCGGCGACAACCGCGCCGCCATCCGCGAGCTGGCCGGCGCCGCGGCGGCGGTCGGCGCGGTGGTCGAGGTGGGCGGCGGGGTGCGCTCCCGTGGGGCTGCGGACGCGTGGCTCGCGGTCGTCGCCCGGGTGGTGCTCGGCACCGTGGCGGTCACCGACCCCGGGTTGGTGGCGGAGCTCCTCGGCGCCTACGGGCCGGAGCGGGTCGTCGTGACCGTCGACGCGCGCGACGGGCGCGTCGCGGTGCGCGGCTGGGCCGAGACCTCCGAGGTCGACGCGCTGGCGTTGGCGCGGCGCATGGCCGACCTGGGCGTGCGCCAGCTGATCTACACGGACGTGAGCCGCGACGGCACCCTGCGCGGGATCGACCCCGAACCGGTCGCCCGCATGCGCGACGCCTTCGCGCACCGCCTGGTGGCGGGCGGCGGGGTCGCCACCGACGCCGACCTCGACCTCTACGAGCGCCTCGGTCTCGACGGCGCGATCGTGGGCCGGGCGCTGTACGAGGGGACGGTCCGCTATCCCCGAACTGCCTGAGGTCGAGACCGTCCGCCGGGAGCTGGCGCCGTGGCTGACGGGCCGTACGGTGCTGGACGTCGAGCGCGTCGACGCGCCGCCGGGGCCCAAGACGGCCGATCTGGAGCGCTGCGTCGGCCAGCGCATCGAGGGGGTGGGCCGCCGCGGCAAGTTCCTGCTGCTGCCGCTGCGGCGACCCGACGCCGCGGAGCCCTCGGACGAGCTCGTCGTGCACCTGGGCATGACGGGGGTGCTGTCGCCGCGGCTTCCGGCCGCGCACCTGCGGCTGCGGCTACGCCTGAGCGGCGGCTCGCCCGATGTCCTGTACGTGCAGGACGCGCGCCGCTTCGGCCGCGTGCTGGTGGTGCCGCGCGGCGACTACCGCGCCCTGCCGACCCTGGCGGCGATGGGCCCCGAACCCTTGGAGGCGGGGTTCACCGCCACCGCGTTCCGGGCGGCGTTGGCGCGGTCGAGCCAGCCCATCAAGGCCTACCTGCTGTCGCAGCGACCCGTGTCGGGCGTGGGCAACATCTACGCGGACGAGGCGCTGTGGCGGGCACGGGTGCATCCGCTGACGCCGGCGCGCGCGGTCTCGCCCGCGCGGGCGCGGGCGCTGCACCGCGCGATCCGCGAGGTGCTGGCGGCCGCCATCGACGCCCAGGGGACGACGCTCTACGATTACCGGACGGTGAACGGCGAGGTCGGCGCGTACCGCGAACGGCTCGCTGCCTACGGGCACGCTGGCGAACCATGCCCGCGCTGCGGCACGACGATCGTGCGCAGCGTCGTGGGGCAGCGCGGCACGCACCATTGCCCGCGCTGCCAGCGGCGCGCGCGGAGGAGGTCCCCGTGAGCGAGGCGCTGGTCCACGTGACGCCGATCCAGGTGCGCTTCGGCGACACCGACCGCTTCGGGCACATCAACAACGCGGCGTTCGCGACCTACGTCGAGAGCGCGCGCATCGAGTTGGTCACGTCGCTCGGGTACCCGCTCGGCGGGATGATCCTGGCGCACATGGCGATCGACTTCCGCCGGCAGCTGCACGTCGGCGATCCGCTGGTGGTCGTGACGCGGGTCGAGCGGATCGGCACGACCTCGATCCGGATGCGCCAGGCGCTCGTGCGGCCGGCCGTGGCCGAGGCTGGCCACGGGCCCGCGCGCGGCGAACCCCTGGCCGCGGCGCCGGTGGGCGATCGCGTGGCCGACGTGGCGACGGTGATCGTGACGTACGACTACCGGGAGCAACGGCCCGTGCCGGTGCCCGACTTCCTGCGCGAGCGGTTGGGGCCCTTCACGGGGCCGCTTCCGTGACGGAGGCGCGCCGCTCCCGCGGAGGCGGGATCGCGCGGGCGGGAGGGTACCACCGCCGGATCGGGACGAATGTCCCGACCCCTCGGGTGGGCCTCCGCTACCCTGGAGGTGCACCGAAGGTGGATCGAGCGCCGATTAGATCGCTCCGGCGAGCCGGAGGGTCGAGAAGGGGCCCCACCGAACGTGCCGCCGTCGGGAGGCGCCACCCTGAACCCCGCGGGGCGTGGAGCGCATAGCCCCCGGGCCACAGGACGCTAGAGACCCGAACGACAGCGCCGGGATGGGCCCGGCGCGGGGTGGACCGCCCACGGCGAAACCCAGACGGGATGCCAGGTCGACATCGCATCCCGTGGAACCGGACCCCGCGGCGCGTACGGTCGCGGGGTCTGGTGGTTCGTGCGGGGGCGGCGCGCCGTCGCGCGTGGCAGGCCTGCTCCTGCTGGCGATCGCGGGGTGGGGCATCGTCACCGAGGTGCTGCCGAACCTCGCGTGACGGGAGGATCGAGGAGGTCCACCCACGCGTCCACCACGGCCGGTTCGAAGTGTTGGCCGCGCTCCTGGATCACGTGGGCGCGGACGCGCTCCTCGGGCCAGGCGCGCCGGTACGGCCGGTCGCTGCGCAGGGCGTCGACCACGTCGGCGACGGCGAACACCCGCGCGAGGCGCGGGATCTCCTCGCCCGCGAGGCCGTCGGGGTACCCGCCGCCGTCCCAGCGCTCGTGGTGCGAACGCACCACCGGGAGCGCCGCCTCGAGCCCCCGCACCCCGGCCAGCAGCTGCTCGCCGAGCACGGTGTGCCGGCGCATCTCGTCCCACTCGCCCGCGTCCAGCGGTCCGGGCTTCCGGAGCACGGCGTCGCGCACGCCGATCTTGCCGACGTCGTGGAGCAGCGCGCCTTGGCGCAGCGCCTCGAGCTCGTCGTCGCGCAGGCCCAGCCGCTGGCCCAGGCGCAGCGCGAGTTCGGTGACGCGGCGCCCGTGCCCCTCGGTCTCGTGGTCGCGCAGGTCGAGCGCGCGGGCCCACCCCTCGATGACCACCTCGTACGCGCGCCGCTGTTCGTCGAGGATGCGGCGGTGGCGGCGCGCGATCGCGAGCTCGAGCAGGTACACGAGGACGGCGGCGGCGAGGACGTAGCCCCACCCCTTGGCCGTCTGCCAGCGGGTGAGGGTCTCCACGTCGACGCCGAGGCCCAGCAGCCACCGGTCCGAGAAGAGGATGTACGGCACCGACACCAGCAGCAGCGCCAGGGCGATGCCGCCGGGCCGAGGCGCGGCTCGCCTCCGCAGCGCGTCCACGGCGCCATGGTAGGGGCGCGGCGGGCGGCGGAGCGTGACGAATCCGCCGCCCGCCGGCGACGCCCGGGCGTTCGCGACCGGTCCGCATCGCCGGCGACGCACGCGCGCGCCGCCGGCGGTAGCATGGCGCCGGAGGTCCCCGATGCTTCGCAACGAGAGCAACCTGGATCGAATCCTGCGGGCCGTCGTCGGCGGCGCGCTGCTCGTCGCTTGGATCGCCGGCGCCCTGTCCGGCGTGTGGGCGGTGGTCCTCGGCCTGGTGGGGTTGGTGCTGGTGGCCACGGCGCTCGTGGGCTTCTGCCCGCTGTACCGGCTGCTGGGCGTGTCGACCTGCCCGGTCCCGACGAAGCGTTGACGTCGGGGGCGCGGCGCTCCCGCGCGGACGCGGCCGGCCCGGCGCGGCTGGTAACATCTGGGTTTCGTGGGGTGGTGCGTCCCGGCCACCCCGGTGCCGCGGTTCGCGCGCGCCACGAGAGGAGCGCCATGTCGCGTCGTGCCCTCGGAACCCTCGTCCTGGCCCTGGCGTCCGTCGCCGCGGCGCAGGGCGCGAACGCCTGGACCTGCCCCGCCGGCTTCGCCGGCCAGACGCTGTCGGTCTACAACTGGACCACCTACATCGCCGACGACACGGTCGCCAACTTCGAGGCCGCCTGCGGCGTCCGCGTGATCTACGACACCTACCCGAGTGAGGACGACATGCTCGCCCGCATGCGGCAGGGCAACCCGGGCTACGACATCGCCGTTCCCTCCGACCGGGTGGTGGCGATCATGGTCGAGGAGGGCCTGCTGCTGCCCATCGACCGGGCGCTGCTCCCGAACTGGGTCAACCTCGACACCACCTTCCTCGACCTGGACTTCGATCCCGGCAACCGCTACTCGGTTCCGTACCAGTGGGGGACGATGGGCATCGGCTACCACGTCGGCAGGGTCGGCTTCGAGATCACGAGCTGGATGGACATGTTCACGTACGAGGGTCCCGTGTCGTGGATCGAGGACATCCGCGCGATGATGGGTTCGGCCGCCGCCGCGATGGGCCTCGACCCGAACACCGGCGACCCCGCGGAGATCCGCGCCATCCAGCAGTTCATGATCGAGCACGGCCGCAACGTGGTGTACATCAACCAGGACGACGGCCAGGAACTGCTGTTGCGCGGCGAGGTGGACATCGTCGTCGAGTACTCGGGCGACATCTTCCAGATCATCGACGAGTGCGAGTGCGACGACTTCGCGTTCGTGATCCCGGTCGAGGGCGCGAACTTCTGGGTCGACAACCTGGTCATCCCGCTCGGGGCCACGAACGTCCCACTGGCGCACGTCTTCCTCGACTACCTGCTCGACCCCAGGGTGGCGGCCGACATCGCCAACTACACCGCGTACGGCAGCCCCAACCAGGCCGCCGTCGACCTCGGCCTCATCGACGAGGAGCTGCTGGCCAACCCCGGCATCTACCCCGACGAGGAGACCGAGGCGAGGCTCTTCCGCGTGATCCAGGACAGCGACCTCGAGCAGGCGTACAACGACGCCTGGGACGAGCTGAAGATCTTCGTCGGCCGGTGATCCGGCGATCCGGCCCGGCGAGGCCGCGCGCCGCCCACGTGGAGGTGGGGCCCCCCACCCCCGCCGTGGAGGTGCGCCATCTGGTGAAGGAGTTCGTCGATCGCCACGGCCAGGTCGTGCGGGCGGTCGACGACGTCTCGCTGGCCGTGCGCGAGGGCGAGTTCTTCGCGCTCCTCGGGCCGTCGGGTTGCGGCAAGACGACCACCCTCCGCGCCATCGCCGGCTTCGAGGAGCCGACCGCGGGCGAGGTGCTGCTCCGCGGGCGTCCGGTGCGCGGCGTGCCGCCGTTCCATCGGCCGGTCAACACGGTCTTCCAGGACTACGCGCTCTTCCCCCACATGACGGTGCGCCAGAACGTGATGTTCGGCCTGCGGATGGCGCACGTGCCGCCGGCGGACGCGCGCCGGCGGGCCGACGAGGCCCTCGACCTGGTGCGCCTGCCGGACGTCGGCGAGCGGCGCCCGGGCCAGCTCTCGGGCGGTCAGCGACAGCGGGTGGCGCTGGCCCGGGCGCTGGTGAACCGGCCGGCCGTCCTGCTGCTCGACGAGCCGCTGGGGGCCCTGGACCTGAAGCTGCGCAAGGCGATGCAGGTCGAACTGAAGCAGCTGCAGCAGCAGGTGGGCATCACGTTCGTGTACGTGACCCACGACCAGGAGGAGGCGCTCGCGATGGCCGACCGCATCGCCGTCATGGCGGCCGGCCGCGCCCTGCAGGTCGGCCCGCCGGTCGAGGTGTACGAGCACCCGGCGGATCGGTTCGTCGCGGACTTCATCGGCGAGACGAACTTCGTCGAAGGCGTCCTGGAGGCCCGCGAGGCGTCGGGCGCCGTCGGCGTGGTACGGCTCCGCGACGGCCGCGCGCTGCGCGCGGCGCTGCGCGATCCCGACGTCGCCCCCGGCGGGTCCGTGACCATCGCGATCCGCCCGGAGAAGATCGCGCTCGTGCCGGTGGACGTCGACGCCCTCGACGACGCGGACCCGGGGGCCGTCGCGGCGGGCGCGGGGGTGGACGCCCGGTACTCGGCCGCAGCCGGCTTCAGCGACTTGCGCGGCGAGGTGACCGACGCGCACTACCTCGGCACCGACGTGCGCTACCGGGTGCGGAGCGGCGACGTCGAGCTGGTCGTGCGCGTCCAGAACCAAGGCGGCGGGTTCGACGGTGCCGCCCTCCGCGGCCGTCGCGTCGCCGCCCGGTGGCGCGTGGAGCACGCGAGCGTGCTCGCGTGAGCGCTGCGCCTCGGTGGTCCGCGCCGAGGCCGACGCCGGCAGGCCGCGGCTCGGATACACTCGCGGGCGTGCCGCTCCCCGTCCTCGACCTCGCCGGCGCCCCGGCGGACATGGGGGCCATCCACGGCCACCATGCGCGCCACGCCCTGCGCGCCTTCGCGGAGGAGCGGATCCGCCTGGCGGGCGAGCCGGCGTGGTCGGGGCGCGACCTCCCCCGCGACGTCGTGTTGTGGCTGGCGCAGCGCTGCCTCGACGACCACCGCGCCTACGCGCCGGACCTGGCGAGGGAGCTCGAGGCGTTGGCGGAGGCGGCCGGCCTGACGCCGGCCGAGGCGCTCGTCGTGAACGGCTTCACCGACTTCGTCGACACCGTGTACGCCGTCGGGGCACCGATGCCGCCGCAGCCGACCGCCACCCCGCTGGCGGCGATGGACTGCACCGCGTTCCTGGTGCCGGGCGCGCGCGCGGCTGGGGGCCACGCCATGTTCGGCCAGACGTGGGACATGCACGCCACGGCGACCGAACACGTGGCGGTGCTGCGCGCGGCCCCGCGCGACGCCCCCGCCTTCGTGGCCTTCACGGTGCTGGGCTGCGTGGGCATGATCGGCATGAACGAGCACGGCGTGTGCGTGGGCATCAACAACCTGTCGGCCGGCGACGGCGAGGTCGGCGTGACGTGGCCCTTCGTGGTGCGCAAGGCGCTGCAGCAGCGAGACCTCGAGGGCGCCCTCCGGTGCATCACGGAGGCGCGGCTCGCCGGCGCCCACAACTACCAGTTGCTCGACCGCCACGGGCGCGGCGCGAACGTCGAGGCCACCACCACGCGCACGGTCGTGACGCCGCTGGACGGGCGCGCCCTGGTGCACACGAACCACTGTCTGGCGGCCGCCACCCGCGAGGTCGAGCGCCCCATCGAGGACGAGGCCCTGGAGAGCAGTTTCGCCCGCTACGCGCGGGCCTGCGAGCTGCTCGAGCGCGACGGCCTCACGCCGGCCGACCTGGAGGCGGTCACCCGCGACGGCGATGCCATCTGCTACAGCTCCGAGGACCTGGACGTCGCCACCTGCGGCGCCGTCGTCATGCGCCCGGGCACCGGCGAGTTCTGGGCCGTCCGCGGTCTGCCCAGCGAGGGCTCGTTCGCGCGGGTCGACCTGCCGCGCTGAGTCGCCGCGACCGCCGTCGCCGAGAAGGCGGTCCGCGGAGCGCCGCGGCCGCCGACATGCGCTCGCCCCGCAACTGCTTCGCGCACCTTCGCGGCGCACCCGCGACAACGCCACGAGGCGCCATCGGGACGCGTGTCGACGCCGGACGCACGTGATGTATACATGACGCCGAACGCGTCCAGCGTGTACCGTGAGCAGGCGATGCGTTCGTCGCAAATCCCTCGCCCACGGGTGGAGACCCGTAGTCTGGAGCCCTGATGGCTGCCACCACAGACCTCCTGGACCTGTTCCGCCTCGTACTCCAGTCGGCCCGCGACACGGACCGGCTCCTGAACGAGTGGCTGGAACCCGAAGCGCGCCTCACGGTGCAAGATCTCTCGGTGCTGCACGCGATCGACGTCGGCGTCGCCTTCCCGACCGACATCGCGGTTCGCCTGAACCAGGCGTCCCCGACCGTGTCGCACGTGATCAGCCGGCTCGTGTCGCGCGGCCTGGTGGAGCGGTCGCGCGCCGACGACGACGGCCGCAAGCGCCGCCTCACGCTGACCAAGTCCGGCGCCGAGGCGCTGGCGCGCAGCCGCGAGGTGATCGATCGCGGCCTCGCGGACGGGCGCTACAAGCTCACGGAAAAGGACATCGTGCGCACGCAGAAGGCGGTCGAGAAGTACATGAAGATCCTGCGATTCGGGGCGTGAGCCCGCGAATCGCCCGATTCGGGGCCTGAGCCCCCGAATCCCCTGAGCCCGCGACAGCGACGCAGTGAGGCGCCGGACCCGAGAGGTGTCCGGCGCCTCGGCGTCGCTCGGGTCGCCGGCGCGGGGTGGTCAGCCCGAGCGGCGAGCGCCGCGCCGCTGCAGCGACAGCGACACGGCGACCAGCACGATCGAAGCGACGATCATCAGCGTGCTGACGGCGTTGATCTCGGGCGGGACGCGCTGCTTGAGCAGGCCGTACACGAACAGCGGGAGGGTGGTGGTCCCGACGCCCGCGGTGAAGAAGGTGATCACGAAGTCGTCGAGCGACAGGGTGAACGCCAAGAGCGCGCCCGCCAGCACGCCCGGGAAGAGGATCGGGAAGGTGATGCGCCAGAACGCCTGCCAGTCGTTGGCGCCGAGGTCGCGGGCGGCCTCCTCGAGCGACGGGTCCATGGTGGCGAGCCGGGCGCGCACGACGATCGCCACGTAGGCGAGGTTGAACGCCACGTGCGCGATGACGATCGTGCCGAACCCGGCCACGAGGCGGACGCCGGTCCACTGCTGCCAGGCCTCGAAGGCGATGCGGAAGAACACCGCCAGCGACACCCCCATGGTGATGTCGGGGATGACCACCGGCAGGTAGAACAGCGCGTCGAACAGGCGCCGCCCGGGGAAGCGGCCGCGGGCGACGGCCAGCGCGAACATGGTCCCGAGCGCGGTGGCGATGATGGTGGCGACGCTGGCGACCAGCAGCGAGTTGAGCACCGCGCGCAGGAGCTGCTCGGTCTGGAAGCGGCCGGGCCCGCTGCCCAGGCTGCTCGCCAGGTTCTCGTACCAGCGCAGGCTGAAGCCGCGCCAGGTGGACACCGACGGGGCGTCGTTGAAGGAGAACGCCACCAGCACCAGGATCGGCAGCCACAGGAACACCAGGGCGGCGACCGGCACCGCCCAACCGAGGGCCTTGCCGAGCCGTCGGAGCGTGAGGTCGCGGCGGAGCGCGCGTCGGCGATCGGGACCCACGCCGTCGCGCACGGGGCGCGGGGCGTCGTCGGGCAGGCCCGTGGCGAAGCGCCTCACGGGTCGCTCCGTTCACCCCACCGCGCGTAGACCACCACGCCGACGAAGACGATCACCAGCAGCACCATGGAGATGGCTGAGCCGAGCGGCACGTTGCCACGCCCGCGGAACTGCGACTGCACGAGGTTGCCGATCATGAGGCCGCCAGTGCCGCCCATGAGGTCGGGCGTCACGAACGCCCCGATCGCCGGGATGAACACGAGCATGGAACCGGCGATCACGCCCGGCAGGGTGAGCGGCCAGACGACGCGCCAGAACGCGCGCCAGTCGTTCGCGCCGAGGTCGAAGGCGGCCTCGACGTAGCGGCGGTCGAGCCGCTCGACGGCGGCGTAGATGGGCAGCACCATGAACGGTAGGTAGCCGTACACGAGCCCCAGGACGACCGCCGTCGGGGTGAAGAGCATCTGGACCGGGTCCTCGAGCAGGCCCAGGCGCACCAGCCAGGTGTTGAGCAGTCCCTCGCGCTGCAGGATCGTGATGAGCGCGTAGGTGCGCACCAGGAAGTTCGTCCAGAAGGGCAACAGCACCAGGAAGAGCAGCACCAGGCGGGTGGCGGGTCGCTCGCGCGAGGCGATGAACATGGCGGTCGGGTAGCCGACGAGCAGGCAGCCGAGGGTCGTCAGGGCCGCGAACCCGAGCGTGCGCCAGATCACGGGCCCGAACACCTCGAAGGTTCGTTGGTAGTGCTCGATCGTCCAGGGGGCGATGGGCTGGCCACCCGCACCGCGCGTCATGAAGCTGGCCACGCCCACGAACACGAGGGGGAGGAGGAAGAAGAGCACGAGCCAAACCATCGCCGGCGACGCCAGCAGGAAGGCGCGGGCCTCGGCGCCGGAGGGCCGGCGGGGCGGTCGGCGCCGAGCCGGATGCCGACCGGTCGACGTGCGCTGCGGGTCGGTCGTGGGCGACGCGGAGGCCACGCGCCAGTGTACCCACGGGGTAGCCGGACCCCGGGGGGCCGTGCTAGCGTGAGGCACCAAACGAGCGCAGAGGAGCGTGAAAAGCTTTCGAGACAACCCTACAGTGTGAGTTCAGACCGATCGTGCCCCCTCGGGTCTCGGGAGGAACGACTCTCGCGTGAAGGTTGTGGAGAACGGCGCACGGGCGCGGATTCGCACGATGCCGACCCCGTGGTTTGGCTCCCCCTTTTCGGACTTGCACACCTCGACGGGCGTTGCTCGCAGCGACGACGATGAGAGGAACCATGCGACCCCATGTCCTGGGGCGCGTCGGCGTCGACCGTTCCACCGGTCGCGACGGCGCAGCCCGGCGTCCCACGGGACGCCCCCCCGCCGGTCACGACCGCGACCGGCGGACCGCCGCCGCGGACCGCGGCGGCGCCTCCGACGGCCCCGGCAACCCGGACCGAAGTCCGGCCCGAAGTCCGACCCTCGGCGCCGGCGAGGCGGCGCCGTCCACGACCTCGTTCGAGGTCGTTCCGACCGCTCTGCGCCACGCGGCCGCCACCTACGACGTGCTGCAGCGCGCCAACGGCCATCCGGTGGACGCGGAGCGGCGGGCGCGTCACGTCGTGCACATCGCCGAGCAGCTCGAACGCTTCCCCGAGGGCCAGTTCGTCGCCGTCGTGCGCGAGGCGGGCGTCGAGCGGGTGGTCGGCACGTCCGCCACCATGCGCACGCGCCGCCCTCCCGATGCGCCGCCGCTCCCCTGGCGGACCGTGATCGGCGACTACGGACTACCGAACCACGATCCCGGGGGCGAGTGGTTGTACGGGGTGGAGATCGCCGTCGACCCCGACTTCCAACGGCGCGGCATCGCCAGCGCCCTCTACCGCGTGCGCTTGGCCCTGGTGGGCGAGTTGGGGCTGCGGGGGTGGTACGCCGGCGGCATGCTCATGGGGTACCACCGGTACGCCGACGTCCTGGCCCCACGCGCGTACGCCGAACGGGTCCTGGCGGGCGAGATCGCCGATCCCACGGTCACCATGCAGCTGCGCCGCGGGTTGCGGCCGGCGGGCATCATCGAGGGGTACGACCCCGAACCGAAGGCGGGCGGCTGCGCCGTGTTGCTGGTGTGGACGCCGCCGCAGGCGGCGCCCCCGCCCGCGGCGGGAGCCACCGGCGCCGGCGGCCGTGCGCGGACGGGGGGACGGGAGGCAGTCCGACCGGCGTAGCGTTCCGATGAGGACCCCGCCGCGACGGAGTACCGTGTTCGGCGAGAGGGGGCCCCGTGAGCGAGGAACGCAAGGTCGGCAAGGGCAAGGACGCCAAGGGCAAGAACGCGAAGGGCAAGAACGGCAAGCGCAAGGCCGCGACGCGGCCCGACGCGGCGATGGCGTCCTGGCGCGACAGCACGCCGCCGGGAACGCCGGCGCCGCCGCCCGGAACCGCGGGCGCCGCGCCCCCCGGCAGGTCGGCGCCG
>ERZ869909.2683-NODE-2683-length-11312-cov-70.594126_pt1 | contig 11312 bp, 10 predicted proteins | sample MGYA00520892_ERZ869909 | MGnify/ENA primary metagenome ERZ869909 (study PRJEB32215, sample SAMEA104723947) | bioreactor metagenome | biome: bioreactor; feature: anaerobic bioreactor; material: water | place: China | collected 2015-03-12 ... | reverse complement strand
GCACCCATTGCCGGGACCGGGCGGTACCGGACTGCATGGCGTTGCGGGCGGGGCGATAGATGCGGGCGCGCATGGGGAACTCCGGTTGCTTTGGCGCTTTATCGGCAAAACCGGCGGCGCTGGCAAGAGCGCGCGCATCTCTTCGCCGCACAGGGGCTTGAAAAGAGAACAAAACGTGCCCATCTTGCCGCCCGGCGGCTTGCCAAGGCTTGCATCCGCCGCACTTTCCCGCATGCTTGCCCCGCAGCAGGAGGCCCCCGCGTGACCGAAGCGACTCGCCCTGAAACCACAATGCCGATGATGGCGAGCCCTGCCCCGCGCCAGAAACTGGAAGGTGGCCGGCCCTTCGTGCTGCAAACCCCGTTCCAGCCGGCCGGCGACCAGCCCACCGCCATCGCCGAACTGGCCGAGGGCATCCGCGCCGGCGAGCGCAATCAGGTGTTGCTGGGCGCCACCGGCACCGGCAAGACCTTCACCATGGCCAAGATCATCGAGCAGACCCAGCGTCCGGCGATCATCCTCGCTCCCAACAAGACGCTGGCCGCGCAGCTTTACGGTGAATTCAAGGGCTTCTTCCCCGATAATGCGGTGGAATACTTCGTCAGCTACTACGATTACTACCAGCCCGAAGCCTATGTGGCACGCACCGACACCTATATCGAGAAGGAATCGCAGATAAACGAGCAGATCGACCGCATGCGCCATTCGGCGACGCGGGCGCTGCTGGAGCGCGACGATGTGATCATCGTCGCCTCGGTGAGCTGCATCTATGGCATCGGCTCGGTGGAAACCTATTCGGCCATGACCCAGGATCTGGTGGTCGGCGATCTGCGCGATCCGCGCCAGGTGATCGGCGAGCTGGTCGCTCAGCAATACCGGCGCAATGATGCCGCCTTTTCGCGCGGCGCCTTCCGGGTGCGCGGCGATGTCATCGAGGTCTGGCCCGCCCACCTTGAAGACCGCGCCTGGCGATTGTCGTTTTTTGGTGAGGAACTGGAAGCAATCACCGAGTTTGACCCGCTGACAGGTTCGAAAACTGACAGTTTCGACAAAATCCGCATTTACGCGAACAGCCATTATGTCACCCCGCGCCCGACCATGCAGCAGGCGATCAAGGGTATCAAGGACGAGCTGTTTCATACCCTCAAGCGCATGAACAACGAGGGAAAACTGCTGGAGGCCCAGCGGCTGGAACAGCGCACGCGCTTCGATCTGGAGATGCTGGAGGCCACCGGCGTCTGCAACGGGATCGAGAACTATTCGCGCTATCTGACCGGCCGCGCCCCTGGCGAGCCACCGCCGACGCTGTTCGAATTCATCCCCGACCATGCCATTGTTTTCGCAGATGAAAGCCATGTCAGCGTGCCGCAGATCGGTGGCATGTATCGCGGCGACTACCGGCGCAAGTTCACGCTGGCCGAACACGGATTCCGTCTGCCCTCCTGCATGGACAACCGCCCGCTCAAGTTCGAGGAATGGGATGCGATGCGGCCGCAATCGGTTTTCGTTTCCGCCACCCCCGCCGCCTGGGAGCTGGAACAGGCCGGCGGCGTCTTCACCGAGCAGGTGATCCGCCCCACCGGCCTTCTGGACCCGCAGGTGGAAATCCGTCCCGTTTCGGCACAAGTCGATGATCTGCTTGATGAAATTCGCCGCGTAGCGCAGGAGGGGCTGCGCGTGCTGGTTACCGTGCTGACCAAGCGCATGGCCGAGGATCTGACCGAATACCTGCACGAACAGGGCGTCCGGGTGCGCTACATGCATTCCGATATCGACACGATCGAGCGGATCGAGATTTTGCGCGACCTGCGGTTGGGGGCGTTCGATGTGCTGATCGGCATCAACCTGTTGCGGGAGGGGCTGGATATTCCTGAATGCGGGCTGGTGGCGATTTTGGATGCCGACAAGGAAGGCTTCCTGCGCTCGGAAACCTCTTTGATCCAGACCATCGGCCGCGCGGCACGTAACGCCGAGGGCCGGGTGATCATGTATGCCGACCGGATCACCGGCTCGATGGACCGCGCGATAGCCGAGACCAACCGCCGACGCGAAAAGCAGAAAGCCTATAACGAGGCGCATGGTATCACGCCGGAAACGGTCAAGAAGAATGTCGAGGACGTGCTGGCGGGCCTGTGGCAGGGCGATACCGATCTGTCACGGGTGACTGCGAAGGTCGACAAACCGCTGGTCGGCGCCAATCTGGCCGCGCATCTGGACGGGTTGCGCACACAGATGCGCAAGGCCGCCGAAAACCTGGAATTCGAAGAGGCCGCCCGCCTGCGCGACGAGATCAAGCGTCTGGAAGCGGTGGAACTTGCGATTGCCGACGACCCGCTGGCCCGGCAATCAGCGGTGGAAGAGGCGGTCGAGGGTGCGGTGAAGGCGCGCGGGCGGTCAACCGCCGGAAAGCCAGGGCAGCGGGGCGGCGTGAAGAAACGGGGGCGGTGATCCGTGTTCGCAGCACCCGCCCATCCCTTCCCGACCGCAACACATATCAATTGAGAAACCACTCTCCCACGCAATTGCGCCACTCACCCGGTGCGATGGGTTTGCGGTGGGTGAAGCGGACGGAATGCAGTGGGCCTTCGATCTCGCGCTGCCAGAATTCGATGAACCCGAACAGGCGCGGGTAATCTGGTGCCAGGTCGAAATCCTGCCAGATATAGCTGTTGAGCACGTTTCGATAATCCGGCATGCGATAGAAGAACTCTGCCGTGGTCAGCCCATAGCCCTTGAGCATCAGTTCGGTTTCCTTGTTTTGGCTTTCCCGTGTTGTCATGCTGTCATCCCAAGATGTCATTGCCGCATATGCGCGAGCCGCGCGATCCCAGCTTGCCTGAAATGGATTAAAATACAATGAAAACAAATTGTTATCACTCACCCATCCAGGCTGATGAAAGCCACGTTGAACTATGCTGCGCCTGTGGGCCAAGGTGTGGCAATGCAGCCCCGCACTGATGCCACTGTGCCCTGTGTCGGCAAGCGCGTGGCGCTGGTGCTGGGGGCGGCGGTCTGGGCCGGGGGCGCTCCCTCTCCCACATTGGCGCGTCGGGCACGGCACGCAGCGGGGCTATACCGGGCGGGCAAGGTGGATATGATCATCGGCTGCGGCGGCCTGGGCGATCATCCACCGACCGAAGCCAGCGTAATCGTCGCAGTTTGCCGCGCCGAAGGTGTGCCCGACGCGGCACTGACCGAGGAAGGCGCTTCAACCAGCACGCGCGAGAACCTCACCAACGCCCTGCCCCTGCTGGCACGGCTGAATCCGTATTCGGTGATCATCGTCACGGACCCTTACCACGCGCCGCGCGCCCGGCTGATTGCGCATCAACTGGGCTTGCGCGCGGGTAGCGATTGCCCGCCCTGGCGTGCAATCGGTCCGCGACAATGGCTGCGCAACATCCCGCGCGAGGGGTTGGCACTGCTGGCCACCCTTTTACGGCTGCGCTGACGGGTGCACCGCCTCAGCCCGGCACCTGCACCCGCACACGCGTGATCCGGTTGCCGTGGCCAAAAAGCTCTACAAAGACGGGCACATTACCCTGCACGATCATCCGCCGTGTGTAGGGATCGGTGTCACTGTTGCGCACCAGTTGTTCGAGCGTAGCGCGGTTAGCTGCATCGGCAAAGAATGGATCCCATTCATCGCCCCGGTGCCGGATGCCGAAGCGGTGATAATTCGCCCTGTCCTGACGAATGATCTGCCAGAATTCACCCAGTCGCTGACCGTTGGAATTATAGAGATCCTCGTGCCCGATATACGCGACATATGATCCGATCAATGCCTGGGCACTGGCTGCCAGAGGGACAAGTGCAAGCATCGCGGCGATGGCAAGAAGTCTCAAGGCGCGCAAGACAGATCCCCCCCCCTAGCGAAGCAGGTGAACAGCGCAAGGCGCATAGCGCACCACCCGCGCGGCAGTCGAGCCATAGAGGCTGGTATCCGAACGGTGCGTAGCCAGCACAATGCAGTCGACCTGATTACCCTGCGCCCAATCGAGGATCTCGCGTGCCGCATCGCCTTCGATCACCAGCACCCGCCCGTCCTGAAGCGTATCGGCCTGACGCTGAAGATCGGCGCGGATCGCCTCCACCAACTCGTCGCGGTAGCCTTCGGGCATGTAGTCAATGGCAAAGAACGGAACCGGGTCCATCACATGCAAAAGCGTGATGACAGCGCCCGGAGACGCCAGCTGCTGAGCGGCCAACAATTCGGCTTTGGCGGTATGCCCCGCTTCGTAGGCGATGGGCACCAGAATGTTCTTGTACATGGTTTTTCTCCGTTTCTTTTGTACATGCTAACCCGGATCGCGGCGTTTCACCATTGATTCAGGTCATACGCCGGCGCCGCCGCCATTGCTTCCGCCTGTGGGGTTCGGCTATAAGGGGCACAACAAAATATTGTGGATCTGCAGCACAAAGAGGCCCCGGTGAGCGACACGCCCGACACCCCGGAAGAGATGGACGAAAAGAAGCCTTCGGGCCCCTCGGTTTCGATCGTGCAGGAGATGCGCACGTCGTATCTCGATTATGCAATGAGCGTGATCGTCAGCCGTGCCATCCCCGACCTGCGCGATGGGCTGAAGCCGGTGCACCGGCGTATCCTTTACGCGATGCACGAGTCGGGCAACACGCATGACAAGCCCTACCGCAAATCCGCCCGCTCGGTCGGGGATACGATGGGCAAGTATCACCCCCATGGTGACAGCGCGATCTATGACGCGCTGGTGCGCATGGCCCAGCCTTTCGCCATGTCGCTCAAGCTATTGGACGGTCAGGGCAATTTCGGCTCGATGGATGGCGACACCGCAGCCGCGATGCGCTATACGGAAGTGCGCATGGACAAACCTGCGAACTTCCTGCTGGCCGATATCGACAAGGATACCGTCAACTTTCAGGACAATTATGATGGCAAGGACCGTGAGCCCACGGTTCTGCCCGCACGCTTCCCCAATATGCTCGTAAACGGCGCTGGCGGCATTGCTGTAGGCATGGCCACCAACATTCCGCCGCATAATCTGGGCGAGGTGATCGACGCGACACAGGCGCTTATCGAGAACCCTGACCTGACCCCGGAAGAACTGATGGAATTCGTGCCCGCACCGGACTTCCCCACCGGCGGGCTCATTCTGGGTCGTTCGGGCGCGCGCAAGGCCTATACCGAAGGGCGGGGCTCGGTGATTGTCCGCGCGCGCACCCATGTTGAAGAACTTCGCAAGGACCGCTACGCCATCATTATCGATGAGATCCCCTATCAGGTGAACAAATCCACCATGGTAGAACGGATCGCCGAAGCCGTGCGCGACAAGCGGATCGAGGGGATCAGCAATGTCGCCGATGAAAGCGACCGGACCGGAGTGCGCGTGGTTGTCGAACTGAAACGCGACGCCACGCCCGATGTGGTTCTGAACCAGTTGTTCCGCTTCACGCCGATGCAGACCTCGTTTGCCTGCAACATGCTGGCGCTGAACGGCGGTCGGCCCGAGCAACTGACCCTGCGCGACTTCCTGACCGCCTTCGTCAGCTTCCGTGAAGAGGTGGTTACCCGCCGCACGGCATTCGAGCTGAACAAGGCGCGTGAACGCAGCCATGTGCTGTGTGGTCTTGCCGTTGCGGTATCGAATGTCGATGAGGTTGTCGCCACGATCCGCGCCTCGGCCGACCCTGCGGAAGCGCGCGAAAAGCTGATGACCCGGCGCTGGCCGGCCGTCGATATCGCGCCCTATATCCTGCTGATCGACGACCCCAGCCACACGATGAACGACGATGGCACCTATAACCTCTCCGAGGTTCAGGCCCGCGCGATTCTTGAACTGCGCCTGCAACGCCTCACAGCGATGGGCGTGAAAGAGGTCACTGACGAACTGGAAGACCTCGCCGCCAAGATCAAGGACTACCTCGATATCCTGCGCTCGCGCGAGCGGATCATGGCGATCATCCTGGGCGAACTGACCGAGGTGCGCGAGGCCTTCGCCGTGCCGCGCCGCACCGAGATCGTCGACTGGGCCGGCGACATGGACGACGAGGATCTGATCGAGCGTGAGGACATGGTGGTGACCGTCACCTCGGGCGGCTATATCAAGCGCACGCCCCTGGCCGAATTCCGCGCCCAGAACCGCGGCGGCAAGGGCCTAAGTTCGATGTCCACCAAGGAAGACGATGTGGTGACCACGCTGTTTGTGGCCAACACCCATACGAACCTTCTGTTCTTCACGACCGATGGAATGGTCTACAAGCTGAAATGCTGGCGCCTGCCGCTGGCCGGGCGCAACGCGCGCGGCAAGGCAATCGTCAACATCCTGCCAATCCCGACAGGGGTGAGCATTGCTGCGATCATGCCAGTGGATGCGCCGGAAGAAGACTGGCAGAACCTGCAAATCGTCTTCGCCACCTCGCAAGGCGATGTGCGGCGCAATGCGCTGAGCGATTTCACCAATGTCATGCGCAACGGCAAGATCGCCATGAAACTGCCCGAAGGCGTCAGCCTGGTGAATGCGCGTATCTGCGACGAGGACGATGATGTAATGCTCGTCACGGCCATGGGCCGTGCGATCCGCTTTCCCACAACGGATGTGCGCGTCTTCAAAGGCCGCGATTCGACCGGTGTGCGTGGCATCCGCCTGGCCGAAGAGGATCTGGTCGTCTCGATGGCTGTGATCCGCCACTTCGAGGCTGACCCGCAACAGCGCGCCGCCTATCTCAAGCAGCGCCGCCTGATGGCCGGTGCGCCCGATGAAGCCGAGGGTGACGACGAGGAAATCGCCACAGAGCCCGGCCAGTTGTCGCCTGAACTCTATGCCGAAATGTCGGCGCGCGAGGAACTGATCCTGACCATTACCGCGAACGGTGCTGGCAAACTGTCATCTTCGCATGATTACCCAGTGCGCGGGCGCGGCGGTCAGGGCGTCATGGCAATGGACAAGGCGATGCGCGGCGGGCCGCTGGTGGCCAGCTTCCCGGTCGATCAGGGCGACCAGATCATGCTCGCCACCTCCACCGGCCAATCGATACGCGTGCCGGTCGATCAGATCAGCTTCCGTTCAAGGTCAGCCGGCGGGGTAAGAGTGTTCAACACCGGCGGCGGCGAATTTGTGGTCTCAGTCGCGCGGGTGGCCGAACAAGGCGAAGACTGAATCGCCGAAAGAAGAAGAAAACAAAGGGGGGCGCTGCCCCCCTCTTGGCTGCGCCAATTCACCCCCCGGCGTACTTCCGGCAAGATGAAGTCGAAAACAACACGCCCGTCTTCACCTGTTCCCTAAATATCCCGGGGGAATCCCTTCTGCTGCGCAGAAGGGATGGGGGCAGCGCCCCCCTATGCCGCGTGGCGCAGCCACGCGGCCCGGCCAAACGGGATGAGCGTTGCGGCGCAGCCGCGGTGCGAAGACGGGCGGGAGTGGCCCCTGCCTCTGCCCTGCCCGGTTCTCGTCAACCTTCGTTGATATCGTGATCAATTCGGCGGCTCTGGCCGCGCCGACCCAGAGCGCGGCGCAGGATCAACCAGCTGACCAGTGACATGATCGCAAATACCACCAGCGTGTTGAAGGGCTGGACCACCATCCAGCCGCTACCGGGCAGCCCCAGACCGATTATTGCCCCTGTCACGACCGCCCCCAGCGCAAAACCCACGAAGACATAGCCCGGCACCAGGACTTCAAGAATTGCCAGCACCAACCCGGCCGCCACCCAAACCCACCAGACGGCCAGCATCAGCCCTTGCCCCCCGATATCTTGCCACCCAGCATCCTGAAAGCATCGCCAAAGGCATCAAGTGCCTGTGCCGGAACGATGAGTGTCTGTTTGCCCGCGCCTTCACCGACCTTGGTCAGTGCCTCCACCTGCTTAAGCGCCACCTGATACTGCGCCGCTTCCAGTCCGTTCCGTGAGATTGCCTCGGCGATAACGCCGGTTGCATAGGCTTCGGCATCAGCCAGCACCCGGCGCGCCTTGGCTTCCTGCTCGGCGGCATAAAGCTCGCCATCGGCGGCCAGTTCCACCGCGCGGCGTTTGCCCTCGGCCTCTGTCACCAGCGCGCGGCGGGCGCGTTCGGCGTTGAGCTGTTGCAGCATCGCCGTGCGCGTCGCCTCGTCGAGATTAACGTCCAGCAGTTCCGCGCGCGTCACCTCGATGCCCCAATCGTCGACCACATCCTTGATCGCCTCGCGGATACGCTCGGTCAGGCGTGCGCGGTTGGCCTGTACCTCATCCAGTTCCATCGTGCCGATTTCCGAACGGACGATTCCCGCCACCGTCGTCTGGATCGCCGCATCCACATCACGGATCCGATACACGGTCTTTTCGGGCTCCATGATCCGGTAGAACACACTTGTTTCCACCTGCACCAGCACGTTGTCGGTGGTGATCGCATCCTGGCGGGTGTTGGGCAGTTGCCGTTCCAGGATCGAGATCTTGTGCGCGACCGTGTCAATGAACGGCACGATCAGGTTGATCCCCGGTCCCAGCACCACCCTGAGCCGCCCGAACCGCTCCACCACATATTTCTGCGACTGCGGCACGATCCGCACACCGAGAAACAGCGAAACGATGATGAAAAGCGCCAGCAGGAACAGCACGACGCCACCGCCATCGACCAAGTCAGTTGTCATCGGGAACTCCGTGAACCATGGGCAGCCCGTCCGGGCTTTGATCCATTATGCGGCAGATGCGGGACGCGCGAAAGGGCGCTGATCGCGCAGGTCGGGCAGTCGGCATCGGCCGCAACGCGCGCCGATTGCCTCTTGAGCCGGGCCGCAGCACCGAGGCAGAGCTGCCCGCCGGCACTCGCCACCGGACCCGCAAGAAACCTGTATCCTCTCGCCAACTGCCATCCTCCTTGAAGAACCCGGCCGCCGCCTGTAGGGAAAGGAAAATTCCCCTTTCCCCGGAGCGCGCACATGGCCTCGTATCAGTATGTTTACCACATGGACGGTGTTTCCAAAACCTATCCCGGCGGCAAGAAATGCTTTGAAAACATCCGCCTGAACTTTCTTCCCGGCGTCAAGATCGGCGTTGTGGGTGTCAACGGCTCGGGTAAATCGACGCTTTTGCGCATCATGGCGGGCATCGACAAGGATTTCTCCGGCGAGGCCTGGGCCGCCAAGGGCGCGCGCGTCGGCTACCTGCCGCAGGAGCCTGACCTTGATCCGGCACTGAATGTGCGCGGCAACGTCATGGAAGGGGTCAAGGCCAAACAGGCCAAGCTGGACCGCTACAACGAACTGGCGATGAACTATTCTGATGAAACGGCCGAGGAAATGGCCGCGCTTCAGGACCAGATCGACGCCGAGAACCTCTGGGATCTGGACAGTCAGGTCGATGTCGCCATGGAAGCCCTGCGCTGCCCGCCCGATGATGCCGCGGTCGATACCCTTTCGGGCGGTGAAAAGCGCCGCGTGGCCCTGTGCAAGCTGCTTCTGGAAGCGCCCGACATGCTGCTTCTTGACGAACCCACCAACCACCTTGACGCCGAAACCATCGCCTGGCTGCAAAAACATCTGATCGAATACAAGGGCACCATCCTGATCGTCACCCATGACCGTTATTTCCTGGATGACATCACCTCATGGATTCTGGAGCTCGATCGCGGTCGCGGCATCCCGTATGAGGGAAACTATTCGGCCTGGCTGGAACAGAAGGCCAAGCGCCTGGCGCAGGAATCGCGCGAGGACAAGGCCAAGCAGAAGACCCTTGAGCGCGAACTGGAATGGATCAGGGCGGGCGCCAAGGCCCGTCAGGCCAAACAGAAGGCCCGGATCAACGCTTACGAGGAAATGGCCTCGAAATCCGAGCGCGAGAAGATCACCACCGCCCAGATCATCATCCCCAACGGTCCCCGCCTTGGCGGCAAGGTGATCGAGGTGGAGGGGCTGAAAAAGGCGATGGGTGACAAGCTTCTGATCGAGGATCTGTCGTTTGCCCTGCCCCCCGGCGGCATCGTCGGTGTGATCGGCCCCAACGGCGCGGGGAAATCAACACTGTTTCGCATGCTCACCGGGCAGTTGGAACCCGACGAAGGAAACATCACCTACGGCGATACGGTGAAGCTGGCCTATGTCGACCAGTCGCGCGACGCACTCGATGCGAACAAGACCGTGTGGGAGGAAATCTCGGACGGGCTGGAAGTGCTGGAACTCGGCGATGCCACGATGAATTCGCGCGCCTATGTGGGGGCGTTCAACTTCAAGGGCGGCGACCAGCAGAAGAAGGTGGGCCTTCTGTCCGGCGGCGAGCGCAACCGGGTTCACCTGGCCAAGCTGCTGCGCGAAGGCGGCAACGTGCTGCTGCTTGACGAACCGACCAACGACCTTGACGTGGAAACCCTGCAGGCGCTGGAAGCCGCGCTGGACGATTTCGCAGGCTGCGCGGTGATCATCTCGCACGACCGCTTCTTCCTCGACCGGCTTTGCACGCATATCCTGGCGTTCGAGGGCGAGGGCCATGTCGAATGGTTCGAGGGCAACTTCGAAGCCTATGAGGAAGACAAGATCCGGCGCCTGGGACCGGACTCGGTAGAGCCGAAGCGGGTGAAATACAAGAAATTCACCCGCTGAGCATGGCGGAATAAATCAGGATCGTTGGCAGCATCTGTGTCATGCGGGTGTTGCCAGCGCCCCCCATTCAGTGGACATGGCAAGCAATCCAAGCTAGCAGTCGGTCCGATGTCAATGCTCAGTATCGGTAGCACGCCCATGAAAATCATCTGTATCGGCCTGCCCAAGACCGGCACCACCTCGCTGCACAACGCGCTCAAGTATCTGGGCTACACCAGCGTCCATTTCGCCAATGACCCGATCACCGTCGATCAGCTGCGCCGGGGCGACTACCGCCTCAAGGTGCTGGAGGATCATGATGCGATCTCGGACATCCCGGTGCCCGCCATATTCCCGCAGCTTGATACGGCGTTTCCCGGCGCGAAATTCATCGAAACCCATCGCCCGGTTGAGTCATGGATCAGGTCGCAAGAGGACGCGCCGTTCAACAGCGCACCGCCAAAACCCGGCCATCCGCGCGATTTCTACCGCGCGATGCTCTACGGCGTGACCTGCTATAATGAGGAACGTTTCCGCTATATCCACGCCGAGCACGAACGCCGCGTCGCCCATTATTTCGCGGACCGCCCGCAAGACCTGCTGACAATGGACCTGACCAAGGGCGACGGCTGGGCCGAACTCTGCGCCTTTCTGGGCCATCCGGCGCCCGATATCCCCTTCCCGCGCAAGAACGTGAAGAAGAAGGGCGCTGCTGCCTGACGCCCCCTTCCCTTTGCGCGTTCAAGCCCGTATAGCCCCCGGCTGAACAACCCGGAGACGTCGATG
>ERZ869909.2682-NODE-2682-length-11333-cov-6.269456_pt1 | contig 11333 bp, 8 predicted proteins | sample MGYA00520892_ERZ869909 | MGnify/ENA primary metagenome ERZ869909 (study PRJEB32215, sample SAMEA104723947) | bioreactor metagenome | biome: bioreactor; feature: anaerobic bioreactor; material: water | place: China | collected 2015-03-12 ... | reverse complement strand
TGGTATTTTTTGTGGTACGTAAATATGTGAACAAAAAATAAGTATTAAATTGATTAAACTTGGTGATTGACAAAAAGCTTGACAAAAATAAAAAAAATCAATAGTATGATACTAATAAATAGCATTTAAATATTGAAAAATGGGGGGTTATATGAAAAACAATATTACTGTAATAGTTGTGGTATTCAACTTGTTTTTTTCTACGATTGTATTTAATGATTCACTAATTACAAAATCATTAAGCATATTATCTGAACAGCAAATAAGAATTATTGAAGAGCATTTCTCTAAAGACGATGATACTGATGTTAGAATAATATCATCTCACCAATTGTATGATATTGAAAATAAACCTTCATATGTTATGGTAATATTCAATACAGGAGGTTATGCGATACTTTCAAAGCAGTCACTTGTACCATCAGAATATGTGATGGAGAAAGCTAAGATTCCTTACTCTGATGCTTTAAATTTCAAAAAGAAAATCTACCTAGGAGCTTATAACTACTACACATTAAATGATATTGAATCTATTCAATTCGAAAATGATTCTTCAATATTATCAATCAATGAGGAGCTAATTGATCAAATAAGACAGAAGAACAAGTCATTCTTGAGTATAACGAGAACTAATACTGATACAGATGAACGAGATCTGTTTAAGAGCTCAACGATTCTTAGTACACCTTCATGGCAAGGCAGACACCAACAATATTTTATTCGATATGGTGGTAATAGTAATTACATCAATTATTCCCCAGTACAAACTAGTAAGTGGTGGGTAAATGACAGTAAATATTATAGTATTTTAAATCATACTACTGGAATCTGTGGGACACTTTCAGCTGCAGCTCTTTTGGCATATTATGATGATTATATTGATGATAAGTACATTCCTAATACTATTCGTAGTCGATCGAGTATTCATCCTGGGAATACATCTAATCAATATTCTTTGGTTTCATCACTTTTTAATTATATAGATAAAAATAAGAATGGAACACTTCCATGGCAAGTGAGAGATGGAATTAATAATTGGAGAGCAGTTAATTCAACTAATACCATTTATCAAAACAGAGCAATCTCCACTGTTACTGCAGCACCGAATACTATAATTTCAAAAATTGATACTAATAGACCTATTCTTGTTGGACTATTACAAAGTTCTAGTCATGATTATGGTAATCACTGGGTATTAGCATACCAGTATAAATTTTATGATTTCGATTGGGTTGAGTATAAGGTTGTTGACAATCATGGTGAACACGCTGCTGTAATAAACTCTAATTGGACAATGGGGACAGTTAGATTAAATAATTAATGAAATATTTGATAGTATATTTGGCAAATCACTTGTTAAATTTCATTTGATTATAGAGGTGATAAATAAATGAAATCAAGAATAATCATACTAGTAGTTATATTGTTATCAAGTGGTTGTCAGGTAAAGACAAATCCTTTTGAGTATGATTTATCATTAAAAAGTGTATATGCTGAAGGAAATAATTCGTACTATATTGATCAAAACAATGCGTTGTTAGGATGGGGACAAGAGTTTGGTGATATGCCAAATAAATTGATGGAAAATGTTTTTGAGGTGAAATCAAACTTTAAACAGCATTTAGCACTCAAATCAGATGGATCACTTTGGGAATGGGGCAGTAACAGAAAGTTTTCATCATCCTTTGAACAAGAAAATCATATCCCTACAAAGGAGTTGGAGAATGTCAAAAGAATATGGACAAACAGTGAGTCATTGACGTATGTTTTGATGAATGATGATAGTTTGTGGTATATAGGAGGGGATGAGTGTAGGATCATCGATGAAACCATGATTAATTCACATATCTCAGGACGTGTACTAACAAAGATAATGGATGATGTGGTGGATTTGGCTGTGTCTTGGAGAACTCCCAATGCTATTGCTAAAAAAAAGGATGGCAGTTATTGGGCGTGGGGAAGTAAGGGTCATCACAATGAGAAAGAAGACGACATCCTTCAAACTTTGCTTAAAGATGTCGATGAAACTTGCATAACAACACCAAAAGAAGTTGAACTTCCTTATACGATAAAGGGAATGATTTACACAGCAGGTACAATTTATTTTATTGATGAGGTTGATACTCTTTGGGGATGGGGCAACAATAATAATCATAGAATTAATAACTCATCACAAACATATATTGAAAATCCAAAGTTGATCATGGAAAATGTCAGTGAAGTTCAAGCTACAGAATTTTGTACGTTTGTACTTTTAAAGGATCAAACACTATGGGGGTGGGGTAACCGATTGGGTTGTTTAGGGTTGGGTTATGATGACCCTGTGATTGAGTCAACAATGCTTTTAAAACAAGTGAAGATGTTTTCAGCTGATATTGCACACACACTTGTTATCTTAGAAAATGATACATTATGGGGTTGGGGAACAAATAAATATTCCCAACTTGGTAGACCTAAAGGCAGAGAACATAAAGTTCCTGTGATGATAGGAAAGCTAGTAAACCCATAAGGGGTTTAATTTAATCTATTTTGAAGTATAGTGTGGAATATTACAGACTTTTCTTAAAAATTTATACCTGTTTTAACTTAAAAAGTATAGAACCATCTATTGTTTTAATGTACTTCATGTGAATTAGATGATTATTAGGACTAAGTAGGTGGAACCGATATAATATATGACTTACAATTTACTCCAAGCATTATTAATGATTTTTTTGAGATTAAAGACTTCTACGTTTATACTGGACGACTTTTTTGGCACATAATATTGAATCGTTTTACTGTTTAGGTTATCATATTAGTAAGGAAACCTTCTTATTAGTGCATCATTCGTACTATCAGTGTGATTATTGGGGATGATAGAAGTGCATGAAATAGACTCCCTTCATCCGCACCAAAATATATACTGAAACCTGCTAAAAATAGTGGGTTTTTTTGAGGCGATTTGAGATCATTTATTGTACATAATCAACAAGAGATGATACCGTACAAATTAAAGATGTTATATAGACTTGTGAATATTAGAAACAAACAAGCATTTATTTTCCTTAATACAACTTTTGATTTACTTGAGAATATGAAAGTTATTTGATAGATTTGTAAAAGAGATGGTATTAGTTAGTCTCAATTGTCTTGATATCAAAATTAAAAAAACTGAGTGAATTGAATGGGCAATTAATACGCTGATGAAGGGAGTGTTTATGTCAACTGAAAAATGTACCAGTTAGTTGATTGGTTTTTAAGTGAGTCAGTCAAATTTCATAATACAATAACTATCATTTCTCATATCAATCACGTGTGATTGATAAGCGTTAATGCTGCTACTGTCATAGGATTTTAATCAATCTATGCTTACATCAAGGTTGTGTGGCATTAATCCTGGAAAGACAAACGTCATCAAGATAGTGATTCCTAAAAGAACCAATGTGAAGTAAAACACAGACCAAGTGTATTTTTTTCGTGTCAGATTAATATAAAACAGTGGTATTGTTTATAATTTATCTAGTAATCCGAAAAACAGTAAATATTGGTTACTAAACTATGTATGTTTTCGTCCTGCTGTCAATGTACAATAATATTACGTCTAACTATCTAATTGACATGATGTGGAACATATAAAAATTGCACTAGATTAAATATGATTCAATTTAAAACATTTATTTTTCTGTGATTTATAAAATATCGTTGCACTTGTTTTGTTCATTCTGTAGTAAATAATTGCCATACTCCACTTTAGTTAAATACTTTTGTATTGCGATAGAATATCCATTTAATTTTCATCAAATCGCACATTATTTCATCAATAAAACATACATTGGAAATAACGCAAAACACACATTAAAAAATTGACAAAACATGCATTGGAAGATAATATATAAGCGAGAGGTGATAAACATGGATGAGAAAATAACATATTTATCAAGATTAATAGAAGATTCAATAACAACATCAATGAAAACAAATGGATGTGTTGTTATTCAAGGACCAAAGTGGTGTGGAAAGTCAACGACCGCAGAAAGATTTGTAAAAACAATTATAAAACTTCAAAAACCGGCTATTTACAATCAGTACAAAATTCTTTCAGATATTGGTGATGAAAATTTGCTGTCTGGAGAAAAACCACTGTTATTTGATGAATGGCAAAAAATACCAGAATTATGGGACTATATTAGAAGTTTCATTGATGAAGTTTCCGGGAAAGGACTTTTTGTACTGACAGGATCAGCAAAACCAATTGAAGACAATAAACGTCATACAGGAACTGGCCGCATTAAAATAATTGTAATGCGTACAATGAGTTTGTGGGAAAGCAAGGAAAGTAGTGGTGAAGTCTCTTTGAAGTCATTGTTTGATAAGAGTGCGAAAATATCTGGAAAGAACAAGTATCAGCTGAAAGATATTGCTTATATAATTTGTCGAGGGGGTTTCCCAAGTGCGGTTGTAGAAAAGGACAAAGATATTGCTTTAAATTATGTAAAGGATTATGTAGACACATTAGTTACAGCCGATATCACAAATGTTGATGATATTAACAGAAATCCCAACAGAGCAAGAGCGATTTTAAGATCATATGCACGAAATGTTTCAACTCCTGCAAAAATGACGACAATATTGAAAGACATTGAAGCGAATGTTGATGTTCAAGATGTTAGAACTGTAGATTCATATTTGAGTGCATTTTCAAAACTATTTGTGATTGAAGAAACTACTAGTTGGACACCTAAATTACGATCAAAAACAACAATTAGAACAACAAGCATAAAACACTTTATTGATCCATCTATTGCAACAGCGATTTTAGATGCTACTCCTAACGATTTAATGAGTGATTTAAACACTTTTGGTTTGTTATTTGAAAATCTTGTCATACGAGACTTAAAGATTTATTCTCAGTCATTAGAAGGTATTGTATATAACTATCATGACTCTTCCGGTTTAGAAGCAGATGCAATAATACATTTGAAAGATGGACGATGGGCGCTAATAGAAGTGAAAATTGGAGGTGAGAAACTTATCAATGAAGGAGCTGAAGCATTGAAAAAAATCGCAGATAAAATCAACTTAGAAAAAATGAATAAACCTTCGTTTATGGCTATTATCACTGCAAGCGACTCATTTGCTTATAAAAGAGAAGATGGTGTCTATGTTATACCAATTGCGTGTTTGAGACCATAGAAATGTTTCGAAATCAAATAATTAATCCATTGTGAGCAACCAGTAACACGAAACATTTACGAAATAAACTAACATCAAAATAAGATAGTTTTTGTCTATCAAATCATCATATACTTTGTAAGGGTCTGAATTACTTAATTACTTCCCAACGATTGTTACATCAACACTATTTTAAGCAATTGCTTAATTAGCACCATTCAATTAATCTATCCAATTCAACTCATTATCAAATCTTTTATATTTAATAAGATTCAAACTAAATTGATTCATTAATAACGATTCTCATGAGAACTATTATTAGTCTCGCGTTTGATAGCCGGATAAACACCGGGTAAATGCCACTAATAATCTTTAGAAATCTATTGAAATTATGGTAATATCTAGATGTATAATTCAATAGATAGACATTTATTTGAATCATTGAGAGGATTTTGGGCAGTCTCTTCATCCGCACTAGATAAAGAATAACCCACTAAATAGTGGGCAAGGGATCAATTTAGTGAGTAGTTAAGTTGATCTTTTTTGTTTTAGTAATCTATTTGTGTGTTTGATAGTATATTTGCGATGAATATTTCCCTTTATTCATTAGTAAAGGATACCGTAAAATTCCTTCTTATTCTTTTACTCAAAATAGACCTCTTTCTGTTATTGTAACCTAACTAACAGATTTGTCTAAAAAAGTGCTGCCTTACCACTTTACAGTCCAAGAAGACTTAACATTGGGGCTGCTAGAAATTTCCTATACAGTCTAATTAAGATATGATTTCTATAAAAGCTTCAACAACATCAGGATCAAAATGATTACCAGATTGATCTCTTAAGTATTGAAGAACATTTTCTTTTTCCCATGTCTTACGATAGTGTCTTTTACTTGTTAATGCATCATAAACATCCACAATCGCAAATATTCTAGCAGCTAAAGGAATAGACTCACCCTTTAGTTGATTTGGGTAACCAGTTCCGTCCCATTTTTCATGATGGCAGTAAGGAATATCTACTGCATCATTCAAGTACTCAATTTGAGAAAGCATATTATAAGCATAGATTGGATGTTTTTTAATTTCATCAAATTCTTCATCTGTAAGTTTGTCTGGTTTTAATAATATGGAATCTGGTACACCAATTTTGCCAATATCATGAAGAATTGCGCCATATTCAAACATCTTCATTTTCCTAGTTGGATAATTCATTTTTCTAGCAAGTTCTAATGAAAGTTTTGTGACTCTTTGTGAGTGTTCTTGTGTTTCATCATCTTTTAAAGATAGTGCGTGTGCCCATCCCTTAATGGTTTCTTTATATGCACTATTAAGGTCATCATAGTACTTTTCTAACTTATGCTCAAGTTTGGTTAGCTCTGTGATATCCATCATCGTACCAATGATTCTAGTAGGACAATTATCAACATAATTAATGTTACCTGTATCATAAATCCACTTCTCAATGTGATTATCTTTAGTGATAATTCTATAACGCAAATGATAAGGTTTATTGTTTTTTATAATATTGTCATGTGCTCTTATTACTCTTGCTTTATCGTTTGGATGTATTAGCTCCTCCCAAACACTCATCGGCTTTATATCATCGTCACTTATCTCTAATATATCGTTTAATATCTTTGAACTGTGACACGTATCTTCAATAAGATCAACTTTATAGACTCCCATTTTCGCGTTGATTTGAGCAGTCTCAAGTATACGGTTATTCTCTTCTAACTCTTGAATAAGTTTCTTTTCTTGGGTTAAATCAACACCGGTCGATATGACTTCAATAAGATTTCCTTGTTCATCAAAAACTCCATGTTCGGTCCATTTGATCCAAAGTACATCATCATTTGATTTCTCAAACTTAAACAGATTGGTTTTTTGTGGTGCTTCAACACTCAAAGAGTTAAGCATATCAAGCACATCTTGATGTTGATCTTCAGGGTAGAAGGATAAATACTTAAAACCTATCAACTCTTTTTCTGATTTATTCCTTAACTTACAATATGCTTTATTGACATAAAGCAAAGTAGTGTCTAACTTGGATCTACAAACCAGCTCATTCTGAGTATTTAATATATTATCTAGGTATACTTCTTGACTTCTCAGTTTTATTTCGTTTTCTTTTTCTTTAGTTACATCCCTAGCCCTAGTGAGATGACCAACAACTTGATCATTTTCTGTTACTGGTTTTGTAAACGCATGAACCCAACGAATGTTACTTTTTTTATCTTTGACTCTAAAGAATAAATCAAACCCCTGATTTTCTAAATAAGCATAATGAGCTTGCATAACTTTTTCTTTATCTTCATCAAGTACAAAATCTAAAAATGAAAATGGGTGATCAAAAAGATATTATTTAGAACCGCCAAGTATCTTTTCGTATGCAGAAGAGACATAAATAACCTTTGTAAAATCCAGATTGTGGTAAAAAAAGGTTTCGCTATTATTAAATTTTATCGCGTGATTAATCAAATCAATAACTCTATCTTCAGTTATCAACAAACTATTATTTATATTATTCACAAAAAAACACCTCATTTCTCTAATTGGCTATAATAACACACTTGATTTTTCTAATCAAAGAACGTTCGCTCGACATAATAATATTATTGATTATATTATACTGGTAGTTGACAATAAAAAATAGGAGTAGTTTTAAGGTTGTATATTATCCTATCTATTGAAGAGACTGATTGAAATTAGGAAAGCTTATATTTTATATAGGAAAAATTGTCTTTGAATCACACTGGACGACTTTTGGACGACTTTTTTAACTCATAACATTGAGTTGTTTAGCAGTTTAGGTTATCATAATTACAAGAAAACCTTCTTATTAGTGCATTATTTGGACTATCGGTGTGATTATTGGGGATAATAGAAGTGAATGAAATAGACTCCCTTCATCCGCACCAAAGTATACACAGAAACCTGCTAAAATAGTGGGTTTTTTATTATTCACACTTTTATATGATCATACTCAAAGTGAAGTTGTGCTTTTTTTTGATTGTGATATAAGTGTCTCAAACAATAACATTGTCAATATATTGGAGGGGGATATGTCTATGAGGGTATCTTAATATATGACTGAATACAGTTTTTCTTAGTTACAATCATTTAGAAACAAATAATTTATTGGTTGAAAGGAAAAGACCATATGAAGAAAAATATTTTTTATTTCATTAACGATAATCTTTATTGCTTCAAGCCAAGTGAATGCTGATACAGGTAGGATTACGTACACAAATCATTATGAGGATAGAGGGCAAATTAATGATGGCTTATACTGGAAACATACAACTACCGCAACTGCAAGAACAAGCGGTCAAGGTTTTTATGTTGGTTCTACTACTGCTGTGCAATACTCTCAAATTCCTCCATTTGTTTATCACTCATATAAAGCAGAATCATGGGTTAAACAATTAAAAGAGAACACTTCTTGGCAAGCGCATTATCATTATAGTGTTTCAGGTTGGAGCAACTAATTTTTAGTTTAGGATAAATTTAGGCTTGAAGTGTATTTGTTAATCTAAAAGTGGTCCATTAATCAAGTAAAATCACTCGAAAAACGGTCCACTATTTTTGAATCTCCACAAGTGTGTAATAATGCTTTTGGAGGTAAAAAAGGTGATTAGTAAAATGGATAAATACACAATCATTACGTTAAAAAAGAAAGGAATCTCTTTTCGGTATAAATGATTAAATAAGAGTACCTGTTAGGTTTGTGTGTGGGGGATTTTACATGCACACTTCCGGGTACTCTTATTTAATCATTTATAACAAACTATTTCTAGAGGAAATATCGTTAAGAAATAATCAAGTTGATTCCATTACTCGTATTGTATTAGCATTAGCTATATTCATATTGTTTACTTTCATTAGAATGCACATTGCATTTTTTGAGAGAAAAACAAAAATATTAAGAACACTTGGAATAACAAGTGCTGAAGAAATTATTTATCACATGTCACATGGTGCATTCTTTTCTTTATTTGCATTTATGGGTTTTATAATAATTGAGAGAACTATTGGACTCTTATTTTCTTTGAACTCAAGTATTGACTATTTGATTGATTATGATGTTTTTCGAAGTGTAATAATTACTATTATTATAACCATTGTATTTTTCTTTCTTATCTTTTCAATCGGTGCCTCTCTTAAACCGCTGGTACCAAATTTGATTATTAAAACGAAGAAATCAATAATCTTTTCAAAAGTGATTCACTATTTATTAATAGTAATCGTAACAGTCTTCTCTTTTACACAGTTGACTATAGGATTATTTAGGATATATGACAATCATTTACCAAACATAGACGAAGTGAAAGAAAGAAACAACGAAGGATACATGTATAGAATTTACACAAACACATATGATGAGGCCCATCGGATATCCATGGATGATTTAAGTGAGTTTGAAACAGATCATAACAATGTTACCATAAATTATCACAACAGCTACTTATTGACTTCAATGAACTCTTTGAATCAAGAAAGATTAATACAAGCTCTGGTTATGAGTGAGGTTCATCTCAATAGATCAGAGTCCATAGTTCATGAGATAAGTGAATCTTTTCTTGCAGGTGAATCAATTCTGGTTAACTCGAATAATTTAGATTTTTTGGAATTTCTAGATAGTGATTTCAATGATTCTATATATTTAAATGGGATTCAATTCAAGGTTGAAGTCTTAGATTTCAACCAATATACTAGTTTGTTCTCTAATCCAATCATAGATTCAGTTCCGGTTTTAATTTCTGAAAGTGTCGTAGAAAAATTGGGATATGAAGCTTATTCAGTCAACAATATTTCAATTAGTGTTCCAAATTCAGCTGATACTAATGACATAGAAAAAGATGTTTATCGGTTAGCTAGTGGTTCCATGTTATTAAATGGCAAAGTAGAATTTGAATTACTATTAAAGGAGTTAGATTATGAAATGCAAAGGGATATATTCTTAGTCGTATTGTATCTAATCATCGGATTTACACTGATTATAAGTGTATTCTCGAACTTGCTTAGTAATCAACGAAAGAGTATAGGAACTGAGTTACTATTAGGGTTTGAGAATAAACAATTATGGAAAAAACATTTACTCATTCCATCAATTTCTTTAGTTTTATTTGCACTTCTCTCAGTGTTTTTAGGTTACTATGTTTTCATAAATAATGAATTCAACTCGTATATTGCAAAATGGAATAACTCAGGAAACTTAGAATCTCCTATGGATAAAACAGAATTTATTGATCAACTCATTAGAAACTCACAATTAACCAATTCGTATTACTCTGTAGCACTAATAGTTTTGTTGGTTGTTATTCTTATTTTGGTATTTAAGCTACTTATACTTAGAAGAATTAGTAAATTGAATCCATTTGAATTAGTTAGCGAAAGGAAATAAAAAGGTGTTGATATGTTATTAAAAACAAACAATCTAACAATGATATATGATCAAGGGAAAGAGAAAGTTCAGGCACTAACAAATATAGACATTGATATTGCTAAAGGTTCTTTTACTTTTATTGTTGGGAAAAGTGGCAGTGGAAAAACAACTTTGCTTCATAATTTGGCTGGATTATTACCACCCACAAAAGGAGCTGTATTAATGGATAATCAATCCATTTATGATTTAAGTGATTCAAAAAGAGCAAAAAATAGAAGAAAGAACGTTGGTTTCATTTTTCAGTTTTTCAATCTGTTTCCAGAATTAACAGTTAATGAGAATATCAGAATAATGACAAAAATAAATAAAATAAAAACGGATGAAGCATATTTTAATGAAATTGTTGGATTTTTGGAGTTAGATGATTTGTTGAAAAAATATCCTAGTACCTTAAGTGGAGGTCAGCAACAGCGTGTTGCTGTTGCACGAGCGCTAATACATAAACCAATGATTGTTTTTGCGGACGAGCCAACTGGTAATCTAGATCAAGAGACATCTTACGATATTGTGGAGTTGTTAGAGAAAGTACAAAAGGAATTCAATCAAACAATTGTTTTGGTTACCCATGATTTAGATTTAGTTAAACATGGTAATAGAGTAATAACTTTGAGAGATGGATTCATCATAAATGATGAAGATACAAAAAAAAAGATACAAAAGGGGCTGTAACGAATAAATAGCTCCTAAATAAAACAAAGCAGAGAAATCTCAAAAGAGAAGCCTCTGCTTTTTGT
>ERZ869909.2681-NODE-2681-length-11342-cov-8.790413_pt1 | contig 11342 bp, 12 predicted proteins | sample MGYA00520892_ERZ869909 | MGnify/ENA primary metagenome ERZ869909 (study PRJEB32215, sample SAMEA104723947) | bioreactor metagenome | biome: bioreactor; feature: anaerobic bioreactor; material: water | place: China | collected 2015-03-12 ... | reverse complement strand
TCGGTGGGAGGCAAGGCGCATGCAGGAGACGAAGCCCCAGATGAAGCCCCGCTTGCGTGTGGAGGATCTTGAGCGCCAGGATGGCCGGATCATCGGCATTGGGCGCATCGAAGAAGATGTCCTCAAAGCAACCTATCGCCGCTGGGCGCCGATCTACGACCACACCTTTGGCCGTGTGTCGAATGAAGGGCGCAAGCATGCCGCCGAGGTGATCAACGCATCCCTCGATAGCGGTCGGGTTCTCGAAGTCGGCGTGGGCACCGGCCTCGCGCTCGGCGACTACGGCCGCCACCTCGAAATCGTCGGGATCGATCTCTCGCCCGAGATGCTCGACAAGGCGCGTGAGCGCGTAACCGCCGAGAAGCTCCACAACGTGACCGGCCTGCACGAGATGGACGCGGGTGACCTGCAGTTCCCCGACAACTCGTTCGACGTCGTCACCGCAATGTACGTGATGACCGTCGTCCCCGAGCCCGAACTCGTAATGCGCGAGCTGTCCCGCGTCACCAAGCCGGGCGGCGAGGTCATCATCGTCAATCACTTCAGCCAGACCGAAGGCGTTCGCGGCTGGGTCGAGCGGCGCATGGCCCCCTTCGCCGAGATCATCGGCTGGCGCCCTGTCTTCGATCAGTCCCGTGTGATGGGCTGCGAGGATCTCACGGTGACCGAGCGCAAGGCGCTGCGCCCCTGGGGCATCTTCACGATGATGCGCTTCCGCAAGCGGGCGAACGAAGACGAGCGCCCGATCGCGGCGGAATAGCCCTTAGACCCATGCGGGCGAAGGAGGCGCTTGACGGCGCCTCAACCGATTCCTATAGACACGGGTCTCCGGCGGGATAGCTCAGGTGGTTAGAGCGAAGGTCTCATAATCCTTAGGTCGGCGGTTCGAGTCCGCCTCCCGCTACCAAACATCCTTATATATTCTCTACGCCATGCCACTCCGAACCCCCATTGTTCGGGGTGATACGGGTCGCGAGCAGAGCGCCGCACAAAAGTCGGCACACCTTCAATGTAAGACCGAGCGCGAACCCGCAGTCGTGGAGTCCATCAGGCGGCCCAGCGCATCGAAGGCGCCATCGAGATCCGCCAGCGAAAGCAGGATCGCACGCGCCGTCTGCCGCTCGGCGCGGCCCGCAGGCGTCGCGCTTGCCGAGGGCGCGGCCAGCATTCGCAAAATTCCGGTCAAATCCGACACCAGCATCGCGATCAGCCCCACAGCCGCACCGTGACGCTGCGGCCAGCCCATCGGCGACGTGAGCGCGCGCGATGTCGCGGACGCACCGGAAACGGCATCGCCTGTCACGACACCCGGCCGTAGCTGCTCGGCGAACACCGCAAAGCCCGCAAGCAGGTCCTCGATCACAATGGGTGCAGTTTTTTTGTTCTGACGGAGATCGTCGAGCAACCGCGCCGCACCGGCCTCCCAACTCGCAAGCAGAGGCGCCGCCGCGGGTCGCACGTCGCGCCGCGCGAATTCGTGGAACGCGAGCCGTGCAAGCCGGCGCACGATCTTCTCCGCCTTCTGCGCGCGCCGCTCTCCGATGTCCGCCCCGCGGCGCTTGAGACGATTAGAAAGACCGTCGTCCTCATCGTCTCTCCGCGAGGCCGCGCCGCCCCCATCCTCGGCGTCGACCAGAACGACGTCACGAAAGAGGCCCTGCGTGAGTTCGCGCAACCTCTCCGTGACGTGCACCACCTCGTCCGGGCCATTAAGCGCGTTCTTGTGTGTGACGACGAGGATCCCGTTGCGCCGGAACCGCTTCGGCAACGCGCTCCACGTCGCACGCTCGCTCTCCGTCCACGCGCGCGTCGCAACCGTGCACCAGATCACGATGTCCGCATCGCGCACGAATGTATCGGGCTTCACCATCGACGGCGTATCCAGGATCTCGAGGCCCTGAAGCCGCTGCAACGGCAATGCCACCTGCAGCGCCTGATAGGACGCATCGATCGGCGCGTTGTCGCCCCGGCTATCGATACGGACCAAACCGCCACGTGTGTCGACACCGTGCAGCGCCGGCGTTTCCGCGTACGTGATCAGCACGGGAAGTTTCGTATTCGAAACGACACTCGTCGGCAGCAAACCGTTGCCGATCAGAAGATCGGCAACCGACGTCTTGCCCGAGTTGTACTCCCCGAGAATGACCACGCGCAGCGGGCGCGCAAGCACCTCTTCGAGACGCACCAGACCCTCAACGCAAATGGCGAGCGCGGGATCGTCGATCTTCGTAGCGGCAAGCCGCTTTCGGGCGTCCTGCAAGCGCCGGATCAACTGGGCGGGCGCACTACCCATTGGACTCCGCAGCCTCGATTTTGAGGATCGTATCGAAATAGCGCGCAAGATATTCGACGTGCTGCGTCAACGCCTCGGTGTCTTCGAGACGCTGCGCCTGTGCGCGGATACGCTCAGTGAAATCTTCCACCGGCGGGCTCTCGCCGGAAGGCACAGCGCTTCTGCGCACCGCGTCGTGCTCGGCCAGCACGAGTTCCAGCCGGCGCGTAAGCGCAAGCTGGATATTGCGGCAGGCAGCAAGCGACCATTGGATCGTCGTCGTGCTGAAATCGTGAAAGACGCGCCCCGCGAGCTGCACCAGCTCCTCCGCAATCGGCGCGAATTCGGCACGAATGAGCGCCTCGATCTTCTCGCCCGAGCTTTCCGGCGAAGGATTACGGCTCCAAAGGGCGCCCCAACCTGCCGTCTTGAGATCCAGCACCAGAAGGCGGCTGATCGGCGTGACCGCTGGCATGGGGATGACAAGCGCCTCCCCCCCGTAGGCTGATTCGAGATCGGGCTGCGGCACGAGCGTGCGCATCAGCTTATGCAGCTCTGGCACTACGCGCACATGAAACGACGTAAGCCGCCACGCCGCCTTCTCGAACCCCTCCTTGAAAACACGCGCGAGTGCGCGCCTTAAAGCGACGCCTTCGTGCGTCCATACGCGCGGGGACCGGCCCCGCGAAAGCGTATCCACCAGCACATCGCGTTCGCGCGCTGCATGAAGCGCGATCGACGACTGCAGCATTCCGCGAAGCGCGTCCTGCTCCTCCTTGATGATCCGCGCGAGCTGGGCTTCGATTCCGGCTGCGGACTGCTCGATGTCGGCGGCCACGCCCGCGAGCAGATCGCGCTCGCGCGTGTAGACCGAAAACGTATCATCGGCGGATGATTTGGCATCGTGAGAACTCGCTTCGGCAGCGAGAAGGATTTGCAGCTCGCTCCGTGCCGCGCTTTCGCAGGCGCGCGCCATCTCTGCAAACGAATGCGCGATCTTGCGCTGAACGTAGGTGGGCCGCGCCGCCGCCATCAGCGTCTCTATGGCCTGCCCCAATGCAGGAATGCCCGACATCGCGAGCAGCGATTGGCGCGCACGGTCGCAGAAATCCCCCGACGCGAGACTGCTCGGATGAAGCTCCTGCGGCTGAAGCAGGCCCGCCCGCAGAAGATAGCCGGCGGAGCGGCGAGCGAGGATGCGGGCCGCCGCATCAGGTTCGAACGCGTAGGCCTGATTGGCCCACCAGGCGCTGCCGTAGACGACGGGAATGTGCGAGCCGGGAAACTCCGCCAGAAGCCGCTGCTCCACATAGCCCGCGATCTTCGGCAACTCCACGTCGAGATCGGCGAGATCGTCGATGCGATTGACGAGCACGACAATGCGATCCTTGTAGAGCCCGCGCATGATGCGCAGCAGGGTCACGTCCGTCTCCGACAGCGGCTGACATGCCGTGAGCACGACGACATAGACGTCCGCGGATTCGAGGCTGCGGCGCGTGATCTCGTCTCGGATAAGAAACGGATCGTTGGTGCCCGGCGTGTCGACAACCGTGGAGGGGAACGCAAACGGGCCTTGTTCGAGATAAACGTCGGCGGACTTCGTAATATCGGAATATTTCCCGAGCCGCTGCGGCCCGGTGAAGTCGCCGGCACAGACGTAATCTTCCATCATGCCGGGCGCGAGCGCTTCGAAGAAATGCGCTTGGCCGAGCAGAAGCTCGAACTCGGGACCGAGCCGCTCGGACGCACGCTGGCGAAGAAGAGCCGCTTGCTGGAGAAGATGTTCAGGCGCGAACCCCGGCACGAGTTGCTCGGTCAGCTCGCGAACGCGCCCCCCTCCCTCTGCAAGCTGGTCCCACTCGGCATGCTCGAAGAAGGAAAACACCGCCCCATATCCCCCGGGCGGTGACTGCGCAAAGTGGAGGTTCGTGACCGCCGTTGTCCACGGGGTGACGCGAGTGGGCAGAAGATGCGGGCTGCGCGCAAGTGCGTTGATCGCCGAGCTCTTGCCGGATTTGATCTGCCCCACAACCGCCACGCGGCATTCGAGCTGGCTGAGATGGGCGAGAGCGTCTGTCACGAGGGAGCTCTGCGACGGCTCCGCCAGCCCGGCGAGCACATGTCCACAGCTTAGAAGCTGTTGACGCAGCTCTTCCAGGCGGGCCCCGATCCGACCCGAGGCAACGCTTTCGTCCGACCTGCTCGCCTGCAAGCGTCCCGTGCCTCCTACCCCCAGCGCTTCTCCACCCCCGGAGAACCTCCCCCGCGTCCCGGCCCCCGACGGCTCCCCGTATTGAACGGGCAATGAGGCTCGCGCGTGACGCATCGATACGCCCCGTGCCAGCCCCTGTCCTGCCGGTGATCCCAAACGGCGCGCAACCACGGCCGTCGAATAGGCGCCAATGATCAGCCTCGGCTATCGGATCCCGCCGGCACCGCTTTCACGCCATGCCGCATGGCGGACCACATCGACCGTCTCGACAGGCGTATTATCGAGCGCATTCGGCAATTCCGGCGCCGACGGGAGCGGACCGCTGACCGGCCGGGCCGGAGCCGCCAGCCACACCAGCATGATAGACGCCGCAACTGTCGAAATAACGGCAGCCGTCGTACCGATCGCGTAAAGCGCGGGACGCGACCGTTCCGGCCTCCGCCGCAGTGCCGGCACAGACAAGGTTGGAGTACCGCGATCTGCAGCATGAACGGGCACAAGAGCGCCAGAGGGGATGGGCGGCGGCCGCACCTCGATCTGCTGCGAAGCCCCCGCAAAGGCCTGCTCGCCGCCGATCGCATCCAGCCGGCGCAAAAGCTTTTTGATTTCTTCGAATTCGGGTTCGTTACCGCGTAACACGTGAGATCACCTCACCACTCGCGTGCGGCCACAGTCCCGAGGCAAACCCACAGTCGTCCGGCCGCACAACCTACCTGCCGAACGCATCGGCTTGAGCGTAAACGAGCACGAAATTGTGTCGGAGTTCGGCGCCCCCACTGCGACAAGTGCGCAGACCCCACGGATTTTTAACGTGTAAATCGGCGCGCCCGCTTCTGAACGGCGAAAGATAACGAAAACGCGCCGGCCACGATCCCGTAAGAGGCCGAGGCGGCGCGTTCGACGTGTGCGCGTTCGCAAACGGCGAACCGTTCCAATTCTAGTATTCGAGCATCCGAGGAAGCGTCTTTGCCTGCTTGATCCACTTGCTCACGTCCTTCTCGCTCGGCACGCGGCGCGTAAGCTTGGCCACACGATTGACGGACGCGAGCTTCCGCGCAAGCTGCGCTGCATTTCGCTGTGCGAGCTCGGGCACGGTGTCGACCCCGGCCTTTTCGAGCAATTCCGAGAATTCTGAGCCGATCCCCTCGATGCGGTAGAGATCCGCCATATTCGCAAACTTGAGGATGCGCTTTTCGGAAAGGCCGGATTTCTCCGAGAGCGACTTCCGCTTCCGCGGCGTCTTTGCAGCAGCCAGCAGACCGGCAGTATCCTTCACTTTCGCAGCACGCAGCTTGCCGCCGATGACCTTGCCGATACCCTCCAGATCCTCAATCGCGCGATTGGACATGAACACACCCCCTTCATGAACGACTTAAGTCCGTGCAGCCATGCGGCCACATGATCTCAAGTCGCACATTCACTGCACGGTGTCCAATTTCGATGATGCGCGTGCATCGGATGAAGACGGAGATTAGCCCGCACCCTGCCGCCGCATCGCGAGTTTGCGCACGATCAAGCCGCTCTTCGGCGCGAACAGAAATGCGGCGAAGAACGCTGCCGCTTGGATCAACACAATCGCAGGCCCCGTCGCGACATCGATCTTGAAGCTCAAAAGCGTGCCGAACACGCTTGCACCGATGGCAACCCCAGCAGAGATCGCGAGCATGTAAGGAAAGCGGTCGGTCAGCAGATAGGCCGTCGCCCCCGGCGTCACCAGCATCGCAACGACGAGGATGATCCCAACCGCCTTGATCGAGGCAACGATCGTGAGCGCGAGCAGGATGAGCAGACCGTAGTGAATCGTCCGCACAGACAAGCCGATTGCGCGCGCGTGCTGAGGATCGAAGCAGTAGAGCAGGAGATCGCGCCATTTAGCGAGCACGATGAGCAGCGTTCCACCAGCCACGATTGCAACCTCGATCGCATCGCGAGCGCTCACGCCCAGGATGTTCCCGAACAGGATGTGGCTCAGGTGCTGGTCGGTATCGACCTTGACGAACATCACCAGCCCGAGCCCGAACATGCCCGAGAACACCACGCCCATCACGGTGTCTTCCTTGACGCGACTGTTCTCCTTCAAATATCCCGTCAGAACCGCACAAAAGAGGCCACCTGCGAACGCGCCGACCGCAAGCGGAAGGCCGAGCACGAACGCCAGCACGATCCCTGGAAGCACGGCGTGGGAGATCGCATCTCCCATCAGCGACCATCCCTTGAGAACAAGATAGCAGGACAGCACTGAGGAGACCGCGCCGATCAGCACGGCGACGACGAGCGCGCGCTGCATGAAAGCGAACGCAAGCGGCTCGGTAAAAAAGCCGACGAAGCTCTCCATCAGACGCCGTCCTCCGCAGCCTTCCCGCGACGAGACGCCAGCAGGCCATACCGAGGCGCGAAATAGAACGCGGCGAAGAAGATCAGCGTCTGCAGCACGACGATGACGCCGCCCGTCGCGCCATCGAGAAAGAAGCTGATGTAGGTGCCGACGATGCCGGTCCCGGCACCGATCGCAACGCTGATCGCGATCAGGCGTCCGAAGCGGTCGGTGAGAAGATAGGCCGTCGCACCGGGCGTCACCACCATCGCGATGACGAGGCAGGCGCCCACGGTCTGAAGCGCAGCGACAGCCGAAGCGCTGAGAAGCGTAAAGAACAGAATTTTGAGCGCATTCGGATTGAGCCCCACGACACGCGCCTGCTGCTCGTCGAAGAACACGAGCATGAGGTCTTTCCACTTGAGCGTCAGCACGGTCAGCGCAACGCCGGCAATGAGCACCACCTGCAGCGCATCCTCGTCGGAAATGCCGAGGATGTTGCCGAGCACGATGGTTTGCACGTTGACGGCAGTCGGATTGATCGACGCAATCAGCAGCCCTGCCGCAAAGAACGTCGTGAACACAACGCCGATCACGGCATCCTCGCGCAGCTTCGTCGTCTGCCGCACGAGCCACATGCCCAGCGCGGCAAGGAATCCAGCCACGAACGCCCCCGCCGCAAACGGGATCTTGAGCAGGTAGGCACCCGCCACCCCCGGCACGATGGCGTGCGCGAGCGCGTCTCCCATCAGCGACCATCCCTTGAGCATGAGATATGCCGAGAGAAACGCACAGACCGCGCCGACGAGCCCGGCGACCCACATCGCCCGAACCATGTATTCGTATTCGAACGGAACGAGGAGCTCGCTCATGCGCCCTCGTCTTTCACGCGCCCGCGCGGTGGTTCGGAGCCGGCCTCGCCGTAGAACACCAGCGGCCGCTCGTCGTCGGTGAGCACGGTCAGCGCGCGGCGGTCGTCGTCGTCATGCAGATCCGATCCCGCGAGCTTGAAGTGCCGGAGAACCCCGCCAAACGTCGCTTCCAGATTGGTCTGCGTAAAGGTTTCGGCGGTCGGCCCCGCGGCGACCAGGCCGCGGTTGATCAGGAGCACATGATCGCAGAACTCCGGCACGCTGCCGAGATTGTGCGTCGACACGAGCATGAGATGCCCTTGCGCCCGCAGCTCGCGTAGAAGATCGACGATGGCCGCTTCCGTCGTGACGTCCACGCCCGTGAACGGCTCATCGAGTAGAACGATCTTCGCTTCTTGCGCCAGCGCACGGGCAAGAAACACACGTTTCTTCTGACCTCCCGACAATTCGCCGATCTGGCGCGTCCGAAACGCGCTCATGCCGACGCGATCGAGTGCGTCCGCCACCTTGCCGCGGTCCGCCTTCGAAGGGATGCGCAGAAAACCCATGTGGCCATAGCGGCCCATCATCACCACGTCCTCGACCAGGACCGGGAAGTTCCAGTCGACGTCCTCGCTCTGCGGAACATACGCGATCATGTTCTGCCGAAGCGCTTCGGAGACGGGACGCCCTGCAATCCGGATCGTGCCGCGCGTCGGCCGCACGAACCCCATGATCGCTTTGAACAGAGTGGACTTGCCGGAGCCGTTGACGCCAACGAGACCGGCAATCGTGCCGCCGTGGAGCGCAAAGCTCATGTCTTTCAGGGCGAGATGCCCGTTCGCGTAGACAACCGACAGGCCGTCCGCCTCAATGAACGGCGTCCCCTGGCGTTTGAGGCCAGGAGACGCAGCGCTCTGCACCGTGCCGGAGATCACGACGTGAAACCCTCGACGATCGTCTCCACGGTCACGCGCAAAAGATCCAGATAGGTCGGCACGGGCCCGTCCTCGGTGCTCAGGCTGTCGACATAAAGCACGCCACCATACCGCGCGCCCGTTTCCTTCGCCACCTGCCGTGCAGGCTTGTCGGAAACCGTGCTCTCGCTGAACACCACCGGGATGCCGTTGGCACGAACCAGATCGATCACCCGGCGAACCTGCTGCGGTGTGCCTTGCTCATCCGCATTGATGGGCCACAGGAAGGCTTCCTTCATGTCGTAATCGCGCGCGAGATAGCTGAAGGCGCCTTCGCTGGTCACGAGCCACCGCTGCGCCTCCGGGATCGACGCCATCCGCGAACGCACCGACGCGTCGAGCGCCTCGATCTTCTCGGAATAGGCGGCCGCATTCGCCGCATAGACCTCGGCGTTCGCCGGATCGTACTGGCTCAAGGCCTTGCGAATGTTCTCGACATAGACGAGGGCCGCCGTGGGAGACATCCAAGCATGCGGATTGGGCTTTCCGGTGTACGGCCCTTCACCGATGCCCATCGGCTCCACGCCCTCGCTCACCACCGCACTCGGCACATCGCGCACGTTCTCGAAAAAACGCTCGAACCAGCGTTCGAGATTGAGGCCGTTCCACAGCACGAGGTCGGCCGACTGCGCTTTCACGATGTCGCCCGGCGTCGGCTGATAGTCGTGGATCTCGGCGCCCGGCCGGGTGATGGAGGAAACCACGGCCGCGTTCCCCGCCACGTTCTGCGCAATATCCCGGATCACCGTGAATGTCGTGACGACCTGCAGCGGCTCCGTCCGCGCCTTTGGCTCTGCGTGCACAGGATGGGCCATCACAATCGCCGCAAGTGCACAGCCCAGCGCCATGGCGGACGCCATGACCGATCGAGACATTGCCCCCCACGGCTGCGCCGAAACTCCGAGCCGGAAACCGGCCCGCCCCTTTCTCATAACCATTCGTCCCACCTCGATTTTCGCATCGTCTTACGTTCCGTAGCTTTATGCGAACGATTCTCAATTGTCAATCTATTGCGAACCATTCGCATTTGCGTTGTGAGGAACCGCTGACAGCGACACGCGTTCCAGTTCTGTCGCGTCGCGCAACCGCGCCGCCTTCCGACTGCAAGCACGCGAAGGAGACATGGGAATGAACGTTGCGTCTTACACCCAGGCCGAACTCAAACGCCTGCAGGAGGCCCTCGAAAGAGCGAGCGAGGAAGCCGCTGCAAGCGGCCTCGATGTGCCGGTCGAGCTGATGGCGAAGCGCGTATTCGGCGCCGCCGAGAAGGGGCTGCGCGATGTTGATACGTTGAAAGAGGTTGCCCTCGGCAAGGAAGCTTGGCCGCCGGCAGGCGCCAATGGACGAGGCCTCGTCATCGATCCGGCCACGCTTGGTACCCGTTCGTAAGGCGGCCACACGCCGATATCCGACGAAAGGAGACGGCCTCATGACCAACCCAGTCGACCCAGCCACGACAGACGCGGTGCTGACGATCTCCGACGGCCCCGACAAACCGGCGCTCCAATGGGCGCTCGTCTATCCGGGACGCGAACAGGTGCATTTCCGTCTCGGCGACCAGCCGGTCGACGCGGACATCGACGAGATGACGGAACACGCCGACGGCTGGAGTTTCGATCTCAAGGGCCGGCTCTCGTCTGGCCCCTATAAGGGCGTGCCGTTCTACGGAACGTACTCCGTCGCGTCCCGCTCCGGCAGTCTGACCCTCGCACGTTGATCGACGCTGCTACGTAGGGACTAAAGCGGCACTTGACGCACACCCGCCGCTTCAAGCGCGCGCACACGCCGTCCCAATACGATCGCGTAATAGAGCAGAAAGAGATAGATGAACGTCTCGAGCGCCTCACTCGGACGGATGAGAAGCTCAGTCCCCACGACATCACCTTTCCAAAGGTGATTGATCACTTTCACAACGAGCGCGACGACGGCCACGACGGTGAGTTGCACCGGCGGCGTGAGCAGCGCCAAGAGCGGTTGGCGAAAGAGCCCTACCCGCGATTGAATAAGCGGGATCAGAATGCCGCCGATCGCAATGCCGATCTCAAGCACGAGACGGGGGCGGTGATTGAACCAATGCGAAACGTTGTGCAGGTTCGTCTCCGCCTGCCGATTGATGTCGGACCAATAGGCCGGCGTGTTCCAATTGAAGAAGTGCTGCCCCCAACTGTGCTCCTCACCCGCGATATAAAAGTTGCCGAGGCCGAAAACCAGAATGAACAGCCACAGCAGCCAGCTTTCCCGCACCACGCGGAAGAGTAAAAGCCGCAACGCAAGAACGAACGCCGCGAACGGAATGAGGAAATGTCCGAGTTCCAGAAACCCGTAGCCCTCGGAAAGAATGTAGGCGCGATAGAAATTCGGCCACCCGAGCGAGATCGCAAGCAACCCCGCAAACAGCACGAGCGGTAAGTAAAGCCACCACCACGCTTCCGACCGGCGCGGCGCCCAGAGAGCGGCTGGTATGACGTCGAGAGGCGGCGGCGGAATGTGCGGATTTGCGGTGGAAAGAGCGGCCATCGTGTTGGGCTCCGGGCTGAACGAGCTGCCAGACATGGCAAATTCGGTATCGGCAAACAAGACGGCGGCCCGATCGCGGCAGGGGATGACCTTCTCCACCGAGCGGGCATCGCGTGACGCGCGCGCAAAGCACACTCCATACCCATGCGCCAGTCCCTACGTAGGATGAACTTTTCTTAAGACGAGCAAAATCAGCGCC
>ERZ869909.2679-NODE-2679-length-11346-cov-8.069039_pt1 | contig 11346 bp, 9 predicted proteins | sample MGYA00520892_ERZ869909 | MGnify/ENA primary metagenome ERZ869909 (study PRJEB32215, sample SAMEA104723947) | bioreactor metagenome | biome: bioreactor; feature: anaerobic bioreactor; material: water | place: China | collected 2015-03-12 ... | reverse complement strand
AAGGCGCACCCGACGCAGAAGCCCGAAGCGCTCCTGCATCGCATCCTGATCGGCACCACGAACCCGGGCGATGTCGTCCTCGACCCATTCTTCGGCACGGGCACCACAGGCGCCGTCGCAAAGCGCCTCGGCCGCCGTTGGATCGGCATCGAGCGCGATACCGACTACGTAAAAGCCGCCGAAGAACGCATCGCGAAGGTGAAAACGCTCTCGACCTCATCGCTCGAAACGCAGCCCTCGAAACGCACCGAGCCGCGCGTGCCGTTCGGCGCCATCGTCGAACTCGGAATGCTGCGTCCCGGCGCGCCGCTTTACGACGAGCGCCGCCGCGTACGCGCGGAAGTGAAGGCCGACGGAACGCTCGCCGTGCCCGGCAGTCAGGGCTCGATCCACCGCCTGGGCGCCGTGGTGCAAGGCAAAGCGGCCTGCAACGGCTGGACCTTCTGGCATTACGAGCGCGGCGGACGCCTTCACCCCATCGACAATCTGCGCGAACGCGCGAAAGTCGCCCTCGGCCTTTCCGGCAAGCAGCGAGCAGAACCGCTCATCGCAGCAGAATGAAAAAGAAGCGGCATCGCAATGCGCGGTACCGCTTCAATTCGTTCAGATCAGATCGGCCGGAAGCCTTCGCCCTATCGCAGGTACGGGCAAAGCTGGCGCGGGCCGCCACCATACGGCTGGAACGTCCCGTCGGACCAACGGAAAGACCTGTAGCGCGCAGCACACCTGTCTCGCGCATCGCGATATCCGTATCCGTAGCTGCGCCTGGACGCGGCAATGCTACCGCCGATGATCAACCCGGCAATCGCGGGGCCAACCCAGCCGCGGCGATGATAACGCCCGCCACGATAGCCACGGCCTCGATGCCAACCGCGGCCGCGGTGGTAACCCCGGCCCCGATATTGCACCGGCGCAACGTGGCTGAAGTCCTGAGCCGCCGAGTTCGTCGTTTGCGCAGCGATCGCGGCACTTACGGGAGCGGCTTCGGCTGTCGTCCCAAACGTGAGGAACCCGCCCACCGCAACGGCGGCCAACAATGAAGTCCTTCGCGTCATGATGCTCATCTCCTTTTTTGTTCGAGTTTCTCTGGAGACCCGATGCTCTCTCTGTAGACGCAAGCAAAGTCGCGCACACAAAAGCTCACTGCGGATCGGAAGACGCGACCACGCTTGAAACCACGTTGCCTCGCGGAAAATACGCGCTCACGTCGACAGGGCCTGATGCGAGATTGACAACAAAGCGCGTCACCTACGCTCGACCCATCACAGTGACGGAACGAGACGCCGACGCTGATGTTCCGACATTTCGGGGAGCTAGGGACTGATACCTACGCGATGATCGGCATTACTCCGCGCAACGCGCCAGACGCGCGTTAGCCGATCACGAATAGAAATTGCGGCCCTCGTCCGCCTCTGGCGCGCCCATCTTCGCGCTGAACAGACGGCGATCCGCATCCCGGAGCCGCCGACACACCTCGCGCCCCATGTTCATCTGGATGAGCGCGAACTGCTTCAGGTCCTGCGCGTAGACTTGATAAAGATCCGCCGACGAAATGCGGATCGCGCTTGCGTCGAGGATCGCTCGGACGGACGCACTCCGCGGACAATGATCCATGACCGCCATCTCTCCGAAACAGTCACCTACGGTCAGGGTTTGGAGGACATGATCCTGTCCCTGCCAGAGCTTCAGCACCGCGACGCTTCCCGTTTCGAGAACGAACATTGCATCCCCCGGCTCGTCCTCGCGGAAGAAGAACTCGTCGGCGGCAACCGACACGATCGGACATAGATCGATCACGAACTCGAGGATATCCGCGCGCACGCCGCCGAAGACGGGCATTTGCTGAAGGAGTTCGATCCGCGCATCTCGCATGGCGCACTCCAAACTCTGTAGGTTACCCCGGCGGATAAACGTTCTTACCCAGCCGCCGGAAAAAAGTGCCGTTGTCGATCTCCCAGATACGTCCGTCCGAACCCATGTGCCCGGTCACGAGGTATTTGCCGTCCGGACTGACGTCGACCGCATGACACAAATCGCTGAATGGGCCGAAGTGGTGGACGCGCTTGCCCGACGCAATGTCCCAGAGCTGAGCGTGACGCAGTCCCGTGATCAGCCTCTGACCATCGGCAGTGAAGTTGACATCGAAGCTGCCGAACGTCGGGTAGATAAGCAGCGTATTGATCAGCTTGTTTTCCGCCGTCGCGTAAACATAGGCGTTTCCGTGGACGGCCACGGCAAGGCGCGCGCCGTCGCGCGAAAATGCCATCGAGTACGCGGACGGATCGCCTTCGGCCTCCGCCTCCCAGATCAACGCACCCGTGTCGAGCTTGCGAAGCTGCACGAGAACGCTGCGGTCATGCCCGCGTGCCGTTGTTGCGAGATAGCCTGCCGCTTCCGAGACCGCGAACTTCGGATAGTCGTTCGGCATACCTGGCAAGCGATAGCGCTCCGCTCTCGCCTCCGGATCGTAAACGACGATCTCACCTTTGTAGCCGCCCAAAACGACGAGCCCATTTGCGGTCGTCTCGATGAACGGCGGCATATCCCATTCCGGATCGGCTTGAACGTAGGGGACCTCCGCGATGGGCTCTCCGCTCGCGACGTCGAAGATACGAACCGGATGCGAGTCCGCGGCAACGACAACCGAACGTCCGTCACCGAGGAACCGCGCGGCGCGCACGCGCTGCCGGTCGTTCGCCGGACGCATGGAAGGCAATTTGATTTCGTCGTCTTTTTCTAGCGATGGAAACTGGGTGATATCGATCGTTCTGACCGTCCGACCCGTTGCGACATCCCACAGCCGCACGGTTCCATCGGAACCGGCAGTCGCAATGAGCTTGCCGTCAGGGCTCCACCGCGCGTCGTAAATCCAATTGTTGTGGGATGCGTCGTCAGCTGTGTCCGCAGTATCGTGAACAGGATCGGTCGGAAGATCGATCTGCTCGCAGACCACATCCATGTCCCACTTGGCGGTCGCTTTCTCGTATTCGCCGCCCCTTGCGATCATCTCACCGACGACCTTCTCGCGAAGGCTCGCATCTGCGCAGATCGGCCGCATCAGCACCTTTGCCGCCTCTTCGCGCTCAGCTCCGGACAGGTCCTGAGAATGAACAACAGCCGGCCACGAAACGGCAGCACCTGCAAACGCGACAATCGTAAAAGCGAAGCGACGGCAGGACACGACGGACATGACACGCTCCTTAAAGCGCTATTGTCCGCCCAAGGATCGGCCCCGCACAAGACAAATTTGGATGTCGCCGGAGTTCAATGCTCCCTGAGCGCGTGCGCGATGGCCTTCTTCATGACGGAGGGCAGCGCCGCATTCGAAAGCTCATGACGCGGCACCCATCGGCACCGTTCTGGACTTGCCCAGAACGTCATGCTGGCTTCTACCGGCACGATGGCGCGGAAAAGTTGAAGCTCGAGCCGGAAATGCGTGAACGTATGGCTCACGACGCCGGGCACCGCCCACCAATCGGCGCGCACCGGCTGCTGCACGAGCGCGAGATCCGCTTGAAGCCAGTCATCGCCCCAATCGGTCGAAGGAATTTCGAGCATCCCGCCCAGCAGCCCTGCTTCCGGGCGCTTCCGCACCAGAACGTGGCCGTCTTCCCGAAGCGCCAAAAACGCCGTACCGAAACGCACCGGCCGCTCGGCCCTGGCGAGTTTCACCGGCAGTTGCGCTTCGATGCCGAGCGCGTGCGCGTGGCAATCCTGCTGCAAGGGACAAACGAGACACGACGGCCGCTTGGGCGAGCAGACAGTGGCACCGAGATCCATCATCGCCTGCGCGAAATCCCCGGCACGCCGCTGTGGCGTAAGGCTCTCAGCGAGGCGCTTGATCTCGCGCTTCGCTCCCGGAAGCGGACGGCGCACCGCGAACAAGCGTGACACCACACGCTCGATATTGCCATCGACCGGCGTCGCCGGCTCGCCGAACGCGATCGCCGCAACGGCTGCCGCCGTATAGGGACCGATGCCGGGCAGCGTACCCAGCTCGGTCTCCGTTCGCGGAAACCGGCCGCCATGCTCGGAAACCACGGCCTGCGCACACTTATGAAGATTGCGCGCGCGCGAGTAGTAACCAAGCCCGGCCCATGCCGCGAGCACGTCGTCGAGATCCGCCGCCGCCAACGCCTCGACGGTCGGCCAGCGCAGGAGAAACTTCTCGTAGAAGGGGATGACGGCCTTCACCGTCGTCTGCTGCAGCATGATCTCGCTGAGCCAGACCTTGTACGGGTCAGCTCGCCGCCCGCGGCGCATACGCCAAGGCAGATCCCGCCGCTCGCGGTCGTACCAGTCGAGCAACGCCGCGACCGTATCCGGCCCGGCCGGCCGGAGCGGCAGTTGCCTGCGTGCCACAGATCCCACGCCGTCCCCCATCAGAAACCGCGTCCACAGCTTGGAACGCCACGAATCACACCCATCATGCTAGGGACGCGCAACCTCCCTGCCTATGATGGCGACCACGCATGACGGCGAAACGCACAGAAAAGATTGGAAAAGTCCCGCTGCCCCATCCGGCGCGGCGCCCTCCGCTGCCGCCCAGGGCAAACGACATCCGCTTCAGTGCGCCGCCCGTGGCCCGCTTCGTACCCACCAAGGCAGTGGGTAGCTTTGTCCCGACATTGACGCGCAAGGCTTTCGAAAAGTTCGGCTTCTCAACTGCAGCCTTGATCACGGACTGGGCCGCTGTCGCGGGCGCGGAAATCGCAAGATACACCATGCCGGAGCGCCTGAGATGGCCCCGCGGCGCAGAAAGCGCGTATGGCGACGAAATGGAGAGCGAGCGCCGCGGCGCAACCCTGATGCTGAGGGTCGATCCCGCCCGCGCGCTCGACGTGGAATATCGCGCGCGCCAGATCGTGGAGCGCATCAACGCCTATTTCGGCTACCGGGCCGTGGAGACCCTGCGCATCGTGCAGGCCCCGGTCGAGACCGCGTCTGGCAAAGCGCCCGCGCTCCGGCCCAGCCAGCCAGCCCCAACCGTGGCCACGAGCCCAGACACCGACCCGCTGACCGCCGCCCTCGCCCGCCTTGAGCAAGGCGTCCACCGCGACCGCGCCGCCCGCCGCACCTGACTTTGCTGAAGCGGCTGCATTATTTTCGCTCGAAGCCCGCCTATCGTAGTGCCACCAGCCCGCAGGGCTCGGCAGCAAAGTGACCCGCGCAAGCGTGGCCCCCGCGGAGGGCGCAGGTCGAAAGCTCGGCGTGGCCGGGCTTTCGACCTGAACAAGCCCGAGAGCGATAACCGGCGAGAATTGCCTTAATCGCGTAGCCGCACCATGTTATCAGCCGGACCTGAGGGGCCGGCTTGATCGCCCGCCGCCCGATAACGAGACTTAAGGAGCTGAACGATGGACCTTTTGAGCCGGCTTGATCGCCGCATGACCTTTGCGGCCGCAGCCGTTATGGCCGGGTTGGTGCTGATCGCATCCGCGTTGCCTGCCATGGCTCAACGCCCCGTGACGGTGCCTGAGGTCCCCGTCGAGACGCTCATGAAGCAGGACGAGTTGCCCGACCTCGTGCTCGGCGCCGAAGATGCGAAGGTCACCGTCGTGGAGTATGCGTCGCTGACCTGCGGCCACTGCATGAACTTCCACACCAAGGTATTCCCGGAACTGAAGACCAAGTACGTCGACACCGGCAAGGTCCGCTGGGTCTACCGCGACTTCCCGCTCGACCCGCGCGCCATTGCAGGCGCCATGCTGGCTCGCTGCGCCGCCGGGGAAGAGGCCAACACCGACCGCGCTCTCGCGATGATCGACGCTCTTTTCCACAAGCAGGCCGACTGGGCCTTCGTAAAGACGAACCCCACCCAGGCACTGTTCGAAGTTGCAAAGCAGACCGGCTTCACGCAGGAGCGCTTCGACAAGTGCCTGACGGATGAGGCTCTGCTTCAGAAGATTACCGCGATCTACACGCGCGCCGCGGAAACCTTCGGCGTCAACGCCACGCCAAGCTTCTTCATCAATGGCAAGCGCCTGCAGGCGGCGCCGTCCGTCGAAGAGTTCGACAAGGCGCTCGAGCCGCTTCTGGCTGGCGGCTGACCCGGCCACACAACCGGGAAGGAGCGTGAGGCGATGAGAGAGACACCGGCGACCGCGGTGCGTGCAAGCGTGCCTCTCCTCGCCCTCGCTGCCACCCTGGCGCTCGCAGCGTGCTCAGGAAACTCATCGTCGCTCTCCAATCTCGCTACAGCGGAAGGCGGATCCTCCTCATCCGCCTTCCCGGGCACGAGCGAGAATAGCCGATCGGCCAGCTCCTCCGTTCCGGCCTTCGGCGACATCCCGGACGGCACATCCGGCGGCCGCCAGGTGATCGAGAACCCGACGAACGCCGACATCATGGCGACCGGAACGCTGCCCGAGATGTCGCTGGGCAACCCCGACGCACCCGTCACCATCATCAAGTACGCCTCGCTGACGTGCCCGCACTGCCGCGTGTTCCATCGGGACGTCTTTCCGGAGCTGAAACGCACCTATATCGACACCGGCAAGGTGCGCTTCATCCTGCGCGAGTTCCCCATCGGCCTTCAATCCGGCACCGCAACCGTCGCGTGGCGATGCGCCCCGGCTGATAAGTACTTCGAGCTTTACGGAAAATTCCTGGAACAGCAGGCCCGCTGGGTCTCTCAGGAGGTCCGCCGCGACCCCATTTTCGATGTCGCCAAGCAAGTGGGGATGACGCGCCAACAGTTCGACGCCTGCTATGAGAATCAGGCGATGATTGACGGCCTCAAATGGGTCAAGGACCGCGGCCGGCAACTGGGCATCATCGGCACGCCGAATTTCTTCGTGGCCGGCAAGCTCGTGAAGGAGACGCTGACGATGAGCGGCATCCGCGAGCGGATCGATCCCTTGCTCAGCAGCGGACAAAGATCGGCCGCAGCCCAGCAGTAGCACGCCTCCGCCAACTCTCATCGGCGGAAGCCGGGTGAGCGGACGCGTTCGAAGTGGAATAAGCACGGCGCATGAAAATCAGTCGTCTCAGGCTTCTGGGTTTCAAGTCCTTCGTCGAGCCGACCGAGCTCCTGATCGAACAGGGCTTGACCGGCGTCGTGGGGCCGAACGGCTGTGGCAAATCCAACCTGCTTGAAGCGCTTCGCTGGGTGATGGGCGAGACGTCTCACAAGTCGATGCGCGCCGCCGCCATGGACGACGTCATCTTCTCCGGCACCACCAACCGTCCTCCGCGCAACGTGGCGGAAGTCACGATCTTCCTCGACAACAGCGAGAGGCAGGCACCGGCCGAATTCAACGATCAGGACGTAATTGAGATCACGCGCCGCATCGAGCGCGAGGCCGGGTCCGCTTATCGCATCAACGGGCGGGAATCCCGCGCCCGTGACGTCAAGATCCTGTTCGAGGACGCCGCGACCGGCGCACGCTCGCCCGCCCTCGTGCGTCAGGGGCAGATTTCCGAGATCGTCAACGCCAAGCCCGAGCAGCGCCGCCGCGTGCTTGAAGATGCGGCCGGTATTGCGGGCCTGCACAGCCGCCGCCACGAGGCGGAGCTTCGCCTCAAGGGCGCCGAGAGCAACCTCGCCCGCCTCGGCGACATCATGGGCCAGCTCAACTCGCAAATCGAAAGCCTGAAGCGTCAGGCCCGTCAGGCACGGCGCTACAAGGATCTTTCGGACGAAATCCGCCGCGCCGAAGCGCTCCTCTTCCACCTGACCTGGATCGACGCACAGAGCGCCGTCGAAACGGAAGAGCGTAACTTCGCCGAAACGCTCGCCATCCTCGGCCGCGCGACGGAGAACGAATCGCGCAGCCTCACCGAGGAAGCCCTTTTCGCCGAAACCATTCAGCCACTCCGCGAAGCGGAAGCCGAACGCGGCGCGGCCCTCTCGCGTATCCGCATTGAAAGCGACGGTCTGGCCCAGGAAACCACCCGCTGCACCGAGCGCAAGACCGAGCTGGAAAAGCTCGCCGCCGAACTCGACAGGGATCTCACCCGCGAAACTGTGCTGATCTCGGAAGCCGAAGACATCCTCGCCGGGTTCGACGACGATGTGGTGATGCTTGAAGCCGCCGAAAGCGAGGCCACTGCCTCAGAGCCGGGTCTTCACACCGCCGAAACGGAAGCCCGCGCCGCTCTCGAGACGGCGGAAGCGGAACTCAGCGAACTCACCGAGCGCGCGGCCGAAGTCCGCGCACGCCGCCGGGCGCTCGAAACCGCCGCCGCCGAGCGTCAGGCGACGATTGCAAAGCGCAATACCGAACTCGCCAATCTTCAGCGCGATGCGGATGCGGCCGCCGCAGCAGCGCCGGACTCACTCAAGCTCGCGGCCATCACCGAAGAAGGCCAGACGCTCGCCCGCGAAATCGCAGTGATCGAGGCCACAACCCTTGAGGCCGAAGACAAGGTCGGCGACCTCGAAGAAATCGCACGCGCTGAAGCCGCCGCCGCACAAAAAGCGCGGATGGCGTTGTCGACGCTCGTCACTGAACGCGAAACGCTGTCCAAGCTCGTGATGCCAGCGAGCGAGGATGGCTTCCCACCCGTGGTGGATGCGCTGCGCGTGGCACCCGGCTACGAGGCCGCCGTCGTAGCGGCCTTGGGCGACGACCTCGACGCCCCGGCAGCCGAGGACGCACCTGTGCGCTGGCGCCATATCGGCGCGCCGCCCGACGACGACGCACCGCTGCCCGAGGAAGCAGAACCGCTGAGCCTCCACGTCGGCGCACCGCCGGAACTCGCGCGCCGCCTCAATCAGATCGGCGTCGTCGCGGCGGAAACCGGCCATCGCCTGCAGCCGCTTCTGAAACCCGGCCAGCGCCTCGTAAGCCGCGACGGTGACCTTTGGCGTTGGGATGGATTCGCAGCGACCGCGGGCGGCATGACGCCTGCCGCCCAGCGCCTCGCCGAACGCAATCGCCTCGCCCACATGCTGCAGCAGGAGGACGTCCTTCGCGCAGACGTCAAACGGCTGACGTCGCTCGAAGACGACGCGAACAAAACGCACGTGGCCGCTGTCGCGGAAGAAAAGCGCCTCCGCACGCTCTGGCGCGATACGCAAGCGAAGCTCGCAACGACACGTGACGCGCTGGTCGCCATCGAGCGCCGCGCCCGCGAGACGGAAGCCCGCCTCGCCTCCATCGCAGAAGCACGCGAACGCGCGCAGGCCGGCCGGGAGGAAGCGGAAGCGAGCCTTGCCGAGATCAAGGCCGAGTGGACCGCACTCGACGCGGCCGACGACCCCTCAGCACGTCTTCCCGAAGTGCAGGCCGCGACCCAGGAACGCCGCAATGCACTTGCCGCAGCCCAAAGCGAGCTCGCCGCCCACGCTCGCGATCGCGCCGCGCGCAAGCAGCGCATCGAATCGATCGCCGCCGACCGGGCGCGATGGACTGCGCGCAGCAAGAGCGCGTCGGAACAGATCGCAGCCCTCAACGAGCGGCTCACAAAAACCAGAAACGACATCGCACAACTTGAAGAGATCATCCCCGCGCTCGACGATCGCCGGCAAAGCCTGCTCGGCGCGCTGACCGACGCAGAGCGGGCCCGCAACGCAGCCGCAGACGAACTCGCGCGTGCCGAGAACGCCCAGCGCGCCGCCGCCCAGGCCCTTCGCGAAGCGCAGGCGGCAGTCTCTGCGGCGCGCGAAGCCCGCGCCCGCACCGAGACACGCCTCGAAGGCGCCCGCACGCGCCGCCAGGACGAGGCACGGCGGATCCGCGAGGCGCTCGACGTCAACCCGGACGATTGCCTCGTGCTTGCTGGCCTTACACCCGAAACCGCGCTTCCTGCCCTCACCGACGCGGACCGTACGCTTCAGCGCCTCAAGGCCGATCGCGAGCGCCTCGGCGGCGTGAACCTGCAGGCCGACGACGAGTTGACCGCCTTCCTCGAGCAAATGAGCACGATGGAGACCGAATATAACGACGTCGAGCAGGCCATCGCGAAGCTGCGCGGCGCCATCGGTCAGCTGAACCGCGAGGGCAAAAAACGCCTCGAAGAAGCGTTCGAAAGCGTGAACGGCCACTTCCAGCGCCTCTTCACCACGCTGTTCGGCGGCGGCGAGGCCAGGTTGCAGATGATAGAGGGCGACGATCCGCTGGAAGGCGGCCTCGAAATCATAGCCCGGCCGCCGGGCAAGAAGCCCGCGACCCTCTCGCTGCTTTCGGGCGGCGAGCAAACGCTGACCGCACTTTCGCTCATTTTCGCGGTGTTCCTGACCAACCCCTCGCCGATATGCGTGCTGGACGAGGTGGACGCACCGCTCGACGACGCCAACGTGGACCGCTTCTGCACGCTGATGGAAAAGATGGCGGAGGAGACAGACACCCGCTTCCTCGTCATCACCCACCACCCGATGACCATGATGCGCATGAACCGCCTGTTCGGCGTCACCATGGCCGAGCGCGGCATCTCCCAGCTCGTCTCGGTGGACCTCGAAACCGCAAAATCCTTCCGCGAAGCCGTCTGATGGATCTCCCTGTCATCCCGGCCAAGCGAGGCGAAAGCCGAACGCAGAGCCGGGACCCAGGATAGGCCCCTACCGCAAAATATTGTGTCTTCGACACTCATGACTGGATCCCGGATAAGGCTCCAGCTACCGCCTCAGCCTTTCCGGGATGACGAAGAAGAGGGAGCGCCGCCCCCCCTCGAAACGAAGATAATCGGTCGCGAAGCGGCCGCGGGAGCAAGGCGACCCGCGACGAGTCGCGCCCCGCGGAGGGTGCCCGCGTGCCCATTTTCGGGCGCGCGGAACAGCACCCGTGAGCGAAATAGAGCCTGCGCCCATTCGCCGTACCTTGTCGCCCCCAGCGGAATGTGGCCATTGCTTGACACGGCTTGGTCTCCGGCTATGGTGCGCGCCGTTGGGAATCCGGCCGTTTCAGCCCACAGTCTGGCGGACAGGGGAAGCTCATGGCGTCATCGGGAAATAACGACGAACCGGGACGTGGTGAGATCTCGCCTGAGGACCGGGAGGCGTTTAAAAGACGCGCTTCCGATCTAGGGACTCGGCTCGAAAAAGTTCGGGCGGAGACTCGCGCCAAGGAGGGGCCGACGCCCGACGCGAAAAGCCGGGGCACGGCGCTCGGACAGGCGATGAAAATCGCCATCGAGCTCGTTGTCGGCATCGCAGTCGGCGGGTTCATCGGCAAGGTGCTGGACGACTGGCTCGGAACGGCACCTTGGCTCATGATCGTGTTCGTACTGGTCGGATTCGCAGCCGGCATGACGAATACGGTGCGCTCTGCTCGCAGAATGCAGGCGGACGCGCTTCGGAATAAAGACGGACGCTAGGGACGGCACTCAAAGGGTGGAGAGAGACCAGTGGTGAACTTGGTGGTGGCAGGAGCCGCCGATCCGATGGCCCAGTTCGCGATCAAG
>ERZ869909.2678-NODE-2678-length-11356-cov-3.666548_pt1 | contig 11356 bp, 11 predicted proteins | sample MGYA00520892_ERZ869909 | MGnify/ENA primary metagenome ERZ869909 (study PRJEB32215, sample SAMEA104723947) | bioreactor metagenome | biome: bioreactor; feature: anaerobic bioreactor; material: water | place: China | collected 2015-03-12 ... | reverse complement strand
GCTGCGCCGGCATGGAATACACGATCGATCTGGTGAGCGAGCCGGTGGCGGGCGAGGATCACGTCGAGCGCGACGGCGCCCATGTCTGGGTGGCGCCCGCGGCGGTGCTGTTCCTGCTCGGGACCGAGATGGATTTCGAGACGACGAAGCTCCGGACCGGCTTCACCTTCAGGAATCCCAACCAGTCCTCCGCCTGCGGCTGCGGCGAATCGGTCGAGCTGAAGCCCGCCGACCTCAAGGCGCTGGCCGAGGCGCGCGCCGCCGCCGACGCGGCCTGACGCGAACAGCCTCCGGCGCCGTCTCGCTCAGTCCACCATGCCCAGCTCGGCGCGGGCCTGGGCCTTGAGGCGCATCTTGTCCGCCTTGCCGATCGGCAGCATCGGCAGCCGGTCGACGACGAGGAAGCGCTTGGGGATCTTGTAGTTGGCGAGCCGCTGCTGGCACCATTTCTTCAGCGCCTCGCCGTCCAGGCGGCTGCCGGGGCAGGCGACCACATAGGCCCAGCCGACCTCGTCGTAGAGCCGGTCGGGAACGCCGATCACCGCGCTCAGCTCCACCTCCTCATGCTCCTCGAGCGCCAGCTCGATCTCGCGCGGATAGACGTTGTAGCCGCCGGACTTGAACATCTCGCTGCGCCGGCCGACGAACTCGATGTTGCCGTCGGCGCGCAGGATGGCGGTGTCGCCGGTGCGCAGCCAGCCATCGGCGGTGTAGGCCTCGCGCGTCGCGTCGGGCCGGTTGAAGTAGCCCGTCATCGCGTAGCGCGCCCTGACCTGGATCTCGCCGTTCTCGCCGACGTCGCAGGGCGAGCCGTCGTCGCGGGCGATGCGGACCTCGCCGTCGGGCCTCGGCCTGCCGATGGTGCGCGTCAGCACCTCGCGGGGGCTGTCGGCCTTGCTGGCGTAGGTCACCGATCCGCAGGTCTCGGTCATGCCGTAGGTGAGGCCGGCCCGGCACTTCGCCTCGTAGAGCATGTCGACGAGCTCGCGCGGCATCGCGGCGCCGGAGAAGACGAACCATTCGAGGTTGTCGAGCAGCGCCGGGGCAAAGCCTTCCGTGTTGATCAGGATCTGGAACATGGTCGGCAGCATGATGACGACGTTGATCTCGCGCGCCGCCATGGCGGCGACATAGCTCTCGGCGCGGAAGCGCTCGGCGAGCGTCAGCGTTCCGCCGCCGACGAAGGTGAACAGCGACAGGAAGTGCATGCCGCCGATGTGGTTGATCGGCAGGGGATTGATCAGCGACGGGTAGGCGGCGGTGGCGAATTCCCGGTTCTGCGTCCGGCTGCGCGTCAGCAGCGAGCGCTGCGACAGCAGCACGCCCTTCGGCCGCCCGCTCGATCCGGAGGTGTAGACGAGGAGGGCAGGGCTCTCGCTGGTGACGGCGTCGACCGCCTGCCGGAAGGCCTCTGCGTCGGGGTCGGCGCCGCCCCACCACGCGCCGGCCGCCAGCTCGTCGAGGCCGACGACCCGGTCGATGCCGAAGCGGCTGGCGAGGTGCTCGGCATCGGCGCGGAAATCGCGCCCCTCGAAGGTTGCGACGGTGAACAGCAGCCGGGGCCGGGCGTCGGAAACGAGATATTCCAGCTCCGGCATCTGGTAGCGCGGGTTCAGCCCCAGCCACAGCGCGCCGAGCCGCGCCGCGGCCAGGAAGACGACGAAGGTGTCGGCGCGCGCCGGCGCCATCACGGCGATGCGGTCGCCCTGGCGGACGCCGCAGGCGAACAGGCCGCGCGCGCAGCGCTCGACCGCGGCCGCCAGCCCGGCATAGGTGAGCTGCGTCCGGTCGTCGCGAACCGCGATCCTGTCCGGGAAGGCGGCGGCGTGGCGGTCCAGATAGTCCCCGATGCGCAGGTGCTCCTCGGGGTCGATCATCGCCTGCCTCCTTCGGCCTTCGGCTTCGTGAAGGCGGCCCGGGCCTGCGTTCCTTCCGGGTCGTTCATGCAGACCAGCATCAGCTCCATGTCGGCGAAGCTGACGTTCTCGCCGAGCGCCGTCGCGTAGCTGTTCACCTGACGCTTGACCGTCTGCGCCGCCATGCGCGGCAGGGCGCAGACCTCCTCGGCCAGCGCCAGCGCGCCGGCCAGCGCGCCGCCCGCCTCCGTCACCCGGTCGGCAAGGCCCCAGGCCTCGCATTCGGCCGCGCCGTGCCTGCGGCACAGGATCGCCATCGTCTTGGCGTGCGCCGGCCCGACGAGCCGCGTCAGCCTCGGCAGGGTGTTCCAGCCGTAGTTCAAGCCGAGCCTGACCTCCGGCACGTAGGCGAAGGCGGTCGAGGCCATCACCCGCCAGTCGCAGGACACGGCGAGGCCGAGCCCGCCGCCGACCGCGCCGCCCTCGATCGCCGCGACGGTGATCTGGGGCAGGTTCTCGAGAAGGTGGCACAGGCGCCCGCCGGCGGCGAGCGAGCGCAGCGTGCGGTTGGGGTCGGTCTCCGCGCCGACGCCGTCGAACGTCGTCAGGTCCGCGCCGGCGGAGAAGAAGCCGCCCTTGCCGGTGAGGATGACGGCCTTGCAGGAGACGTCGTCGCGCAAGGCCTCGAAAGCCTGCGTCAGCCCGTGGATGACCTCGCCGTTCAAGGCGTTGCGCCGCTCCGGCCGGTCGATCGCGACAATCGCGACGGCGTCGTCCGGTCCGGTGCGTTGGACGTCGATCATTGCCCTGCTCCTGAATGTGTCCGTTGCGGCGTCGCCGCCATGTCGATGACCAGCTTGCCGACGTGGCTGCGCCGCGTGATCTGCTCCAGTGCGTCGCCGGTTCCTTCCAGCGGGTAGCTGCGGGCGACCCGCGGCTTCAGCAACCCGCGGTCGAAGAGGTCGGCGAGGCCCTTGAAGACCTTCGCCGTCTCCTCCGGCCGCAGTCTCTGGTACGGCCCCCAGAAGAAGCCGCAGATGTCGATGTTCTTGACCAGCACGTGGTTGGCCGGGAAGACCGGAACCTCGCCGCCGGCGAAGCCGACGATCAGGAACCTGCCCTCGAAGGCGAGGGTGCGCATGAGCTCCCGCGCCGTGTCGCCGCCGACCACGTCGAACACGATGTCGGCGCCGCGCCGGTCGGTGGCCGCCAGCACCGCCTCGCGGGCATCCGCCGCGCCGACCACCCTGTCGGCGCCGGCGGCCTCGACAAGCGCCTGCCGCTCCTCGCCTTCGGCGACGCCGACGACATAGGCTCCGGCTGCCTTGGCGACCTCGACCGCGGCGCGGCCGACGGCGCCGCCCGCGCCGGTGACGACCACCACGTCGCCGGCGGCCATCCGGCCGCGGCCGATCAGGCCGGCATAGGCGGTGCCGTAGGGAATGTAGAAGCCGGCCGCCTCCTGATCGCTCATGCCGGCGGGCACCGGCGCGGCGCGGTCGGGGTCGACGCGGACGAACTCCGCATAGGCCCCGGACGAGACCTGCGCCATGACCCGGTCGCCGGGACGGTAGCCCCGGACGTCCTTGCCCGTCGCCACCACGGTGCCGCTCAGCTCCGCGCCGGGAATGAAGGGCGGCGCGAGCTTCTCCTGGTAGCTGCCGCCGATCATCAGCGTGTCGGCGAAGTTGACGCCGGCGGCGGCGACGCGCACCAGCATCTCGCCGGGGCCGGCTCCGGGACCGGCACGCGCCCGACCGCGAGCGGCTGCGGCCAGCCATGCGCGTGGCAGACCACGGCCCGCATTTCGGTCACATCGTCGAGGGCAGCCATAGGATCACCTGAGGAAATGCGATCATGAACAGGATGATCAGGATATGCGCGACCACGTGCGGCCAGATGCCCGCGAAGACGCGCTCGACCGGCTGGTTCGTCTTCTTGGCGACGACGAAGACGTTCAGCCCCACCGGCGGCGTCACCATGCCGACCTCGGCAAGCAGGATGACGATGATGCCGAACCAGATCGGGTCGAAGCCGAGCGACACCACCACGGGCAGCACGATCGGCACGGTCAGGATCAGGATCGACAGCTGGTCGAGGAAGCAGCCGAGCAGCAGGTAGAGAACGACGATGAACGCCATGATCACATAGGGGCTGACGTCCTGCGCACTGACGAAGGCCACGAGGCTCTGCGTCACCTGAGTGATGGTGATGAAGTAGCCGAAGACCTGCGCGCCGATGACGACCAGGCCGACCATCGCCGTCGTCAGGACGGTGCTGAGAAGCGCGTCCCGCACCGTCGCCGGCGTGAGCTTGCCGGCGACCGCCGTGAAGACCACGGACCCGAGCGCGCCCAGCGCCGACGCCTCGACCGGGGTCGCGATCCCGAGGTAGATCAGCCCGGTGACGAGCAGGAACAGGGCGATGAACGGGCCGGCGACCTTGAGGGAGGCGAATTTCTCGCTCCAGCTGTAGCGGCGGCGGCTGGGCGCCAGCGCAGGATCGCGCCAGAGCAGGAACCAGATGGTCGCGATGATGACGAGCGTCACCAGCGCGCCCGGAATGATGCCGGCGACGAGCAGCTTGGCGACGCTCGCGCCGCTGAGCAGGCCGTAGAAGATGATGGCGACGCTCGGCGGAATGAGCATGGCGAGCGTGCCGGAGATGGCGACGATGCCGCTGGCGAAGCGCGGATCGTAGCCCTCCCGGATCATCGCGGGGATGCTCGTGCTCGACAGCGTGGCCGCCGCCGCCGTGCTGGAGCCGGAGATGGCGCCGAAGGCCGCGCCGGTGAGGGCGGTGGCGACGCCGAGGCCGCCGGGCAAGCGCCCCGTCCAGCTCGCGATCGCCGAGAAGAGCGTTCCCGAAATGCCGCTGGCGATCATGAACTCGGCCATCAGCAGGAACATCGGGATCGTCAGGAATTCGTAGCTGCCGATCGCTGAGGCGGGCGCGGTCGACAGGATGCCGGCGAGGAGGCCGGTGCCGCCGATCAGCAGCAGGCCGACGCTGCCGGCGATCGCCAGGCTGAACGCGACGGGAATGCCGACGGCGAGCAGCGCAAGGAGAACGATGACGCTGAGGAGAAGCATCGGTCAGACCTCGGCTTCGGAATGTTGGTCGAGCCGGAGGCCGAGCTTCGCCTGCGCCGCCCTGTCGGAATGGAACGCCGCATGGGCGACCGCACGGTGCAGGCAGCGCAGCGCCAGCGGCGCCATGCCGAGCGGGATCACCGCCTTGGAGGCCCACATCGGCCAGATCAGCGCGCCGAAGGCGACCTCGTCGTTGGTCCAGGCGTGGATCGCGTCGCGCAGGCCGTACCAGGCGACGCTGCCGAAGATGGCGGCCGCGGCCAGACAGCCCAGCGCCATGCACCACTGGTAGGTCTTCGCCGGCAGCATGCGGGCGAAGAAATCGACGCAGATGTGATGGTTCATCCGCAGCGTGTAGGAGAGGCCGAGGAAGAAGCCGGCGACGAGCAGATAGTGCGTCACCAGATCGTAGACCCAGGCGATCGGCCGGTTGAAGGCGTAGCGCATGACGACGTCGGCGCCGGTCAGGAGCATCATCACGACGATGCAGGCCGCGGCGGCCCCCGCCAGGACGAGGTCCAGGCGGGTCAGCCAGCGGTCCGTCCGGAAGAGAAGACCGGACATCGGTCTCACTTTCCGACGGCTTCGATGAACGCCTTCAGCGTCTCCGATCCAGGCCGGCCGCGATCGTCGAGCGACTTGGCCCACGCCTGCTGCACGCTCGACAGCTTCTCCTCGACCACGGCGAGCTGGCCCTCGTCCATCTCGTTGGGGACGACGCCGTCGGCGGCGAGGGACTCGATCACCTTGGGCTCTTCCGTGTCGACATAGGTGCAGTGCGCCTTGGCGGCGTGGTGGCCGGCCTCGCTGAGGACCTTGCGGTTCTCCTCGCTCAGCGCCTGCCAGGCCCGGTCGCTGATGACGTACATGGTGACGAAGCTGCCGAGGCTGACATCGGTCGTCTGGTGCTTCAGCACGGTCTGCAGGTCGAAGACCCTGACGCTCTGCAGCGGCGCCAGCGCGCCGTCGAGCGTGCCGCGGCTCATCGAGGGCAGGATGTCCGGCCCCGGCATGCGCACCGAGATCGCGTCGAGCGCGGTCGCCGTCAGATCCATGGCGCCGCCGGCGGTGCGCAGCTTCAGGCCGCGGAAATCCTCGGCCGTCTTCACCGGCCGGCTGACCGTCAGCACCTTGTAGGGCGCATAGGCGATCGAGGCGAGGACGTGAACCTTGTTCGGCTGGAACTCGCGCTGGGCGATGATGCCGTCGCCTTCCGACAGCTTGGCCACGGCCTCGCTGCCCTGGCAGGCGGTGTCGAACATGGCCGGCAGCTCGGCGACGCTCGTCAGCGCGAACTTGTCGGGAATGTAGGACGGCGAGATGTTGGCGATGTCGGCGACGCCGGACTGGACGAGGCTCAGCGCATCCTTGGCCTTGCCGAGCTGCTCGGCCGGGAAGTGCTGGATCTCGATGTTGCCGCCGGACAGCTCCCGGACCTTGTCCTGAAGGGGATCGCGGCCTCGCTCACCGTGTAGTGGCTGAGCGACATCCAGTCCGCGAATTTGAGCGTCACCTTGTCCTGCGCCAGCGCGGGGCCGTTGAGCGCCGCGGCGGCGCAGCCCGCGAGGGCCAGTGTCCTGATCGTCCTGTGCATTGTCTTCCTCCCTTGATCCCCCTCACCGGCGGGGCGATTTCCTGGCTCGGGCCGTGACGTCGGCCGTGACGGCGATGGACGCCTCACGCGCTGCCTCGGCAATGATTGCGACCATGTCGTCGAGGTTCCGCTCCTTCATGCGGGCGGAAGGCCCCGTGACTCCGATGCTGTAGAGAACGCCGAACGGCTCGAGATAGACCGGGCAGGCGACGCTGAAGATGCCTTCGTCGATCTCGCCGTCGCAGGTCGAGTAGCCGGACTTGCGCACCTGATCGAGCACGGTGCGCAGGGTGGCCCGGTCCGACGAGGTGCCGCCGCCTTCGCGGTCGAGCCAGTGGTCGACCTCCGCATCGTCGCGGAACGCCAGGATCGCCCGGCTGGACGAGCAGCGGTCGAGCGGGCGCTCGCCCAGGCCCGGAAAGATGTGCGCGCGGTCGCGCTGGGAGGGAACGAGCGCGTCGATGATCGCGACGCTGCCGCATTCGAGCTTGGCGCAGAAGGCGGTCTCGCCGAGGTCCATGGTCAGGCGGCGCAGCGCCGGCACGAAGGCATGCGCCTGCTGCGAGGCGAGGAGCCGCCGGGAGAGGATGTCGTCGAGCGCCGGCCCCAGCTCGTACTGCCCCGGCACGGTCTGATGCAGGTAGCCGATCTCGTCGAGGGAGGTGGCGAGCCGATGCGCGGTGCTGCGCGGCAGGCCGGTCGCGCGCGCCAGCTCGGCGGACTGCATTCCGCCCGGGGCCTCGGCCACGGCGATGAGTACGGCATGATAGCGCGCCAGCGGCCCGTCCAAAGCAGCGATCCTCCCCTATGTCCCTATTTTTGAGACATTGTCCCATTTTATAGGATTACTTTTTGACCGGCGTCAAGGCCCTTGCGGAAGGCTGCGCGGCCGGGGAAAGCGGCGCGTCCTCGCGACCCCGGCAAGGGCGGGGTGAGGGAGGTCCACCGAGCCGGCGAACGGCTTGGTCGCGTCAGTTCGACTGAAGGGGAGAGCTGCTTTCGGGAGAAAATGGCGTGTCAGCGGGCAGGGAGGCCCGTCACACCTGGTACTGGCGCGAGAAATCGGCCACTTCGACCGCGACATTCGCCACCGCCGAGGTTATCGCGAGCGGCCTGTCGCTGCGGAACATCGCGGCGTAGGGCACGGGCGGCAACGGCGGTGTGGTTTCGAGAACCGTGAGCTTTCCGTCGTCGAGCAGCTGGCTCAGGCACTTCCATGGCAGGTGGCTGACCCCCATTCCCCCGAGCGCCAGTCCGAGCAGGGCCGCGATGCTGTCGCTCGAGAAGATCTTCTTGAACGCGATGCCTTCCGATTTCAGCCATTTCTTGAAGTAGAGGCCGGTTCCCGAGAGATCGCCATGGGTGAGGACCGGGTACTGGGCCAGTTCCTGAAGGGATATGACCTTCGTCGTCTTCACCAGATGCGGGCTGCAAAGCCAGGCGTTCTCGACCTCGGCCAGCGGGACCACGGTGACATTGGGGTCGGTGAAGACGTTGGGGATGATGATGAGGTCGACCTCCTCGTCGATCAGCCGGCCATAGAGGTTCTTGCTCATGTCGATTTCAGGCTCGAGCAGAATGGACGGATAGGTTTCGCGGATTCGCGAGATGAGCCGCGGAAGCCATGTCATTGCGGTCAGTTCGGTCACGCCGATGCGCAGCTTGCGAAGCGGGCGCTGCGAGGAATCCTGCAACGACATGATATTCTCGTTCAGGGTGAGAATGTCTTCCACGATCGTAAGGAGGTCCTCGCCCAGCGACGTCAGCCGTGCGTTGCGCTGCCTGCGATCGAACAGCACGATGCCCGTGATCCTCTCGAGCTCCTGTATCCGCTTGGAGACCGCGGACTGCGTCGCGTTCAGCTTGGCGGCCGCCCTTTCGAAGGTGCCGAGGGTGGCGATCCAGTAGAACGCTTCGAGTTGCTTGATCGTGATCGGGCTGCCCATCGTGACGTATCCTCCCGCGCCGGCGATGCCGTGGTCACATGTGGGAACCTGCGTGTTTCCCGGCTGCTCGTCGCAGCGTCCCTGGCAGCATCTTTATTCCTGAACGGAATGCAACAAGATTAAATTATATCGCTTTTTTTCCGCTTTCCCAACGTTCAGTCTCGCTCGCCAGAGGTGAAGCAACGCCGGAGCACGCCTTCCGGCGCAGAAAAATGGGATGGAGCACATGATGCGCGCACCTATCAAAGCCGCCGCCGCAATCGTATTTGCGGGCCTTGCCACGCCGGCTCTCGCCGAAACGCACTGGGACCTGCCCCTGACCTGGGCTCCGGACAACTACATGGTGCAGAACGCCCGGAAGTTCGCGGACGCCGTCAAGGAGGCCACGGGCGGGGAGGTGGTGATCACCCTTCATCCGGGCGGCTCGCTCGGCTACAAGGGGCCGGAGATGCTGAGCGCCGTGCGCGACGGATTGGTGCCGATCGGCGACGTGTTCCTGAACCAGCAGGTCGGCGACGAGCCGCTTCTGGGAATCCAGTCCTTGCCCTATCTCATGGACAGCTTCGAGGAGATGATCGAGTTTCAGGCCTATTTCCGCCCGTTGCTCGACGAGATCGCGGCCCGCAACAATCAGAAGGTGATCTACACCATCCCGTCGCCGCAGCAGCAGATCTACACCAAGGTCGAGATCAAGACCTTCGCCGATTTCTCGGGCATCAAGATCCGCTCCTACGATGCGGCCTCCACCAAGGTCTTCGAGAGCGCGGGGATGACCCCCGTCCAGCTTCCCTGGGGGGAGGTGATCCCGTCGCTCGCGACCGGTGCGATCGACGCGGTCGCGACCTCCGCTCCGTTCGCGGTCGACGGCTCCTTCTGGGAGTTCCTGAAATACGGCTATCCCACGCGCCAGTCGTGGAATCTCAACGCCATCACGGTCAACCTGGATGCCTGGGCGGATCTCGACGAGGAGCACCGGAAGGCGATCGAGGAGCTCGGCGCCAGGCTCGAACCGGAGTTCTGGCAGTCGGCCCAGGACACCGACGCGGCCCAGATGAAGGTTCTCGAAGAGCAGGGCATGATCAACGGCACCATCGACGACGATATCCGTGCGCAGCTTCGGGAGAAGTCGGTGCCGCTTCGCGAGGCGGAGCTGAAGGCGCTCGGAGAAACCGCGATCAAGATGGTCGAGGCGTTCGAGAGCCGTTGAGGCGCGGACGTCGGCCCCCGGTCCGGGAAACGGTGGAAAACGGAGAAGGCGTTGTCGTGTGGTCCCCGATCGTCAAAGGCATAGACGCCTTTTCCCGTTTTCTCGCCTATTTCGCCGGGTACAGTCTCCTTGCAATCGCAATCATGCAGATTGTTGAGATATTCGTGCGCAATGCGCTGAATATCAGCCTTCCGTTCGTGTGGGAATTTGCCGGCTACATGCATATCGGCGCCGTCTTCCTGGCGGCCGCCTACACGCTGCGGATCGGCGGGCATGTGCAGATCACCGCGTTCAAGGGCCTGAATCCCAAGCTGTTCGATCTCGTTTCCTCGATCATCGGGCTTGCCGTCTCCCTTTTCCTGACCTGGAGCTTCGGAAAGCTGGCGCTCGGGTACTGGGCGAGCGGCCGGACATCGGGAACGGTGAGCGACGTCCCGCTGGCCTATCCCTTTTCCGTCGTCGTCTTCGGCGCCGCGCTGCTGTCGCTGCAGATAGCGCTTCGCATCGTCCACGTCCTGATGAACGAGAAGGTCGAGCTGGACTACGGGGTCGGCGCGACGAGCGAATAACCCGCCCTGCGAGGAAACCTATATGCCACTGTCGGTCGTCACGCCGCTCGTTCTGCTCTTCGCGATCCTGGGCAGCGGCGTCTGGATATCGCTGGGCCTTATCGGCGTCGGGGTCGGCAGCCTCGAGCTGTTCCGCAATCTGCCCGTCGACCGGATTCTCGCCCAAACGGTGTGGAACGTCCTTTCTGCTCCCGAGCTCATCGCGCTGCCGATGTTCATCCTGATGGCCGAACTGCTGTTCCGCTCCAGGTTCGTGGACGGCCTTTTCTACGCGCTCGAGCCCTGGGTGCGGCGGCTTCCCGGCGGCCTCACGCACACGACCGTGCTGGGATGCGCCTTCTTCGCGCTGGTGTCCGGTTCGTCGGTCGCGACCACGAACACCATCGGCCGCATTACTCTCACCGAGCTGCCCAAGCGGGGCTATGACAAGAACATCGTCATGGGTTCGCTCGCCGGCGCCGGCACGCTCGGCTTCCTCATCCCGCCCAGCATCATCATGATCATCTACGGCGTCCTGACGCAGACGTCGATCATCAAGCTGTTCGCCGCGGGCATCATTCCCGGCATCCTCCTCGCCCTGGCGTTCATGACCTATCTCGCGATCCGCTCCTCCTTCGGCGGCACGCCGAAGATCGAGGGGCCGACCGGCCTTGAGCTCTGGAAGGAGCGGTTCCGGAAGCTGACGGTCCTTTTCCCGATCCTGCTGCTCATGACCGTCATCCTCGGCTCGATGTATGGCGGATTGGCCAGCCCTTCCGAAGCCGCGGCGATCGCCGTGGGGATGACGCTGGTCATCATGCTCATCGAGCGGTCGCTCAGCCTCGGGGTCCTTTCCGAAGCCTGCTTCTCGGCCGCGCGTACCACCAGCTTCCTCGGCCTCATCATCGGCGCGGCCGGATTTCTCAGCACCGCAATGGGGTATCTGGCCCTGCCGCAGACCGTCTCCGCCTACGTGCAGTCGCTCGAGCTGACGTCCTTCCAGCTGATGCTGCTTCTGTTGATGGTCTACGTGGTGCTCGGCTGCTTCCTGGAGGGCATGTCCCTCATCCTGATGACGCTTCCCGTGGTGCTGCCGCTGGTCCTGGGAGCGGG
>ERZ869909.2675-NODE-2675-length-11360-cov-4.107418_pt1 | contig 11360 bp, 12 predicted proteins | sample MGYA00520892_ERZ869909 | MGnify/ENA primary metagenome ERZ869909 (study PRJEB32215, sample SAMEA104723947) | bioreactor metagenome | biome: bioreactor; feature: anaerobic bioreactor; material: water | place: China | collected 2015-03-12 ... | reverse complement strand
CGAGAATGTCGAATGAACTGTCTTCGCCAGGCGCAGATAAAGAACTGGACTGTTCCGGCAGAACACGCCTGAGCCCTGCGGCAAGAATCTGCGCGAGTTCATCAAGGCGTTCGATGTTGCAGGCTGCCTCGTCGGGCTTGCCCTGACGAAGCAGAAGAATCGCGACGTTGGCCTGAACCGTGCCCTGTCCGAAGTGATCTCCGATCGCTTCGAACAGGCGTGCGGACTCAGCGAAACTCCGTGCTGCCTTGTCGTAACCGGCTTGCCTCTCGGCCGTCGCGCCGATGTTGTGAAGGATCCCTGCGGTAAGCCGGTGATCGTTCATGTGCCTGGCGATTGTCAGTGCCTGCTCCTGGAATCCCAGTGCTTCAGTCAGGTCGCCCCTGATGCCGCTGATTGTGCCGAGGTTGTTGTACGCCCGCAGCTTCTCGGTGTCGGCACCCTGTGAGGCGGCGATCGTGAAGGCCTCACGGGCAGCATCCAGATCCCCGAGGTGGTACCTGGCTCCACCCAGTACGTTCCAGCCCCGGGCTGCCAGTTCATGCCTGTCAATTCGCCTGGCCGCATCGATCGCGTCCTCGGCCAGGGTGATCACTCGGGAGAGCTCACCGACGGCAAGCTGCTGGTAGGCACGACAGAGCAGCGCTTCGATCAGGACTTCGTCGTCCTGCAGCTCGAACGCGAGTTGCTCCAGCTGATCTATGACTGCGTCCAGCAGCTCCGGAAGCGACTGTTGCCTCAGCAGCCGCTCAAGCCGGAGCAAGACGGTTACTTTCCGGTGGCGGTCGGCGCAGGCCAGCAGGGCGTGCAGGAGGTGCGCTCTGGCGGCGGCGCCGTCGAGTGCCTTCGCGGCTTCTTCCGCAGCGGCGAGGAGGGGCGCGACAGCCTGCTCGTGCAGGTGAGCGAGTAGCAGGTGCCTTGCAACAACAGCTGGTGACTCACTGCCGTGGGCAAGCGCAGAGGCAATCCGGGCATGCAGGTGCAGCCGGACGCTTTCAGGCATGGATTCCAGCAGCGCACGCCGGGTTGCCGTAGATATTCGCCGGTTGTCAAGCAGGTCGAAGCGGGCGAGCTCCGAGAACGCGGAAGTCACTTCCGCCTCCGAAGCCTCGATGATTCTCGAGAGCAGACTTACGGGCACATCATGATCCAGCAGCGTCATGGAGCGTGCCAGGTGCAGGCTCAACGCGGTCAGGCTTGCGATGGATTCGTCCACGCCACGAAGGACGCGTTCTGCGGGCTTGGATGTCCGTTCTAGCTCAGCCCGGATGAACTCACGCAACTCCAGGGTCTCGGCGAGCGGCTCTGCGCCCAGCTCTGCCTTCAGGATCCGGTGGCACTCCGCGAAGGCGTCAAGCGCAGCCGTGGAATTGCCAAGCTTGTAGTACAGACGCATAATTGTCCTGTGGGCCGTCTCGTCCAGCGGGTCCAGCGCAAGTCGCCTCTCGGTGAGTTCGAGGGCTGCCTGGTAGTCGACGGCGGCTTCCAGTTTCGAGGCCTGCTTCTGGAGTGCCTCTCGCAGTGCATCCTCCAGCTCGTAACGCTCCAGGTGAAGCCAGTCCGTGAAAACCGGGCTCCCGGGGGCCTCGACATCAGCCAGAAAGTCGCCCCGATACAGTGCGATCGACTCAGCGTACCGGCGCTCCGCCATGGCCAGCCGGAACTCGCGCACGTCACACTCCGACCTGACGACTACAGGATCGCCCGCCTCGAGCCACGTTTCAGCCCCTGGCAACCGCCTCAGGTTGCTCAGCTCCTGCCGCACGCTGCCTACCTTCCCTTTGGCCCATAGCAGCTCCGCAAGCTCTGCGCGGCTGAACCCGTCAGAACGGGCGCACAGCATGTAGAGCATGAGTCGAGCTTTGAATGAAGCCGGCCCCACGTGCTCCTCACCCCAGGTCAGTGCCGGGCTGCCGAGCAGGGTGGCCTTTATCCGAGTCCCCCACACGTGTCAATGGTACACGCCGCCGCGATGCATCTCCAAGCCCGGCCGTGTCTGACAGGAGAGTACGCAGTAACCCGTCATGTGCAAACCTGTCCGTATGAGACACGGCGAGTACAAAGAACCCGGAGGCAAGCTGGTGATCGTTGACTTCAGCGTTCGGGACGGACGGATCGTGGACGTTCAGATCAACGGGGATTTCTTCCTCGAACCACCCGAGACGCTCACGAGCCTGAACCACGCCCTTGAGGGAATGCCGCAGGGCGCTGATCATGCTGAGCTGGTCAGTGCGCTGCAAGCTGCAGTGCCAGCCGGCGCTGAGCTTGTCGGTTTTGGCCCGGCAGGAATCGCTACTGCTGTACGCCGGGCGCTGCAATGAACGACTGGACCGGATATGACTGGCAGCTCCTGCAGGGCACGCAGGAGGAGCCTTATGTGCAGATGGCACTGGAGGAGGTGCTGCTCGCCAACGTCGCGCGTGGTGTGCGCAAGCCTACGCTCCGGATCTGGGAATGGGCGTCAAGCTCGGTCGTTCTGGGACGCTTTCAGTCGGTAAGGAACGAGGTCGACCTTGAGGCGGCCGAGGAGCTGGGGGTGACTGTTGTACGCCGCATAACGGGCGGTGGCGCAATGTTCAACGAGCCCCAGAACACGATCACATACTCCCTGTACGTACCGGAAGAGCTGGTTCGAGGCATGTCTTTCGTCGAATCGTACGCTTTCCTGGATGACTGGGTAATACGGGGCCTGAGAGAACTGGGGATCGATGCTTTCTATGAGCCGATCAATGACATCACGTCTTCAAAGGGCAAGATCGGCGGTGCGGCTCAGACCAGGCGGCAGGGTGCGGTATTGCACCATGCGATGCTCTCGTATGACATCGACGCGGACAGGATGCTTCAGGTACTGCGGATCGGCCGTGAGAAGATGAGCGACAAGGGAACCAAGAGCGCCAACAGGCGGGTCAGCCCTCTGCTGGATCAGACGCAGATGGGCAGGGCTGACGTGATCAATTCCTTGACAGCCACCTTCCGGCAGTTGCATGGCCTGACGAAGTCTGAGATCAGTCCGGATGAGAGAGCCGCTGCCTTGGAGCTCGCAGAAAGCAAGTTTTCGTCCAGGGAGTGGATCTATCTGTTGCCCTGATCCGGCCGGCTGTCTTCGATCATGGCGCTCTCGTCTTCCGACGCGGCGGGGTCCTGCTCTTCTTGCGGCGTGCGGGGCGGCAGCGGCTGGGGCGGGCGGATGAAGCTGACCAGGAACGCTATGACCACCCAGCCCAGGCCGTACTGCATCAGGTCAGAGGTTGCTGGTTGGTCCGGCAGTCGCGGTACGACGAAGATCATGAGGATGATGGCGACAGCGAGTGAACCGAAGCGGATTACAGGGGACTTCATTGTTGGATTGCCGATCAGGTAGCGGAGCTGCACGATGTTGCCGATGATGGTGCCCGCGATGATGGCGATGATCAGGGTGGTCAGGCCGGCGGCAGAGTACATGGGCCTGACTCTAGCATGCCGGCTGGCTGAGCCCGTTGAGCCCTATTAAGCCGAAAGCCCATGCTTGCCGCTCAGTACCCGGTTGTCTCAGTGGTAGTGTGATGATCGAAATGAGAGTAATCAGCCGGGCCCGAAGGTCAACGGGGGCATCTTGAAGGCCGTCCCCGGTCCCGAGGAGTTGCAGCTGGCCTGGGACTGCCGTCGCAGTGATCCGCCAGCGGCGCTTGAGATCATCGATCGGCTGCTCTCCAGCGGCGTACGGCTGTCGGGCGAAGCACTTGTCTATGCCTATGCAAGCCGCGCGGCTGCGCTCGTAGCATCGAACGACACGGATGCCGCCATGGCGGCATCCGCGCGTGCCGAACTGCTGAGCAACGAGGTCGAACTGGTAGATGACCACATCAGGTTCGAGATCGGACGCGTACACGCCCGGCATGCTTTTGTGCTGAACCACGAGGCGGAGGCGCTGAGGCGGGCGCTGGTCAACCTGGAGCTGGCACGTGAACTTGGTGACGATGGGTTGTTGGGGTTGGCCCACAGCGACACGGCGGCCAGTTACGGTCTGTGCAACGACCTGAAACGCAGTCTGGACCACCTCATGCACAGCTTGCAGCTGACCCCCGAGTCATCGACCAGGCAGTGGGCTATCCTGATGAACAACCTGGGAGTTGTCTATCTCGAGCTTGGCAGAAACGAGGAAGCCCTCGCATGCTTTGCGCGGGCCCGGAGTGCGTTCGTACGGATGGGCAACGAACTTCATTCCGCGGTTGCCAAGGCCAATGAAGGGCGGGTGTATGAGCGCGTCGGCCAGGCGGAGGAGGCGCTTGCCTGTTTCAGGCTGGCGCTGGGTGAGTTCCGGGCAGGCGGCTTCAGCGTGTTCGAACAGGCGACCGAGTACAAGATTGGTGGCGCGCTCAGTCTGCTGGGGCAACAGCACAAGGCTGAGGAGGCGTTCCTGCGCTCGCTGCCAGCGGAGGGCTCTGGGGAAGCAGGGCCGTACGAAGGCGAGGCGCGCAAGGCGTATGCAGATTTCCTGCTCCGGCAACTCCGGTTCGAGGAGGCAATCATGCATCTCGAGCGTGCCCTTGAGCTGTATCGGGAGACGGGGTCCGAGCAGCTGGAAATACGCGCACTTCAGTGGTTGGCGGATGCGTTTGAACAGGCAGGCGATCACGTTGGCGCGCTTGGGATTCTCAAGGAGTTGCTCAACGTACGCGACCGGGTCGAGCAAGAGGGTTCGGGGCTGAGCGTACAGAGTGACGTGGTGGAGCTGCAGCTCATGCTCGATCGCGAACACGAGCTGGTGAGGGTGACTGCAGGTGCACTCGTCGAGGCCAACAGGCAGCTTGCCGAACAGGGGCGGGAGATGGCAACCCTTGCGACAACCGATCACCTGACGCGCCTCCGAAACCGTCGCTATTTCACACAACAGCTCGAGAAGGTCATCAAGGGCAGCCGGACGGCCGACCACGGCTTCAGCATAATCATGCTCGACGTTGATGGCTTCAAGTCGATCAACGATCGCTTCGGACATGAGCTGGGGGACCTGGCACTGCAGAAGCTGAGCGAGATCTTCCTGAAGGGCGTGAGGGAATCCGACGTCGTTGCCCGCTGGGGGGGAGAGGAGTTCGCCCTGCTGCTTCCGGGGTCTACTGACGGTGACGCACATAGGATTGCCGAGAAGCTCAGGGGGATGGTCGAGGCCAACCCGTGGAGAGAGCTGCATCCGGACCTGCACCTGACGATAAGCGCCGGCGTGATTCACTCACGGGACTTTCCCTCCAGTGGGGCAGAGGACCTGATGCGGGAGGCTGACCGTCTGATGTACGACGCCAAGGAGCAAGGCCGAAACCGGGTCATAACCCGGACCGGCTGATCCGATTCCGCCGGCCGGGGCAAGCCCCGGCCGGTCTGGGCGCAGCGACGGCAGTCATCACCGTACTTGACGGGAGGGCGGCCCGGGCCTAAGCTAAATTTAGGCGCGCCTAAACCTGCTTGTGCGGTGGCGGCCGATGACAGGAGGAGTCAATGAGAGCGATAGTGGTACTGATGGCGTTGCTTCTTTCGGGGGCCGCATCTTCAAGGATGCAGATCGTCACAACGACAGCAATGATCGCCGATGTCGCTCGCGCGGTGGCTGGTGAGCTGGCCCAGGTCAGGTCGATGATGGGGCCCGGGACCGACCCGCATCTCTACCAGGCCACGCCGAGTGACATTCGGGCGCTGCAGGGCGCGGACCTTATCCTGTATAACGGGCTGCTGCTTGAAGGGCAGCTTGGCGAAGTATTGGGGCGCTTCGGCGAGTTGAAACCGGTGATCAAGGTAGTCGAGGCGTCCATGCCTGCTGATCGGATTCTCGCCAACTCTGGACTGGCCGAGGGGTCAGCCGATCCGCACGTCTGGATGGATGCGTCGTTGTTCAGCCTGGTCGCGCCCGGAGTCGCGGATGCACTCGCCGGACTGGATGCAGGCAACGCCGCCGTCTACAGGGCCAACGCTGATGCGTATGTTGCACAGCTGGAGGCGCTGCATGAATGGATAGCCCACTCGATCGCCAGCATCCCCGAGGAGCACCGGATCCTCGTCACAGCACACGATGCGTTCGGCTACTACGGAGCCGCCTATGGGATCGAGGTCGCCGGAATTCAAGGGCTCAGCACCGAGACCGAGGCGGCGGTCGCCGACATCAGGGAGACAGTAGACCTGGTGGTTGAGCTGTCCGTACCGACGATTTTCGTGGAAAGCACCATCAATCCACGCACCATAGAAGCAGTCATCGAGGCCGCACAGAGCCGGGGGCACAGCGTGTCCATCGGGGGTGAGCTGTACTCTGATGCCATGGGCGCAGAAGGCGGACATGAAGGTACGCTGATCGGCATGCTCAGGCACAACACGACAGCAATCACTGAATCACTCGGTGGCGAGGTCGCACAATGGCCGGCGGCTCTGGCAGACTGGGCAAGGGAGTGGAACCTGCCGTGAGGCACGAACCGGACCTGGCTGTGCACGTTGAGGACCTCACGGTCAGCTATCACAGCGCTCCGGTCCTGTGGGACATCGACCTTGATGTGCCCCCAGGCGTTCTGGCCGCCATTGTCGGCCCAAACGGCGCCGGAAAGAGCACGCTCATCAAGGCGATTCTCGGTCTGATCCGCCCCGCCGCCGGCCATGTTTACGTGCTGGGACGCAGGATCGGGAGCGTCCGCAACCGGGTTGGTTACGTGCCACAGCGCTCAACTGTGGACTGGGATTTCCCAACCACCGTCATAGACGTGGTGATGATGGGGCTTTACGGGCAGCTGGGATGGATCCGCAGGCCGGGGCGGGAACATCGCCGGCGCAGCCTCGCGGCTCTTGCGCAGGTCGGCATGGAGGACTTCGCCACCAGGCAGATCAGCCAGCTCTCTGGGGGCCAGCAGCAGCGTGTATTCCTCGCGCGTGCACTGGTCCAGGATGCGGATCTGTACATGCTCGACGAGCCAATGGCCGGAGTCGATGCGACCACTGAGCGAATCATCATCGACCTTCTCAGGCAGCTTGTGGCCCGGGGCAAGACGGTGCTGGTTGTTCATCACGACCTTCAGACGGTGACCGATTATTTTGACTGGATGCTGATCCTCAACGTTCGGGTGATCGCCCAGGGCCCGGTTGGCGAGGTCTACACGGGTGAGAACCTCAAGGCCGCTTATGGTGGACGGGTTGCGCTGCTGCGGGATGCCGGAACCAAGCCGGCAGGGAAGTAGCGCCTGTGTCGGAGCTGATGTTGCTGCTGTCCGACTTCACCGTCCAGAACGTTGCGGCCGGGGCGGCGCTGTTGGGGGTTACCAGCGGCGTGCTCGGTGCGTTCGCGGTCCTGCGTGGACAGAGCCTGCTGGGTGACACGCTCTCGCATGCTGCCCTTCCTGGAATCTGCCTTGGCTTCATCATCGCCGGATCGCGGCACCTGCCAAGCCTCCTGCTCGGCGCGCTGGCCGCCGGACTCGCTGCTACGCTCCTCATGTTCTTACTCGATCACTACAGCCGACTCAAGACCGATGCGATCCTGGGAAGCGTACTGAGCGTCTTCTTTGCCGTCGGAGTCGTACTCCTGACGTGGATTCAGGGCCAGGCGGGTACGGCACACGGGGGACTGGAGAGCTTCCTCTTCGGTCAGGCCGCAGCCATACTTCGTGGGGATCTCCTGCTGATCGGAAGCATCACGGTCGCAGCCCTGGCACTGGTATCGCTGTTTCTGAAGGAGCTGAAGGTCACCGTCTTCGATCCGGTGTTCGCCGCAACGCTCGGATACCCCGTGGCGCTGATTCAGGCTGTGATGACCATGCTGGTAGCGGTCGCCGTGGTCGTCGGCCTTCAGCTGGTGGGCGTCGTGCTGATGGCTGCCATGATCATCGCTCCTGCGGTCGGAGCCAGGCAATGGGTCAACCGCCTGGAGCATATGCTCCTCCTGGCCGCGGTTCTTGGTGCCGTGGCAGGTGTGAGCGGCGCCCTGGTCAGCTCTGCACAGCGGGGCCTTTCCACCGGACCGGTGGTTGTCCTGGTGGCCTGTGGAATCGCGTTCTTTTCGATCCTCTTTGCTCCCGGCCGGGGGGTCGTCTGGGAGAGACAGAACCGCTGGCGAAGCTCCAGGCGACTCAGAACGAGGCAGCTGCTCACGACGATGCTCAGGTTGAGCCAGGAACACTCGGACAGTGATTATGCCACGGAGGAAGGCATGCTGAATGCCTACATGGGTCTCGGTACGCGCCGAGCGCTGAGGAGGCTGGAGTCCGACGGACTCATCAAGCATGTGGTGCACATGCCCGAGGAAGGTTCGCACTGGATGCTCACTGGCGCCGGCAGGGAAGCGGCGGAGCGGGTCCTGAGGGAGTTGGGACGGCAATGATAGAGGCCTTCTTCAACAACTTCGAGCTCATGATCGTGTTGACTGGAGCCCTGGTCGGCATCGCGGCGACTCTCGTGGGGAGCTTCCTGGTGCTTCGGGGAAACAGCATGCTGACCGATGCGATCAGCCATTCGATTGTCTTTGGAATCATCGTTGTCTGGCTGCTGACCGGGTATGCCTCAGGGCCCGTGCAGGTGGTTGGGGCGGTGCTGACGGGGCTGCTGACCGTCTGGCTGACGGAGTTGGTGGCAGGTACGCGGCGCGTTGCTTACGACGCCGCGATCGGCCTGGTCTTTCCGGTTCTGTTCGCCGCGGGGGTCTTGTTGATCAATCTGTACGCGAGGGATGTGCACATCGATCAGGACACCGTGCTTCTGGGCGAAATCGGGTACGTGTGGCTTAACACCGTGACTGTCCTCGGCTACCGCGTTCCGGAAGCGGTGCTTACTGTCGGTGCGATGGTGCTGGTCAACCTCGCCTTCATCACACTGTTCTTCAAGGAACTGAAGCTCTCTGTGTTTGACCCGGGGCTGGCCGTCGCACTCGGCTTCGCCCCCGGTGTGCTCTCCTACGTCCTGCTCGGCCTCACGAGCGCCACGGCAGTCGCCTCGTTCGATGCTGTTGGTGCTGTCCTCTTCATCGCGTTCGCGATCGTGCCCGCCGCGGCCGGGTACCTGCTGACTGACAGGCTCGGCCGCATGATTCTTTACGGATGCGCCATCTCCGTCGCGTCCAGCATCGGTGGCTATACACTTGCGGTTCAGTGGGACGTTTCGATCAGCGCGATGATGGCGGCTTGCACAGGCATCTTCCTGTTGGCAGCCTTCCTGCTTGGGCCTCGCTACGGCTTGCTTGGGCGCGTACTCAGGTCACGACTTTCCAGCTCGGCTGGTGGGGATCCCTCCTCTGGTAAACTCGCGCCGTGAGCACACTTGCCATCGAGGTGCGGATCCTTGGCAGTCTTATCGAAAAGGAATGCACCACCCCTGAACAGTACCCTCTCTCAACAAACGCGCTCCACCTCGCCTGCAACCAGCGAAGCAACCGTGAGCCTGTCACCGACTACCATCTGCTCGAGATCGAGGAGACGCTTCGCCTGCTTGCCGATAAGGGGCTCGTCAAGTCCGTCCAGGGCGTGGGAGAGCGTGTCGTCAAGCATCGGCACCTGGTTGCAGATGCATATGGGCTCAACAGGCGGGAGCTGTCATTACTGGGCGTGCTCATGCTCCGTGGCCCCCAGACGCCTGGTGAGCTGCGCAACAGGGCGGATCGCTGCTTTCACTTCGCGAGCCTTGCGGAGGTTGAACAGGGGCTCCAGGGACTGGCGAGCCGGCAGCCCCCTCTGGCACGTAATAACGGCAGGGGTCCCGGCCAGAGCCAGGACCGGTGGAGCGATACGTTCAATCCGGATCCGGACAGGCAGCGGCCGCGGGTACGCGGGCGCGGGCGTGACCCGGTTGCTCAGGAGAACGTCAGTGACGAGCTGGCCAGGCTGCGCGGCCAGATCGCTTTCCTGTACGATCACCTGGGACTTGAAGCCCCGGATGAGGAGTAGTCAACGTGACGAAGGCCCCACCACTCAGCCGGCAGGCGCCGCTCTTCTCGCGGGACAGGGTCGTGGAGCGAACAGTCAGTACTGGTACAGTGATAAGGACCAGACTGCAACCGCTGGAAGATGGCCGGGTCACTATTCTCGAGTACTACCGCAAGACTGAAGGCGGCCAGTGGATCCGCCGCCATCAGGAGGAGCGGAAGGTTTCATTTGCGTCCCTTGGGCTGAACTGCAGTTTCGATGAGCTCTTCGGTCCTGCCTGAGGGCTTTCGCCCCGGAAAGGGGCGAGGTGGTTGGGCATAATCAGTTGTGGGTGCGGGTGCCACCGATTCATGCTGGCTCCGCGGAAAGGCTTCCAGCCGTGGAGCGATTCAGAACAATGCTGAAAAGGGACGAGAGTTACGCCATCCATGCTCTCATCTCGATCTTTGAGAACCCCGGCACCAATGCCGCCGAGATTGCCGAACGGCTACAGGCACCACCGGCCTTCCTGGCGAAGGTCCTGAGGAAACTGGTGACTGCGGGCTTCATTCGCAGCCATATGGGTCGCAATGGCGGCGTAGAGCTGCTTGCCGACCTTTCTACGGTGACGATGTTGGATGTTATCGAGGCAGTTTCAGGCAAGGTCGTGATCGACACGTGCCAGACGAAGGAACGCTGCGCGACACAGTTGCGCAAAGGGCACTGTCGCCTGCGCGGTGCCTGGAACTCAACGGGCCGGATCATCCGCCAGGCTTTCCAGCAGGTGACGCTCAGCACCCTCTGCGATGATCCGCTGCTCTCACCGGGGCCGGACGCGGTGCCGCTGCCCGGTGCGCGCTGATCTGCAGCAGCCTCCCGGCCCACGGTTCGGCCCGCTCCCGTCAATCGCCATCGCCCAGCCGCGCCTTTTGCCGTGCCTTCTGGATCTGTTCAGGTGTCATGACGCGCCTGCTCATGGCCACAGCAAAGACCGTCATGGCCCCAAGCTGAAGCAGGCCGCCTGTTACGCTCAGCCACTGCGTGTAGTCCGGCCCTCCGGCGCGCCAGAAAGGCTCTGCGATGGAGCGTAGGATTACTCCTGAATTCAGCAGGTAGAAGACCGCGGCTGTCGGCCCGGGCTGCCTGATTCCTCCGGGCCGCGGCAACAGCCAGAAGGCTACGCCCATGACGAGGGACAGGAAAAACCCGACGAAGCCGAGGTGGGCGTGGGTGAGCCTGAAGAACGGGCCGAACTCTGGCCTGATCATCAGGAACAGGCCGAGTGCCCCGGTCAAGACCAGGTAGATGAGGCCGAAGCGGATGAGCAGGATCTCGTAGCGACTCATCAGGTCCGGATTCCGGTTCTGCTGGCAGGAGCACAATCCGACACGCCCCATGATATCTCAGACACGGCTGTCCGGGATCCGCCTAAACATGAGCTGTGCCCACCGGATCCGGTGGGCACAGCTCATGGGGGAGAATGCTGTTCAGGTGCTGCTCAGTGGCCGTGGTTCTCGGATTCGA
>ERZ869909.2674-NODE-2674-length-11367-cov-4.819752_pt1 | contig 11367 bp, 7 predicted proteins | sample MGYA00520892_ERZ869909 | MGnify/ENA primary metagenome ERZ869909 (study PRJEB32215, sample SAMEA104723947) | bioreactor metagenome | biome: bioreactor; feature: anaerobic bioreactor; material: water | place: China | collected 2015-03-12 ... | reverse complement strand
CGGCGGCGCGCGCGGTTTCGAACAGCGCGGTGATCTGCGCCAGATTGGCGATATCATTGGCCTTTTCCAGCGTCGGCACCGCCTGATCGGCACGGGTGCAGCTGCTCAGCGTGCCGCGATAGGTGGCCAGGGCATTCTCGGTCTGGCCGGCAGCGTGATACATCTCGGCCAGCAGCCAGGCGTTGTTGATCCGGTCGCAGCGCATCAGTGCCGGCACCCGGCGCGCAGCCGCCACGCCACCCGCCAGATCGCGCCGCGCCACGGCGGCATCGAAGGCCGCCTGCCCCTCGTTGAGGTCCAGCACCCGCAGCATCTCGGCATCGGGCGACCAGCCCGGCACGTTGCGGCGGGTTTCCTCGATCAGGGCACGCGCTCCGGCATAATCGGCCCGCTCGATCCGGCCCCAGATCGCGCCGGTATCGGCGCTGGCCGAGGGCGGGCTGGCCTGAGCGCGCAGCCGGTTGAGATCGGTCGGCGGGCTCCAGTGCGGGAAGGCGGCGCGCAAACGGCGCATCTCGGCCTGAACCGAGCGCTGGTCGTCATTGTCGAGGTAATAGATTAGCGCGCGCAGATCCTCGGTGCCGGGGGTCTGGGCCTGGCCCTCGCCGGCGGGCGCCAGCCCCAGAACCAGTGCCAGAGCCAGTGCTCCCGGAAGCCGGCGCAGGATGTTCGGGGCGCGGCGCGAGGGCGCGGCGCGAAGGCTCAGAGCGGAACGCATTCGGGGCTTACCTCATTGGCGGCGACGGTCGCGAGAAGCTGGAGCGTCGCCGGGTAATAGGGTTGGGAAGGATCGAAGGGCGGCATCATCATGCCCGGCTCGGCGGCGCGGCCGGCGCAGCTGACCAGCGCCGCCAGCGCCCGGTAGCCGGGATCGCTGCTGGCTTCGAGCACCACCGCCGAGGCGGGCTCGATGCGGGTGGGCACCGGCGCGCCGGGCAGCACGGTGCGTTCATAGACCCGCAGCATCTGCAGCACCGCCGGGTGCCGCGTCAGCCCCGACCAGACCAGAAACAGCGGCACGCGCATCGCCTCGTAGCCGGCGCTGGCGCCGAATTCCTCGGCCGGTTCGATGCCATCGGCGGTCACGCGCACCCAGTCGGGCACCAGCCCGTCCTGTGCCAACCCCAGGAGCATCTCCTCGCCGTGCTGGGCGGCGGTGGCCAGAGCCTGCTCGCCGGTGCCGGCGGCCAGTTCGCGCATGGCGCGCGGCATCAGATAGCTGGGGTTGATGATGACATGGCCCGGGCTGGCAAAACCCTGCACCCCAGGAATGAACAGCAGCTTGTCGGCGTCATGCGGGCTGGGCAGGATGCAGCGCTCACTGAGTGCGGCGGCGATGGTCTCGGCGCGGCGCTGATAGCGGTCATCGCCGAACCTGCGTGCGGCGCGCAAGAGCGCCCAAGCATAGAACAGATCGCCATCAGAGGCATTGTTGTGATCGGGCACCCGCTCGGCGCTGCCGGGCAGATAGCGCCAGGCCAGCAGCGCGTCGCCGCGAATGGCCAGCGTCGCCTCGGTCCAGTCGAACATGCGGCGGAAGGCATCGGCATCGCCAAATTCGCTGGCCAGCACCATGCCATAGCCCTGACCTTCGGAATGGCTGGAATTCTGTTGCAGCCGGTCGATCACCCGCCCGTCGTCTTCCAGATAGGCGGTCTTCCAGGCCTGCCAGGAGGGTTGAGCGACCTGTGCGAGGTCAACTGTGCCCAGCCCCAGCCCCTGCCCCCAGGCCGCACCGCCCGCCGCCGAGAGCGCCGGCATGCCACCGAAAAGGGCAAGAAAATTGCGTCGGTTCATCGTCAATGCTCCCGCGTGGAAACGACCAGCCGCAGCGCCACCAGCGCCGACAGCAATGCCAGAACGAACAGCGCCACCACATAGCGCACCGGCATGGCCGAAACATGATTGCCCAGCACATGGCGCAGATTGGAGGGCGACAGGCGCTCCAGCAGCACCGGCTGGCGGTCCGGGGCCACCCAGCTGGACCATTGCCCGTCGCGCCCCAGCACCGATGCTTGGCCGCGCGGTCCCGTGCCCTGCACCCTTGCCGCCACGAAAGCCGCGGCAATGGCGCCGATATCCGAACCCGGGGCGCGGATCACCCACAGGGTTTCGGGGCGCGCGGGATCAAGCTGCAACAGCAGCGCCTGCCCGCGTTGATCGAGCAGCCAGGCATCGAGATCGACACCGCTGGCAGGATGCAGCCATTGCAACGTGGCGCGCGAGGTCTCGATCGCCCAGCGCCAGCCCTCGGAGATCATCGAGGGGGAATCGCGCCCGCCGCTGCCGGCAAGCCAGGCCGAACCCGGCTCGCCGGCAGCGGCCAGCAGCGGAGCTTCCTCGACGAAAAGCGCGGCCTCGGCGGCGCGGCGGCTGATGGCATAGCGCCCGGTCGGCACTGCGCCCAGATCATCGAATGCCATCAGGTGCAGGTTGACGGAGGCCTCGGGGCCTTCTTCGGGCAGCGAGGCGGCGATTGCCGCGCGCAGCGTCACCACATCGTCGCGCGAATAGGCCCGCGCGCTCAGTTCATTGGTGCGCAGCCCCTGCGGCCCCAGGCTGCCGAAGGCGAAATGCATGTCCGGCAGATACATCGAGGGGCTGTAGGGCACCTGAATGGTCGAACTGGAACCGATGCCCAGCACCGGCTGATCCCAGACCGGGCAGGGCAGATCGGCCGGCGCACCGGGGATCATCATTTCGAAACCCAGCGTATTGGCGCCGCCACGCAGCAGCCGCGCCTCGAAGCGCACCGGGAAATCCTCGATCAATTGCCCGCCCTCGCCGCGCAGGGGCAGCAGGCGCACATTGGTGCCGTTGACATGCACCAGCAGCATCGCGCCCTCGGGCAGATCCTCGGCATAGATGTAGTCCAGCCGGATCTCGGCCTTGACATTGGTCAGCACCACCCAGTCATCGGGCAGCCTGAACCGCTGCTCGATCAGCGCATAGCGGTCGCGCAACTCGGCCGGGCGGAAGCCGAACTCGGAAAACGCCACCGGCCGCCGGGTCTCGATCAAGGCAGGACGCGCCACACGCTCCATCGGCGCCAGCAGCGTATCAAAGAGCGGCAGGCCGCCCGGCGCCTGCCCCGGCACATAATGAATGACCATGACCTGCGCGCCGTCGCCGCCGATGCGGAAGCTGACGCCGCCGATGCTGGCCGGCAGGAAGGTCACGCGCGCCGCCACCGGCACCTCGCCCGCGACGGTCCAGTAATCGGTGAAGCGGAAGGGCACCGGATCGCCGCCCAAGGCCCGCGCCAGCCGTTCGGTGATCAGGGTGATCCAGGCGTCACGCTGCTCGCCCAGCCCGGCGGTGCCGCGGATCTCGATGCCGTTGCCCAATGCGGCGGCCAGCGCCAGCCCCATCTGGAAACTGGTCTGGCCCGGTTCGAGCGCGCCGCCATCGAGCACCACACCGCTGCGCGCCAGGTCGATATCGGACCAGAGCGCGAAAGAGGCCTCGGGCCCGCAGAAGATGCGGTGATGCTGCGCCAGTCGGATGCGCACGCGGTTCTGGCCATGCACCAGCAGCCCCGCCGGCAGTTCCAGATCGGTGCTGCCGAAATCGGTGAAATGCTCCAGCCGGCCCTCGCCGACGAAACGCTCGTTGACATAGACCCGGTAGCGCGAGCGCTCGGGCAGAACGTTGATGGACGACAACGTGGTGATGCGCAAAAGCTGCGCGGCGGCGGTATCGGGAACGAAGAGCGCGAATTCCAGATCGCGGCTTTCGCCATCGAAGCGGATCGCGCTGCCCGAGGGACGGCCCCGCGCCTCGACCGGCCGCAGCGGGCTCAGAAGCGCCGGCCGCACGGTCTCGGTGGCGGCGGCAACACCGCGCTGGCGGTGGGTCTCGGCGCGTTCGACGATCAGCCGCTCCAGCAGCCCGTCCGCCTCGCCCGAAGCCGCGTCGCCCAGCGGCACCTGGATCTGGGCATTGCCCGATTGCGCCAGCGCCGGGCCTGGCGCCAGTGGCGCGAGCAGCATGAACCCGGCCAGAAGCGCCCGCCCCAGACCGCGCCAGGGAAGCGGCGCGGCAAGGCAGTCGGCGGGCCGTATTGCGAAAGTCATTGCCGCGCCCCCTTCAATGCACACCCGGCCCGGCCGGGCGGGCGCTGGGCGTGAAGCCCGGTTGCAGCGTCGCCTGCCGCAGACGGGAGAGCGCATCGGGCTCGTTGATCGCCTCGACCGCCGGACCATCAACGCCGCCCGGCGGGGTATCGAAGCTTTCGCCGAAGGCCAGCAGATGCGCCGGCGCCGCCTCGGCGCGGGTGGCATCCTGCGCACGGGCCCGTTGACGCGCCAGGCGGGCGGGTTCGGCGATCAGCGCCAGCGTGGTGTGATAGACCCCGCGCACCGAGAGCATCAGCACATAGCCGATGCCCCGGAACAGGCCCATCTTCTTGTGGCGGCTGGCGCGGATCGCCTCCCAGGAGTTGGAATCGCCGAAGATCAGATGCGCAACGGTTTCGCGCACGGTCATCGGCTGGGTGTTGTCATAGCGCACCCCCACCGCAAAGGCGCCGGCCTCGGCCTTGACCGACATCACCTGCACCCGCACCGCGTTTTCCAGATGCGGCGATTTGGGGAACTCCGGGGTGAAATAGAACGTGTCGCCCTGTTGCACCCGTGGCACATCGACCGCCTCGCTCAGCGCCTGCGGGCGGATCACCAGCCGCGCGCCGGTGGTCGAGGCATCGACCACGGTGGCGCGGGCAAAGACCGGATTCTCGCTGCCCAGCGCCACGATGGCCGGCACATTGACCGGCACGCGCGGCGACTCGCGGCGCTGGCGGCGCTCGGCGATGACCCGCAGCGCGGCGCTGACCAGGATCAGGTTGAACAGCGCCCAGCCGCCCACCACAAGGATTATGCCGTGATCGCCCGGATAGAGCACCCAGCGCACCCCGGCCGCCAGCACCCCCAGCACCATCAGCCCGAAGACCACCAAGAGCGGCATGAACAGCGGCGAGATGAAGTTCTCCTGCAGCACCTCGTCCTTGGCGGTAACGTTGAACTTGGCGCCGCGCGGCCGCCAGGCGGCCCGGAAGATCGCCTTGCTCAGATAGGGCGCCTGCGCCACCTCATAGACCTCGGACAGCAGCGGCCAGCGCACCCGGGAATAGAGCGCGTTCTGCACCAGGAAACTGACCGCCATGTAGCTGGTCATATAGACCGCCACTTCCTGCAGCGTGGCCACGAAGATCTGCAACCCGAAGAGCAGATAGGCCAGCGGCGCCAGGAGGAAGGTCATGCGCACCAGCGGGAACAGCCAGAAGGTCATCGAATTGATGTAGCAAAGCCGTTGCGTCAGGCTCAGCCCGCGCCCGCGCAGCGGGTTCTTCAGCAGCAGAAGCTGGATCATGCCGGTTGCCCAGCGCCCGCGCTGCTGCACGAAGCTCACGAAGGTTTCCGGCTGCAGCCCGGCGATCATGGCGTGATCGACATAGAGGCTCTTCCAGCCGCGGCGATGGATGGTCAGCGCGGTTTCGGCATCCTCGGTGATGGTTTCGCCGGCAAAGCCGCCCACCTCATCGAGCGCCGCGCGCCGCAGCACCGCCGCCGAGCCGCAAAAGAACGCCCCGCCCCAACGGTCCAGCCCGCGGTGGCTGAGGTGATAGAACATCTCGTTTTCCGGCGGGCAATCGGCGCGCAGGCCGATGTTGCGCTCGATCGGATCGGGGTTGATGAAGAAATGTGGGGTCTGTACCAGGAAGAGCTTGGGATCTTGCGAGAAAAAGCCCACGGTGCGCGCGAGGAAATCGCGGCTGGGCACATGGTCGGCATCGAAGACCACCACCAGATCGCCGCTCAGCTTCTCCAGTGCGGCGGTCAGATTGCCGGCCTTGGCATGTTCATTGAGCGGGCGGGTGGAATAGTTGACCTCCAGATCGGCGCACAGCTTCATCAGCATGCGCCGGCGTTTGCGCGCGGCCTCGGCGATGGCCGGATCATCATGGTTGCAGCGCGCATCGGTGCCGCCATCGTCGCACAGCGTCACCGTGCGCTTGTGGGCGGGGTAATGCATGTTCTTGGCCGCCGAAAGCGTCACCGCCAGCATCTCGATCGGCTCGTTGTAGCTGGGCACCAGAATGTCCACCGTCGGCAGATCGGCGGCGGCCAGTTTGGGCGGCAGCCCGCGCTTGACCGGGTCGGCGGTCAGGAAAGCCGAGAGGAAGAAAACCGAAATCGCATAGGTTTCAACCGCGAACAGCAGCACCGCCGGTATGAAGGAATGGATCTCGGCCACCGGCGGCAGGGTCTCGGTCAGGCGCCAGGCCCAGTAGCGCATCACCAGCACCGAGGCCACCGACATCATGGCGAAGCGCAGCACGATATTGCTGGCGGCATAGGGTTTGAGCAGCGCCACCACCGCCACCGAGGCCAGCCCCAGCGCTGCCTGCACGGCAATCGAGGTCGGCACGCTGACCAGGAGCGCGATCACCCCCAGGATGAGCGTCCAGCCCAGCAGCGCAAGCACTTCCGACAGGCGCAACCGCCTTGTGCCGATCATCATTGCCATCTGCGCATTTCCTTCCCTGTAAGGCTCGTGCTTTTCGCTCGATTTGTCACTTGGTACTCTTGCTCAACTGCCCGGCGCGGCATGCGGCGAGATGGTGCGCGCCGCCCCCGGCACCGCGCTGCCCACTGCCAGTGCCCGCTCGCTGGCCGGCGCCATGGCCTGTGCCAGATTGCCGGCCACGCAGTTGCGCATCACCACATCCAGCGCCTGAGTGCCACGTGGCAGCGGCCGGGCACCGACCCCGAGCCGGCGCATCATCAGCACGCAGGTGGTGCTGTTGCCGATGGTCTGGCTGGCATAGACATAGCTGCCCAGCGCATCCTGCCCGCTCATCATGGCGTTTTCCGACAGTCGCTCGAAAGGCGCCGGCAGCCCCCCGAACCGTGCCACCACCTCGGCGAAATTGAACTCACCAAGGCGCATGCTGGCATCGGTCTGGGCGCGCAGCAAAAGCAGGTTGTCGCCGCGCACCGCCGTGGCGTTGGGCAGCACGATGCGTTGATCGAGCGCCCGGCCCAGATTGCGCTCCAGCACCACTAGCGCCTCGGGCGCCTGCACCATGGCCCGCGAAGCCGGCACGACACTGAACTCGGTGGTCTGCTCCAGCACCTGCACGCCCGGATTGCGCGGGCTGTTGGCCACCCGGTATATGCCGGTGGCGAAGCGGTCGCCATCGGCCGGCGCACAAGCGGCCAGCATCGCCGCCCCTGCCAGCGCCGCGATCAGCACCCGCCCTGCACGAGCATTGCCGCGGGACATCGCCCGCTTTACGCCCGCCTCAGCGCGTTCGCGCGACCAAGGGGTCAGCCCCTGAAACCTGATTTCCATATGCCTGCTCTGCCGATTGTTTCGATTGCAGAAACAGGAAAGCCATGCCGACCCCGCTGCGGGGCGGCGCATGAACCGACCTTGCTGCCCGGATTCGAGCCATTGTTCCTGCCTCTGCTCATTCTTTTTATGGGTCGGACTTTAGTCAAATCGCGCGAATCACGCAATCCACTTTGTCAAGCAATTGTGAGGGGAGTTGAACAATGCCGCATTGCGGCCACATTTCACGCCGCGCCGCGGAGGGAAAAGCCAGGAGATTTCCCGGATGGTTCAGCCGCGCCGTTCGGCGAAGAAGCGGCGCAGCAGGGCGGCGGCTTCGGCCCCGGCGATCCCGTCATAGACTTCGGGGCGGTGGTGGCACTGGGCATGGGTGAAGATGCGCGGCCCCTGCCCCACCCCACCCGATTTCGGATCGTCGGCGCCATAGTAGAGCCGCGCGATGCGGGCAGCGGCGATGGCGGCGGCGCACATCGGGCAGGGCTCCAACGTGACATAGAGCGCATGCCCCACCAGCCGCTCGCTGCCGGCCTGCGCACAGGCTTCGCGGATGGCCAGGATCTCGGCATGGGCGGTGGGGTCGTTCAACTCGCGCGTGCGGTTGCCGGCCCGTGCCACCACCTGCCCGCCGGGATCGACGATCACCGCGCCGACCGGCACCTCGCCACGCTCGCCGGCGGCCCGCGCCTCGGCGAGTGCGATTGACATGTGATCGGGAAAACGGTTCATGGGGCCCATCTGGCCTTGATGCCCGCAGCACCCCGCCGGTGCAAGGGGCGAAGGCTTCAAGCCCGCCGCCAATGCCGACGGCGCTGCCCCCTCGCCCGCCCCCGAAATCCTGCCGAAACGAACCCGCCATGCCCAAACCGCCCCATCCTTCCGGCTCCCGTCCTGCCGCCCCTCGCTCGCGCACCCCGGCAAAGCCCGCCAAGGGCGCTGCCGCCCCGGCCAGTGACAGCAAGACCAGCGGCGAGCGCATCGCCAAGGTGCTGGCCCGCGCCGGCATCGCCTCGCGCCGCGAGGCCGAGGCGATCATCCTGGCCGGGCGGGTGCGGGTGAACGGCAAGCCGGTCGATACGCCGGCGCTCAACATCACCGCGCGCGACCGCGTCACCGTCGATGGTCAGCCGCTGGCCGCCCCCGAACCGGCGCGGCTCTGGCTCTATCACAAACCCGCCGGGCTGGTGACCACCGCCCGCGATGAAAAGGGCCGCCAGACGGTATTCGACGCCCTGCCACCCGAGATGCCGCGCGTGATGTCGGTGGGCCGGCTGGACCTCAATTCCGAGGGGCTGTTGCTGCTGACCAATGACGGCGAGCTGAAACGCAAGCTGGAGCTGCCCGCCACCGGCTGGCTGCGCAAATACCGCGTACGGCTCAAGGGCGCGCCGCAGGACACCGCTTTCGAGCCGCTGCGCAAGGGCATCACCGTCGAGGGCGAGCATTTCCAGCCGATGAGCGTGGTCATCGACCGCCAGCAGGGCGCCAATGCCTGGGTCACCGTCGGGCTGCGCGAGGGCCGCAACCGCGAGATCCGCCGCGCCATGGAGGCGCTGGGCTTTCAGGTCAACCGGCTGATCCGCATCAGCTATGGCCCGTTCCAGCTTGGTGATTTGGCCGCCGGCGCCATCGAGGAGATCCGCCCCCGCGTGCTGCGCGACCAACTTGGCATCGCGCCCGAGGAGGCCGGCGAGAAAGCCGCCCGCCGCGCGCCGGGGCCAAAGAAGCCGGGCACTGGAAGGGCCGGCCCCACAAGGGCAGAACACGGAAAATCCGACGCCGGCAAGCCGCCTCAGGGCAAGGCCACCCCGCGCTCCTGGGGCCAGCGCAGCCATGGCGGCGCGCGCAACGCGCCGCCCGCCGCCAGCGCCACGCCTGAGGGCGCCACGGGGCAGGAGGCGCGCAAACCCCGCTCCTGGGGCAGCAAATCGGCCCGTGCCAGCGACAGGCCGGGCACGCCGACCGGGCCGAACAGCCGCAAGCCACGCTAGGGTCAAGCGAAAGCCATTCGAAAACGGCGCGTTAGCGTCATCATTCGGTGGCTTTCCAAGCCGCGCGGATTTCGCTTATAGTCCAGCCCATAGGCGCCGCCCGTCGGCAACTCAGCAATGAAACTTGCCGCCCCTACTCTGCGGGTGGTTGACAGGGATACTTGCGTGACAACCAGGGGCATCCAGAAAACCGCCTTCGCGCTGCTTGTGGCGCTGATCGTCTATGCCTGGTTCACCGGGGGCTGAGGGCATGGGCAAGCGTTATGGCGGCCGCCACAGCCCCAACTACAGCCGCAGCGCCGAACCCCAGAGCCGCGACAATGGGAGCAAGGCCGGGCCACCCGCGCAGCGCCGGCGCCTCAACCCGGCGGGGGCACGGGTCAACCTGCTGTTCATGCTGCCGTTTCTCTTTGCCTTTCGCGCCTTCTTTCGCGATCCGGCCGGGCTGGCGACCAATCTGGGCATCTTCGCGCTTCTGATGCTCGCCGCCTGGCTGACCCGCGAAGGCGTCATCGCGCAGGCCGCCTATGACAGCCGCCGCACCGCGCGGCGCCCGGCCTTTCCGCGCAAGATCTTCGGCGCGGTGGCGATGGGGCTGGGGCTGGGGCTGGCGGGCGCCACCGGCGCGGGCGGGCTGCTGGCCGGGGTGATCCTGGGTGCGTTGGGCGCCGGGCTGCATTTCGCCGCCTTCGGCCCCGACCCGCTGCGCGACAAGGGCATCGAGGGGATCGACCAGTTCCAGACCGATCGCGTGGCGCGCGCCGTCGAACAGGCAGAGCAACACCTGAAAGCCATGTCCGACGCGGTGGATCGTTGCCGCGACCGCAGGGTTACCGAGCGGCTGCGCAAGTTTCAGGCCCATGTGCGTCAGCTGTTGCGCACCATCGAGGACGACCCCCGCCACCTGAGCGCCGCGCGGCGCTACCTCGGCGTCTATCTGCTGGGCGCGCGCGATGCGGCGGTCAAATTCGCCGATCTCTATACCCGCAACAACGATCAGGCGGCGCGGGATGATTTCCTGACCCTGCTTGACGATCTGCAACAGAATTTCGCGCTGCGCACCGAAACCCTGCTCGACAGCGACCGTCAGGCGCTGGATATCGAGATGGCGGTGCTGCGCGAGCGGCTGGAGCGCGAGGGGTTGCGCCCCGACACCCCGGCCCTCGACGCGCCCGACGACAATACGCTATCCCCCATGCCTTCGCCCGAGAAAGGAAGATCCGATGTCTGAGGAAGTGCGCCAACAGGCCATGCAACTGACCACCGCGATCGCCGAGGCCACGCAGAGCGCGCTGCCCGAACCCGCCGCCGATCTGGTGACGCTGGAGCAGGCCGAACCCGCCGCCGCCGGAGCGATCCGCACCCGCATGGACGAGATCGATCTGGGCTCGACGGGCTCGATCATCGGTTTCGGCTCGCGCGCGCAGCTTGAACTGCAGCAGATCAGCCAGGCGATGCTGCAGGATGTGAAGAACAAGGATCTGGGCCCGGCGGGGGATTCGCTGCGCCAGATGGTGACCACGATCCGCGGCTTCTCGGTCAGCGAACTGGATACGCGGCGCGAGCGCAGCTGGTGGGAGCGCCTGACCGGAAAGGCCGCGCCGATGGCCAATTTCATGGCCCGCTACGAGAATGTGCAGGGCCAGATCGACCGCATCACCGAAAACCTTCTGGGCCATGAGACGGCCCTGCTGAAGGATATCAAGTCGCTCGATCTGCTCTATGAGAAGACGCTCGATTTCTACAACGAACTGGCGCTCTACATCGCCGCCGGCGAGGCCCGCATCAAGGAGATCGACGCCACCGAGATCCCGGCCCGCGAAGCCGCCGTCGAGGCCGCCGACGAGAACGACAAGATCCTGCGCGCCCAGGAGCTGCGCGATCTGCGCGCCGCACGCGATGATCTGGAGCGCCGCGTGCATGATCTGAAGCTGACGCGGCAGGTCACCATGCAGTCGCTGCCCTCGATCCGGCTGGTGCAGGAAAACGACAAGTCGCTGGTCACCAAGATCAACTCGACGCT
>ERZ869909.2672-NODE-2672-length-11371-cov-4.061271_pt1 | contig 11371 bp, 7 predicted proteins | sample MGYA00520892_ERZ869909 | MGnify/ENA primary metagenome ERZ869909 (study PRJEB32215, sample SAMEA104723947) | bioreactor metagenome | biome: bioreactor; feature: anaerobic bioreactor; material: water | place: China | collected 2015-03-12 ... | reverse complement strand
GGGCATCGGTGTGGACTACGGCATCTACATCTACAGCCGTCTGGAAACCTTCCTTCGTCAGGGCATGACGCTGCAGGAAGCCTACTACCAGACACTGAAATCCACTGGCAAGGCGGTCATGTTCACCGGCGTATGTCTGGCGATCGGGGTCTTTACCTGGGTGTTCTCGGCCATCAAGTTCCAGGCGGATATGGGCCTGATGCTGACCTTTATGTTCCTCTGGAACATGGTAGGGGCGATCTGGCTGCTGCCGGCCCTGGCACGGTTCCTGATCAAGCCGGAGAAGCTGCGGCAGCAGGCGTGATGGTCATGCAGTAACGAAAACGCGGCCTTAGGGCCGCGTTTTTTATGGCGGATCGCGACGGGTCGGCTTATTGATCAGGCGCTCTGGCTTATGGCTTCTATCGCCGTCTGCGCTGCCACTTCGCCGATCACCAGAATGGCCGGACTCTTCAGCTTGAAGGTCAAGGCATCTCGGCACATGCCGGCGAGGCTCGAACGGCATTCGCGTTGCTGCGGCAGTGAGGCGTTCTCGATCATCGCCACCGGTGTGCTGGCCGGGAGGCCGCCGTCCAGCAGCCCGGCCTGCACCTGCTCCAGCTTGCTCACACCCATGTACACCACCAGCGTGGTGCCGCTTTTTGCCAGCGCCTGCCATTCCGGGCTGCTGTCGTCGAGCGTGTGCGCCGTGACCAGGGTGACGCCGCGGGCGACGCCGCGCTGGGTCAGCGAGATGCCGCATTGCGTGGCACTGGCCAGGCCGGCGGTGATGCCGTTGACCAGTTCGACCTCGATGCCGCGCGCCGACAGCCATTCGGCTTCCTCGCCGCCACGACCGAAGATGCACGGGTCGCCGCCCTTGAGACGTACCACGCACTTGCCCTGGCGGGCGTAACGCAGCATCAGGCGGTGGATGAAGGCTTGCGGCGTGGAGCGGCAGCCGCCGCGCTTGCCCACCGGGATGATGCGTGCGTTGGGGCAGTGTTCGAGCACGGCGGGATTGACCAGATCATCGATCATCACCACCTGCGCCTCGCCCAGCGCGCGCACGGCCTTGAGGGTCAGCAGTTCCGGGTCGCCAGGGCCGGCGCCTACCAGCCAGACTTTTGCGCTCATTGGGTAATCCTCGTCTTGGTTGGTATCAGAGAAGTGCGCGTTCCGGCTGGCGGGCCAGCAGACGCTTGATTTCGGGCACGCAGGAGCCACAGCTGGTGCCGCAGCCGAGCTCCTGCTTGAGGCCGGTCAGATCGAGACCGCGCTCGATGCCTGCACGGACCTTGCTCTGGCTGACGTTCATGCAGTTGCACAGGGTGCGATCGGTGCTGACCGTCGCGCCGCCAGGTGGCGCGCTGAGGGGCGCCAGCAGCCAGCGACGCAGTTCGGCGTCGGCGCTGCCGCTTTCCCAGAGGCCGCGCAGCCACTGCCGGGCGGCGGTCTCGCCGGCCAGGCGCAACGCGACGATACGGCCTTCCTCGATGCGTACGCGCTTGCCGACCGCGCGACGCGGGTCGTCATAGGCCAGCACCGGGCCTTCGTCGAGGCCGAGCAGCCGGTCAATGGTGTCCAGCTCGGTAGCGGTTGGCGCCATATTGCGGGCGGCGCGGATCAGCAATGCCGAGCGCTCGCGTCCGCCGAGACTGAAACTGGCGTAGTCGAAGGACTCGAACAATGGCCGCAGCGCCTCGAAGCGCCGCTGCACATCACCCTCGACCAGTGCGAAGAACTGCCAGGGCAATTCGACCTGTTCGACTTCGATGCCGGCATGCTTGAGTTCCGGTTGCTTCGACAGCGGATCGACGCTGGCCAGGGTCAGCACATTGCAGCCCAGCCCCTTGAGGAAACGATCACCCCAGTGCATCGGCAGGAAGGCCTGGCCGGCGCGCAGACTGTCATCCTTCTGCACCGGGAGGATCAGGCTGCCGCGACGGCTTTTCACCTTCACTAGCTGGCCGTCCAGCAAACGCTGGCGGCGCATGTCATCGGCGTTCATGCCGAGCAGCGCTTCCTCGACATGGCCGAACAGCCGCGCCGCGGTGCCGGTGCGGCTCATGCCGTGCCACTGGTCGCGCAGCCGGCCGGTATTGAGCGTCAGCGGATAACGCGCCTCGCGCTTTTCTTTCGGCGCCTGGTAGTGCTCTGCGATAAAACGAGCGCGGCCATTGGCAGTGGGAAACACACCGTCGCCATACAGCCGCGCGGTGCCGTGTTTGCTGCCCTGCGGGAAAGGCCATTGCTGCGGGCCGAGCGTATCGAGCACGGCATAGCTCAGGCCGCTGTAGTCCAGATCGCGACCGGCGGTGAGCGGCTTGTACTCCTCGAACAGCGCTTCGGCATCCTCGAAGGCAAACAGGCTCGGCTCACCGGGACGCAGGCGGCTTTCCAGACGCCGGGCGAACTCACAGGTAATCGCCCAGTCCGCACGGGCTTCGCCTGGGGCCGGCACGGCGCGGCGTACATGGCTGATGCGACGCTCTGAATTGGTTACCGTGCCTTCCTTTTCGCCCCAGCTCGCGGCCGGCAGCAGAAGATCGGCGTAGCGGCAGGTTTCGGTGGTGAAGAAGGCTTCCTGCACCACGACGAAGGGGCAGGCGGCCAGGGCCTCATGCACTTTCTGCTGGTCCGGCAGCGACTGCGCGGGGTTTGTGCAGGCGATCCACAGCGCCTTGATCTTGCCTGCACGCACGGCCTCGAACAGCTCGATGGCGGACAGTCCAGGCTGCTTGGGCAGCTGCTCGACACCCCAGTAGTCCGCCACTTCGGCGCGGTGTTCGGCATTGGCTGCGTCGCGGTGGCCGGGCAGCAGATTGGACAGGCTGCCGGTTTCGCGTCCGCCCATTGCGTTCGGTTGGCCGGTGAGCGAGAAGGGGCCGGCGCCTGGCTTGCCGATCTGTCCGGTGGCCAGGTGCAGGTTGATCAGCGCACTGTTCTTGGCGCTGCCGGCGGTAGATTGATTCAGCCCCATGCACCACAGGGAGAGGAAGGCTGGCGCCCCCTGATGCGCAGGAGCTGCTGCACTCGGTGCGGCCGCATTAAAAACCGGCTCGGGATGCTCATTTACTGCATGTAAACTCCGCTCCCTCGCCGTTTTTTGCCTTGCCGCACCTTCGCTCGCGACGCTCCTGCGCGCCCTGGGTTTTCCAATCAGCCGTGCACAGGTTTGCAGATCATCTACAGAGATGCCGCAGAGGTCGGCGACCATTGCCGGGGTGTAGTCGCGCACCAGGCTTTTCAGCGCGTCGAAGCCCTCGGTATGGGCATCGATGAAGCGGCGGTCGATCCAGCCTTCCCACATGAGGATATGCAGCAGGCCGTGGAACAGCGCGACATCGGTGCCCGGCAGGATCGGCAGGTGCAGGTCGGCCAGCTCGCTGGTGTCGGTGCGCCGCGGGTCGACGACGATGATGGTCATCTCCGGCCGCTTCGCCTTGGCTTCCTCCAGACGGCGGAACAGCACCGGATGCGCGTAGGCCATGTTGCTGCCGGCGATCAGCAGGCAGTCGGCCTGTTCGATGTCTTCGTAGGAGCAGGGCGGAGAATCGGCACCCAGGCTGCGCTTGTAGCCGACCACCGCTGAGGACATGCACAGCCGCGAGTTGGAATCCAGGTTGTTGGTGCCAACCAGGGCGCGGGCCAGTTTGTTGAAGGCGTAATAGTCCTCGGTCAGCAACTGGCCGGAGACATAGAAGGCGACGCTGTCCGGACCGTGTTCGCGGATGGTCTCGGCGAATACGTTGGCCGCATGTTCCAGTGCACTGTCCCAGTCGGTACGGCTGCGGGCCAGGCCCTTGCCAAGGCGCAGCTCGGGGTAGAGCGCGCGAGCATCGAGGTCGCCGGTCAGGTGCAGGGTCGACCCCTTGCTGCACAGCTTGCCGAAGTTGGCCGGGTGCTTTGGGTCGCCAGCCACGTCGAGGATGCGCTCGCCGTCGTGCTCGATCAGCACGCCACAGCCGACGCCGCAATAGCAGCAGGTCGAGGCGGTTGTCATACGCATGGCGTGTTCTCCTGAAAGATCGAGCGGGGGCAACGTCGTAGGGTGGACAGCGCTTTGCTTGTCCACCGCTTCGCCGGTTGTATCAGGCACATTTGGCTGCGTTATTCAGCGCCAGCTTTACGCGACCGTTCTCGACGCGCGCCTCATGGCGATGGGCGCAGCCAACATCTGGCGCAAGCGCTTCGCCGCTGGCCAGATCGATCTGCCAGTTGTGCAACGGGCAGGCGACCTGCTTGCCGTAGACGATCCCCTGCGACAGCGGCCCGCCCTTGTGCGGACAGCGGTCGTCGAGGGCAAAGACCTGATCGTCCGAAGTGCGGAAGATGGCGATGTCGCCCTTGGGGCCGGCGATGATGCGCGAGCCAAGCGGGTTGATCTCATCCAGGTCGCAGATATCGAGCCACTTCATGGTGTTCTCCAGTTTGTGTTGTCAGGCGTTTTCGGTTTCCAGCTGCTTGACGGCGATGCGGTCGAATTCCTTCTTCAGCTGTGGCTTGGAGAGCTGCTCCTGCCACGGGTCCTGCTCGAAGGAAAGCGAGAACAGCAACCGCTGGTGCAGCGCCTTGCGCCGCTCGGCGTCGTTCAACACGGCCTTCTTGATGTGATCCATGCCGACGCGCTGCAGGTAGTGCACGGTGCGTTCGAGGTAGAAGGCTTCCTCGCGGTAGAGCTGGAGGAACGCCAGGCTGTATTCCATGACCTCCTCGGCGCTCTTCACCTTGACGAAGAACTCGCCGGCCTCGGTCTTGATGCCGCCGTTGCCGCCGATGTACAGCTCCCAGCCGGAGTCCACGCCGATGATGCCGACGTCCTTGATGCCGGATTCGGCGCAGTTGCGCGGGCAGCCGGAGACGGCCAGCTTGACCTTGTGCGGCGACCACATGTTGAACAGGGCGTGTTCCAGGTCGATGCCCATCTGCGTCGAGTTCTGCGTGCCGAAGCGGCAGAACTCGCTGCCGACGCAGGTCTTCACGGTGCGGATGGATTTGCCGTAGGCGTGGCCGGAGGGCATGTCGAGGTCTTTCCAGACGCCCGGCAGGTCTTCCTTGCGAATGCCCAGCAGGTCGATGCGCTGGCCGCCGGTGACCTTGACCATCGGCACCTGATACTTGTCCGCCACATCGGCGATGCGCCGCAGTTCGGCGGCATTGGTAATGCCGCCCCACATCCGTGGAATGACCGAGTAGGTGCCGTCCTTCTGGATGTTGGCGTGGGCGCGCTCGTTGATGAAGCGCGATTGCGGGTCGTCTTTGGCTTCGCCCGGCCAGGTGGAGATCAGGTAGTAGTTCAGCGCCGGGCGGCAGGTGGCGCAGCCGTTCGGCGTGCGCCATTCCATGAAGGCCATGGCCGCCGGAATGCTGGTCAGGTGGTGCTCGCGAATGGCCTTGCGCACCTGGCCGTGGTTAAGGTCGCTGCAGCCGCAGATGGCCTTTTCGCTCTTCGGCTTGACGTCGGCGGCGCCACCCACGGTGTTGATCAGGATCTGCTCGACCAGGCCGGCACAGGAGCCGCAGGAACTGGCGGCCTTGGTGTGCTTTTTCACCTCGTCCACCGAGAACAGCCCGTGTTCCTGAATCGCCTTGACGATGGTGCCCTTGCACACACCGTTACAGCCGCAGACTTCCATGTCGTCCGGCATCGACATGGCCTTGCTCTGGCCCTGGTGGCCGGCGTCGCCGATCGCACCCTCGCCAAACATCAGGTGGTCGCGTATTTGGCCCACGTTCTGGCCCTCGCGGACCTGGCGGAAGTACCAGCCGCCATCGGCGGTGTCGCCGTACAGGCAGGCGCCGACCAGTACGTCGTCCTTGATCACCAGCTTCTTGTACACACCGCCGATGGGGTCGGAGAGGGTGATGGTCTCGGTGCCGTCGCTGCCGATGAAATCGCCAGCCGAGAACAGGTCGATGCCGGTGACCTTGAGCTTGGTCGAAGTTACCGAGCCGAGATAGCGGGAAAAGCCGAGCATGGCCAGGTGATTGGCGCAGACTTTGGCCTGTTCGAACAACGGGGCGACCAGACCATAGGCGATGCCGCGATGGTTGGCGCATTCGCCGACGGCATAGATGCGTGGGTCATAGGTCTGCAGGGTGTCGTTGACCAGAATGCCGCGGTTGCACGGGATGCCGGCCTGTTCGGCCAGTTCGCTGTTGGGTCGGATGCCGGCGGTCATCACCACCAGGTCGGCGGGGATCACGTCGCCGTCCTTGAACTTGACCGCGCAGACCCGGCCTTCGCCGTTATCCAGCAGTTCGGCGGTGTGCTTGGGCAGGAGAAACTTCAGGCCGCGGCTTTCCAGCGCGCTCTGCAGCAGGGTGCCGGCGGTCCTGTCTAGCTGCCGCTCCATCAGCCAGTCGCCGATATGCACCACGGTGACGTCCATGCCGCGCAGCTTGAGGCCGTTGGCCGCCTCCAGGCCGAGCAGCCCGCCACCGATGACCACCGCATGTTTGTGAGTCTTGGCGGTTTCCATCATCACCTGGGTGTCGGCGATGTCGCGGTAGCCGATCACACCCTGCAGGTCCTTGCCGGGAATCGGCAGGATGAACGGATTGGAACCGGTAGCGATGAGCAGGCGGTCGTATTCCGCCTCGCTGCCATCATCGGCGATGACCCGACGTTTGACCCGGTCGATCCTCACCACCTTGCGGTTGAGCATGAGGTGGATGCCATTCTCGGCGTACCAGTTGAGGTCGTTGAGCACGATCTCTTCGAACTGCTGTTCGCCGGCCAGCACGGGGGAGAGCAGGATGCGGTTGTAGTTGGGATGCGGCTCGGCGCCGAACACCGTGATGTCGTAGAGTTCGTTGGTCAGCTTGAGCAGTTCTTCCAGGGTACGCACGCCGGCCATGCCGTTGCCGATCATTACCAGTTTGAGTTTTTTCATGCTGTTCTCCGCGCCATTCGACATAGCCGTCTGGTCCGCTCGAATTTTTCAACAACAAAAAAGGCGTCCCACCGGTTACCCAGTGAGGACGCCTTTGTCCGAGTCCCGCTCTGTCGGGAAACCTGGCCACTCCACGTTGAGGATCAGGTTTTATGATTCTTCGAAGTTTCAAATAGCAGAAGCTGTGCCAACTTTGAAATTCACCATTTATCAACGGCTTGAGGCATGCCTGCGTCTTCGCCGAGGTGTCCGTTGCACTGATATGCAGCGGCTTGCGCCGTGGTGGTGCGAACTGCCCCTGATTCGACCCTTGAAATCACCGTTGACAGCAGGTGGTCGGCTTTCTACAGTTTCGCCCATGCGCCGATTTAGTCAGCTACTTGCGGGGCGCCTGAAGCCAATGGCTTCGAAATACCGCTAAAGCGCTGGTTCCGGTGTCGCCTCCCACCGCTGCCCAGCGGAATCCTTGAGGCGGAAGTTGAATCAATGAACGCAAAACACGCACAGCTGCGCCTGGCCCCTATCACCAGCGGCCTTACTCCTGGCAATCCGAAAATCCTTCTGGGCGGTACTCACCAGCCGTCTCTGCTGCGCTACCTCGACGGTTGGCCGCGGCGTAATCGCAAATCCCGCGCCCTGCTTATCCAGTTCATCGCGGCAGAAGAGTCGCTGGCGCGCTTCGCGACTGACAGTTTCGATCTGGCGGTCATTCAGGCGCCAACTGCCGAACGACTGGAAGAGTGCGTACGTGAGCTGACCCGGGTGGCGCGCCAGGGGCTGATTACCCGGCGCTGAGCATTACGCACCTTTTATCAGCAGCACCACCAGCAGCAGGTTGAGCAGCAACGCCAGCAGCGCAATGCCGCGCCAGACCTTTAGCGGCTCACGTTCGAGCAATGGACGTGGCCGGACATTGGCGCTGCGCTGTTCACCCTGTTCCAGTTCCAGCAGCCATTGCTCGGCGGTTTCGAAGCGCTGCTGTGGATCGACTGCTACCGCGCGGCTGAGACTTTCCTCCAGCCAGGTCGGCACGTCCGGGCGATAGCGGCTGGCAGGCGTGGGATTAGCGAAGCGTGGACGCTGGAAGGCTTCGATCTCGCCATAGGGGTAGTGCCCGGTCAGCAGGTAGTAAAGCGTCACGCCGGTGGCATAGAGATCCTGCGCCGCACCGGGCTCGGCCCCCGCGAAGGCTTCGGGTGCAATGAAACTCGGCGTGCCGGGCAGCTGATTGGGCAGGTCGTGAGAGAGCCCAGGACAGAACGCCAGGCCGAAATCCAGGATGCGTAGCTCGCCGTCTTCGCCCAGCAGCAGGTTTTCCGGCTTGATATCGCGATGAAGGATGTTGCGCCGATGCAGCATGCCGACCGCGCGGATTAGCCGGGACGCGACCTGCAGCAGATCGGCCAGTGGCAGCGGTCCGTCCCGTTCAAAGCGTCGTGCCAGGGTTGTCCCGCTGTACTCGCGCTGCACGTAATAGAGGTGTTGGCGTTCTGGCAGCGGATGCAGTTCGGCGAAGTTGCGTCCGGCAACTCGGCGCATGAACCACTCTTCCTGCAGCAATGCCGGCCCGGCGTCCGCCTCGTCCTGGCGGCTGGGTGGCAGCGTCTTGAGCAGCCAGTCCTGGCCTTGAGCATCCTGCACTCGGTAAATCAGCGATTGTCTCGACTCATGCAGCAGCTCAATTACCTGCCAGCCTTCGAATGCCTGGCCAGCGCGCAGCTTCGGCGGCAGCGGCCAGTGATCGAGCTGGGCCAGGGTGTCGGCAAGAACTGCTGTGGGCAACGCTTCGACTCGCAGCAGCAATGCACTGGCGTTGTCCTGGCTGCCGCTCTGGTGCGCCAGATTGACCAGCGCCCGTGCTGCGGCGCCGAGGTCAGGCTGATCGTGCAGGATATGCGCGATGTCGCGTTCGGGAACGCAGGACCAGACGCCGTCGCTCAGCAGCAGGTAGCTTTCGCCTTCACGCAGTTCGCCGTCCAGATAATCCATCACCAGATGCTGATCCAGCCCCAGCGCACGCTTGAGCACATGCTGCATGCCAGGCTGCTCCCAGACGTGGTCTTCGCTGAGCCGCTCAAGCTGCGTACCGTTCCAACGGTAGGCGCGACAGTCACCAACATGAGCCAGGGTGAAACGTCGACCGCGCAGGACCAGTGCGGTCAAGGTGGTCAACAGCGGCTGACTGCCGCCGTTGGCCTGCAGCCAGCGGTTATGTGCGACCAGCACGCGGTCCAGCGATTGCGCGACGGCCCAGGTCTCGGGCGTCGCGTAATAGTCGAAGGCCAGTGCCTGCAACGTCGCCCGCGCGGCCAATCCGCCATCGGCGCACTGGCTGACGCCATCGGCCAGGGCGAACAGATAGCCCTTGCCGGTGGCCAGCCCGGGCGCCGGGGTGACGATGCGTATCGCATCCTGGTTTTCCGGGCGCGGGCCGGCGGCACTGGCTTCGCCATAACTCAATTGCAGGGGCATGTTGGCATCCGGTGCTGTTGGTGAGTCAAACCCGCGCTGCGGTCACTGCAGCCGAGCCCCAGGTGGTGCGCCAGCGACGCTTGACGCCGTACAGGCCGAACCAGGCCAGCACGCCGAGGCTGGCGAACAACCAGAGGCCGAGCTGGTAATCACCGGTCGACTGCTTGACCGCGCCGAGCCCGGCGGTGAGCAGAAAACCACCGATGCCGCCGGCCATGCCCACCAGCCCGGTCATCACGCCGATCTCCTTGTTGAAACGCTGCGGCACCAGCTGGAACACCGCGCCGTTGCCGGCACCCAGGCTGAGCATGGCGACCACGAACAGTGCCAGGGCCGCCGTGGAGCTTGGCAGATTGAAACCCACCGCGGCGATGCAGAACGCGGCGACGGTGTACATCACCAGCAGCGCCCGGATGCCGCCAATGCGGTCAGCCAGCGCACCGCCGAGTGGGCGCAACAGGCTGCCGGCGAAGACGCAGGCGGCGGTGTAATAGCCGGCCTTGACCGGGTCGAAGGCGTACTGGTCGTGGAAATAGCCGGGCAGGGTGCTGGCCAGGCCGAGAAAGCCGCCGAAGGTCACGCTGTAGAAAAACATGAACCACCAGCTGTCGCGGTCGCCCAGTGCCTTCATGTAATCGGCCAGCGACTTCGGCGCCGGGCGGTTGGGGGCATTCTTCGCCACACTGGCGAAGATAATCAGGGTGAGTACCAGGGGGATTAGCGCCAGCCCGAACACGTTGTTCCAGCCGAAAATGGTCGCCAGGACCGGCGCGAACAACGCTGCCAGTACGGTGCCGGAGTTACCGGCACCGGCGATGCCCATGGCCTTGCCCTGGTGCTCGGCTGGATACCACTGCGACGCCAGCGGCAGCGCGACGGCAAAGGATGCGCCGGCCATGCCAAGGAACAGGCCCAGCAGCAAAGCCTGCTCGTAACTGTGAATGCCATGCAGCCAGGCAATGAACAACGCGATGATGACCACGACCTGTCCGAACAGGCCTGCGGTTTTCGGCGAGGTGCGATCGGCCAGGATGCCCAGCACCAGGCGTAACACGGCACCGGCGAGGATCGGCGTGGCGATCATGAAGGCGCGTTGCTGGGTGGTCAGGCCCAGGTCGGCGGCAATCTGCACGCCCATCGGGCCGAGCACGTACCACACCATGAAACTCAGGTCGAAGTAGAGGAAGGAGGCAAACAGGGTCGGCGTGTGGCCGGATTTCCAGAAACTCGTGCTCATTGGATCGGCTCCAGAAGGTTCGTAACGCGGCATTGGCCGCCAGGGCTGCTCAGGCCGCCTCGGCATCGAGGCGGAAACCAAAAAGGCGTCGCAGCACGCCTGCCGGAGCAGGAATGATGCGACGCCTTTGTCGTGATTGCAGACCGCCGTTGGCCTGCACCAACAGCTCTAGCATCTTGCGTGCCAGACGCTGGGAGCCTTGCTCTGCGCGGGTTCCGGGTAATTGGCAGTAACGTGCTGGCCGTGCGCTGCACAATGAGCGCGCAACCGCGGGCCAGATCGGGGCAACTCAGGCAAGCCATGACGATGGCGGGGTGAGGCGTGAAAGACGGTTACTGCCCGAGCAATTCGTTCATGGCAATGATTTGTTCGGCGACCTGGATCAGCTTCTGCTGGCGGCTCATTGCCTGGCGGCGCATCAGCGTATAGGCCTCTTCTTCCTTGCAGTCGCGCATCTTCATCAGCATGCCCTTGGCCAGTTCGATGCGCTTGCGTTCGGCGAGTTGCTGCTCGCGGGCCTGCAATTGCGCGCGGATCGCCTGGTCGGTCTCGAAACGCGCCATCGCCACATCGAGGATCGGCTTAAGCCGCTTGGCCTGTATACCTTCGACGATATAAGCGCTGACACCGGCGCGAATCGCCTGGCGCATGGCGCCGGGGTCGCTGTCGTCGGTGAACATGACGATGGGCCGCGGCTGATCACGGCTGACCAGCACCACTTGCTCAAGCACATCACGGCCCGGTGAGTCGGTGTCGATCAGTACCACGTCCGGGCGGATTGCCT
>ERZ869909.2671-NODE-2671-length-11372-cov-7.805755_pt1 | contig 11372 bp, 8 predicted proteins | sample MGYA00520892_ERZ869909 | MGnify/ENA primary metagenome ERZ869909 (study PRJEB32215, sample SAMEA104723947) | bioreactor metagenome | biome: bioreactor; feature: anaerobic bioreactor; material: water | place: China | collected 2015-03-12 ... | reverse complement strand
TCCCCGGGGCCCCCGGCAGCGCGCGGCCGGGCGGCTCCGGCGTGCTAGCTTGACCGGCGTGCCCCGCAAGCCTCGCCGACCCGGCGGCGCGTCCCCGGCGCCCCTCTCCGCCACCGTCTCCGACGGAGCCGGCGCCGGCGCGACGACCATCGTCGGCGCCCTCTGGCGCGGCGCCCTGATGGGCGTGGCGGACGTCATCCCAGGCGTCTCCGGGGGCACCATGGCCCTGGTGCTCGGGGTCTACGAGCGGCTGCTGGCGGCGCTCGCGGCCCTGACCCGCGCGACCCCCTGGTCCGCCCTGCGCGCGGGCCGTTGGCGCGTCGCCTGGCGCGCCGTCGACGGCACGTTCCTGGCTTCCCTCGCGCTCGGCATCGCCGCCGCCGTCGTGACGCTGGCCGGCGCGATCGAGCACGCGCTGGAGGTGGCACGGCCCGCCGTGTACGCCCTGTTCCTCGGCCTCATCGCGGCATCGATCCTGGTCGTCGCCGGCGAGGTCCGTCGCTGGCGACCCGGCGTGGTCCTGGCGCTGGCCGCCACGGCGGCCGGGGCCTGGGTGCTGGTGGGCCTGGCGCCCGTCGCCACGCCGGACGCGGCCTGGTTCCTGGTGCTGGCGGGCGCCATCGGCATCTGCGCGCTGATCCTCCCGGGCGTGTCCGGAGCGTTCCTGCTGGTGTTGCTGGGCCAGTACGAGACCGTGCTGGGCGCCATCGCTCGCTTCGACCTGGCGACGCTGGCGCCCTTCGCCGTCGGCGCGGCCGTCGGGCTCCTCACGTTCGCCCGCCTGCTGACGGCCTGGCTGCGGCGCTTCCCCGACCCCACCCACGCGGCGCTCGCCGGCTTCTTGCTGGGCAGCCTGCGGCGCGTGTGGCCGTGGCAGGCCGAAGGCGCGGAGCGCCTCGCGCCGATCGCGCCGCCGGACCTCGCCGCCGCCGCGGTCGCGGTCGTCCTGGTCGGCCTGGGCGCCGCGGCGGTCGTCGCCCTGCAACGCGCGGGACGAAGGGCGCGGGCCCAAGGTCGTCCCCCGGCCGGCACCGGGCGCTGACGGGGCCCGCCGTCGGTCGGGACGGCCAACGGTGTCGCGGATCACCGTCTCATCGACTTCATCCCCGTCACGCACGCGCATCATCCATCGGGCGCATGCTCGCGTGACGGAGGTCCCATCATGCACGAGCGCCCCACCGACCCCGCACGACCGATCGCCCGCACGTCCACCGCGCCGTGGCCCAGCCGCGCCGGCGCCCTCCTGGCCCTGCTGCTCGTCGTCGCGGTCGCCGTCTTGGCGCCGCGCCCCGCCGCCGTCGCGCAGGGCGCGATCCCGCCGCTCGACGAGTCGGCCGCCCTGCTGCAGGACGAGGCCAACACCGTCGCCGTCATCGAGACCTATGGCGACAGCGTGGTCGCCGTCCACGTCGAGGTCCTCGGCCGCGCCGTCGACCCCTTCGAGCAGCTGCGCCAGCAGCTGCCGCCGCAGTTCCGCGACTTCTTCAACTTCCCGCAGACGCCGGGCGCCCCGCAGCGGCGCACCGGCTCCGGGTCCGGCTTCGTGATCGAGGGTGGCCGTCTGGTCACCAACTACCACGTGGTGCGCGACGCCCTGGCCGACGGTGGCGTCGGCCTGCGCGAGGGTGCCACGGTGCAGGTGGCGTTCCCCTCGCTCGACGAGCGACTCGACGTCCGCATCGTCGGCGCCAACCCCGACGTCGACCTGGCGCTGCTGGAGCTCGTCGACCCCGAGCGCATGCCCGACGTGCCGGCCATCCCGCTGGCGGCGGGCCCCGTTCGCGTCGGCCAGAAGGCCATCGCCATCGGCAACCCGTTCGGCCTGGCGAGCACGGTGACCGCGGGCATCGTCTCGGCCATCGGGCGCGAGCTGCCGTCGATCGGCCGCATCGAGGTGCCCATGCTCCAGACCGACGCGGCGATCAACCCGGGCAACTCGGGCGGGCCGCTGCTGAACTCGCGCGGCGAGCTGATCGGCGTGAACACGGCGATCGTCGCGGGCGTGAACGTGGCCGGCCAGGCCGGCAACGTCGGCATCGGCTTCGCGGTTCCGGCGGAGCTGCTCGAACAGGCCCTGCCGGCGCTCGAGGCCGGCGGCCTCAGCGGGCTGTCCGCGGCCGCCGCGGACCCCAGCCGCCCGCGCCTCGGGATCACGATCGCGCCGGTCGCCGCCTTCCCGCAGGCCGTGCGCGAGGCGCTCGGCCTGCCCGAGGCGGGCCTGGTGGTGCGCGAGGTGGCGGCCGGGTCGGCGGCCGCCGACGCCGGCCTGCAGGGCCCCAGCTTCTTCGCCCAGGTCGACGGCGAGTCGTACCCCGCCGGCGGCGACATCGTCCTGTCCGCGAACGGCCAGGCCGTGCCGCGCGCCGAAGACCTGCAGCGGATCGTGTTCGCCCTCGAGGAGGGGGACGTCGTGACGCTCGAGGTGTGGCGCAACGGCCAGACCCGCACCGTCGAGGTGACGCTCACGGTGCCGCCCGCCGGCGAGTGAGCCGGCGCCCGCGCGGGTAGGCTGTCCGGCATGGACGACCCGCCGAGGACGCAGCCGGTCGGGACGGGCGCACGGGCCCGTCCCGACCCGTTCGACGCCGACCACGCACCCAGCGACGACCTGCTCGACGACCTGGGCGATCGCCTGCGCCTGCGCGTGCGGACGCGGGGCCGCGAGCCGATCGGCGCCTGGGTGCGGACGGAACCCGACCACGAGGAGCGGCTCACCCCGCTCGCGCGGGTCGGCGACGCGGACGTCCTCGGCTGGACGACCTGGTCGGCCGAGGTGGACGTCGCCCCTCACGGCGCCGTCACCCGGTACGCCTTCCGCTTCGTGTTCGAGGACGAGCAGGCCTGGCTCACCGCGGCCGGTCTGGAGCCGGGGGACCCCGACCCCGAGGGCCATTTCCGCCACGTCGCCGAGTACCGGCCGGCCGCCTGGGTGTGGGACTCGGTGTTCGCGCAGGTCTTCCCCGACCGGTTCCGCAACGGCGACCCTGCGAACGACCCCCAGACGGGCGCGTGGACGCTGGACGGCAAGCCGATCGTGCGCCGCGAATGGCACGACCGCCCGACGCCCGGCATGGGCGCGCGCGAGTTCTTCGGCGGCGACCTGGACGGCGTGCGCGATGGGCTCGACCACCTGCGCGGGTGGGGCGCGAATGCCATCTACCTGAACCCGATCTTCGCCAGCCCGTCGAGCCACCGCTACGACACCGTCGACTACCATCGCGTCGATCCGCACCTGGGAGGCCACGAGGCCTTCCTCCGGCTGCTGGGTGAGCTCCGGCGGCACGGCATGCGGATCGTGTTGGACGGCGTCATCAACCACACGAGCGACCGGCACCCGTGGTTCGACCGCGGCGGCACCGCCGACCCGCCGGGCGCCCACGCCGACCCGGGGTCGCCGCACCGCGACCGTTACGTGTTCCGCGACGCGCACGACCCCGAGAGCTACGTGGGCTGGTGCGGCGTCCGCTCCCTGCCCGTGCTCGACTACGCGTGCGAGGCCGTGCGGCGCGACCTGGTGGAGGGCGACGGGTCGGTGCTGCGGCGCTGGCTGCGTCCGCCATGGAGCGTCGACGGCTGGCGCCTGGACGTCGTGCACATGCTCGGCGAGGGGGCCGGCGCCCGCGCGAACGCGGCCCACGTCCGGGCGATCCGCCGGGCCATCCGCCTGGAGAACCCCGAGGGGTACGTCCTGGGCGAGCACTTCTTCGACGCGACGGCGTGGCTGCAGGGCGACCAGGAGGACGGCGCCATGAACTACGCCGGCTTCCTGCGCCCCATGCTCGCGTTCTGGGCCGGCGAGGACTTCCGTGGCGCCCCCGAACGGTGCGACGGCGCCGACCTCGAGCGGCGCCTGACGCGCGTCCGCTCGCGCCTCCCCTGGCCGGTCGCCCTGTCGCAGTTCAACCTGCTGTCGTCGCACGACGTGCCGCGCTTCCTGACCCGGGTCGGCGGCGACCGCGACGCCCACCTCGGTGCCCACCACGCGCTGTTCGCCTACGTCGGCGTCCCGTGCGTGTACTACGGCGACGAGATCGGCATGGAGGGCGGCGGCGACCCCGACAACCGGCGGCCCTTCCCCTGGGACCGCGCGTCGTGGGACCTGCGCATCCTCGGCACCGTTCGCCGCCTCGCGGCGTTGCGCCGCGTCCATCCCGCGCTCTCCCGCGGCCGTTACCGCCCGCTGGTCGCGGAGGGGGACGCGCACGCCTTCGCCCGTGTCCACGGCGGCGAGGCGGTCGTCGTGTGCGCCCACCGGAAGGGCGGCCGGGTGCGGGTGCCGCTCGCGCCGATCGGCGTCGACGGCCACTGGGTCGACGCCGTCGACGGCGACGGGGTCGCGCGCGCCGGTGGCGACCTGGTGCTGGACCTGCCGGGACCGGGGGCCCGCACCCTGGTCAGCGACGCTCGTTGGTTGGCGGGCCTGCCGCCGCTACACTGAGGTCATGGCCCACCACGCGCCGTCGCCGCCGCTCACCGACGCCCACGGGCGCCGCCGCGCGATCGGCCTGGTCCTCTCGGGCGGCGGGGCGCGCGGCTTCGCCCACATCGGGGTGCTGCGGGTCCTGGAGCGCCACGGCATCGAGGTCGACGCGCTCGCGGGCACGTCGATGGGCGCCATCATCGGCGCCCTGTACGCCCACGGGTACCGGGCCGACGACCTGCAGGAGCTGGCCCGCAGCGTGTCGTGGCGGGACGTCATCGATCTCTCCCTGTCGGGCGGCGTGCTCAAGGGCGAGAAGCTGCAGCAGCTGCTCGCCACCTACTTGCCCGCCACGTTCGAGGAGCTCGGCAAGCCGTTGGCCGTCACCTGCACCGACATCGAAGCCGGCGAGCAGCTGGTGTTCACCGAGGGAGACCTGGTGACGCCCGTACGGGCGTCGGCTTGCCTTCCCGGCGCGTTCGAGCCCGTGGAGCACGAGGGCCGCACGCTCGCCGACGGGGGGATCCTCAACAACCTCCCGGTCGACGCGCTGTCGCTCATGCGCACGCGGTTCACGCTGGCGTCCGACGTCTCGCCGCCCCGCCGCGCGGTGTACGAGGACGACGAAGGCGACGCCGCGTCGTGGTGGCAACGCGTGGTCGCCACGGTCACGCTGGAGCGCCGCACCCCGCTGGCGGCCGCCACCTTCCGGGCCGCCGACATCATGATGCGGCTCCTGACCGACGCCCAGTACATCCACCACCCGGCCGACCTGCGCATCCAGCACGAGATGCCCGGGTACCGCCTCGAGTCGTTCTGGGCGCTCGACGAGATCGTGTCCATCGGTGAGACGAACGCCGAGGCCGCGTTGCGCTCGCAACCCGAGCTCCTGGCGCGCCTGCACCAGACGTCCGGAACGCCCATGGCCCGGCGCCGCCTGCCCCCGCCGCCACCCTCCATCGTCGCGCCGGTGGCGGAGGCCGCGGAACGGGTCGCCCGCTCCGCCGAATCGATCCGGACGCGCCTGTCCCCACGCCGGCGGGGGTAGACTGCCGCCCATGGCAACCCGCTCCGGCGCCCGGCGCGCCGTTCCCCGCGCGTCCGAGCCGAAGCCGACCTGGCAACGACGTTTCTGGGCCGAGGTCCGCGGCTACGCCGAGGCCCTCGCCATCGCCTACCTGGTCGTCACCTTCGTGTTCAACACGGTGGGCGTGGTGGGCAGTTCCATGCGACCCAACCTGGACGGCGGCGCCGGCGGCGCCAACCTGATCCAGTCGCTGCTGACGGGCGACCGCGTGTTCATCCCCAAGTACGAGACCTGGCTGAAGCGGGTCGGCATCACCGGACCGTACCGGCGAGGCGACATCGTGGTCGTGCGCGACCCCGCGAACTCACCCACCGCCCGCGAGACCGGCCGGCGCCCGTTCTTCATCAAGCGGGTGGTCGCCATCCCCGGCGACCGTCTGCGGATCGAGGCCGGCGTCGTCATCGTCAACGGACACGCCATCGACCAGGGATTCATCAGCGACACCGGCGAGATCACGCCGGATCGCCAGGACTTCCCCGTCATCACCGCCCGCGACGGCCGGGTGGAGGGGCTGGTGGTGCGCTTCGCCACGACCCCGTCGGGGACCCCGGCGCCCGACCTGCCGACGGCCGGCTTCTACCCGCCGGCCATCTCCGTCGCCGATCCGCGCGTGCAGTTCTACTACGGGTCCACGCTCGACGCCCTGGCGCCGCTGCCGCCCGACGCGCCGGAGGGTCAGCCGTTCCTGCACGAGCTCGTGATCCCGGACGGCCACTACTTCATCATGGGCGACAACCGCCAGCGCGCCCGGGGCGGCAGCGAGGACTCGCGGCTGTTCGGCCCCATCCCGCTGCTCGCGATCGCGGGCAAGGCGACCGCCGTGATCTGGCCGCCGCGGCGCGACGGCGAGTGGAACTGGCGCGCGCTCCGGCCGCCGGACGCGTTCGGCGACGTCCCGGCCCCCGCCGCCGCGCCCTGAGCCCGTGACGACGGGCTGGATCGCCGGGGCGCGACGCACGGCCCTGATCCTGGCGGCCGGCCTCGCGGTCGCCGTGTTCGGGGTCACGACCGTGGGCGTGGACGGCGCGTCGATGGCGCCCACCCTGCATGACGGCGACCGCGCCCTCGTGCCCCGCTACGAGACGTGGCTGCAGCGCCTGGGGGTCCTGGCGTGGCGCGTCGGTGACGTGGTGTACTTCCGCCCGCCGGGGGCGACCCCGCGCCACTGGGTCGAGCGGCTCACGGGGGGTCCGTTCCTGATCAAGCGCATCGTGGCGGTCGAGGGGCAGGTCGTCGAGCTGCGCCGCGGCCGCCTGTGGGTCGACGGCGTGGCGATCGCCGAGCCGTACCTGGGCGGCGGGCCCGTCGCGGTCGCGAGCCGCCCTCCCGAGACCGTGCCGGTCGGGCACGTGTTCGTGCTCGGCGACAACCGCGCCCCCCTCGCATCGCGCGACTCGCGGGCGTTCGGACCGGTTCCGCTGGCGCAAGTCGCCGGTCGCGCCGCCTGGGTCGTGTGGCCGCCGTGGCGACGCACCGAGGACGGGGCGTGGCGCTGGCACGCCCATCGCCTGTAGGGCATCGCGCCTCAGCCCGTGGCCCGCCGCCCGTCCAGGCCCAGGACCTCGGCCCGCTCCTGCATGGCCCCCAACACCGCGCCCACGTGCGCCCACAGCTCGACGCCCAGCTCCTCGGCGCCGCGGCGTACGTCGTCGCGGACGACGCCTCGGGCGAACGCCTTGTCCTTGAACTTCTTCTTGAGGCTGGCCAGCTCCACGCCCCGCACGTCCTTGTCGGGCCGCACGAGGGCAGCGGCGGTGACCAGTCCGGTGATCTCGTCGCAGGCGTAGAGCACGCGCGCGAGCCGGCTCGTGCGCGGCACGCCGGTGTGGTCGGCGTGGCCGAGGATCGCCTCGCACATCTCCGGGGGCGCGCCGAGGGCCCGCAGGTGGGCGACGCCGACGAACGGGTGCCCGTCCGGCCCCAGCACCGGGTACCGCTCGTAGTCGAAGTCGTGAAGCAGCGCGGTGGCCGCCCAGAGCTCGACGTCCGCGCCTTCGCGCCGGGCGTACGCCGTCACGGCGGCCTCCACGGCCAGCATGTGGTTGCGGAGGCTCTCGCCCTCGGTCCACTCGGTCATGAGCCGCCATGCGGCGTCGCGGTTCCAGTCCATGGCCCAGGCTACCGCGGGCGGCCGCAGGGGCGGGTGGTACGCTCTGGCCATGCAGGCCGAGCTGCAGGTCGTCGACGACGTCACCGAGGCCTGGGTCGGCGCCTTCGTCGCCGCCTGCCACCACGCCGTGGCCGCGCGCGGCCGCTTCGCCGTGGCGCTGGCGGGTGGCGGCACCCCGCTCGCCGGCTACCGCCGGCTCGGCGAACGCCTCGACCTGCCGTGGGAGCGCGTCTGGGTGACGTGGGGCGACGAGCGCGACGTCGACCCGGGGCACGCCGACCGCAACGAACGCGCCGCGCGCCAGGCCTGGCTCGACCGGGTGCCGATCCCGACCGAGCAGGTGCTGCCGTGGCCGCGCCACGCGGATCCCGATGCCTCCGCCCGGGCGCACGCCCTGGCGCTCCACGCGGCGCTGGGCGACCCGTTGGAGCTCGACCTCGCCCTTCTCGGCCTCGGCGCGGACGCCCACACGGCCAGCCTCTTCCCGGGCACCGGCGCGGCCGTGGCCGGCGGTACCGCCGTCGCGGTGCGGCCACCCGGTGCGACGCCGCGCCTGTCGTTGACCGCCGGCGCGCTGTCGCGCGCGCGCGAGGCGTGGGTCCTGGTGGCCGGCGCCGACAAGCGCTCGGCGCTGCGCGCGACGCTCGCCGCCGGGGTGCTCGCTCCCTCGCCCACGGGCGACCCCGACCGCTGGCCGCTGGTGGCGATCAGGCCGCGCGAACGGCTGTGGATCGTGGTCGACCGCGCCGCCGACCCGGGGGCGGGCGACGCCGGCGGCTGACGCCGCCGGCCACCCCTCACCCCCAACGCACCGCGAGCGCGTCGAACGGGTTCGCCAGGCCCGGGTGCGTCGGGTACGCGCGCACGCCGTACACCAGCTTCCCCGACACCTCGGGGGCGAAGCGGGCCAGGTAGCGCTCGCCGCCGTCCGCGAACGTCTCCACCCGCTCCATCGGCACGACGTGCAGGCCGGTCTCGAGCCCGTCGCGTTCGAGGCCGTACACGAGCTCCACGGCGATCGCCGTGCCGCGCAGTCCACGCGGGTTGAACACGGCTTCGACCTCGAGGTGATCGCCCACGCGCCGCACGCCACCGGCGAGCGGATGCCCCTGGAAGTGCACCGTGGACCAGTGCTCGGACACGCGCTTGCGCCACGCCGCCAGGTCGGCGGCCAGCGCGCCGTCGTCGGCCGCGAACGCCCTGCCGCGGCGGCTCGCCGGGGCGTAGTACTGGCGCACGTAGTCCTTCACCATGCGCTGGGCGTTGAAGCGCGGCGTGACGGTCGCGATCGCCCGGGCGGCACGGCGCATCCAGGCGACGGGCACGCCGCGCTCGTCGCGCTCGTAGTAGAGCGGCACGACCTCGCGTTCGAGCAGGTCGTACAACCGGTCCGCGTCGGCCTCGTCGCCGCGCGCCTCGTCGTCGAAGTGGCGGTCCGCGCCGATCGCCCAGCCGTTCAGGCCGTCGAACCCCTCGGGCCACCAACCGTCCAGGATCGACAGGTTCAGCACGCCGTTCATGGCCGCCTTCTGGCCCGAGGTGCCGGAGGCCTCGAGCGGCCGCCGCGGGTTGTTGAGCCACACGTCGACGCCGCGGGTGAGGGCGCGCCCGACGGCCATGTCGTAGTCCTCGAGGAAGACGATCCGCCCGTGGAACCGCGGGTCGGTGGACAGCGTGTGGATCTGGCGGACGAGCTCCTGCCCCGGGTGGTCCGCCGGGTGCGCCTTGCCGGCGAACACCAGCTGCACCGGGCGCTCGGGGTCGCTGAGGATGCCGTGGAGGCGCTCGAGGTCGCGCAGGACGAGGGTGGCGCGCTTGTAGGTGGCGAACCGGCGCGCGAACCCGATCGTGAGGACCCCGGCGTCGAACAGGCCGCCGACGTCCGCCATCGCCGTGGGGCTCGCCTCCTGCCGGCTCAGCTGGCGGGCCACCCGCCGCCGCAGGAAGCGTACGCTCTGGTCCTTGATGTCCTGGCGCACGGCCCACAACTCGGCCGGGTCGAGGCCGGCCACGCCGTCCCACATGTCGACGTCGTCGATGCGGCCGCGCCAATCGGCCGGCAGGTTCTTCGCGACCAGGTCGCGCACCTGCGCGGCGACCCAGGTGGCGGCGTGCACGCCGTTGGTGACGTGTCCGATCGGCACCTCCTCGATCGGCACCTCCGGCCACAGGTCGGACCACATGCGTCGGCTGGTGTCGCCGTGCAGTTGGGCGACGCCGTTGCGCCCGGTCGTGAAGCGCAGGGCCAACGCGGGCATGCTGAACACCGGCCCCCAACCGTGGTCGGCCCGCCCGAGCTCCAGGAAGTCGTGCTGGCGTAGGCCCAGGGCGTTCCAGTCCCCGGCGAACGCCTGCGTCACGAGGTCGAACGGGAACGCGTCGTTGCCGGCGGCGACCGGTGTGTGGACGGTGAACACGGTGCTGGCCGCCACGAGCTCGCGGGCGGCCTCGAACGGCACCCCGTCCGCCACCAGCTCCCGGCAGCGCTCGAGCGCCATGAACGCCGAGTGTCCCTCGTTCATGTGCCACGAGGTGGGCGCGATGCCCAACGCGCGCAGCATGCGCACGCCGCCGATGCCCAGGATCATCTCCTGGGCGATCCGCGTGCGCTGGTCGCCGCCGTACAGGCGCGCCAGGAGACCGCGGTCGTCCGGGTGGTTGTCGGCGAGGTCGACGTCGAGCAGGTGCACCGGGACGCGACCGACCCAGGCGCGCCAGGCGCCGACGACGACGTCCCGCCCGAACACCCGCAGCCGCACCCGCACCGGGGTCCCGTCGTCGCCGACGACGAGTTCCAGCGGTTGCTCCTCCGGGCTCGACCGCTCGTACACGGCCTCCTGACGCCCGTCCGCGGCCACCCGCTGGTGGAAGTACCCCTCCGGGTACCACAGGCCCACGGCCACCAGCGGCACCCCCAGCTCGCTGGCCGCCTTCGTGTGGTCGCCGGCCAGGATGCCGAGACCGCCGGAGTACAGCGCGGTGGACTCGTGCCACCCGTACTCGGCGCAGAAGTACGCGTAGCGGTCGCCGTTCCCGACCTCGCGGCCGTACCACCCGGGGTCGGCCAAGTGGGCGTCGAGCCGCGCCACCCCCTCGGCCAGGCGCTCGAGGTACGTGGCGTCGTGGGCGCGCGCGTCGAGGCGCCGCTGGTCGACGTCTCGGAGCAGCGCCAGCGGGTTGTGGCCGACGCGCTCCCAGAGGTCGCGGTCGATGTCGCGGTAGAGCTCGCGGACCTCCGGGTCCCAGGTCCAGGCGAGGTTGTGGGCGAGACGCTCCAGGCCGGCCAGCGGTTCCGGAACACGGGGCAGGACGGTGATCCTCCCGAGAATGCTCATGCGGGTCCTCCTCGCGCGCGGTCGCGCGGCAGCGCGCGGTCGCGCGCGGGCAGATGGTACCACCCCCCGGCGCGACCGCCGGGTCGCCTGCCCGGGTAACCTGGGCCATGGTTCGCCTCCCGGTCGCGCTCGCCGTCGTGGTCGCCGTCCTCGCGTCGGCCTTCCCCGTGCGTGCCCAGACGCTGACGCTGGGGGCGGGGCTCGAGGCCGGACCGTCACCGGGTGGGTCGGCGTACGTCGCCGTGCACGACCTGCGCGTGGGCGACGACGCGTTCGAGGCCGGCGCCGGCGGGGTGGCCGGCGCGTTCTCGGTGGCAGGGGCGTGGCGCCGGACGCTGACGGCCGGGCCGCTCGGCAACCTCGTGGTCGACGGCCGCGCCGGGCTCGACGGCGGCGGTTGGGGCGCCGGCGCGTCGATCC
>ERZ869909.2670-NODE-2670-length-11373-cov-3.300283_pt1 | contig 11373 bp, 10 predicted proteins | sample MGYA00520892_ERZ869909 | MGnify/ENA primary metagenome ERZ869909 (study PRJEB32215, sample SAMEA104723947) | bioreactor metagenome | biome: bioreactor; feature: anaerobic bioreactor; material: water | place: China | collected 2015-03-12 ... | reverse complement strand
TCGCCGCCGTCGTTGCCGACGATGACCCGCGTGAACAGGTCACCAAAGACCACCGTGATGATCAGCAGCGTGTAGGCCTGGTTGGCGAAGTCGAACATCGCCCAGCCGAAGATCTCGCGCTTCGGCGCGCGCGTGCGCGGGATCACCTGCATGGCGTGGTGCTCATCGCCTCATCGCAGGGTGATCCCGCGCCCCCGGTCCCGGCCGTCTCAGTCCCGGATGCCGGCCAGGTCGAGAATGAACGCGTACTCCTGGGCCACCTCGCGCAGCCGCTCGAAGCGGCCGCTGCGGCCGCCGTGGCCGGCCTCCATGGTGGTCTTGAACAACAGGGGCGCATCGTTGGTCCGCGTCGCGCGCAGTCGCGCCACCCACTTGGCCGGCTCCCAGTACTGCACCTGGGAATCGTGCAGCCCGGTGGTCACGAGCAGCGGCGGGTAGGCCTGCGCGGTGACGTTGTCGTAGGGGCTGTACGACAGCATGTAGTCGTACCAGGGCTGGAATTTCGGGTTGCCCCACTCGTCGAACTCGTTCGTCGTGAGCGGGATCGATTCGTCGAGCATGGTGCTGACGATGTCGACGAAGGGCACGTGCGCCACCATGCCCGCGTACAGCTCCGGCGCCATGTTGGCGACTGCGCCCATCAGCAGTCCGCCGGCCGACCCGCCCATCGCGAAGACCTTGTCAGGGGCGGCGTAGCCCGCCGCCACCAGGTGGCGGGTAACGTCGATGAAGTCGGTGAAGGTGTTCTTCTTGTTCAGCAGGCGGCCGTCGTCGTACCAGTGCCGGCCCATCTCCTGGCCACCGCGGATGTGGGCGATGGCGAAGACGAAGCCACGGTCGAGCAGCGACAGGCGCACCGAGCTGAAGCGCGGGTCCTGGCTGGCGCCGTAGGAGCCGTACGCGTACTGGTACAGCGGTGCGGTGCCGTTGCGCTCGAATCCCTTGCGATACACCAGCGAAACCGGCACGCGCGCACCGTCGCGGGCCGTCACCCACAGTCGCTCGGTCTGGTACCGATCCGGGTCGAAATCGCCGAGCACCGGGTCGCGCTTCAGGAGCGAGCGCTCGCCGCTGGCGACGTCCAGCTCATAGACGGTGCGCGGCGTGCTCAGCGAGGTGTAGACATAGCGCAATTGCGTGGTGTCGAGGTTGGGATTCTCGCCCAGCCAGGTGACCGATGCAGCGTCGTCCACTGGCAGGTAGAAGGGATCGCCGCTCCAGGGCATCACGCGCAGGCGCAGCAGGCCGTCGGAACGCTCCTCGATGGCGAGGAAGGTGTCGAAGACCTGGAAGTCCTCGATGAACACCTGCTCGCTGTGCGGCACCAGGTCCGTCCAGGCGCCGCGGTCCCCCTCGCGACCCACCGGGACGCTCATCAGCCGGTAGTTGGGTGCCTGCCAGTTGCTGCGCACTACCCAGCGCTCGCCGATGTGGTCCACCCAGTACAGGTGCTCGCGCTCGCGGGGCAGGAACACGCGGAACTCGCCATCGGGCCGGTCGGCCTCCAGGAAGCGGACCTCGGTCGCCTCGGTGCTCAACAGGAGGACGGCGAGGTAACGGTCCGAGCGGGTACGGAGGATGTGGGTGTAAAAGGTATCGTCGGCTTCCTCGTAGACCACGGTATCGGTCATGCCGGCGCCCAGCGCGTGTCGCTTGACACGGTACGACAGGAGCGTGACCGGGTGATTCTCCACGTAGAACAAGTGGCGGTTGTCGGCTGACCAGGCGAAGCTCGACACCCGCTCGATTCCGTCAGCGAGCAGCTCTCCGGTCTCCAGGTCCCGCACCCGCAGCACGAACTGGCGACGGCCGACCGTGTCCTCCAGCCAGGCCAGCAGGCGGTTGTCGTCCGAGACCGCGTAGCCGCCGACCTGGAAGAAGGCATGGCCCTCGGCCATGGCGTTGCCATCGAGCAGGATCTCTTCCTCGGCCTCCATCGTCCCCTTGCGCCGGGCGTGGATCGGGTACTGCCTGCCTTCCTCGAAGCGGGTGTAATACCAGTATCCGCGCTGGTACACCGGCACGCTGGCATCGTCCTGCTTGATGCGCCCGACGATCTCCCCGAACAAGGCCTCGACCCGGTCGGCGTAGCCCGCCTCCCAGGCCTCGTAGTAGGCGTTCTCGGCTTCCAGGTAGGCAATGACGTCCGGGTCCTGCCTTTCGTCGTCGCGCAGCCAGAACCACGGGTCCTCGCGGTTGCCCTGTGGCGAGACCACTACGAAAGGCCGCTGTTCGGCACGCGGCTCGGGCGGCAGCGCGCGCTCGATGACGACCTGTTCCGGCGTAACCGCGACGCGGGCCGGCGCACAGCCCTGCAGCAACAGGGCCAGCAGCAGCAACCACCAGGAACGCAAGGCAAGGGACTGCAACATCGGGATCTCCAGCGGGGCCAGGAATCAGGGGCGCCATTGTACGCCGCGCCCCGGCGCAGCTGTCGAGGGTGGCGGGCCCGGGATTCAGGGCCCGGCGGGCTGCAGCAGGTCCTCGAGGCGCCGCGCAAGCCGTTCGTGCTGCCACGCCGGCAGCCGGTAGAGCCATGGCGAGAGACGCTGCCCGAGTGCCTCGGCCTCGGCAGCGGCGCGCTCATCGACGGAGCGCGCGGCGAACGCCGTCCAGTAATCCGCCCCGCCGGCCGGGCTGAGCGATTCCCAGCTCATGGCCTCGATCACGATGCCACCGTGCAGCCGGAACTGGGCGCGGATGGGCGTGCCGGGCGGGTCCTCGTCGCCGCGCGGACGCACGTCGTCCAGGCGCAGCGCGGTGAGTGCGCGTGCCAGGGCCTCGGCGGCAGTCGGGCCCGAGGGCTCGCGCCCGGGCGGCAGGTTGGCGATGCGGAAGATGCCCAACTCGTCGCGATCGACCTGCAGCATCGTTCCGTCGGGCCGCTCGATGTGCAGCGACTCGACTTCCTCCGGCGGGATGTCGAGCACGGCGCGCTCCAGCCAGCCGAGGGGCTCGCGCTCCACCTGGAGGTCACGATCCACCAGCAGCGCCGCCGGCTCGTCCAGGCGGCGCACGTAGGTGCCGCTGAGGCCGCGGGTCTCGCGCTGGCCGAGCACCAGCTGCACGGGTGCCGCCAGCCCCTCCAGCGCCAGCCGCATCCCCGACCCGGGCCGGTCGCCGGCCATTTCCACCCCGAGGCGGTCGTGCAGGTCGGGGTTGGCGGTCTTGGTCTCGGCGACGCGTGTCTCCGCCAGGCCGAGCAGCAGCTCGCGCACCCGGGCCGTATCCACGGGGTAGCCACCCTTGGCCGGCGCGCGCCAGCCGTCGCCCCCGCGCTCGATGCGGAAGGCCTCGCCCCCGGCGGGCTCGAGCTCGATCGCGCTGACGGCGTTCAGCTGCGTTGCCAGCCCGGGCAGCAAGAGCTCCCCGGTCTCGGGACCAGCGGGCTCGCGCTGCAGGGCCCAGGCCATCAGCAGCAGCACCAGGGCCGCGGCCCCGAGCAGGGCCAGGGTTGCGGGTCTCACGGTGTTCCCGTCGCCAGCCGACGGCGTCGCTGCCGCCAGAGCGCCGCCCCCAGCGCCACGAACGCCACGAGCAGGGGAACCGCGACGATGTTGACCAGCTTGAGGCGCGTGCCGAGCTGCTCGATGCTGGCGTCCAGGTCGCGACGGACCTCGCGCAGCGCGCGGCGGATGCGGAGTTGCTCCTGCTGGAAACGCGCCAGCTCAGCCTCCTGTGCCGGGGAGAACAGCAGCCCGTCGTCATCGCGGCGGGCCATCTCGAGTTCCATCAGCTTCCGCTCCGTCTCGTCGAGCTGCTGCTGCAGGCGCTGCTCCTGCGAGCGAAGGCGCGACTCGGCCTCCCGCCGCATCTCCTCGACCCGGTCGAAGGGCCGGCTGTAGCTGCCACGGCTGCGCACGCTGATCAAGTCTCGGCTGCCCGAGAGATGGTCGAGCGCATTGACCAGGAAGGCGCCGTTGTCGGCGAAGGCCTGCACCATGCGCTGGCCCAGGAGGCTGCGAACCTGCACCCAAAGGCGATCCGACAACAGGTCGGTGTCGGCGACGACCAGCAGGCTCACCGTGCCATTGCTGCGGGCACGATGTTCGCGGCCGGGCTCCACCCCCGCCGGCGGGCCATCCGGAAATGCGCTTGGAAGCTCACCGTCCATCCTTGCGGCAATGACCCGACGCTCGCCCGTGGGCGCGAACTCGTCCATCAGCACCGAGGGGTCGGGCAGCATGGCGGCGCGGCTGGCCGAGACGAGCATGGAGTCCTCGCTGCTCCACAACAGCGGCGTGAACTCGAGCGTCGCACCGTCCAGGAGTGCGACGTGGCCGGCGGTGGCGATGTTGATCCGGTCGAGCTCGGCCGTGATCACCTCGTCAGCGGCCATGCCGGCGCGGTTCAGCCCCAGCATCCCGAGGTGGCGTACCGGCGGGCCGCCGCCGATGTTCACCATCAGCGCGTTGCCGGCATCCAGTACCACGGTGGAAGTGTCGGCGCGGAAGCCCCAGGGAGTGAACAACCGCTCGAGGTCGGAAGCCTGGTTGTCCAGCGCCTCGGTGGACCGACCGAGCAGGGGATCCAGGGCGGCGGCCTCGGCATGCGGGTCGACGAAGACCAGCAGCGTGCCGCCGCGCATGACGAACTGGTCGATGGCGTACAGCGACGCCTCGTCGAGCTCCGCCGGGTGCACCACCAGCAAGAGGTCCACCTCGTCGTCGACGGGCCCGGGGCGGGCGCCAAGGTTGCGCAGCTCGAAGAGCTGCTCGAGCTGGGCGACCACCGCCCAGGGCTCGCGCACCCCGCCGGCCAGCGGGTCGAAGCCGCGCATCATCTGCAGGGGCGTCACCAGCCCGACGACCGGCCGCTCGGGGTTCGCCAGCGACCACACCAGTCGCGCAAGGTCATACTCCAGCAGCGCCTCGCGGTCCGGCTGGAAGAAAGGAATGACCTCGATGCCGTCGATGGCATTGGTGCCGGCGAGGCCGATGTAGATGGCTTCACCACTGCCGCCCAGCCCCACTCCCTCCAGCCCGAAGCTCACGGCCTGGTCCTCCTCCTCGGAGAAGGGCAGGGGATCGATGAAATGCACCCGCAGCTGCCCGTCCGCGTGGTTGGCGAACTCCTCCAGCATCTCCCGCACGCGCTGGCCCCAGCTGCGCAGGTAGGGCACGCCCTCGGTGCCGCGGCGGGAGAAGTAGAAATAGAGGTTCACCGGCTCGTCGAGGCTGGCGAGGATGTTCCGCGTGCCGGGCGAGATGGTGTACAGGCGATGCTCGGTCAGGTCGAGGCGCACGCCCTTGAACACGGCATTGGACAGCACCGTCAAGGCGACGAACAGCACGGCAAGCAGCAGCAGTGCCGTCCCGCCGAGCGATCGCTTGCTCCGCGTGGACATCAGTTCGCCTTCCTCATGTCGAGCACGATGGCATTGGCCGCCAGCCAGGCGCCGATCACCAGAAGGAAATAGACCACGTCGCGCAGCTCGATGACGCCCTTGGACAGGGACTCGAAGTGGGTCAGGAAGCTGAGCGCGGCGACGGCGTCGACAAGGAAGGCCGGCGCCCAGCCGGTGAAGGCGTCGAGCACCATCGGAAAGCCCGCCAGCAGGAAACCGAAGCAGACCACCACGGTGATGATGAAAGCCACTACCTGGCTGCGGGTGGTGGCGGAAATGCAGGCGCCGATGGCGAGGAATCCGCCGGCCATGAGGAGGCTGCCGAGGTAGCCGGTGAGGATGGCGCCGTTGTCCGGGGCGCCGAGGTAATTGACGGTCAGCCAGACCGGGAAAGTCAGCGCCAGCGCGATGGCGGTGAACGACCAGGCAGCCAGGAACTTGCCGAGCACTGCCTGGGTACGCGTGACCGGCAGCGTCATCAACAGCTCGATGCTGCCGCTCTTTCGCTCCTCGGCCCACAGGCGCATCGACAGCGCCGGTACCAGGAAGAGGTACAGCCAGGGATGGAAATTGAAGAAGGGCAGGAGGTCCGCCTGGCCGCGCTCGTAGAAGCCGCCGAGGTAGAAGGTGAACGCACCGGCGAGCACCAGGAAAATGATGATGAAGACATAGGCGACGGGGGTGGCGAAGTAGCTCGCCAACTCGCGCCTCAGGATGATGCCGATCGGGCTCACGACGGCCGTCCTCCGAGGGTGATGTCGCGGAACACCTCCTCGAGGTCATGGCGCGGCGAGCGTGCAGCCAGCCCCGCCGGTGAGTCGTCTGCCAGGATGCGGCCAGCGGCGATGATGATCGCGCGAGTGCACACGGCGTGCACTTCCTCGAGGATGTGGGTGGAGATGATGATGGTCTTGCCCGGCGCCATCTCGCGGATGAGTCCACGCACCTCGTGCTTCTGGTTCGGGTCGAGCCCGTCGGTGGGCTCGTCGAGGATGAGGACCGGCGGGTCGTGCAGGATGGCCTGGGCGAGGCCGACACGGCGCTTGTAGCCCTTGGACAGTGTCTCGATGGGCTGCTCGATGACGCTGCCGAGCTGCAGTCGCTCGACCACCTCGGCGATGCGCCGGGCGCGCTCGCTGCCGTCGAGGCCGCGGATCTCCGCAATGAAGCGCAGGAATGCCGCCGGCGTCATCTCCCCGTAACTGGGTGCGCCCTCCGGCAGGTAGCCGAGGCAACGCTTCGCCGCCACCGGGTGCGACTCGACGTCGTGGCCACAAACGGTGGCGCGGCCGCTGCTGGGCGCGAGGAAACCGGCGATCATCTTCATGGTGGTGGACTTGCCGGCTCCATTGGGGCCGAGGAATCCCAGCACCTCGCCTGGCGCGACGCTGAAGCTGATGCCGTCCACGGCGACGAGGCGGCCGAATGTCTTGTGCAGTTTTTCTGTCGTGATCATCGGGGTGCAGTCCGGGGCGGCGCCCGCCGCGCAGCACGGAAGCGGCGCGCGAACGGGCGCGGGGCCGATGTTGTACCACGCGCGGCGAAAATTTCAACGCCGCGCGCCGCGGCGCAGCTTGGCGCTGGCCACCGGCTTGCGGTACCGTCGGGGAACGGCTCTGGAGGGGACTTGGGCATGTACACCTTGCGGACGATCCTGAAGAACAAGAAAAGCACCGAGGTATGGACGGTCGCCCCGGGCGACACGGTGTTCGAGGCCATCACGCTGATGGCCAAGCTGGGCATCGGCGCACTCCTCGTGATGGAGGGACCGCGGCTCGCCGGCATCGTCTCGGAGCGCGACTACGCGCGCAAGATCATCCTGCAGGGCCGGCGCTCGGCCGAGACGCTGGTGGCGGAAGTGATGACCCGCGACGTCGTCACCGCGACGCTGAGCACCACGGCGCGGGAGGGCCTGGCCACCATGACCAACGGGTATTTCCGCCACCTGCCGGTGCTGGAGGACGACCGGGTGGTGGGCCTGGTTTCGATCGGTGACCTGGTCAAGGCCGTCATCGCCGAGCAGCAGGCCACCATCGAGGAGCTGGAGCGCTACGTCACGGGTTGAGGCCCGGGGCTTTCTTCCGCCGGAGGACCGAACAATGATCGAAGTAAGCGGGCTCCTGGGCCTGATCGTACTGGTCCTGAACGTCTACGCGATCGTGAAGATCGTGCAGAGCCGTGCAAGTACCGGGGCCAAGGTGGGCTGGATCGTGCTGATCCTGCTGTTGCCGGTGCTCGGCCTGGTCATCTGGTTCTTCCTCGGGCCGAAAGGCTAGCGTTCGCGCCAGCCGAACTCCAGGAACAGGCTGCGCCCGCGGCCGGGGAAATAGCGGTACTGGCCGAAGGCGAAATCGGCCCGCTCGGCGTAGGCGCGGCCCGTGAGGTTCTGCAGCCGCAGGCCGAGGTGCAGGCCATCGCCGAAAGGCTGCACGAAACGCAGGTGAAACAGCTCGTGGCCAGGGTAGCGCGCCGTGTTGGCGGCGTTCAGCCAGTAGCCGCCCATCGACAGCCATTCCAGTTCGGCGCGCGAGCCCTGCAGGGTTTCCCACGCCAGCCGCGTGCTGCCGAAGCGGCGCGGGGCCGAGTCGGTGTCGCGGCCGGCGACGATGACCTCGCCCTGGCCGACGGCGCGATCGAAGCGCCAGGTGTGCCGCGCGAAGGACTGGTCCGTTTCCAGCCGCAGCCGGTCGGTGAGCTGCCATTGCAACGCGAGCTCGAGGCCGACGTGGCGGGTGCGTCCGTCGGCGACGTTGAAGCCGTCGCCGTCGCGGAACACGTAATTGCGCTTGTCGAGGCGGAAGGCGGACAGTTCCCAGGCCAGCGCGCCCGAGAAGCCTCGCCAGCCGAGCTCGAGGCTGTCGATGCGCTCGCTGTCGAGGTCGGCCACCGCCTGGCCGCTCTGCAGGCGGTACAACTCGGTGGCCTGGGGCGCGCGGAAGCCGCGGCGCGCGGCGGCCCAGGCCAGCTGCCCCGCTGAGGGCCGCCACCCCAGGCTGAGCTTCGGCGCCAGGTCGTCGAAGCGATCGCTGCGATTCTCGGGCCGCGAGTACAGGCAGCCGCCGGGGCAAGGTGTGCCGTCGTCACGGGTGTCGCCGGCCAGCATGCGGTTGTCATAACGGTAGTGCATCCGCTCCGCGCGCAGGCCGATCCCCAGGCTCCACCCCTCGGCGAGGGGCCGCTCCCAGTGCAGCCATGGCGCCACGGTCCAGGCGCGCACCGCGTAGTCGTAGTGCAGGCCGGGTGGCCGGGTGGCCGCCACCGCCGGTGGCAGCCCGAGCGCCTCGCCGGCCTGGAACTGTTGCAGGGTGCCCTCGGCCAGTTCGAGGTCGAGGCCGCGGTGCAGCGTGCCGCCGCCCAGGGAATCCCGCGCATTGAGCTGCAGCCCGCCGCTGACCTGGGCGTTCTCCTCCAGCGGCTGGCCGGGCAGGAAATGCTGCAGGAAGCGCATGTCGCTGGCGCGCAGGTAGGGACGCACCTCGCGCCGGCGGGTGCCGTCATCCTGGCGCCAGGTGAACGAGGCGCGCAGGCTGTCCGCATCGCGGAAGGCCTCCGGGTTCGGGTTGCTGCGGCGCAGCTGCCCGTCGCGATAGGCCCCGCGGCCGGTGATGTAGCCCGCCGTCTCCTGCCGGAGCATGGTCGCTGCCAGCCGTGCCTCGCGCTCGATGCCGTCGTCCCGCGCCAGCCAGGCGGCATTGAGCTTGGCCTGGTCGTAGCCGGTGTCGTCGCGCCATCCGCCGTCACGCGCGAACTGCCCGGTGACGCGCGCGCCGCGCACACCGTCCCAGTTCCCTGCGCTGGCGCGGCCGCGGCGGAAGCCATCCGGCCCGGTGTCCAGCACGACCTGGTCGCGGCCATCCGCCGGTGTGGGCATGAGCACGTTCACGGTGCCGTGCAGCGCGTTCGAGCCATACAGCGCGCTACCCGGCCCGCGCACCACCTCGACGGCCCGGGCCTGCTCGAAGTTCAATTCGAACAGCTGGTTGACGTTGCAGAAGCCGGCCGGGCGCGACGGCAGGCCGTCCTCGAGGAAGAGAAAGGCGCCGCAGGCCCCGGCGCCGGACAGTACCGGCGAACGGATGCCCACCAGGCTTTCCTGGCCACTGTTCCGCGTCACCCAGGTTCCCGGCGCGCGCCAGAAAAGTTCCGAGGCATGCAGCGGCGCGACACCCTCGATCACCCCGGCCCCGACGAGGCCGACGTTGCCCGGCGTGGCCAGTACCTGCGCTGCCGAGGGTGTGGCGGTGACGGTGACCGGCGCCAGCTCGGGCAATTCGGCCCGGGCCCCGGCAGCCGGCGCCAGCGCGCCGGCCAGCACCAGCGCGGCGGCCAGTATCGGTGCCGCCCTGCGGCCCGGTGGCTGGAGATTCAGCCGCCGGACTGGAGACGCTCGATTCGCGTGCGCAATTCTTCGGGCAGGGGCGCTTTGCACTGTTTCTCGTAATCGTAGGACACGATGCGGCTGCTGCCCTCGGCGGCGATACGCCCGTGTCGCTGGCTGTACACCAGGTACTCCATCTCGAAGCCGCTCGCGGCCAGTTCGCCGGCCCGCGCTCCTACCGTCACCGTGTCCGGATAGGCCAGCGGCAGCCGGAAGCGGCAACGGGTTTCGGCGAGAATCGGGCCGAGGCCCGTCGCTCGCATCAGGTCCAGGTATTCGATCGCAGTGAAGTAAGCGATGCGCGCCGATTCGAAGTAACGAAAATAGACCGTGTTGTTGACGTGGCCGAAGGCGTCCATCTCGCCCCAGGCCACCGGGACGTCGATGCGGACGGGGTAGCCGTCGAGGGGGTCAGTGGCCATCGGGCCGGTTGACCCGCTCGAGCACGAAACTCGGCACGTCGCCCTGGCGATAGTGGACGAACTGGCGCTCGAGCTGCGCCAGCTTCGCCTCGCGCGCCCGTTCACTGGCGAACCACTGGTACTCCTGCCAATCCTCGCCGAGCAGTCGGCGCATCGGGTCCTGACCCGGCAGGCTGAGCCGCAGGCCCCAGGTGCGGGGCCCGGTCGGGACGGGGCGGCTCCGGTTGTGCTCGTGGCAGGTGTCGGTCATGGCGGCGGGCCCGGCAAGGGTGAGGCTGACATTATTGGCAGTGATGCTCGCCGATGCCAGCGCCGCACGGTCTCCGGCCCCTTCGCGGTCCGCCCAGCCGAGCAGGCGGCGGGTCACGAACAAGTACACCTTCTTGCCGCTGGCCATCCACAGGCGCGAGGGCCAGGCACGGCGCGCGAGGATGGCGCGCTGGCGGGAGGACAGTGCGCCAGCGCAGTACCAGCGCTTGTGCTTCAACGCATGGCGCAGGTCCTCGCGTCCCAGCAGGCGGAACAGCGCGCCGCGGCGCCGCGGCGCCCAGGCCAGCTGGAAGTCGATCAGCCCGGGACGGCCGTCGGGCAGCACCAGCCAGTTCGGCTCCTTGGCGAGGTCGTTGTGCACCACCCCGGCCGCGTGCAGCCGCCGCACCAGCACCAGCGCGGCGCGGAAATAGGCCGGGTCGGCAGGGCGCGCGTGGTGCATCGGCCGGCCGTCGAGCCACGAGCGCAGCAATACTCGACCGTCCCAGGACAATAGCCGCGGCACGTCCGGCACGGTGTGCGCCGCGGCCAGCGCGCGGGCCTCGCGCCGCGCCAGCCAGCGCGCCAGGCCGCGCGTCCACCAGGGCGCGGTACGCGTGTCACGCCGTACGCAGGGCGTCGGCCCATGGATTCGGCTGACCGTGCCGAAGAGGTCGCGTTTCAGCACTTCCTCGTGGCGATGGGCGGGTGGTGGCGCGGTGGAGTCCATGGCTCGCGAGTGTAACGGCGGACGGCGCCGGGCCGGGAATTGGCGTCGCGGCCCCGGCTCGTCGAGAATGGGCCCATGGTGTATTCCGGCGACCCCACCGAGACCCTGTCGGGCCTGCCGCCCTTCGTCACGCGCGGCGCAAGGCGCGGTGAGGATTTCTTCGTCGCCGGCGGGCCCGTGGCGCCCGAACGGGCCTGCTACGTGCCGCGCGCCTGCGACCGGCTGTTGCTGGAGCGGCTGCGCGCCG
>ERZ869909.2669-NODE-2669-length-11374-cov-8.589537_pt1 | contig 11374 bp, 9 predicted proteins | sample MGYA00520892_ERZ869909 | MGnify/ENA primary metagenome ERZ869909 (study PRJEB32215, sample SAMEA104723947) | bioreactor metagenome | biome: bioreactor; feature: anaerobic bioreactor; material: water | place: China | collected 2015-03-12 ... | reverse complement strand
GGGCGCGAGGCGGCCGCCGGCGTGGTGGCCGGCCGGCATCGGACCGAAGTGGGCGCGGGGCGGGCGGCGCTCACCGCTCACCCCGCAGGTACGGGCGCCCCAGCGCTTCCGGCGCCCCGAACGCGTGGCGGCCGCGCCGCCAGGCCGTGAAGACCAGGGCCAGGACCGTGAAGACGTAGGGGAGCATCGTCAGCAGTTCCGGCGGGAAGACCGTCTGCAACCGGAACGCGAGGGTGAAGCAGGCGCCGAACAGCAGCCCTGCGAACACCACCCGCAGGGGGTCCCACATGGAGAAGATCGCCAGCGCCAGGGCGATCCAGCCGAGGCCGTTCACCATGCCTTCGCCCCACGACGGCCGGTACGCCAGCGACAGGTAGCCGCCCGCGATGCCCGCCAGCAGCCCGCCCACCAGGACGGCCGCGTAGCGCACGCGGCGCACCGGGAGGCCGGCGGCGTCGACCGCCGCCGGGTTCTCGCCCACGCTGCGCAGCACCAGGCCGCCGCGGGTGCGGTACATCCAGACCCAGGCGAGCGCGGCGACGACGAGGGCCGCGTACGTGAGCAGGTGTTGACCCTGGAACAGCATCGGGCCGACCAAGGGCAGCTCGGACAGCAGCGGCACGTCGACGGGCCGCATGGGCGTGGGCAGCGGGCGCCCCACCCAGGCGCGGCCGACGAGCGCCGAGAGGCCCAGGCCCAGCATCGTGAGGGAGAGGCCGGACACGTACGCGTCCGCGCGCAGGGTGATGGCGACGAACGCGTGCAGCGAGGAGGCGGCCAGCCCCGCTGCGCCGGCGGCGGCCAGTCCCCACCACACGTCGCCCGTGGTGAACGCCACCGCGAACCCGGTGACGGCCCCCAGGGCCATCATGCCCTCCACCCCGAGGTTCACGACGCCGCTGCGTTCCGCGATGACCTCGCCGAGCGCCGCCCACAGCAGCGGCGTGGCGAACGCCAGCGCGCGGGCGACCGTCGCCACGACCAGCAGGTCGACGTCCACCTCAGCCGCCCCCGCTCGCCGTCGCGTGGGGGCTCGCGGGATCGGCGCCGGCGCCGGCGGGTGGGCACGGATCGGCCTGCGACGCTTCCGCCACACGAACCCAGCGCCCGCGCGTCAAGGGCTCGGACGCGGCGACGAGCAGCAGGACCAGTCCCGTCACGACGTCGGGGAGCTGCGAGGGCAGGCGCAGCGACACCCGCATGACGTCGCCGGCGGCGAACACGAAGCCGAGGAACAGCGCGGCCGGCACGACGGCGATCGCGCGCCCGCGGGCCAGCAGCGCCACCAGGATGGCCGCGTACCCGTAGCCGAGCGACAGCTGGGTCGGCTCCACCAGCCGTCGGTGGATCCCCGCCACCTCGCCCACGCCGGCGAGGCCGGCGGCGCCCGCCGCCACGGCCGCGAGCAACAGCGTGACGCGGCCCGCGTCGATGCCGGCGTAGCGGGCCGCCTCGGGCGAACGCCCCAGGACCTCGACCTCGAACCCGAAGCGCGAGCGCGCCAGCAGCACCGCCACCACCACGACGAGGGCCAACCCGATGGCCAACGTAGGCCAGTGCAGCCGCGTCGTGCCGATCGTGGGCAGCGCCGCCTCGATCGGGAACCGCTCGCTGTAGCTGAAGCCGGTGGCGCTGCGCGCCTTCCAAGGGCCGTTGATGAGCCAACGCACCGCGAACAGGGCGATGTAGTTGAACATCAGCGTGGTGATGATCTCGTTCACGCCCAGACGCGCCTTCAGGAGCGCCGGAACGGCACCCCAGGCGGCGCCGGCGAGGCCACCGGCCAGGAACATCGTGGGGATCGTCCAGGGCGGCGGCACCTGGGCGAACAGCGCGACCGCGGCGGCGCCGACGGCGCCGGCCAGGATCTGTCCCTCCGCGCCGATGTTCCAGAAGCGGGCGCGGAACGCCAGCAACAGCCCGATGCCGGCCAAGAGCAGGGGTACGGCCTTGCGGACGGTCTCGGAGAGCCCCCGCGCGTCGAGCAGGGTGCGGTGGACGATCGTGGACCACGCGGGGCCGGGCGCGACGTCGTACGCCACGAACACGGCCGTGACCACGCCGGCCGCCACCCCGACCGCGGCCAGCGTGACGAGCGCCACCCGTGCGCCCGGCGCGTCGGCCCGGGGCTCCCAGCGCCGGTCCGCCCGCCCGCGCCTCATGCCGCCACGCCCGCCATCGCCAGCCCGAGGGCCTCGGGGTCGGCGTCGGCCGCCGCCATGGTGGCCACCAGACGGCCCCCGGCCACGACCGCGATGCGGTCCGCCAGGGCGAGCAGCTCGTCGAGGTCCTCGGACACCAGGAGCACGGCGGCCCCCCGCGCCGCGGCCGCGAGCAACCGCTCGTGGGTCTGGGCGGTCGCCGCCACGTCGAGACCGTAGGTGGGGTGGACGGCCACCACGACGCCCGGGTCGCGCGCCAGCTCGCGCGCGAGGATCACCTTCTGCACGTTGCCCCCCGACAGCATCCGCGCCGGGGTGCGGGTCGACGGCGTGGCGATGGCGAAGTCGGCGACGGCGGCTTCCGAGACCCGCCTCACGGCCCGCCAGTCGATCCACACCCCGCGGGCGAAGGGCCGCCGGTGCGCGTGCCGCAGCGCGAGGTTGCGGTCCACCGCGAGGTCGCCCACGACCCCCACCTTGGTGCGGTCCTCGGGCACCAGCGCGACGCCGGCGTCGATCCTGCCGCGCGCGCCGCGCCCGTTGCCCAGTTGCCGGCCGTCGATCTCGACGCTGCCCGCGCTGGCGGGGCGGAGGCCGGCCACCACCTCCACCAGCTCGGACTGGCCGTTGCCGGCCACGCCGGCGACGCCGACGATCTCACCGCCTCGCACCATCAGCTCGTCGACCGCGAGGACGGGCGGCCGACCGCGCGCCGTGGCGTCGACCCGCACCTGGTGGAGCCGCAGGCGGACGGGTCCGGCGGTCGCGGGTGAGCTGGCGGCGCGGTCGCGGGCGCGCACGGGCGGGGCCAGGTCGCGGCCCACCATGAGGCGCGCCAAGTCGCGCCGATCGAGACCGTCGGCGGCCGTCCGGCGACCCACCACCTCGCCGCGGCGCAGGACGGTGACCACGTCGGCCAGCGCCTCGACCTCGGCGAGCTTGTGCGACACGAACACGACCGACGACCCCTCGGCGACGAAGCGCCGCAGGACCGAGAACAGGGCGTCCACCTCCGCCGGCGTCAACACGCTGGTGGGTTCGTCGAGGACCAGGAGGCGCGCGCCCTGCAGGAGCGCCTTGACGATCTCGACGCGCTGGCGTTCTCCCGGCGACAGGTCGCGGACGATCGCGTGGGGGTCGAGCGAGAGGCCGTACCGGTCGGCGGCGGCGCGCAGTTGCGGGATTAGCGCGCGCGTCGGCCGCCACGCACGGACGCCCGGGAAGCCGAGGGCCAGGTTCTCGACGACGCTGTGCCGCTCGACCAGGTGGAAGTGCTGCGCGACGAGGCCGATCCCGAGGGCGATGGCCTCGCGGGGCGACCGCAGGCGCACGGGACGCCCCTCCCACGCCATCTCGCCCGCATCGGGCGTCACCAGCCCGTACACGACGTGCATGAGGGTGCTCTTGCCCGCGCCGTTCTCACCGAGGACCGCGTGGACCGAGCCCGCGCCGACGTCGAGGTCGACGCCGCCCAGGGCGCGCACGCCCGGGTAACGCTTCTCGATGCCACGCAGGGACAGGCGCGGCGGGCGGGACGGATCGGCGCTCATCGGTGGGAGCGGGTCGCCCGGACTCGGCCGGGGCGGCCACGAGGCATCCTACCCGAAGGGCGCCCGGAGGCCACCCGGGGCATCCGACCCGCCGTGCGGGGGCCGCCCCATGCCGCGGACCCCGGCGCCCACGACCGCATACGGCGGTGCAAGTTCCGTTAGCCGCGACCGGCTACCCTCGCGCATGCCGGCTCCCCGAACCGTCCTCGTGGTCGACGACTCCGAGCCCCATCGCAGGCTGCTGGAACTGGTCCTGCACGCGCACCGCTACGAGGTCGAGGCCGTGGCCGACGGCGAGTCGGCGCTCGCCTTCCTGCAGCGCGCGACGCCGGACGCGATCATCCTCGACGTGCAGATGCCCGGGCTGTCGGGGCTCGACGTCGCGGCGCGCGTTCGCCGGTTGCAGCGCCTCCGGCACGTGCCCATCCTGTTCATGACCTCGCACGCGTCGGACGAGGTGCGCGCGGCGGCCGCCCGCTGCGGGGCCCTCGACGTGCTCGCCAAGCCCATCGCGGGGACCGACCTGCGGAGCCGGCTCGCCACGCTGTTCGCGTGAGGCCGTCCAGCCACTCGACCGCGCCGGTTGGCCTGGGGGCCCGTCCGCGCACACCCATCCATGCCGTTCGCTGCGGTAGGTAGGCCATGCCAGCAGTGCCCGGCATCGTGCGGTTCGGCCAGGTGGTGCGCTCGGTGGCGACGCGGCTGGATCGCGTGCTCGCGCCCGACTCTGGCGCGGCCCACCACGATGCGCTTCGCCGCAGCCTCGCGCGCGCCGCTCGGGTCGTCGGGGCCGACCGGCTGGACGTCTGGTTGGCGTCGGCCCCCGACGGCCGTACTGCGCGGCGAGCCTCCGACGCGTCCGCGGCGCGCGCGGCGGCCGCGGTCGCGGTCCATGGCGCTCTCCTCGAGGTGTCGGAGCTTCCGGCCCATCCGACTCGGGTGAAGTCGGCCGCCGTCGAAGACCTGCAGCGGGCGTCGCACCAGGATCCCTTGCGGGCGTGGGCCACGCCTGCCGCTCGCGGTGTCCTGTTCGCCGGCGTAACGCACCGCCGTACACTGGTCGGCGGTCTCGTGTTCGCGACGGACGGGCCGCATGCGTGGACCGATGAGCAGGTCGGCGCCTCCGTGATCCTCGCGCAAGCATTGGGTTGCACAGTCGCAGCGCGCACCGCGGCAGAGGAGCGCGACGTCAACCGCGATCGCGTCCGTTCGTTGTTCGAGCGCGCCCACGCCCCGATGTTCGTGGTCGACCCTGCTTCCGGCCGCATCGTCGATGCGAACGAGGCTGCGAGTCGAGCGTACGGCTGGTCGCGGCACCAGTTGCAGCGGATGCTCACCGCCGATCTTGCGGTGAGGCCGGCCGTGGCCGTACTGGAAGACCTGTCGGCCGCGGCGCGGGGCGAGCTGAGCCGCCTCGTGGCCTCGCACCGGCGCGCGGACGGGACCGTGCGCGAGGTCGAGCTGTACGTCGGTCCCGTCGTGGACCGTGGCCGCACCCTGCTGGTCACGATCGTGCACGACGTCACCGAACAGTGCGAGCGCGAGAAGCGCGCGCTCGCGCTGGAGCGCGCCTACGAGAGCCTGGTCGAGCACAGCCCCGACCTCGTGGTCCGCTTCGACCGTGAGCTGCGCCACCTCTACGTCAATCAGGCGGTCGAGCGGCTGACGGGTCGCGACCGCAGCGAGTACCTCGGCCGGACCAACGAGGAGCTCGGGATGCCCGCCGACCTCGTCCGCTTCTGGAACCGCGAACTAGGCGCGGCGTTCGACGGCACCGAACCGCGGGCGATCCGCTTCGGGTACGTGGACGGCGCGGGGCGCCAACGCCACCTCGAGTCGCTGGTCGTCCCCGAGGCCGGACCCGAGGGTCCGCCCGAGACCCTGCTCTCGGTGGTCCGCGACGTGACCGACTGGGTCGAGGCACGCGAGACCGTGCACTTGCAGGCTCGCGCGCTCGAGGCGGCTGTGACGGGCATCGTCATCACGGACCGCGAGGGCACGATCAAGTGGTGCAACCCCGCGTTCACGGCCTTGACGGGGTACCCGGCATCGGAGGTCGTCGGCCGCAACCCGCGCGACCTGGTGCGCTCGGGCGAGCACGACGCCGCCTTCTACCGCGACATGTGGGAGACGATCCTCGCTGGTCGTGTGTGGCGCGGCGAGATCGTCAACCGGCGGCGCGACGGGCGTCACTACCTCGAGGAGATGACCGTGGCGCCCGTCGTCGACGACCATGGCGAGGTCACGCACTTCGTCGCGGTCAAGCAGGACGTCAGCGGCAAGAAGGCGCAGGAGGCGCTGATCACGCGCCTCGCGGCCGCCCTGGACCAGAGCCCCGACCTCGTCGTCCTCGCCGACGTCGCTGGTCGGATCACCTTCGTCAACCGCCGGTTCACCGAGGTCACCGGGCATCCGCTGGCGGCGGTGGCGGGCCGTCACCTTGCCGAGCTCTCGGTTCCTGCGCAGGATGAGGTCGTCCGGGCGCACGTCGCCCGCGCCGCCGAGGGCGTCGGTTGGTCCGGCGACCTCCAGGGGTCCTCCGCCTCCGGTGACGACGTCTGGGAGCACGTGCGTCTGGTGCCCCTCCGCGACGCCAGCGGGGCCGTCACGCAGCTGCTGCGGGCGTCCGAGGACGTGACCGAGAGCCGCAGCCTGCGCGAGCGCCTCGCGTACCTCGGCGCGTACGATCCGCTCACCGGACTGGCCAACCGCGACCTGCTGCTGCGGCGGCTCGAGAGCTCGTTGGGTGAAGGCACGAGGAACGGCGACGGCGAACTCGTTGTGATCATCGAGGTCGCGAGCGTGACCGCCGTGAACGAAGCCTGGGGGTACGGGACCGGCGACGCGTTGCTCGTTCATCTTGCCCGGCGCCTGCAGTCGGCGGTGCAACCGACGGACCTGGTCGCGCGGATGGCGGGCGACCGGTTCGCCGTCGTGTGCGCCCCGGTGCACCGGCGGCGGGACGCGGTCGCCATCGCGACGACACTGGAGGCGGCGCTGGAGGCGCCGTTCGAGATCGAGGGCCACGAGGTCGTCGTGGACGCGGCCTTGGGGGCGGCGCTGGCGCCGGACGACGCCATGGACGCCGCGACCCTGTTGCGTTGCGCCGAGGCGGCACTGTCGAAGGCGTGGAGCGACCCGCGCGGGCGGCTTCGGTTCTTCACGGACGAGTTGTCCGACCTGGCACGCGACGAGCTGAGGACCGAAGCCGAGTTGCGTCGCGGACTGACGGCTGGCGAGTTCACCGCGCTGTACCAGCCACGGCTGGACATGGCGCAGCGCCGCGTCGTCGGTTTCGAGGCACTGGCACGCTGGCGGCATCCAATGAGGGGCCTACTGGGGCCCGCGAGCTTCATGGAGCTGGCCGAGCGCACCGGATACGTGGTGGACCTCGACACCGAGATCGCGCGGCAGGCCATCGCCAGGACGCGCGCTTGGCTGAACGCAGGTCTCGACCCCGGCCGCGTGTCGGTGAACCTGTCCGCCCTCGGCCTGGCGGACGGCTCGCTGGCCGAGCGGTTGCTCGGCATGCTCCACGCCGCGGCCGTGCCGCCCGCCCATCTCGAGGTCGAGGTGACGGAGTCGGCTGCGATGACAGCGGCCGACACCGCCATCGCGACGCTTCGGCAGCTCCGCGACCATGGCGTCGGGGTGGCCCTGGACGACTTCGGGACGGGTCACTCGTCGCTCGGCTACCTGCAGCGGCTCCCCGCTACGACTCTGAAGATCGACAGGACCTTCGTGTGGGGCCTCGACACGCCTGCGTCCGCGGCCATCGTGCGCGCGATCACGGACATCGGCCGTGCCTTGGGGCTCGAGATCGTCGCCGAGGGCGTAGAAACGGAAGCGCAGCGCGCCGCACTCCAGGCGTTGGGGTGCCGGTTCGGGCAGGGGTACCTGTTCGGCGTGCCGCTGCCACCAACCGAAGCGACGCGGCGGTTGCGTGGATCCGCAAGATGAGCGTCCGGGGTCACCCGGAACCAAGGGCGCGGCTCCGTGGCCGGATCAGGCGAGCGGTGTCTCGGCCTCTTCGGGGCGGGCGTCGCGGGCGTAGTACGGGTTGACGCCGGCCGCGTGGTCGGTGGCGTCCTGCACGGCGTGGATCTCCGGCACGGCGGCCTTGATCATGCGCTCGATCCCCTGCTTGAGGGTGAGGTCGGCGGCGCCGCACCCTTGGCAGCCGCCGTGAAGCTGGATGACGGCGACGTCGCCGGCGACCTTCACAAGGGACACGCTGCCCCCGTGCCCGGCGACCCCGGGGTTGACCTCGAGGTCGAGGACCTCCTGGACCTTCTGCGCGACCGGGTCGTCCCAGGTGGGCGAGGGGAAGAAGACGCGGAAGCCCGATTGCATGACGCCCTCGACGAAGTCGACGGTGGCGCCGTCCAGGTGGCGCACGGTCATCGGGTCGAGATAGACCTCGAAGCCGTCGAGGAGCAGGACGCGGTCGCCCTCCTGCTGGTCGCTGGGCTTGACGAGCCAGAGCCGGTGTTCCTTGCGCGTGCCCGCGACGCGCAAGGCCGTCACGCCCTGCGCCGCCTGCTTGGCGAGGAAGTCGCGAACGCGGACCGCGGCGGCATCGGTGAAGGTCAGCATGGCGCGAGCGTACCGGACCGGCGGGCGCCGGTCACAGGACCTGCATGACGTAACCGTCGGTGGCGCGCTCGAGCCCGGCCGGATCGGCGAGGTACACGCCGCGCGTGCCCTGCAGGGCGCCATCGCCGCGCAGTTCGCCGAGGATGCGGGTGATCGTGACCCGCGAACTGCCGGTCAGGTCGGCCAGGTCCTCGTGGGTGAGCGCGAGCGGCAGCTTCACCATGCCGTCGGCCTCGTCGGACGGCTGCCCGAACTGCCCCGCGAGCCTAAGGAACGCTCGCGTGACGCGCGCACCGACGGGCAACTCGGCCTCGTCGATCATCTCGCGCGAGCGACGCAGCTGGCGCGCCATGGCCCGCACCACGTAGTCGCGCAACTTGCGGTCGTTCATCGCCTGGGCAGGGTCGATCGGCGTGAGGCACGCCTCGTGCACGGCCACGACGGTCTCGGGGTGGCGGCCTCCGTCCAGCGCGGCCAGGCCCAGCACGTCGCCCGGGCCGTACAGGTCGGCGATGCGGTCGCGACCGAGGCTGGTGGGCACGACGGCCTTCAGCACGCCGTGGTTCACGACGTACAGGCTGGCCGCGTCGCGGCCCGCCTCGTACAGCAGCGCACCCGGTTCCAGGTTGCGGGTCGGCAGGGCCAGGCCGGCGGGCACGACGTCGGGAGCGTCGCATCCGGTGGGCGGGGTCAGGTTCTCGAACGTGTGCAGCATCGTCGCGTCCAATCCTGGGGCGAGAGGTGGCGGGGGGCGTCCGGATCGTGGGCCGAAGCCTCGGCAGGGCCGGCGCGCGGTCGATCCCGCGGAACGCTACAAGAAATGTAGCATGGGCGACCTCCCGCGTCTAGCCCCCCCCGGCCGCAGGAACGCCGTCCCGCACGCGATTTCTCACGCTTCTCACGTGGGCCTCGGGAAGAAGTCCTAGCACGTCACTCAGGATGAGACGCGGGCCCGCGGTTGACAGTGACCCCGCTCACGCCTCAGACTTTACGGTAGCGATGCAGCCCCTCTCCCCCCGCCAGCGCAAGGTCCACGACCGCTTGGTCGACCACCACCGCCGCACCGGCGGACTGCCGGACCTGTCCGAGTTCGCGCGCGGCCTGGGCATCACCTACGTCACGCTGAAGCAGCACCTCGAAGCGCTCGCGCGCAAGGGCTACCTGACGTTCGAGGGCCGCGGCCGCGGCCGCTCGCCGAAGGTGACCCTGGCCGCCGCCGCCACCGGCGTGCCGCTGCTCGGCACCATCCCCGCGGGACCGCTCTCCGACGCGTTCGCCCACGCCGACGGCTACCTACCGCTCGCCAGGCTCGACGAGCGTCACTTCGCCCTGCGCGTGCGCGGCGACTCCATGGCCGACTCGATCCTCGATGGCGACGTCGTCCTCCTCGAGCGTGCGCCGCCCGCCCGCGACGGCCTCGTGTGCGCGGTGCGCGTCGAGGACGACGACGTCACCCTGAAGTACGTCGACCGTCTCGCCGGCGGCCGCGTGCGCCTGCGCGCGCACAACCCGGCCTACGACCCGCGCGACCTCCCCGCGGGCGCCGTCCAGATCGACGGGGTCATGCGTGGCCTGCTGCGCGGGCTGGCCCTGACCGCCCTGCTCCGCGCGGACTGACGCGCGGCCACCGACGCCGGCCGTTGACAGCCGAAGCGGACCTCGCTACGCTACTAACACGCGTTAGTCGTCCCGTCTGCCCCGATCGGCGCCGATCGGCGGCGGGTCCGGATCGCGGCCGACCGCGCGCCTGCGCGGGGTGGCCGCGGTGCGACGACGCCAGGAGGTTCGATGCACATGCGCCGGTTCCTCATCGCCACCCTAGCCCTCGCCATCTTCGGCCTCGCCGCCGCCCAGACCCTCACCGTGTGGGTGTGGGACATCAACAAGCCCGCGCTCGAGTCCACCATCGCGAGCTTCCAGGCGAAGCACCCCGGCGTCCAGGTCGTCGTCGAGGACGTCGGCAACCAGAACGCCTACGACCGCGGCCTCGCCGGCTGCGCCGCCGGCGGCTTCGACCTGCCCGACGTCTACCTGGTCGAGAACAACGAGGCCCAGGTCTTCTGGGCCACCTTCCCCGACTGCTTCGCCGACCTCCGCGCCTTCGGCGCCGAAGAGCTGAAGCCGCTGTTCCCGGGCTTCAAGTGGGCAGAACTCATGGCGGGCGACGCCATCCACGCCATCCCCTACGACTCCGGCCCGACCGCGATGTTCTACCGCCGTGACCTCTACGAGGCCGCCGGCATCAACGTCGCCGCGATCGAGACCTGGGACGACTTCATCGCCGCCGGCCAGGCCATGAACGCCGCCACGGGCGGCACCGTGAAGATGGGCACCGTCGCCAAGGGCGCCGACGACGAGTGGTTCCGCATGCTGGCCAACCAGGCCGGCTGCTTCTACTTCGATCAGGACGTCACCGCCGTCACCGTCGCGCAAAGCGGCTGCGTGCTCGCGCTCGAGACGCTGAAGAAGCTCTACGACGCCGACGTCCTCGCGGTCGGCGGCTGGGTCGAGCAGATCCAGCGCGTGCAGAACTCGGTCGCGGCCAGCGCGTTCTTCGGCTCCTGGTACGGCGGCGTCATCCAGGCCGAGGCGCCCGACCAGGCCGGCCTGTGGGGCGTCTACCTGACCCCGGCGCTCGAACCCGGCGGCGTGCGCGCCTCCAACCTCGGCGGCTCGGCGCTCGCCGTCCCCGCCAGCTCGCGCAACCCCGAGCTCGCCTACGCCTTCATCGTCAACGCCCTCGCCGACGAGGACAACCAGACCACGATCCTCTTCGACTACGGCCTGACCCCGTCCCTGCTCCCGCTGCTCTCGAGCCCCGCGCTGTTCCAGGGCGTGCCGTACTTCGGCAACCAGGCCGTCTGGGCCATGATCCTCGGCACCCTGGGCGACGTGCCCCCGGTCTCCGGCAGCCAGTTCTTCCAGGAAGCCCGCGAGGTCATGATCGGCACCGTCAACAGCTACCTCGACGGCGGCTTCCCGACCGCGCAAGCGGCCCTGGATCGCGCCGCGCAGCAGATCTCCCAGGCGACCGGCCTGCCGATCCGCTGACCCACGGTCCATCCC
>ERZ869909.2668-NODE-2668-length-11379-cov-4.000088_pt1 | contig 11379 bp, 4 predicted proteins | sample MGYA00520892_ERZ869909 | MGnify/ENA primary metagenome ERZ869909 (study PRJEB32215, sample SAMEA104723947) | bioreactor metagenome | biome: bioreactor; feature: anaerobic bioreactor; material: water | place: China | collected 2015-03-12 ... | reverse complement strand
TTGGACGGTGGGTGTGCGCGTGAGAGACGGAACTTCCACTCGTGCACCCAGCAGTACAGGATCGGAACAACAAACCAGGTGATGGACGCGACGACCATGCCACCGAACGACGGGATGGCCATCGGGATCATGATGTCCGAGCCGCGTCCTGTGCTGGTGAGCACCGGCAGCAGCGCGAGGATCGTGGTGGCGCTGGTCATGACCGCCGCACGGATGCGAAGTTTGCCGCCGTCGATGACGGCCTTGCGGATTGCCTCGATCGAATCCGGCTTCTGCTCGTCCATCGACTGCTCGATACGGGTGGCCATGATGACGCCATCGTCGGTGGCGATGCCGAAGAGCGCAAGGAACCCGACCCAGACCGCAACACTCAGGTTGAATGCCCTGACTTGGAACAGCTCGCGGAGATTGGTTCCGAGCAGAGTTGCGTCGAGAAACCACGGCTGGGCGTACAGCCACAGCATCAGGAATCCGCCGCCCCATGCCACGAAGACGCCGGTGAACACCATCATCGTCACACTGACCTTCCGGAACTTGAAGTACAGCAGAAGGAAGATGATCGCCAAGGAGAGCGGGAGCACGATGCTCAAACGCTCCGCCGTGCGCACCTGGTTCTTGTACGAACCGGCGAACTCGTAGCTGACACCCGCAGGAACGGTCAGTTCGCCCGAATCGATCTTGCTCTGGATGAAATCTCGGGCGTCCTCAACCACCGTGACCTCTGCATAATCGGGCAGCCTGTCGAAGAGCACATACGCGACCAGGAAGGTGTTCTCGCTGCGGATCATCTGCGGACCGCGTCGATAGACGATCTCCGCAAGCTCGCGCAACGGCACCTGAGCTCCCATCGGCGTTGGAATCAGGATGTCTCCGAGCGTCTCGGGCTGGTCGCGGAGTTCCCGCAAGTACCGTACCCGAACCGGGTAGCGTTCCCGGCCCTCGACGGTCATGGTCAGAGGCTTGCCACCTATGGCGACCTCGATGACCTCCTGCACATCGGTGATGCGGAGGCCGTACCGGGTGATCTTTTCACGATCGATGTCGATCTCGAGGTAAGGTTTACCCACGACACGGTCAGCGAAGACCGCAGCGGGCTGGACACTAGGAACCTGCTTGAGCAGATGTTCGAGTTCGAGCCCGAATGATTCGATCGTTTCGAGGTCGGGTCCGTAGACCTTGATCCCCATCGGCGCACGGAAGCCCGTCTGCAGCATCACGATGCGCGTTTCGATCGGCTGCAGCTTCGGGGCGCTCGTGACGCCCGGCATGTCCGCAGCAGCAACGATGGCCTCCCAGATGTCGTGCGGGGATCTGATCTCGTCGCGCCACTGACGATACGGACGACCGTCTTCGTCGAGGATCAGTTCTCCATGATCATCTCTGACGAAGTCGCCAGTTGCGTTGTCGTAGCGGAAGCTCAGGCGACGGCCGCGATCGTCGCTCCGGTACTCGCTCTTGTACTGAATGACCGTCTCAACCATCGAAATCGGCGCAGGGTCGAGCGGGCTCTCGGCCCGGCCGATCTTGCCCACGGCCATCTCAACTTCCGGCACGCTCATGATTCTTCGGTCGAGTTCTTTGAGAATGTCGGTCGCTTCCCCGATCGAAGCGTGTGTCATGGTCGTGGGCATGTAGAGAAAAGCGCCCTCGTCGAGTGAAGGCATGAACTCACTCCCCAGACCCGGAAAAGCGTGGGCGATGTCAACCATCGCGTGGTGACGCCTGACCGATTCGGGCAGCCACCCAAACACGCGGTCGAAGCCGAGCCAGGTTGTTGCGCCCAACAACACGACGATCAAAGCCGGGGAAAGGCCGATCGCTTTATGTCGCAGCGTCCAGGCAAGAATGTACGGGAAGGCCAGACGGAAGAGCCAGAACACCAGCAGCACACCGCCGACGATCGCACCGATGAACAGCGAGTTGCCTAGCAGACCCGGCTCCGGACCCAGAGGCTCCCACGCACCGGCCAGTACGAGCAGAACAATCAGCACGGCAACGAGGTTTGCAGACCACTGCAAGGCCTTGGTGATCACGACCGGCAGCCATGGTCGGGCGAGGTAGAACATCCCGAACGCTGCGAGGATCAAACCCCCGAACGGCTCGACGAGCACCGCAATCGCCACGCCGACGATGGTCAATAATGCTGCCCCCGTGGTACGAACCATCCCGGCCCGAGGCCTCATCCCCATCAGCACATGCGCCGCCGCAGGCAGGATGGTCAGTGCGATGATGATCGAGGCGATGAGCGCAAAGGTCTTGGTATAGGCCAGCGGCTTGAACAGCTTGCCTTCGGCCGCTTCCATCGTGAAGACGGGCAGAAAGCTGACCACGGTGGTTGCAACCGCAGTCAGCACCGCCCCGCCGACCTCGCAGGTCGCACGGTAGATAACCTCGATCGTTGGTTCCTTGCGCACTTCATCAGCCCGAGCCTCGTCGAGGCGACGAAGGATGTTCTCGCTGAGCACAATGCCCATATCCACGATCGTTCCGATCGCGATCGCGATGCCCGACAACGCCACGATGTTCGCATCGACCCGGAACAGCTTCATCCCGATGAAAGTCATCAGGACCGTGATCGGAAGCATGGCGCCGACCAGCAGACTGCTTCGCAGGTGCATAACCATCAGCACGACAACGATGATCGTGACCAGCACCTGCTGCGCGATCGCATCGTTGAGGGTCTGGAGGGTTTCGCGAATCAGACCTGTCCGGTCGTAGAACGCAATGATGGTGATCCGGCTCTCCGTTCCGTCGGCCAATACTTTGGAAGGAAGTCCCGGTGAAATCTCGGCGATCCGCTCCTGGACGCGTTGGATCGTCGCCATCGGATTCTCGCCGTAGCGGACCACGACAACGCCCCCCACGGCCTCTTCCCCGGCCTTGGTGAGCACGCCACGCCGGAGGGCGGGGCCGATCGAGACCTTGGCGATGTCACCCACGAGGATGGGTTGGTTGTCTCGGACGGTGACCGCCGCTCGCTCGAGGTCTTCGACCGATTTGATGAACCCAAGTCCCCGAACAATGTACTCCGCCCGGTTCACCTCAATGGTGCGTGCACCGACATCAATGTTGCTCTTGCGGACCGCGTCGATAACCTGCGTCAGAGAGACATCCGCTGCGCGCATCGCGTCGGGGCTGACATCAACCTGGTACTCCTGCACGAAGCCGCCGATCGACGCGACCTCTGAGACCCCTTCAACGCTGGCGAGTCTGTATCTGACGATGAAGTCTTGGACGGACCGTAGCTCGTGTGGATCCCATCCACCGGTCGGATTGCCGTTCGGATCCTGTCCCTCCAGCGTGTACCAGAAGACCTGGCCGAGCGCGGTAGCGTCCGGCCCCAGCGCCGGCATCACGCCCGGCGGCAGCGTACCGGCCGGGAGCGAGTTGAGTTTCTCCAGGACACGAGATCGTGACCAGTAGAACTCCACCCCTTCTTCAAAGATGATGTAGATGCTGGAAAAGCCGAAGACCGAGCTGCTGCGGATGTCCTTTACGCCCGGGATACCCAGGAGCGCCACCGTCAACGGATAGCTGATCTGATCATCGATGTCTTGAGGACTTCGGCCCGGCCACTCGGTAAAAACAATCTGCTGGTTCTCGCCGATGTCAGGGATGGCATCCACGGGGACCGGATCGCGCGGTAGGCCGCCAAGATCCCATTCGAACGGTGCGACGAGTACCCCCCAAAGGAGCGTACAAGCGAGCAGAATCGCGACCACCAGCTTCTGCTCCAGGCAGAACCGAATCAGTGCACCGAGCGGCCCACGGGGTGTCGGTTGAGCTGCTTGTCTGCGGTCACTCATGATCGTGTCCCCCGCCATGCGGCTCGCTCATGCCGTTCATGCTTGTTCCGTTGCGCGGCGCGAAGGATTCGCGGATCTCCCCGCAGCGCAGCATGCTCGCTCCGAAGTACGGGTTGTTGATCGGTTTGCTCCGCTGGAGCCAATCCGCCCCCTGATCGTCGAACGCCATCGGGCAGTGGACGACATACCACTCCCGGTCCGCGTGGTGCCCGAAGCGACGCTGGAGGCTGATGACCGCCTCGCTCATGCGCTCGAATCGGACCCTCGCGACTTCGATATCGGTGATGCCGGGATCGACACGGAGTCTTGATGCGGCGCGCCTCCATTCGCCCAGTGGCTCTCCGACCAAACCGCCTTCTTCCACGAATCCGAGAGCCGTCCGCAGGTCGGCGGCGGCCTGCGAGAACCCACCCATGTCGTCAGCGGCGAGCGCCTCTTGGGCATCGAAGTAGGCCGCGTAAATCGGCTTGAGCGCGAACACGAAGCTGTCGGGGACACTGACACGCTCCGGCATGGACGGCGTTCTACCGCTCGCCATGTCGCCGTGTCCAGCATGAGGATCGCCACCGACGCCGCCACCGGGGCTCATCATGCTCGGCTTGGCTGCGATCTGCATCGCGCTGTCGATTCGGAACGCGCCGTTGACCACCACGCGCTCACCGCGACTCAATCCATCACGGACGATGTAGAAATCACCCGCCCGCGGGCCGAGCACAATCATCCGGCCCTCATAGGTCGGCCTCTCCGTCTCAGGTACCTCGACATACACCACAGATCGCGTTCCTGTGTAAAGGACCGCTGCCCGGGGGATGACCAAGGGCTCTTGTACCTCGCTCGGATCACCGACAACACCAAGCGACTCGGCGGGCACCAGCTCCATACCGCAGATATCGCATTGCCCTGGCTCGTCCTTGACCACCGTCGGGTGCATCGGGCTGATCCAACGGCCGGCGAGTTCGTCGTTGACAACAGCCCCGTCTTGAGCAACGCGGGTGCGGACAACTGCGGAAGCGAACATCCCGGGCTTGAGACGCCGGTCTTTATTCTCAACAGCGATCCGCACCGCAACCGTTCTGGTCCGCTCATTGATGACTGGTTCGATGAATGAAATACGGCCCTCGAATACCTCTCCGGGATGTGCCTCAACCGTGAAGGTGACGAGTTGCCCCCAGCGCAGCATCGGGAGCTGTGATTCGTACGCCTGCATGTCGATCCAAAGACGGGAAAGATCGGCGATGGTTGCGATAGGCGCCCCCGTCTGAACATAATCGCCCTCGCGCACCATGAGTTGTGTTACGATGCCACCAGAGGGAGCGTGGATCACAATCCGATCGGAGTCGAACTCTCCCCGCTCGGCCTCTTCGATCTGTTCAGAGGTCAGTCCGAACAGCCGGAGCTTCTCGCGCGAGGCCCTCAATGTATCCCTCGTCGCAGACCGGACCAATTCACTTGCCGACTCGCTGTTGGCGTACGCATGTGCCGCCTGCCTCAGTTCCTCGAACGCGGCGAGCAGTTCAGGGCTGTAGATCTCGGCCAAATGATCCCCAGCCGACACCGGAGCACCGATGTAGTTGACGAATAAGCGGTCGAGCCGTCCGGGAAAGTATGCCGCAAACCGCGCGACCGTAGTCTCGTCATAGGTGACTTTGCCGTACATTCTGACCTCGGCGGTCGGGAAGAACCTCGCAACGGGCGCCGTCTCGATGCGGCTGAGAGCGACAGCCGCCTCACTCATCGTGACGCGGAGTTCGTTTCCCTCGCCCCCGTCGTTCGCAACCGGGATGAGATCCATAAAGCAGATCGGGCACTTTGCTCGCGGATCCTGAAGGCGCACCGAGGGGTGCATCGAGCAGGTATACATCCGCTGCTCATCAGCAGCGTGATCGTCGTGATCATTCGTTTCGGAAGCCACTTCATCTACTGGCTCAGGGGCGGGGCGTCCGATCTGGTACCCGATGATCAGTGCTGCGATGATGAGCACGACTGCAATGCTTGCTGCGGTGTGTCTCCAAATCCATCTGGTCAGAGCACGAATGCGCTGCAATGTGTTCTTCATGGCTTCACCTCATCGATATGATCAAATCGCCCAACCGGGTCCGCTGCCTCCGTAGGAACAGACTCGCCCACCAGCGTATTGAGCCGTGCCAGCGCAATGTTTCGATCCGCACGAGCCCGCTCTGCGGCAATCGCAAATTCCAGCAGTGTGCGTTGGGTGTCGAGAAGGTCGAGAAAGCTCGCCTCACCAGTCCGGAAGCTGGCGAGTGAAGTACGAAGCGACTCCTCGGCTTTGGGGATCAGCGTTCGTGTGTAGAGACGAACGCGTCGGTCCGCATCGGTGTGCTCAAACCATGCACGATGAATTGCGGCGGCGATTCGATTCGTCTGGTCGGCACGCTCACTGGCGACTGCGAGTCGTCGTCCAACGGCCTCGCGGACTTCAGCATCATACTTCTCACGCCACAGCGGAATGCTCATCCCCATAGTGACCATCACGGGATCGCCGGCTCCGGATCTCTGGATGACATGGCCCTCATAGAACATGTAGTCGATGCCAACAGTAAACTCCGGCAGACCAGATTTTCTCGCGACATCAGCCAGCATCCGTTGTTCCTCAGCACGGTCGTCCAGTGCGAGCAGGGAAGGATTCGCCTGCTGAGCGACTGAGATGAGTGAGGAAACATCTGTTGCAACACGCATGGCCGGGAAGGTCATGGTGCTCTCGATCTCTGCGGATGCCGGACGGTTCAGTGTCGCGTTGAGGTCTGCGACATAGACCGGACGCAATGCGTGGAGCTCGGCGAGGCGATCCTCCACTTGGCCGAGTTCGACCTGAGCCCGGATCAGTTCTGAATGAACTCGATCTCCAACACGATATCTGGTGCGGATCAGCTCCTCGAATGACTTGACCAGCGCAAGGTTCTCAGCGGCAATTCGTATGGCCGAATCGATGTATGCGAGTTCGTAAAGGGCAACAAGCACGCGCTCGGAAGTTGCCAGTCTTGCAGCTTGAAACTCACGCCACATAGCCAGTGCTGCGCTTGTGGCTGCATCCTCGCGCCTGCCGAGCGTTCCGGGCCAGGGGAAGGCCTGCATCACACCAATCGTGGCCTCCTCATCCATGAAGCTGTAGCCGAGGTTGACCCGAGGGTCGGGAAGCGCACGCACTTGGGGCAACCGTTCCGCTGCCGCGCGCCAGCGTTGGAAGGCCGCCTCAACCTCCGGACTGTTGTAGAGGGCGTATCGAACATACTCGTCGGGAGAGGCACCCGACTTGGGTACTGGAACGACCGATTCGGTTGTGTCCGCCGACTCTCGATAAGCAGACTTCGGTAGCTGTCCGATACCCCGAGGCAGCGTCTTGTCAAGCGACCGCGAGACATCGGAGGACTGATCAAACGGGGACGAACATCCCGCAAGCAGTCCGGCTGAGGTGGCGCAGATTGCACATGCGGCAAATCGCAATGCCATGGATGGCTCCTGAGTTATGAGATTGGAGAGCGATCACAAATGAGGACAGCGCGACTGCTGTGGGCGCGCAAAATCCCTATCGAGATTGAGGGCTATGTTCGCCAGATGCCCAGAAAGGCCTGAATCTCGTTGTTGGTGAGGGTTGCGAGGATGCCCGAAAGGGTCGTCGCAGTCGCAGATGGTCGCCGCTGCAAGTCGACCTCGGACTCCACCCGTAGGGGCAAGATCGCAGAGGCCATCAGTGAATCACGGTCTACCCTCGGAAGCGGCGCATCGGGAATTGGTTGCGGATCCGTCCGCCGGGAAACACCACACTGGCAGGGCCCGCCGCTGCTTGAGCAGAATGTGGCACCCTCGGATGCAGGCGCACAGCAATCGATACAAGTCACCACTCGCGCATCGCAACCGTGTTCACCACACCCTCCGTACTGGTCTCCAACCACCGTTGAAAACCGAAGGAACCCAGAGGTTGCGAGAAGCAAGATGACAAGAACACGGATCACGGCAAAAGATTACTCCTGACGGTGGTATCTGACAAACACCGATCCCGGCTCGCAGTATTCCATGCGACAACGATCTGGCCAACGCATGTGATCCGTGGAAGCTGGCAAACAACCAAACATCACGCGAACGAGATGCCGTAATGACGCTTTTGGCCGAGTAACTCTGTGTGCGTTATCGACCGCTCGCATCGATATCAAGCAACCATGCGGCTTTGATCAAGATCCAGCAAGCACTATGACTTGTGCTTGGCCGGTTGTGGACGCCGCTGGCCTCCTCGGCTCAACCAACTGCATCCCCCCCTACCGCTCCGTCCCCACGACGGTGATGATCTCGATGATGGGTTCGCCGTCCTGCGCGCCGAACTCACTGGAGATTTCGAGGATCGTCTCGGCGGTTTGCGTGCGGAGCGCCTCGAAGACGGGCGCGAGGCGCACGCCCGTGATCGAGACCGTGTGCCCCACAAACTCCACCAGCAGCTTCCCCGAGCGATCGAAGGTCACCGCCGAGAGATAGGCGTAGCTCAGCGCGATGCAGTCCCCGCCCTGGGATCGCAACTGCACGAAGGTCACCATCGGCGCTGCGGCGGCGGTGCGCAGGCACGCCGATGACGCGCGAGGAACGGATTCATTCTCCACACCCGAAGCGGGCGGCTGTGCGCCCCCACGGGCGTGCGGCGGGATGAAGCGGCCGATCAGGTCATCATCTTTCATGCTCGAATCCCCATCCCCGACGGGGCCTGCGCGGGCGCTGTCGTCTCTGCGATGCCTCTCCGGACTCAGAATGCCGTGGTGGCCCCGTGATGTGCAGCGCGATCGTCTTCTTCACGCGGCGCGTGGAGATGCCGAGGCGTGCGTTCAGGAGGGCACGGGCGCGCAGCGCGGCGTGCTGCATGAGTTCGGTGGCGGAGATGCGGGCGCCGCTGCGGGCGATGGCCCGCTTCAGATGCGCCTTGTCATCGGTGAAGATCGTCACCGACCGTCGGCCCCGGCTCGCCGAGACATAGAACTGCTGACGCGATGATGCCGTGAACGATTCCCCGCTCTGGGCGATGAAGACCGCATCCACATCCCGGCCCTGCGCGGCGTGCGAGGTCGTCACATACCCGTGCGACCAGTGCCCGAACCCCCGATCCACGATCCAGCCGTTCTCGAGACGAAGATCGCCCTCCCTCGTCAAGCCCGCCACCCGGTGCACCGACCCGTTGTGCAGCGCGTGGCGGCCGTCCTTGCTCCGGCCGTTGCGGGTGATCCGGATGCGGTCCCCCGCCGCGAAGCCGATCCGATCACCTGCGTACACCTGAAAGCGATCCGCGTGCCGCAGGGGCAACGCGCACACCGCGCCGTCGGGACCGCGCACCATGACCCGACCGGGATCGTTCGATGGCACGACAGCGCACACCGCACCGGCCCGGATGCCGGGCATGTGCTGGTGCGCCCGGATCGACAGGCCCTCGGCGTAGTTCCGGGGGTCGGCGCGCTGGGCGGCCGTCCATCCCGTGTCGCGGTAACGCACGAACTCACGATCATCGGCCCCGAGATGCTGCGCGGCCCGCAGGCGATCGCGGATCATCACCGTCACCCGCTCGCCCTCGCGGTGCGTCGGCGAGATCACCAGCGCTGTCCGGCCCGCAGCGATCGTCTCCAGATACGCCCCGGCCAGGGCGTGCTCGCGCTGGGCATCGGGCACCTCGCGCACCGCGCCCATGGCCTCCAGAATCGCATACCCCCGCTCCACATCGTCCGAGGCCAGCGCGGCGATTGCATCGCGGTAGCTCCCGCTCTGGCGGCGGATCGTCCTGACCTCCGCCGGTTGCAGGCCCGCACGCCGCTCCAGCAGCCGCAGCGCATCCCCACGCTCCACCGGCGCGTGCTGCTGCGTGTCGCCGGAGAGGATAATCCGCGCCCCGATCGTCTCCGCCAGATCGAAGACACGCTTCATCGTGCGGATGCCAAGCAGCCCCGCCTCATCGATCCACAGCACCGATCCACCGCATCGCTTCTTCAGCTCGGGATCACTGAGCAGTCGCGCCACCGTGTCGGCATCCTCGAAGCCGCGCTCGCGGAGCGTGCCGCGCGACGCCTCGGCGGTGGGTGCGAAGACATGCACTGAGCCGCCGCCGTGCTCGATCCCCCGCACCGCCTCCTGCATGAGCGTCGTCTTGCCCACGCCCGCGCGGCCCCGGATCACCTGCACGCGATCTCTGGAGGCCAGCACCCGCTCGACGACCTGTCGCTGCTCTGCGCTCAGCCGCTCATCTGCGATCTCCCACACCGCTCCCGGGCGCGACCCCAGCCCCGCGCCCAGCGGCGGGCAGCACCCCCGACCGGCCCGCGCAAACGCCAGCACCGACTCCTCCTCGGCGAGCACCTCGGGCGTCGTCACATGCGGGCGACCCTCCAGCACCGCCCTGAGCACGCCGCTGCGCTCGAAGGCCGCGTGCACATCCTCGATGCCGTAGGCGCCCGGATCGTGACGCAACGCATCGGCGAGCAGTCGCGTCTCGGCCAGCACCGAACTCCGCTCGAAGCCGTGCTCGATGGCGTGCGCAAGAGCACGCTCTGCGTTGCGGGTGCGATCGGAGGGATCGGAGGGGGATTCCGGGGGTTCCGGGGATTCCGGGGGCGATTTGGAAGATGCCCGCTGCACGAGTGCGAAGAGCGTTTCGCGCTCGCGCTCGGTGAGGCGGTCATCCCACCGGCGACGAAGGTCGTCCAGCGAAAGATCCAGTTTCTTGCTCTGGCGGGTGCGGGCCCCGAGCGTCGCCTTGCGGACGGGATCATCGATGCCGAGCTCGGCGGCCACCGCCTCGATCTGGGCCGTCCGCGCCGAGAACTTCTCGATGGTCGCCCGGTCCAGACCCGCAAGGTCCCAGCCCGTTCCGGTGCGCTCGACGGGGTAGCCGATCCGCACGAGCGCATCGGCCAATCGGGCGTGGAAGCACGCCTCCCAGTAGGGCGCCTCGCGCACCGCCTCCCGGAACTGCCCCGCCTTCCAGCGGTCCTCCACATCATCGAATGTGCAGTTCATCGCGAAGCAGTGCGCGTGCAGGTGCGGATCGGGCACGCCACGCACCGGGCGGGCCGTGAAGTGGATGAACTCCGCCCACGCAAGATTCCCCGTCAGACGATCCTCGTGCCGACCGTCCAGACGCACACGCGTCCGCACCGCACGCTCGATGTCCGTCATCGTCGCCTCCACCGCGCTGCGGAAGGCGTCGAGGATGCGGTGATCGTTTCCGAGCGCGTGCAGCAGCGAGACGCCCTTGGGGGCGTGGAAATTCAGGTCGTAGCCGATGGTGCGGCCCGCGCGCGTGCGCGGCGTCAGACGCTCCCCGGAGAACGGGTGGCGATTCTCGGTGAGGGCGATGAAGTGATCGCGCTGCACGGCATCCGGCAGGCCCAGGAGGGCTGCGCCCAGGCCGCACCAGCGGCCCGGGATCTCCTGCCCGCGCGTGTAGTAATCCTCACGCTGCAGGCCCTGCGTGTAGTAGCTCTGCGCTGCCGCCGCACTCATGCACTGGTGACTGCGGAGCATCAGAACACCCTATCCACGCAACGGAGCGACACAACCCCCCGTCCCCGCCCCCGCCCCCGGAAGTGTC
>ERZ869909.2667-NODE-2667-length-11382-cov-4.731889_pt1 | contig 11382 bp, 9 predicted proteins | sample MGYA00520892_ERZ869909 | MGnify/ENA primary metagenome ERZ869909 (study PRJEB32215, sample SAMEA104723947) | bioreactor metagenome | biome: bioreactor; feature: anaerobic bioreactor; material: water | place: China | collected 2015-03-12 ... | reverse complement strand
CTGGCTCTGGCTCTGGCTCTGGCTCTGGCTCTGGCTCTGGCTCTGGCTCTGGCTCTGGCTCTGGCTCTGGCTCTGGTTCAGGCTCGGGCTCCGGTTCTGGCTCTGGTTCAGTTGTATCGTCAGCTAACGCTGCAAAATCGGGAATAAAAGCCTGGGTATCTGTGGTTGGCGTGGCAGTGGCAATATCGGTATCGTAGCCAGCAGTGGGTAAAACTTCATTGCCATCACGATCAAGTACACTGGCACTGCTGGTGCCATCCGTAGTGTTCTCACCGGCTGCAGCAGCTGGGATCAGGCTAATATCCTGATCGGATAAAAGGGCTTGTTGAATCGCTTCGATTTCAGCGGCAAGAATTGGATCGAGTATGGGGTCATCAGGCAATTGCAAGGCAACCAGCTGATCACCATTGATGGTAGCGCCATCTTCAAAGAAAATTTGGGCGTCAGCAGGAAGTTGCTGACCAACACTAACAAGCTCTAAATCTCCATTGGCTTGTTTCAACCAGATTTTACCGCCAACAGACAACACCAAAACCGGTTCAACGGTAACCAACTGCTTCAACATACATAATTCCTTTTACTGCCCACGGCCATGTAGCAACATTTGCAATTGTCTATCAGAATGGCGACAAAATCAACAAATCTGAAGACTGCTAACTTGTTTTGCATCAAAAGGTATGCTTTGGCTGCTTATCCTTTTTCCACATGTTAAAGTACAGCTTATCAAAGCTTCCCATACATGGTTATGCAAACTGACATTCCCTGGAGCCTGCTTCGACATCAAGTAATAAAAAATTGCCCAACCATTGTTCGTGGTATTGAGCGATTCTGCTTTTGCTGTGCTGTATCAAACGGTGCTCAGCGCAGTTGGGTTGTGCATAGTTCAGCAGATACCTTTGAACGATGCTGGCAGCAATTGCAGCAACACTGCACGGAGCTGGTTGCAGCTAAAAATCTGACCGTGGTATACCTTCGCATCGACTGGGTCACTGCCGCAACACCATTAAAGATACATGAACTGGTAAAGATACTGCGCAATACCAAACGCAATTACTACCGTTTTGGTCTGGCATTTGATCATGAGTTACAGCAGCTTTATACCGAACAAGAGTTAAACGCCAATGCCTTGCTGTACGCTGGCAGCAACATCAGCTACTGTCAGCTCAACCCACATAACTTCGATGTCTATCAGCAGCGGCGTTTTGCAAAGAAGCTACCCAACCCCTGTGAGCTCGGGCCGGACCAGCCGGTATGGCAACTGGAAACTCAGGGAGTTTTTCTAGATACAGATGGCCAGGTACATCTGCTTTACCCTTCGGGACCCAATGCCAGCCGGCGGCAACTGCCAGAATTGACGGATAGACAGCTTGGTAGCATTATCAACCAGGCTTCCGATTATTTAGCCAAACAGGTGCAAGTGGATGGACGTTACCACTATGGTGTTTTCCCCTGCTTTCATCGCCCCATCCAAACTTACAATACGCTCCGCCATGCCAGCTCTACCTATGCGCTGATCGAAGCCTTTGAATTTACCCCCAGGCCGGACGTCCGGTCCGCCATAGAGCGGGCCTTGCAAGCACTCACACAGCAAATGCTGCTGTATAAAACCGATGCCAGTGGACAGCGGCTGGCCTTTCTCCAAGATGAGCGCAACGAGATAAAGCTCGGAGGCAATGCATTGTGCTTGCTGGCGTTGTGCAAGTACACTGAAGTAACCGGTAGCCATCATTACCAGCCACTGATGCAACAACTTGCAGCTGGTATCCTGAGTATGCAGAATCCAAGCAATGGCCGCTTTGTCCATGTCCTCAATAGTGATGATTTTAGTGTGAAACAAGAGTTTCGCATCATCTATTACGATGGTGAGGCTTGCTTCGCCCTGTTGCGTTACTATGCCATCAGCCAGCAGCAGCGCTGGCTGGATGCCGCCGCCTTAGCCTTTGATGATTTTATTGCACGTGAACACTGGAAATCACATGATCACTGGCTAAGTTACAGCATCAACGAGCTCGTGAAGTATCGGCCCGAAGCTAAATATTTCCAGTTCGGCTTGCAAAACGTGATGGGGTATCTGGATTTCGTGATTGAACGTATCACCACCTTTCCAACCTTATTGGAACTGATGATGGCCGCTCAGCAATTGATATTAAAGTTAGAGCAGCACCCCGAACTAGAGCACCTGATGAAGGATGTGGATATGGATAAATTTTATTTTGCCATGCACCGCAGAGCCGAACACATGCTGAATGGTTTTTTCTGGCCGGAATTAGCCATATTTTACCGGCAACCTGACAAAATTATAGGAAGCTTTTTTATCCGTCATCATGCTTTTCGAATTCGTATCGACGATATCGAGCATTATTTATCAGGTTACATTGCTTATCTCAACTTTTTACAAACACAAGCTAAATTGACTTAATGCCGAACTGGTCATTAGGCCTCTTTCTTATGATTGCGCAGATTTCTATTGGTAGTCAGGGTACCCCGCACTGCTTGCGGGTAATCACTGGCCAGTTGCCATTTCGGCCGGATGGGTGTTAACGGCAGCTCACGTTTTCGGGCAACCAGCAAATAGCTGCTGCCAAAACCCCGGGCCAGGAAGCTACGCCATCTGCTGCTCGCTGGCTCGTTACCCAGTAAACTGGAGGCATAAAAACGCTGCTCCATCACCACCTCGAAGCCCAGCAAGTACAACCAGTCTTTTAAGCGCGACAAGGTAAAAAAGCGGCCATTCCATGGTACTTTCTCTTTGAACCAGGGATTGAGTTTCAATAAACCAGCCAGACTGACCGGATTAAAGCCACTAAGTAGCAAGTAACCGTCAGCCCGCAACACCCGGTGCATTTCCCGCATCAAATGGTGTGGGTCACTGCAAAACTCATGCGCGTGACACAGTAAAAGCGCATCTACACTCAAGTCCAGCAAGGGTAAAGCATCCGATTCTGCACTAAGTTGCCGGTTCTCAGCCTTGATCCCAAGATGAATATGATGCTTAATAGGACTAGCCGAGGTATCAAGCTGACAACTGAGATCCCCCACCTTTAGCAGGTAATAGCCAAAGATTTGCGGCCACCAGTCTGCTAATAACTGCTCGGTCGCAGCCCGCAGAGCCTCGCCTTGCGGGATCTGCTGCCAATTGGCAGGACCTGGCCGGTTACTGGCGCTTAAGGCGGGTTTCATCAAAGCTTGCTACCTTCAAAGTGATATCTTCCGATTGAGTATACCAGATGCAGCCAGAGAAACTGACCATCACCCCATTAGCTGCTTTTCAGGACAATTATATCTGGTGCCTGACCAAGCCGGATAGCGATGCTCTGGTGGTGGTCGACCCCGGCGATGCTGATGTGGTGGTACAATTTGCCCGGCAAACTCAAAAGCAACTGAGCTGCATTTTGGTCACCCACCATCATTGGGATCATACCGATGGCATAGCTGCTCTGAAACAACAGTGGCCTGATCTACAGATTATAGGGCCACGCTATGAAGCTGAGCGGATCCCAGGCCTGACACAGAGCGTGCAGGATGGCGATCACGTGTCATTGCCTGAGCTTGGCCTGGAGTTTGAGGTGCTGCATTTGCCTGGCCATACCTTAGGGCACATTGCCTTTTATCAGAGCTCCACCGGCGACTATCCCTTGCTGTTTTGTGGCGATACCTTATTCAGCGCCGGTTGCGGCCGCCTGTTCGAAGGCAGCCCGGAGCAAATGCACCAATCATTGCAACGATTGGCTGCGTTGCCAGATAACACCCAGGTGTATTGTACCCATGAGTACACACTCGCCAATTTGGCTTTTGCCCGGGCTATAGAGCCAGAAAACCAGGCAGTGATAGCACACCAGGCGACATGTCAGCAACTGCGCAACAATCAATTACCAACCTTACCGAGCAGTCTGGCCGTTGAAAAAAACATCAATCCCTTCTTGCGTTGCCAGTTGCCTGATCTGCAAAGAAAATATCCAGGCAAGTCCGAACTGGCGATTTTCACAGCGCTTCGCCATGAAAAAGACCACTTTAAATCCTGACTTGCAATCAATCTTCAAGCAGGTAACATGCAGTCTGCATCGAAGAATTATCAGGATTTTTGCATGAAAGTACGCGTTTTAACTGTTGTTGCGACCGCTCTTTTAGCCGGTTGTGCTACCACCAACCAACTGCAGACAGCGACCGAACCAGTCAGTGAAACATCCAACGCGTCTTTTGAGCAGGCAGCCAGTGCCGAACAGATTGCAGCAAATTTGCTGGCACCACCGAGCATCACCCCGAAAGCGCCGACGCCACTCGATGCAACCAAAGTCGATGATGTCTGGCAACGCATTCAGTTGCAGTTGACCTTTGAGGTCCCTGAGCGACGGGCCATTGCCGAGCAGCGCAATTTCTTTTCTCGGAACCAGGCTTACCTGGATCGGGTATCCAGCCGGGCAGAGCCCTACCTTTATTACATTGTCCAGCAGCTGGAGGCGCGAAATATGCCGCTGGAGCTGGCCTTATTGCCTATAGTGGAAAGCGCTTTTGATCCCTTTGCCTACTCGCATGCCCGTGCTTCGGGCCTATGGCAGTTTATGCCAGCTACCGGCAAGCGCTTTGGCTTGCAACAAAATTATTGGTACGACGGCCGGCGCGATGTGATTGAATCGACCCGCGCCGCTTTAGATTACCTGCAGTACTTACACGATCGGCTCGAGGGTGACTGGCTTAATGCGATTGCAGCCTACAATTCAGGGGAAGGACGCCTGCTACGGGCCATTCGCCATAATAAAAACCGCAATCTGCCAACTGACTTCTGGTCGCTCGACTTACCCCGTGAAACCACCGCTTACGTGCCTAAGTTGCTGGCTTTGGTTGATTTAGTTCGCCAGCCAGAGGCTTATGGTATCGCCTGGCAGCCGATCCCAAATCAACCACAAATTGGTATCGTTGACGTGGGCCGACAAATTGATTTGGCTGTAGCCGCCGACATGGCAGGATTAAGTCTGAATGAGCTGCATGCGTTAAACCCGGCCTTTAATCAGTGGGCTACCGATCCGGACGGTAGCCATCGTCTGGTGTTGCCGCTGGAGAACAAACCACAGTTTCGTCAGCAACTGGCCAATACCCCAACCGAAGAGTGGCTGAGGTGGCAGCGTCATACCGTAGTGCGTGGCGATACCTTAGGAAAAATTGCCCAACAATACCAAACCTCAGTTGCAGCGATTCAGCGCCTGAATGAGCTGAATGGCCATACCATCCGCATAGGGCAACACTTGCTGGTACCAGTGTCGGCCATAGATGCTGATGCTTACCAATTAAGCCAGCCAGGACGTATAGCCCAGGCACAGCAACGTACCAACCCGGAACAACGGGTGCAATACACGGTCAAACAGGGAGATACCCTATGGGATATCAGCCGGGCACATCAGGTCAGTGTCAATGATCTGGCGCGCTGGAATGGTATGACAGCACGTGACACCATTCGCCCTGGTCAGCAACTGGTGATTGTACAAGCCAATGCACTATCGACGCAGCCAACGGCTCAGGGGGTAACCCGCACCATCAACTACCGGGTACGGCGTGGCGACTCGTTATCGCGCATTGCTCAACGTTATCGGGTGCAGGTAGCGGATATTTTGAAGTGGAACCAACTAAGCCTTGACCAACACCTGCAACCAGGGCAACAACTGCGATTGCTGGTGGATGTAACCCAATCCTAAACGGAGGAAGCCTGGATGAAAACTTTACTGTTTAGCGTGCTGCTTGCCCTACTGCTCAGTTTTCCAGTTCAGGCTTATTTTGATGTGCAAGGCAGCGGCATTGTGCAGCTCAAAGATGGCAGCAACCGGCTGGTAGAGTTTGGTTTTACCTTCACCCGTATCGACGGGCGCAATACCTTTATTGCCGGTCCCCATAAGTTAGCTGTTCAACAAGTACCACAAAAGTACTCGTTATCTCTGGTACTGCACAACAGTGACTATGTGTGGGTTGCTGATTTTGCTGATGCGCCACTGGTGGGGTTCGACTTTAAGATTGCAGGTCACCACATCAAGTTGTACAAAGAAGAAGGGTTGAGGATGCCAGGCAGTTTTGTGATTGAAATTGATGGCGTACGCCATCACTTTAGCCGCAACATCGGCCAGATTGACTTTACCTTTGACCAATCCGGCATCAAAGGCATTGAGCCAAAAAGCTTTTTACGGCCCCGCCAATAAACACAACACAGCCTCGTCAAAGCACTATCAGGACTTAGGCTCAGGCTGCAGCTGCAATCTCGGGATAGTGCCCCAAAGCACACACATTAAGGGTGCCAGCCAGTGAAACCACCAATGAAAAGACACACTGAACCCCTGCCACCAGGCGTAGCCTACGGCCAGCCACTGTAAAGCAATACCCGCAGCCCCGATCAAGAACAACATCCGGTTTAGCCAACGCTTCGGGAAGCAAGGGATCCAGTTACTGCGCATCGGCTTGGGCTTCCGGTGCTGCCTCTGCGAAGGCTGCCAGGCTGTTGCAATGCTGATAAATGGCCTGAATGGTCGGGTATGGGGTCATATCCAACTGAAAGCGCAGCGCATTGTAGACTTGCGGCACCAAACAGATATCCGCCAGGCTTACGGTATCACCAAAGCAAAAGCGGCCAGCACTTTGTTGCAGTCGCTGCTCCAATGCCTGAAAGCCGGTGTTCAACCAATGATGGATCCAGGCGGTTTTTTGCTGCTCAGTAAGCTGCAACGGGCCGGTGAGATACTGCAGCACCCGCAAGTTATTCAGCGGATGAATATCGCAAGCAATATCCAGCGCCATCGCCCGCACCAGAGCTGCCTGCTTAGGCTCTGCCGGCACTAAAGCAGGCTCTGGCTGCACTGCATCCAGGTACTCGACAATGGCCAGCGACTGATTTAGGGTCAGCTCGTTATCGACCAAAGTGGGCACCAGCTCAGCCGGGTTCAACACCTGATAACTCGCCTGATGCTGCTGGCCGCCATCCTTCACCAGATGTACCGGAATGCTCTCGTATCCGATGCCTTTAAGCGCCAAAGCAATGCGCACCCGGTAAGCCGCCGAGGAGCGCCAGTAACCATACAATTTCATCTTTTTTCGTTCCTATCATACAAAAAGAGCTGCCACAGCAGCTCTTTACTCAATTCGTGCGTACTGCCAACGGCATTAGCCCTGATAGCGGTACTCTACCACTTGCTGGTCGATGGCACCAAAGATACTTTGGCCTTGGCTGTCCAGCATTTCAATGCGAATACGATCGCCAAAATGCATAAAGCTGGTACTCGGTTTGCCATCACGGATGGTTTCAATCATGCGGATTTCAGCGATGCAACTATAACCAACCCCACCTTCGGCAATGGCCGTACCATACTCAGTGCCTTGCTTGTTCGATACCGTGCCCGAACCAATAATGGTACCGGCACACAGTGGACGGGTTCTGGCAGCATGCGCAATCAGCTGGCCAAAATCAAAGGTCATATCCACCCCGGCATTGGGTTTGCCAAAGGCTTCGCCATTGTAAGTGGACAGCAGCGGCAAATGCAGCTTGGCATCTTGCCAGACGCCTTCAAGCTCATCCAGAGTAACCGCCACCGGGCTGAAGCTGGACGATGGTTTGGACTGATAAAAACCAAAACCTTTACCAAGTTCATTCGGGATCAAACCACGCAAAGAGACGTCATTCACCAGCATCACCAACCGGATACGATCGCGTGCCTGTTCAGCTGGTATGCCCATAGCGACATCGTCAGTAATCACGGCGATTTCACCTTCGAAATCAATGCCAAAATCTTCACTGGCCACTTCAATCGGTGCATAAGGCGCTAAAAATGCATCCGAGCCGCCCTGGTACATCAGCGGATCAGTCCAGAAGCTGGGTGGCATTTCGGCATTACGAGCTTTACGTACCAGCTCAACATGATTGACATAAGCGCTGCCATCGGCCCAGTGATAGGCGCGAGGCAATGGCGATGCGCACTGCGTTTGTTCAAACGGCTGGCTGCCCTGCACGGTGCCGGCATTCAGCGCCTGATACACTTCCTCTGCCTGCGGTGCTTTTTGCGCCCAGTCATCCAACAACTGTTGCAAGGTGGTCGCAATCTGTGGGATAGCGACACAGCGGCTTAAGTCACGGCTTACCAGTACCAGCTGACCATCACGGCCACCGGTATATAATGTTGCAAATTTCATGGTTAATCCTTGTACTGCGGCACTCTCTAGTCAGTCTAGTCAGTGCCCAAATCAGATGCTCAAATTATTTAACCTGCCAGCTGTTGACGTAGGCCGGGTTCTCGGTAGCAAGCGCAGCGTCACCGATGTCCAGCGCATCACGGGTATCCAGCATCACCGCTACTTCATCGGTAAATTTCTTACGGTACTCCTGACCTGCCTGAAAGGCTTTCGGATGCGGGCCATGGGTAAAACCAGCCGGATGGAAGGTGACCATGCCCTTTTCGATATTATCGCGGCTGAAGAAATCACCGGCATGGTAAAACAGCACTTCATCGTAATCGTCGTTGTTGTGGTAAAAAGGTACCTTCAAGGCGCCCGGATCGCTTTCAATTGGCCGCGGCACAAAGGTACAGACCACAAAACGCTGCGCCACGAAGGTGGTGTGCGCCGATGGCGGTAAGTGGTAGCGATGACTCATCAGCGGCCGGATATCGCGCCAGTTGATACGCATCACCGCCAAATCACCGTGCCAGCCAATGGCATCCAGCGGGTTGTACGGGTAAGTCACTACCGAAGTTTGGCCATGGCGTTTGATCTGCACCTGCCAGCTGTCTTCCGAGTACTGCGCTTTGAAGGCATCATTGATTTTTGGTGTATCCAGCATAGCGGGGTCAAAAATCGCATGGTTCCCCACCAGGCCTTTTTCCGGCAGCTGGTAGGAGTCGTTGGTGGCTTCAATCATCAGCAGCAACATGGGGCTTTTGGGCTCCAGCCGCCACATGGTACTGCGTGGGATCACCACGTAATCGCCTTCGACGATTTCCAGATGGCCATAGTCGCAGAACAAATCAGCGCTGCCTTCATGCACAAACAACAGCTCATCGCCATCGGCATTGCGCACCAGATAGGGCATCTTGTCCTGCACACGCCAGGTGCGCATTTTGCAGTGGGCATTGTGCAGCAGCAATGGCACCTGCCAGGGCGACTCCACCTGATTTTCGCTCAGCTGGTTTAAATCAAACAGGCGGGGGCGTAAAGGCCCCTGCCAATCGCTCCAGCCGGTTGGCGCATGGCGGTGATGGAAATGTGTAGCCGGACCAAAAAAACCACTACGACCGGTTTCACGCTCATAAATCGCTTGTTCCGGGAAGTCGGCATGTGCCTGACGCGACACATCACCTTCCCGCAGTGGAAAAGAGGCCCATTTACGCATTCGCTAACACTCCACGCTGGATTTGATCTTCTTCAATCGACTCGAACAGGGCTTTAAAGTTGCCCTCACCGAAGCCTTCATTGCCTTTACGCTGAATGATTTCAAAGAAGACCGGACCAATCACGGTTTTGGTAAAGATCTGCAGCAAAATACCGTCTTTCATTGGCGCGCCGTCGATCAAGATACGCAGCTCGCGCAGTTGATCCAAATCTTCCTCGTGCCCTTCGACCCGGCTGTTTACTTTGTCGTAGTAAGTATCCGGTGTTGGCATAAAGTCCATACCACGTTCACGCAAGGTACGCACTGTCTGATAAATATCTTCGGTGGTCAGGGCGATGTGCTGAATGCCTTCGCCATTGTACTCGCGCAAGAATTCTTCGATCTGTGATTTATCGTCCGATGACTCATTGATAGGAATACGAATTTTGCCACAAGGCGCTGTCATGGCGCGGGACACCAGGCCGGTGAGCTTGCCTTCGATATCAAAATAACGGATCTCGCGGAAGTTACCAATGTTTTCGTAAAAGCCAGACCAGACATTCATGTTGCCGCGCATCACATTGTGCGTTAAGTGATCCAATACTTCCAGACCAACGCCATGCTTAGCCATCTCAGTTTGCCAGTTGTCGTAGTATTTAAAGTCGATGTCGTACACCGAAGAGGCACCGTAGCGGTCGACAAAATACAGCAGGCTGCTGCCAATACCGTACACAGCCGGAATATTCAGCTCCATCGGGCCGATTTGGTTTTTGTACTCTTTGGCACCATTAGCAACTGCATGCTGCAGGGCTTTAGCCGCATCCTGCACTCGGAATGCCATGGCGCATACGCTTGGGCCATGCTCACGAGCAAAGGCTTCCGCCTGCGAGTTCGGCTGCGCATTGATGATAAAGTTAATATCCCCTTGCTTGTACAGCCAGGCTTCTTTAGAGCGATGTTTTGCGACCTCAGTAAACCCAAGACCATGAAACAAATCTTTCAGCTTTTGAATACCTTGTGCATCTGAGGCGGTGTACTCAACAAACTCGAAACCATCGGTACCTAAAGGGTTATACACGTCTTGCATGCGACATCTCCACGATCTAATTATGCTAATTATGCCCAGCCTCTGCAGCCTGGCTGCGGTTGGCGCTATCTTGCTTTAGTTTGACCAGAATGAACATCCACTGTCATTTTTGCTGGCATCACAGCGGCCGCGAAAAATCGTAAAGAAATAAGTACAAGGCAGGGTTTTATGGGGTATTCAGCAGCTAACAGCCACCAGCCTGCTTGGGCTGGTGGCTCGGAGTATCGTTTTACGCACAAAGTGGCATTAAATTTTTACAGTCTTACGATTAATGCCGTAATCACGCAGTTTATTGGCCACGGCGGTATGGCTAAGTCCCAGCTTTTTCGCCAGTTGCCGTGAGCTTGGATACGCCGGATACAACTTGCGCAGCAAGCTGGCTTCAAAGCGTTTGACTGCTTCATCCAGGGTGCCATCAAAGTCCTGCTCCAGATAACCAAAATCACTGGTAAAACTAGGCAGCTGCAGGTGCTCTTTATCCAGTTGATAGCCTTCCAGCAGGGTAACGGCTCGATAAAGCGCATTTTCCAGCTGGCGCACATTACCTGGCCAGGGGTAACTTTGTAAAAACTGCACACAGCCATCGCTGAGCTTAGGCGCTTTACGCCCCAGCCTGGCGGCGAAACGGGCAACAAAATGCTCGGTAAGCGGTACGATGTCTTGTTTGCGTTCGCGCAGGGCCGGTAAGGCCAACGTGAATACATTGAGCCGGTAGTACAGATCTTCGCGGAATTTGCCTTCCTGCACCATGGCCGGTAAGTCTTTTTGCGTGGTACAGATGACCCGTACATCGACTTTCACTTCGTTTTCATCGGCAACACGCCGAAAGGAGCCATCCTGCAAAAAGCGCAGCAACTTGGTTTGCAGCTCACGCGACATCTCCCCCACTTCATCCAGGAATACAATGCCGCCATTGGCTTGTTCAAAAATGCCTTTTTTACCCACAGTGGAACCAGCAAAG
>ERZ869909.2666-NODE-2666-length-11388-cov-283.115905_pt1 | contig 11388 bp, 8 predicted proteins | sample MGYA00520892_ERZ869909 | MGnify/ENA primary metagenome ERZ869909 (study PRJEB32215, sample SAMEA104723947) | bioreactor metagenome | biome: bioreactor; feature: anaerobic bioreactor; material: water | place: China | collected 2015-03-12 ... | reverse complement strand
TGAGCAAGTGATCGCCATAGAAGATGGAATTGGCACCGGCGAGGAAGCACAGTGCCTGCAAGGCGTCGTCCATCTTCTCGCGCCCGGCGGACAATCGCACGTAGCTGCGGGGCATGGTAATGCGGGCGACTGCGATGGTGCGGACGAACTCGAACGGGTCTATGGCTTCTACACCAGCCAGCGGAGTGCCGGGGATCGGTACAAGATTGTTGATCGGCACGGACTCGGGCGCGGGGTCGAGGTTGGCGAGCTCGGCGATCAGCGCGGCCCGGTGGGCACGGGTTTCGCCCATACCGACGATGCCGCCACTGCAGACGTTGATACCAGCCTTGCGCACGTTCTGCAGCGTATCGAGCCGGTCCTGGTAGCTCCGGGTGCTGACCACGGCGCCATAGTACGCCTCCGCCGTGTCGAGGTTGTGGTTGTAGTAGTCCAGGCCGGCGTGACCCAGGGTTTGGGCCTGATCGGCGTCCAGCATGCCGAGAGTCATGCAGGTCTCGAGGCCGAGCGCCTTGACCTCGCGAATCATTTCGGCCACCCGCTCCATGTCGCGTGCCTTGGGCGAGCGCCAAGCTGCGCCCATGCAGAATCGGGTGGCGCCCTGTTGCTGTGCAGAACGTGCGGCGGCGATGACGTCGTCAATGGGCATGAGCTTGGACGCCTTGAGCCCGGTTTCGTGGTGTGCGGATTGCGAGCAGTAACCGCAGTCTTCAGCACATCCCCCGGTCTTCACCGAGAGCAGAGTCGACAACTGCACGACACCGGCCTCGAAATGCTCGCGATGAACCTGTTGCGCCTGAAAAACGAGGTCCATGAAAGGTTGTGCGAAAAGCGCTTCGACATCCGCAACGCGCCAGGCTGCCGCCGACAGTTCAGGTTGCGGGCTGGCGTTCTTCATGCGTGAGCGGTCTGGCATGGAGATGGTACGGGTCATTGAGGATCCTCTTGCAAGGGTTGGGCGGCGTGCAGCCGCATCGGCTGTGCTGAAGCAAGCCAATCCACGTCTGTAATTTTGAATTACGGATTATAGGGGATGATCGGAGGAATGCAGCCCCGCCGTTCATCCGCTGGTCACCTGGCCAACTGCGCACTCATCGCACAAGAGCCGCCTGATGACGAGACGCCTTCCGAAATGCGTAATGGTTTGAGCTTTCAGCCCTCCCGCTCGAACAACGCGATGGATTCGACGTGGGATGTCTGCGGGAACATGTTGGCAATGCCGGCCGATTTGAGCCGATAGCCCTTCTCGTGCACCAGTACGGCGGCGTCGCGCGCGAGCGTGGCCGGGTTGCACGAAACGTAGACGATACGTGGTGGCAGCTGGGCTGCAGACAAGGCCTTGACCACCGCGATAGCACCTTCGCGCGGCGGGTCGATGAGAACTTTGTCGAGCTTGCCGAGGGCGGCGAGGCTGTCTTCGGTCGCTTCGAACAGGTTGGCGGCGTGAAACTCGCTGTTGGCCTGCAAGCCATTTCGCGCGGCGTTCTCACCCGCGCGGCGCACCAGGGTTTCGCTGCCTTCCACTCCCACGACATGGGCGCCGCTTCTGGCGATCGGCAGGCTGAAGTTGCCGAGGCCGCAGAACAGATCCGCAATGCGCTCGCCCGGTTGCGGGTCGAGCAACTGCATGCTCCTGCGCATCAGCAGGCGGTTGATCTCCACGTTGACCTGAGTGAAGTCGGTCGGCCGGAAATCCATCGTCACCTCGAACTCGGGCAACGTGTAGGACAAGCCCGGGGCTTCGACCGGGTGCAGGCGATAGATGGAATCCGGTCCCTTGGGCTGCAGCCAGACCTGCACGCCGTGCGCATCGGAGAAATCCGCAAGCCGCTTTTCGTCCGTTGCGGTCAGTGGCAGCAGGTTACGGAACACCAACACGGTGATGTCGTCGCCGACCGCAATCTCGATTTGCGGCAGACGATCCGGAATCGACAGTCCGGCGATGAGTTCGCGCAGCTTCGGCAGCATATCGGAGATGTGCGGCGGAAGAATCTGACAGCTGAGCATGTCGGCGATGTAGCTGCTGCGTCGCTCGTGAAAGCCCACCAGAATGCCGCCCTTTTTGGGCACCAGGCGCACGCCGATTCGGGCGCGGTAGCGATAGCCCCAGCTCGGACCGTGAATCGCGGCCAGAATGGTCTCAGCCTTGACCTTGCCAACATGCCACAACGCATCCTCCAACACTCGCTGTTTGACGGCGGCCTGGGCGACCGGGTCGAGATGCTGCATCGAACAGCCGCCGCACTTACCAAAGTACTCGCAGCGTGGCGTCACCCGTTGCGCGCTCGCCTGCACGACCCGACTGATCTGGGCGAGCTCGTAACTGGGCTTGCGACGATAAACCGAATATTCCACCTCCTCGCCGGGCAACGCACCGTCGACAAAGACGGTCTTGCCGTCGACATGGGTAACCCCACGACCTTCGTGATCAAGCGACTCAATAATGGCGACCGGCATGATGCATCCCGCTGCAAAAGGGGCGGATTTTAGCAGGCGCGGCTCGAAGCAGTGGAGCGATGAAAGCACCGGGCGCAATCGGCTGACCGGCTTGCGGACGCCAACCAACTGCAATCGGCAAACACATGCACCGACACACTGGAGACGATGCTTTGCGAGTGGTACCTTTTATATTTTCGCAGACCCGGGAGCATGGCGATGAGCGACACCGCACCGAAGGACGACGATCTGATCGACAGCCTCTCGCAGTACCGCGATGCCGCGCTGGCAATCATCGGTCGGGCAGAGCGCACGCTCGAGATCTGCGACCCGGATCTGAGCCAGTTGCCGCTCGAATCGCCAGTCGGGATAGCCGCACTCGAAGCCTTTCTGCAGCGAAGCGCACTGCCTGACTGCCTGCGCATCGTGGTGCATGACGTCACACACCTCGAGCAGCACTGCCCTCGCCTGGTGCGGCTACTCACCGCCTACGCCCATCGCATGACGGTACGCGTCAGCGCTCGCGAGCACCGCAGCCTGGAGCAGTGTTTCATCGTCGCCGACAGAGTCCACCGCCTGATCCGTTTCCATCGCGACCTGCCTAGGGCACGCTTGGGCATCGACTCCCCTACGGATGCGGCCGAAAGCCTGCTGCATTTCGAAACGCTGTGGGAACGCGCCCAGGCGGTTTCGCCAGGAAGCAGGCTGGGGCTGTGATCTGGTGGTCTGCTTCGCAAATGCAGCGACACGAAACCGCGACTTGAGGAGTACGGCCGCATACAATGCCCGTCATCGGTGCATCGACAACACCTTGACCCGAAGGCAATCTGCGTTCCTGCGTGACCAAGGAAATCAGGTCTTGACCGCCCGCCTGAGCGCCCGACCCGGTGACCGCAACGTTTTGCTACAGCTTGGCCCGCTTTCGCGGGTTTAGACTGCGTTTCCGCGCAAGCTTCCGGCATGTGCTGATAAACTTCGCAAGTTTCCGTGCTGACCTGAGCGTGCCGGAAACCCCAGCGTGCCGGGAGGGCGCGCTGTCTAACTCACACGAAGAAGGAAAGCTAAGCATGAAGAAGCCATCATTCCTGGTCGCCGCGCTGGTCGCCATTGCGCTGACTGCCTGTGGCAAGAAGGAAGAACCGGCCCCGGTCGCCGCCCCGGCACCCGCGCAGCAGCCTGCCCCCGCACCGGTTCAGGAGGCCGCAGTAGAGAAGGTCGAAGAAGCCGCCGAGGCAGCTGAAGAGGCCGCTGAAGAAGCAGCCGAGGCCACTGAAGAAGCGGCCGAAGAGGCAAAAACCGCGGTTGAAGCCGCAGTCGAGCAGGTCCGTGAAGCAGGCGAGCAAGTCGTCGAGCAAGCAACCGAGGCCGTCGAAGAGGTCAAGGAAGCCGCCGAGGCGGCAGTCGCTGGTGCGATGCAGGCCGCGGGCATATCCGTTGCGCCGCTGAGCGCCGCCGATGCCGAAAAGCTGGCTGCGGCGAAGAACTGCATGGCTTGCCATGCGGTTGATCGCAAGCTCGTAGGCCCGTCCTACAAGGAAGTGGCTGAGAAGCGCAGTGGCGAGGACGGCGCAGTCGCATTGCTCGCCGGAAAAATCCAGCAAGGTAGTTCCGGTGTCTACGGTCCGGTGCCGATGCCGCCGAACCCGCAGGTGAACGCCGAGGAAGCGGCCCAGTTGGCGCAGTGGGTCCTGAGCCTCAAGTAAAGCCTCACCCATCAACAAAAAAGCCAGCGTACATCGCTGGCTTTTTTGTTTGGCGCCTTGGTTCAGCGCAACTGGTTGTGTAGCACTTCCAGAATGCGACGTGCCGTCACCGAGCGGTCCTCGCCACCCTCGCGAGTCAGCACCGTCACGACAGACTGACTGGCATCTGAGGCCACCCGAATGCGATATTCAGCTCCGCTGGTGACCGCGGATGCACCAGTGTCACGCCAGAAGGCCATGCGCGACAGAACGCCGGGTGAGCGCTGACTGCGGGCGTCGGCATCGGGGTCGATGTAGCGAACGAAGAACAAGCCTTGTGAGCGGTCGCGATCCTCGACGGTGAATCCGCTACGGTCGAGCGCGAGACCAACGCGGCGCCAGGCGCGGTCGAAAGACTCGTCCACGACCAGCAGGGTTTGCCCTTCGCCGCCGGTCTGGAGGACCGCGCGTTGCGGCACATCCGCGCGTGCGACCATTGCGGCAGCGCGTTCTTCCTCGACCCCCAGGCGAACCATCAGGCGTCGCAGCATTTCAGCTTCAAGCTCGGGATCCGGCTCACGCGGCTGCCACACAGTGCGCTCTTCGCGGTCACTAGTGTAGACCTCCTTCATGCCGCGGTGGCTTATGTAGATCTCGACCGTCCCCGGCTCCTTGCCCTCTTCGAGACGGGTGCGGAACTTGTCGCGCTCCGAGGTCGAGAACAGCCCGTCGAACACCCGGCCGATGGTGGCGCGAACGAAATCCATCGGGATACGTGCGCGATCCTCAGCCCAGTCGGTTTCCATGACGCCGATCTCAGGACGGTCGATGTTCAGAATGAAGCCGAGCTCCATCCAGAAATCCTTGATATCCGGCCACAGGACATCCGCGTTGCCGGGCACCACCAGCCAGCGCTGGGTTCCGGCGCGTTCGATCCGCATGCCCTCGACTTCGACCAGTACGTTAGAGGCACCCGACACCGGAGCCGCGGCTCGATCGGCGGTATAGCCGGAGAAGGTCGCGACGCCGGTGGTGGTGGGCAGGGCAAAACGGTCGTCGGTGCGCATGCCGGTGAGGTCCGGCGGCAATTCGAGCGGCGATACCTGGCGTGCGCTCTTGTAATCGATTTTCTTGCCCTCGAAGCCCGAGGTGGAGCACCCGACAAGCGCCACCGACATTGCGATGACAGACAGCGGGAAAAGGCGGCTAGCTTTCATGAGTATCAGAGTGTCCCGGTTGTTCAGAGGTTGATCCCGGCGCGACGCATCGCGGCGCGCACACGATCATGCATTGATTCCGACAGCGTCGTCAGCGGCAGGCGAATGCCCTCCCCGATCAGCCCCATTTGCGCTACCGCCCACTTGACCGGAATCGGGTTGGCTTCGCAGAAGAGATCGCGATGCAGCCAGACCAGCCGCGCGTTGATCTCACGCGCGGTGGCAAGATCGCCGGAGCGGGCCGCCGTGCACATCTCGTGCATCGCACGGGGAGCGACGTTGGCGGTGACCGAGATCACGCCATGGCCGCCGAGCAGCATGAAGGGCAGCGCAGTCATGTCGTCGCCGGTGTAGAGGGCGAAGCCGGCAGGCGCACGTTCGACCAGGTCGCACGCCCGGTCGATGCTCCCTGTGGCGTCCTTGATCCCTACGATGTTGGGGATCTCGGCCAGTCGCAGCGCGGTGTCGTTCGCCAGGTCCGCGACAGTGCGGCCTGGCACGTTGTAAAGCACCAACGGCAGTTCGACCGCCTCGGCAATTGCCCGGAAGTGGCGATACAGCCCTTCCTGAGTCGGTCGGTTGTAGTAAGGCACGACGGACAGGTGGGCCTGAGCGCCTGCCTGCTGCGCGAAACGCGCGAGCTCGATCGCCTCTGCGGTGGAGTTGGCGCCGGTTCCAGCGATGACCGGAATACGGCCAGCAGCGTGGTCGACCGTGGCGCGAATGAGTTCGCAGTGCTCCTCGACATCGACGGTCGGTGACTCACCCGTGGTGCCAACGATGACGATGCCGTCGGTGCCTTCTGCCACATGATGGTCGATGAGCGCACGCAGACGCGGGAAGTCGAGGCCACCATCTGCATCCATCGGCGTGACGATGGCGACGATTGATCCGGTAATCATGGAAATGGAAACCTGAAAAATAAAACCCTGATTCTACCTGATCACTGCCGCGCGACCAGTATCGGCGCTTTGCTTACCGAAGCGAGCGCCGGCGCAGGTACCGCGCGCGACCAAATAGCGAAAGCCGCTTCGCACCTCACGGCACTCCCACCCGGTACTTCGTTCGCCGTACCTGTAGGAGCGGCGTGAGCCGCGAAAAGTTGCCGGCTCAAAGATCAGCCAGCACCTTGACGTGTGCCACTGCCGAACGCGCGAGCGCTGACAAGGCATATCCGCCTTCGAGAATCGACACGATGCGCTTGTGCCCGCACTCCTCGGCAAGCGCCTTGAGCTGCTCGGTCGCCCAGGCATAGTCCGCCTCGACCAACCCGCAGGAGCCCATGTCGTCCTCGTAGTGCGCGTCAAACCCTGCCGAGATGAAGATCATCTGCGGCGCGTGCTTGCGCAGCGCGGGGAGCCAGACATCGGTCACCACCTGACGGAAACCGTCTCCGCGGGTACCGGCCGAGACCGGCACATTGACCATGTGCTCTGCTTTGTTGTCGGCGCCGCTATATGGATAGAAGGGGTGCTGAAAAATGCTCGCCATCATCACGCGGGGGTCTTCGCGGAAGATGTCTTCGGTACCGTTGCCGTGATGAACGTCGAAGTCGATGACCGCAACCCGCTCGAGACCATGAACCTCCAGCGCATGGCGCGCGGCGATCGCGACATTGTTGAGGAAGCAGAAGCCCATCGCTTTGCCATGCTCGGCATGATGACCGGGAGGTCGCACGGCACAGAAGGCATTTTCGATTTCGCCTTTCATGACGAGATCGGTCGCCAGGATTCCGGCACCAGCCGAGCGCAACGCCGCCTTCAGCGTTGAGGGACACATTGCGGTATCCGGATCGAGGTGGCGAATGCCGTGCTCGGGAACGCTTTCCACGAGCTGCTGGAAGTAAGCGGAATCATGCGCCCGACAAACCTGCTCCTCGGTCGCCACGGGCGCGTCGTGAAAAGACAGATAGAGATCGAGGCCGGAGGCGATGAGCCGGTCATTGATGGCGGCAAGCCTGTCCGGACACTCGGGATGGAAGCTGCCCATCTCGTGGAGCCAACAGTCCCGATGCGTGATGAACGCGGTAGTCGTCATAACCCTCCTCGATACCGTGCAATGAACTTTGTCCTGCGGGACTCTTCCAACCGCTGGCGAGCAGGCCCAGCGAGTTCCCTCTGTTTGTCGTCTATTATCACCGCTTTGTTGCGATTTTCACAGTCACCCACTCATGCTCCATATCCCTGCCAATCGCTTGCTCGACGCGGCCTCCTCGATCATCCTCGGCAAGCGTGAAGAGCTCCGGCTTGCGCTCACCTGCCTGATCGCCCGCGGCCATCTTCTCATCGAGGACGTACCCGGTGTGGGCAAAACCACCCTCGCCCACACGCTGGCAAGCCTGACCGGCATGCAGTTCCAGCGCATCCAGTTCACCAGCGATCTTCTCCCTGCCGATATTGTCGGCGTGTCGATATTCGACCGCGAAACGAGTGCGTTTCGCTTCCATCCCGGACCGATCTTCGCGCAGCTGATTCTCGCCGATGAAGTGAACCGCGCCACCCCCAAAACCCAGAGTGCCTTGCTTGAGGCCATGGAAGAACATCAGGTGACCACCGACGGTCAGACCTACCCGCTGCCCGATCCGTTCTTCGTCATCGCGACCCAGAATCCCGCCAGTCAGATCGGCACCTTTCCGCTGCCGGAGAGCCAGCTCGACCGCTTTCTGATGCGCATCCGGCTCGGCTATCCCGGTGCCGAAGCCGAGCGCGCCCTGCTCATGGGCGAGGACCGACGCATCTTGCTCGAGCGGGTCGAGCCGGTGGTCGGCTCAGGTGACCTGGCACAATTGCAGCAGAGCGCGCGCCTGGTGATCGTCAGCGAGCGGCTAGTCGAATACGTGCAGACACTGCTCTCCGCAAGCCGACAGGACGGCGAGTTGGCGGGCGGCCTGAGCCCCCGCGCAGGTCTTGGCCTGCTCGCTGCTGCCCGTGCCTGGGCGATGATGGACGGGCGCGACCACGTGCTCCCGGAAGATGTACAAGCGGTCTTCCCGTATGTTGCCGGTCACCGCCTCCATATGACCGGAGACGGACGCCCCGCGTCTGCCGCGACCATTCAACGACTGCTGCACTCCGTGCCCGTGCGATGAAACTGGCGGTTTCGGGCATGAATCCGCTGAGGCCGATCCGCCTCGCCCTCGATCGATGGCTGTTCCGCCTCGGCTCACCGGAGCGCCTGCCCCTCACCTTCGGCCAACGCCGCATCTATGTCCTGCCGACCGGGGCTGGCTATGCGTTCGCCGTCGCGCTGGTGGTCATGCTCATTGCGTCGATCAACTACAACCTCAGCCTTGGCTATGGCCTGGTGTTCCTGCTCTTCGGTCTTGGCGTGGTGAGCATGTTCCACGCTTTCCGCAATCTGCTGCGGCTGTCGGTGACCCACGTCCGCGGCGAACCGGTATTCGCCGGAGAGCCAGCGCGCTTCAGCTTCACCGTGCACAACGATTCGACGCTGCCACGCCATGCGCTGTTGCTCGCTTCCCGCGAGGCGCGCTCAAGCACCTGGTCGGTAGATGCCGGTTCCGTACAGGAAGTGTCCCTGGATCACCCAACCCACCAAAGAGGATGGGTCTCGCCTGGTCGGCTGACCCTCGAGACACGTTACCCGCTCGGCCTGGTGCGGGCCTGGAGCGTGTTCATTCCGGAAGCACGCTGTCTCGTCTACCCGGTCCCCGAGCCGCTCCCTCCGCCATTGCCGGAGTCGGGAAGCCATGACGCAGGCGTCCGCTCCGCCGGTGATGGCGACGATGATTTCGCCGGTCTGCGCGCGCATCGCGACTCCGACTCGCCGCGGCATGTCGCCTGGAAGGTGATTGCACGCGATGGTCCGATGATGACCAAGCGATTTGCCGCCAACGACGAGGGCGACTGCGAGCTCGACTGGCAGGCACTGCCTCCCGGGCTGGATACCGAGCAGCGCGTCGCGAGGATGACCGCCTGGGTACTGGCCGCGACAGCAGCGGGAAGACGTTTCACCATGCGCCTGCCGGGTGGCACGATCGGCCCGGCATCGGGCGACGGACACAGTCGCGCCTGTCTCGCCCGGCTCGCCACTTTCGGGCTTGGCGGCACGGCACACCAGCGAGCAGAGGACTGACGCGATGAAGCTCGGCCTGCCCGCCCGCAACCCGAAACCGACCCCACCGCCACCACCACTGTCGGCATCGCTGTGGCTGCTGGCGACCGCAGCCGTGACGCTCGGACCACACGCGGTCACTCATCTGCCCGCCTGGCTCAGCGCGGCATGCGTGTTGGCGCTCATCTGGCGCGCCTGGGCCCTGCGTACTGGCGCGCCACGCAGCCACGGCCTGCTGGTGATGCTTCTGGCCTGCGTCGCCGCACTGGCCATTCGTCTGCACTACGGCCATTTCTTCGGCAAGGACCCGGGTGTCGCACTTCTCGCGCTGCTGTTGTGTCTCAAGCAGCACGAGATCGCCTCCTCGCGGGACATACGCGCGGCGGTGCTGCTGGCATTTTTTCTGCAGCTCGGCCTCTTTTTCTATGATCAGAGTCTGCCAGTCGCCGCACTCGCACTGACCGGGACGCTGCTCGCAACGGTCAGCCTGCTGGCATTGCAGACCGACCGCTTCCGGCCGACCGCGAGTCTTCGTCTGGGCGGGCTGATGCTGGTGCAGGCGATTCCGTTCCTGCTCGTCCTTTTCGTGCTCTTCCCGCGCATCCCCGGCCCACTTTGGGGATTGCCCGCGGACGCCCATAGCGGCATGACCGGGCTGTCGGACAACATGTCCCCAGGGTCGATCAGCCAGCTTGGGCTCTCCGAAGCGATCGCCTTCCGGGCCGAGTTCTCCGGCACACCGCCGTCTCCTCCGCAACGTTATTGGCGCGGGCCGGTACTCACTGACTTTGACGGCAGGACCTGGCGCGCCGCGACCGTCGGCAGCGATGCCCAGCCGAGCGTCGTGGTCGCAGGCCCGGCGCACTCGTACCGGCTGACCATCGAACCCCACAATCAGCGCTGGCTGCTTGCGCTCGAACACCCGGTCTCAACCGACGCCACGGTACGATTCGCTCGCGACCAGCAACTCCTCGCTACCACGCCGCTGCGCTCACGAACTCGCATCGAGATCGTGTCTCATCCCGAAGCCGTCGCCGGCTTGAATGAAAGCCGTGCGGTGCTGGAACGCGCCTTGCGCCTGCCGTCCGGGAGCAATCCCCGTGCAGTCGCAACAGGCGCCGAGATCGGCCGAAACAGCGCTACCCCTGCGGCTACTCTCCAGGCGGTGCTCGATCATATTGCCAGCTTGGGCCTCACCTACACGTTGCGACCACCCTTGCTGGGCGAGAACACCGTTGATGAGTTCCTCTACACCACCCAACTCGGCTTCTGCGAGCACTTCGCCTCGTCGTTCACCGTTCTCGCCCGCGCCGCCGGACTGCCGGCACGCGTGGTCACCGGCTACCAGGGCGGCGAAATCAACCCGGTCGACGGTGTAATGGTCGTGCGGCAATCGGACGCCCACGCCTGGGCCGAGGTCTGGCTACCCGAGAGGGGGTGGCAGCGGGTCGATCCAACGGCACTGGCCGCACCATCACGCATCGAATCCGGTCTCGCCGCGTCCTTGCCCCGCGGCGATCCACTACCGCTGTTTGCTCGCCCTGCGATGCGCTGGCTGCGCGACATACGCCACCGCTGGGAGGCCTTGTCCAACGCATGGAACCAGACCGTCATCGGCTTCAGCGCCGGCGACCAGCGGCGCCTGCTCGAGCGACTGGGCTTTGCCGAGCCCGACTGGAAAGCGCTGACTGGCCTGCTCGGTTCGCTCTCGGTGGCCCTGATGCTCGGCCTGTTCGCATGGGCGATGCGACAGCGCGCACGACGCGATCCGCTCGACGGAGCCTGGCAGGCTTTCTGTAACAAGTTCGCACGCAAGGGCTGCCCGCGGTTGCCCTGGGAAGGGCCGATGGATTACGCTGAGCGTCTTGCGGAGCACTACCCAAGACAGGCGCCAATGCTGCGGGCAATCGCCAGAACATACGCCCGCCTTCGCTACGGCCGCGCCTCCTCAAGGCACGACGCGGAGATTCGCGAACTGC
>ERZ869909.2665-NODE-2665-length-11395-cov-3.765506_pt1 | contig 11395 bp, 6 predicted proteins | sample MGYA00520892_ERZ869909 | MGnify/ENA primary metagenome ERZ869909 (study PRJEB32215, sample SAMEA104723947) | bioreactor metagenome | biome: bioreactor; feature: anaerobic bioreactor; material: water | place: China | collected 2015-03-12 ... | reverse complement strand
GCTGCACACGATGGAGCACCTGGAGCCGGTGTCGCAGGGGGCGTCGTTCATCCCCCGGATCGTGGGATTTCTGTCGCTGGAGCAGCGCCGATTTTTCGAGATCTTCACGAGCGCGAAGGGTCTGGGGACGCGGAAGGCGCTGCGGGCGATGGCGGCCCCGACGGGGCTCATCGCGCGGGCGATCTGCGAGGGGGATGTGCGGTTTCTCCAGACGCTGCCGGAGATCGGCAAGCGGCTGGCCGAAACAGTGATCGTGGACCTGAAGACGAAGATGGAGCCGTTCGCGTCGTCCGGGTCTGCCGGCGGGTCCGGAGAGGTGGAGCCGAAGGCGGGCATGGCGCTCGATGGCGAGGCGGCGCGTCAGGCGGTGGCGGCGCTCGTGCAACTGGGAGATACCCGCGCGGATGCGGAGCGGCTGGTGGGGCGGGCGCTGGAGTCGGCGGCGGGGCGGACCGTCTCGCCGGATGATCTGCTCGCGCTGGCCTTCTCGATACGATCTTGACTCGCATGTTTTTTCTGGAGCATTGATGCGTCACGCGATGATCATGGCAGGCGGTGCGGGGACTCGGTTGTGGCCCATGAGTCGTCGGGACCAGCCGAAGCAGCTTGTGCCGCTGATCGACCATGAGGGTCGGCGGCTGTCGTTGTTGCAGGTGGCATCCATGCGGCTGGAGGGGATGATCCCCGCCGAGCGTCGGCTGATCTGCACGAACGAGGGGTATCGCGCCCCGATCCTGCGCCAGATGCCGGAGCTGTCGAGCGATTCGCTGCTCGGCGAGCCGGTGGGGCGCGACACGGTCAACGCGGTCGGGTTCGCCGCGGCGGTGCTGCAGCAGCGCGATCCCGAGGCGGTCTTCGCGGTGCTGACGGCGGACCACCTGATCCGGCCGATCGAGGAGTTTCAGCGGGTGCTGGACATCGGGTATCGGCTGGTGGAGCAGGATGCGACGCGGCTTGTCACCTTCTCGATCAAGCCGACCTACGCCGCGACGGGCTTCGGGTATGTCGAGCGCGGGCGTGCGGTGGAGGGCTTCGAGACGGAGGCGTTCCGCGTGGAGCGGTTCGTCGAGAAGCCGTCGCTGGAGCGGGCGCAGGCGTACTTGGAGTCGGGATCGTTCGCGTGGAACTCGGGGATGTTCGTGTGGCGGGCCTCGACCTTCATGGATTGCCTGCGTCGGTACAAGCCCGAGTCGTACCAAGGGCTGCTCAAGATCGGCGAGGCGTGGGACACGGATCGGCGCGATGCGGTGCTGAACGAGGTGTACCCGCAGTTGCCGAAGATCAGCGTGGACTACGCGGTGATGGAGCCGGCAGCGCGCGAGCAGCAGCGGACGGTGGGCAAGCCGAGCGAGGCGGGGAGCGTGAAGGTGGTCACGGTGCAGATGGACTGCGAGTGGCTGGATGTGGGTTCGTGGCCGTCGTTCGGCGAGACGCTCAAGCCGGACGGCTCGGGGAACCGGACCGTCGGAAACTCGATGGTGCTCGACAGCGAGGAGTGCCTGGTGGTGAACTCGGACGACCGGCATCGCGTGGCGGTGCTGGGCGCGGAGGGGCTGATCGTGGTGCACACGCGCGATGCGACGCTGGTGATGCCGGCGGACAAGGCGCAGGACCTGAAGAATCTCCACTCGGTGCTGCCGGAGGAGTTGAAGTAGGGGGAGTCAGCGGAGGTGTCGGGGCTGGCGGGGGGCTCGGTGGTGGATTTTGGGGGGAGGAAGATTTCGTGGAGGAAGCAGGCACCCCAGAAAGGTTCGGGCAGTGGCGCGGTCAGCGCAGGACGATTCGACTGGGGGAACACGACTTGGCCATCGGCTCACGCAGCCTCTGTGCCACCACCGAACCAGTCAGACGATTCTTTGTTGATACGGTATTATGCGGCCAGTGAAATACGATGATGTCACAGTCAGCTCGATTGGTGAAGTCCTTGGGCAGCTCGAAAAGCAATATGAGCCCCAAACCGACACCGTTTGGTTCAGGGGCCATTCAAATGGTACATGGTCATTGACACCCTCACTTTACAGGGATGACTTCAAACTTGAGCATGAATCGACGCTAATGACACGATTCAAGCAGAATGCACTTCCGCTTCTGGACTACAGACCAAACTCGTCGTGGGAGTGGATGTTTCTGATGCGACACCACGGATGTCCAACTCGTTTGTTGGACTGGACCGAAAGCCCGCTTGTAGCACTCTATTTTGCATGTCAGGAAGATTCCGCGCACGATCAAAAAGATGGTCATCTCTGGTGCTTGCTACCCACCGCTCTCAACGAACACTGGGGCATGACCGGAACCCATCTAGGCGACATCCCCGCGTTTGGCTCAGACATCTTGAATGACTACTCGCACCAATCCGTTGTTCATGCACGCGGCATCAGAAAGTCTCCTGCCGCTGCTATCGCCCCACGCGAAGCTGGTCGCATGACTGTGCAGCAGAGTGTCTTTACCATTCATCATGTCGATACAGAACCCGTAGAGACGTCTGGCGATACCAATCATGTCTGGCGCCTCGTCATCCCTTCGGCGTCGAAGTCATCTCTCAGAAAGCAGCTTGCCACGCTGGGGATAAACCGTCTTTCAATCTTCTCAGACTTGGATAGCGTAGGACACTTCGCAAAGCAGGCGATCCAATGATCGAATTTTCAGTCAATCCGCTTCCTCAGACCGCGATTCAATATCTATATGCGCTGCGCGATTCAATCTGGCTCGATCCGCCATACCAGAGAATGAGCGACATATGGACCAAGGACAAACGCCAGTTGCTTATTGATTCTGTGATCAATGGGTTTGATATCCCCAAGCTGTATTTTCATGAACTGGTACCTCCAAAGAAGGACGGTAGCAACACTCTCAGATACGCGATCATCGACGGTAAGCAGCGGCTGGAATCATTGTGGTCTTTTATGGACGGCGCATTCGCACTATCCGACGATTTTCAATACCTCCTTGATGATGGCGTCGATTTGGCAGGCCTGACCTATCGCGAGATTGGAGCAAAGTACCCCCTACTGAAATCACGATTCGACAGTACCTCATTATCCGTGGTAGGAGTTCGTACAAACGATACAGAACTCATTGAGGAAATGTTCTCGCGATTGAACGAGGCTGCGCCGCTCAATGCGCCTGAGAAACGAAATGCCTTTGGTGGTCCGCTGCCTCCGGTCATTCGCGATTTGTCAGTGCATAGATTCTTCAGGGACAGGTTGCCCTTTAGCGATCGCCGTTACAGACACCGCGACCTCGCCACAAAATTCCTGTACATCGAAAATAGCGATACAGTCGTTGACACGAAGAAAGCGTATCTGGATGCCTTTGTTCGAGATTGGGCGACAGAGAATCGCATGGATCTCGAAGCAATGCGGGTAAAAGACAATGTCGAGGCACATCTAGAGCGTATGTCTGATGTATTCACTGTTCAAGACCATCTACTTAAATCAATCGGCATGACTATTCTTACATTCCATTTTTTTCGGCTCGTAGCAAAGCTCGATCGAGTCGAAAGCATACAGCGTCAGCACTTTGAGATGTTTGATCGCGCGAGATCGGATAATCGATCTCTTGCCCAGCAGGACATTGCCAAGGCCGACTACGACCTCCTGGAATTCGACAAATATGTCCAGACGCCAAATGATTCCTATGCGACTCGAATCCGCTTGTCGATCATGGTGAAGTTCATGCGCGAATCTGCGGGCGTGGAACTTCCGGAAACACATGACGACTACTTCGCGCGCAAGTTTTCGACGAACTAGCGTGGATGGAACGGCGGCAGGAGCGAAGCCCTTGGTTTCGGATGATCCGCGGGCGATGTATGTCGAAGTCTTGGTGGCTGACCTCGCTGCGGCACGATTCCGACTTCGGAACTCCTCCGATACAAAGGTTGCCTTGCACCGCCAGCGGAATGTCTGTCGCTCATGTGCTGGGGAAGTGTCCCCTGCAACCCCTCTTTGGGAGGCGGGGGATGGTTGCAGGCGTGGAGGGTGCGGGGTGATGCAAGATCGCGTGCCCGGGCGCTGACGCTTCCGGCTCGTCACGGGCGGTGCGGGGGGTGGTGGAAGATGCGGGGTCTTTGGGAGTCGCGGGCGTGCATGTCGGACGGGACCATGTCGCTCCCCCGCCCCCGGAACCCCGGAAACACTCCACGCTCGTATCAGAGTGACCGTCGTTGTGCGCACAGTCGCGGTCAGTACGCTCGGAATCGCATCTTTTTCGGCGTATTTCCAGCCATTCGCTTGCACGCCGATCGCTTGTACGGTATAAGGTAGGATTGGAGAGGAGGGTGTTCTCAGCGCGAAGCGCGGCGATGGGCGTGGCGGGAAGGCGCGGATGGTGGCGTGGCCCGTCGGGAAAGACACACGGGTTGCAAGCCCCCGGAAGTCCGTGGCACACAGCACCAGTCACCCGGTCTGCTGACGCAGCCCGGTTGAACTGGTGGCAGAGGGGGTGGGTCTAGGATCGGGGCGTGGGACGATCGTTCGTGTATCTCGATCACAGCGCGACTTCGTGGCCGAAGCCGGAGGGTGTGGTGCGCGCGATCGAGTCGTTTCTGGCGCATGATGCGGGGAACAGCGCGAGATCGGGGCATGCGCTGGCGCGCAGGGCATCGGGTGTGATCGAGCGGACGCGGGCGGAGCTGGCGCGGCTGGTGGGGATGGAGACGCCCGAGCGGGTGTTGCTGCAATCGTCGTGCACGGATGCGCTGAATCTGGCGGTGCATGGCGTGGTGGAGAGTGCGCATCGGCGCGGCGAGCGGGTCCACGCTGTGGTGCATGGCGGGGAGCACAACGCGGTGCTGCGGCCGATCGAGGATGAGCGGGAGCGGGGGCGGCTGGATGTGACGGTGGTGATGCCGGATGCGGAGGGGCGCGTGGGGGCGCGGGCGATGCTGGATGCGGTGCGGGCGGAGACGGTGCTGGTCGCGCTCCAGCACGCGAGCAACGCGACGGGCGTCGTGCAGCCGGTGGCGGAGGTGGGCGCAGGGTTGCGGGCGCTGGGGAGCGAGGCGTTGTTGTTGGTGGATGGCGCGCAGACGGCGGGGGTGATGCCGGTGTCGATGGAGTCGCTGGGTGCGGATCTGCTGGCGTTCGGATTGCACAAGGGGCTGCTCGGGGTGACGGGGCTGGGGGCGCTGGTGGTGTCGGAGCGGGTGATCCCGGATGTGCAGCGCGGTGATGAGGGTGCGCGGCTGTGGCCGGTGTGTCAGGGGGGGACGGGAGATTCACGGCTGCGCGCGATGCCGCGGGAGTTGGCAAGACGATTCGAGGCGGGGAGCCCGAACGGGCTGGCGTGCGCTGCGTTGCTGGGGGCGATGGAGAGCGAGACGCCGGCGTGCGCGGAGCGGCTCGCGCGCGAGCGCGGGTTGTATTCCGCGATGCTCGAAGGGTTGGGATCGGTACCGGGGGTGCGGTTGCTTCCGGGGGGCGGGGCGGAGGTGTCGGAGCGGTTGCCGGTGGCGGCGTTCACGGTGGAGGGGTACGACAGTGCGGAGGTGGGGACGATTCTGGACGGTTCGTTCGGCGTGGCGGTGCGCGCGGGGTTGCACTGTGCGCCGTTGCTGCACGAGGCGATGGGCGTCGGCGATGGCGGGACGGTGCGGGCGTCGATCGGGTGGAACACGACCGAGCAGGATGTCGAGCGTTTGCTTGAGGGTGTGCGCGCGATCGCGGCGGCTATTCCAGGCACGCGATGACGATGCGGAGCGGCTCGGCGACGGACCATGCCTGGGCGGTGCAGCCCTGCTGTCGGCGCGGTTCATCGGCATCGTAGACCTCGGCGATCTGGCCGAGGCAGCCGGAGCGCATGTGCTCGAAGAGGGTGGTGAGACAGTCGAGGGCTTCGTGGCGCGCTTCGCGGGAGAAGTCGCCCGCGCGAAGGACGGCCTCGCAGTAGGGGCCGATGAGCCAGGGCCAGACGGTGCCGTTGTGGTAGGCGTTGTCGCGCTGCATCATATCGCCCTCGAAACGGGATTGGTAGTTCTTGGAGCCCGGCGCGAGGGTGCGCAGGCCGACGGGCGTGAGCAGGTGCTTGCGGACGACCTCGACGACGGATTGTCGTCCGGCCTGGTTGAGCGGCGCGTGTTCGAGCGATGCGGCGAAGATCTGGTTGGGGCGGAGTTCGCCGGTGGGGAGGAATCGCCCGGAGTTGTCGGGGCGGAGGCAGTCGTGGAGTGCGCCGGTCTTGGGATCGGCGAAGGCGGCGCGGAAGTGCCCCGCGACGCGTGCGGCGAGCGTGCGGTATTCCTCGGCGCGGTCGGGCTCATCGGTGTGGATGCACTCGGCGATGGAGAGCAGCCCGTGGTGCCAGAGGGCGTTGATCTCGACGGCCTTGCCGTGGCGGGGCGTGAAGACCTTGCCGTCGCGCTTGGCATCCATCCATGTGAGCTGGGTGGTGTCGTCTCCGGCGGCGATGAGGGCATCGTCGGGGTCCATGCGGATGTTGAAGCGCGTGCCGGTGGTGTAGTGATGGATGATGTCGTGGCAGGCGGCACGGATGGTGTGCTTCGATCCGGGCGCGCCGAAGCCGGTGCGGTCGTCGGTGGCCTTGAGGTATTGGCGCACGGCGTGGAGGAACCACAGCGATGCATCGACGGTGTTGTAGTGGGGGGGACCGGAGTAGTCGTCGAAGCGGTTGGGGATCATGCCCTTGGAGACATGGCGGGCGTAGGTTTCGAGCGTGGAGCGGGCATCGTCGTAGCGCCCGGTGGCGAGCATGAGGCCGGGGAGGGAGATCATGGTGTCGCGTCCCCAGTCGGCGAACCACGGGTAGCCGGCGATGACGGACATGAGTGAGGATTTGTCGACGGAGCGCATGACGAGGAAGTCGTCCGCCGCGGCGACGAGCGGCGCGAGTTGTGCGGCCTCGGGGTGGAGCTTGGTGAAGTTGGCGGTGATGCGGTCGATGTGCTTGCGTCTGCGGTCGCGGGTGTGGAGGTCGAGGTCGGGCGTGTCGGGGGACAGGGCGAAGGCGATGGTGCATTCGGATTCGCCGGGGACGAGGTCGGCGGCGAAGACGCCGGGGGAGAAGAGCGATTCGGTGTCGGGCTGGTCGCGCGAGGCCTCGATGTCGTAGACGAGGTCGGCGACGAGTTCGGGCGCGTGCTCGAAGATGAGGGCGCGGGCGCGGAGGTGCAGCGCGTATGTCTCGGCCTCGATGGTGAGCGACTCGTCATCGTGCGCGGCGATCTTCCAGCGCTTGAGGGTTGCGGCGTCGAGCGTGTCGTGGAAGTCGCGGAGCGAGACGAGGGGGCGGATCTCGACGCGGCAGACGCGGTCGGTGCGGATGCGGTAGCGGACTGCGGCGGTGTTGGTGCGCCAGCCGATGCAGAGTTGTTTTTCGATGCGGAGCGATGGGAGGTCTTCGTAGATCCAGGTGACGGTGGCGGCGTCTTTCTCGAAGCGGTCGGGGAAGTGATGTTTGGCGGCTGTGCAATCGGGCGCAGTGCGTGTTTCGTGGAGTGCGAGGCGGATGGGGACTTCGTGGGTGGTGCCGGGGTCGAGGGTGAATGTTTCATCGAGACGGTTGACGGTGGCGATGCGGTCGACGGGCGGCGCGAGGGGGGCGTTGAGGAGTGTGTGGTACTTGCGTCGGCAGACGCCGAGGGGTGTGCCCATGGCGAACCCGCCGTGGCCCGTGGTGAGGATCCATTCGGCCTCGCGCATGGCGCGCGGGTCGGGACCGATGGCGACGGGGAGAGGTGGGATGGGGAGCCGGTCGAGTGTGAGGTGGGGGGTCATGGGGAGGTGTTCGTTTCGGCTTTGTCGGGAGTCGGTGCGAGGGTGAGGGCTTTGAGGCGGCGTTTGTAGTGTCGGAGGCAGATCATGACGGGAATGAACCAGATGGCAAAGACGCATGCACCCATGATCGAAACACGCACACTGTGATTGAAGGCAAGGCGTGGACGGATGCTGGTGTAGGAGCCGGATCCGTGGATTTTCCAATCGCCGATTTCGTCAGGTAAGTCGGTTTTGTTGTCCCGGCCCTCTGCGAGTGGATCGCTCAACGCGAAGGCCAGCACGGCGCGTGCCGTCTCGACAAACTGATCTGCTTCGGGTGTGTCATAAGGCAAGTTCATGTCCTGCAGCCATCTTCGTGGCGCATCGGGGTGGTGAACTGATTGTCCGGGGTCGGCGGGTTTGCGGAAGAATCTGGAGAAGATCGGGGGTCTGTTTTTGCTCACGCGGCCGTCGGAATGGATGTCGTACCAAGCGTACTGAAGCGGTGATCCGATGATGATTCGGGCATCGACAAACTCGTTGTCGCTCATAGGGGTGCGTGTCCATGGGTGGACAACTTGCTCGAAACTTGAATACACGCCGAAGCTTGTTGGTGATGCTCCCTGTGTGTTGTTGTGTGTGTTCAGGCCATTGGTTGTGTGCAATACCGGTCCGAATATGCTGGGGAACTGCAACGGATGTGATACTGAAACCAGAATGATCCAAAGAAAAATCCACTGCGAGCAGAATTGGATCGCATGTGGTTGCAGCGTGAGTTTCGATCGCAGCCGCGGCGAGACGATACCGACCTTCCGAAGATCGGACTTGCAATCGGGGCACCTCGTGGATGCCGGATCGGTGATGTGATGCAAGCAGTGGGCACAGTGCGGCGGATCGCGAACGGCATCGAGGAGGATCCAGAATGAGCCGAACGCGAGGACGGTACAAAGGGTGAAGGGGAATACGGCGAGCAGGCCGTAGATGCCCAGGAATGGCGATGCGATGGATGCGCAGATGAGGCTAAGCAGCGATGCGACCTTGAGCATGATGAAGCGTCGGTGTCGGGCTTCAACTGCGGTGGCTTTGGTATGGATGCCGACATCGCGGAGGTCGCTGCCGCACTCAGTGCATCGGAGCGAGGTGCAGTTCGAGATGTCGTAGCGGCAACTGCCGCAGCGGGGATTTGGGCCGGGCGAGCGAGAGCGATGGAGGAACAGGAATAGGAACGCCGGTAGAGCGATCAGCCAGAAGAAGATCAGTCCATACCGCGAACTTGCGAATTCCATCAGCATTGGCGGTCCCCGATGTTCGCCATGAGGTTACCGGGAGACGGATCGGCGGCGGGCGGGTTCTCGGGCGGTGAGATGGGGCGGGGGAAGGCATTTTGGGCATTGTTCGGTGCCTTTCTTGCGCTCCGATCGGTCGAGGGAGGATGCTCGGATGGCCGATAGCAAGGGGGTCGGGATGGTTCCCGGCGGCCCGGCGCGGGAGTGCGCGGGGCGTTGACGGCGTGTCACCGGGCGGCGGAGCGGCTCAGGCGACAACACGGGACGGTCGAGGGCGTGGCGGCGCGGCTGGCACGCTCTGTGCGATGGTCCCATCGGGATGCGCAGGCGTTGCGTCCCGACGGAGGTTGTTCATGGGCGGCATCAGCAGCAGCGTGGGGCTCATCTCGGGGATCGATACTCGATCGCTGATCAATCAGTTGATCCAGATCGAGTCGAGGCCGAAGCAGCTTGTGCAGCAGCGCATCCTGCAGTTGCAGCAGCGCCAGGCGGCGTATCTGTCGATCAACTCCTCGCTGCTGGCCCTGCGGGGCGCTGCGGGGTCGTTCAATACGGATCGGATCTTCGATTCCAATACGGCGACGAGCAGTAATCAGAGCGTATTGACGGGGACGGCGACCACGAACGCCGCGGTCGGCTCGTATTCGTTCATCGTGAATCGTCTGGTGACGACGCAGCAGGTGCTGTCGCGGGGGTTCTCGGATCGGAATGTGACGGGGCTGGGGGCTTCTGAGTTCAGCTTCGAGTTCGGCGGGGGCGGGGTGACGAGCGAGACGACGCTGGGCGAGCTGAACGGCGGGCAGGGCGTCCAGCGCGGGAAGATCCAGATCACCGATCGCTCGGGCGCGAGCGCGGAGGTGGATCTCTCGACCGCGGTGACGGTGAACGATGTGCTCGACCGGATCAACAGCGCCGGCGGCGTGAGCGTGACGGCCTCGGCCGAGGGCGATCGGCTGGTGATCAAGGACAACTCGGGTGGCTCGGGGACGCTCTCGATCGAGAGTCTCGGCGGGCGCAAGACCGCGGAGAATCTCGGTATCGCCGGGAGCATCGCGGGCGACACGCTGACGGGTTCGTCGGTGCGCTCGCTGACGGGCGCGACCGCCCTGTCGCTTCTCAACGACGGGCTCGGCGTGGACATCCGCGACGGCTCGACGGATCTGCGTATCACGACGAAGACCGGGAATGTGCTGAACATCGACTTCGGTCGGCTGACGGAAGAGGTGCTCGCGGAGGATTTCGAGGGGGCCGAGGCGGGCGATCCGTATGTCGAGCCGGACCCGAAGCCGGATGGCTTCGTGAAGCCGAAGACGGAGATCGTCACGAAGCGATCGCGCGCCACGACGCTGGGCGACATCGTCTCGATCATCAACGAGGCGGCATCGACCGCGGGCGTGAACCTCACCGCCTCCGTCGCGGGCGACGGCAAGGGACTCGTGATCGAGGACAACACGGGCGGCGCGGGCAACCTCATCATTCGCAGCCAGGGATCGCGCACAACGGCGCAGGATCTCGGCATCGAGACGGAGGAGGCGGGCATCGCCGGATCGACCGTCGAGGGCGCTCGCCTGCTCAGCGGCATCAACTCGAAGCTGGTGCGCAATCTGCTCGGTGGGCGGGGCATCGGTGCAACGGACATGACGATCACGGATCGCGCGGGCAACGCGCTGAGCTTCTCGCTCTCGGCGAGCGCGCTGGACGGATCGGTCAGCGACATCGTCAGCGAGATGAACGCGGCGCTCTCCGGTGCGGGTGTCGGTGTGCAGGTCGGTCTGAACCGGGCCGGGAACGGCATCGCGCTCACGGACACCTCCGGCGGCAGCGGCAATCTGATTGTCAGCGGCGATGCGGCGGCAGCGCTCGGCATCGAGAACGACGGCGTGGCCTCGAACACGATCAACGGCGGGAACCTCCAGAGCCGCTGGATCACCTCTTCTACGAAGCTGTCGGACCTGCGGCTCGGACAGGGCATAGGCACGGGCGAGATCCGGATCACGGATTCCACGGGCACGACGATCACCGCGAACATCGGCTCGTCGATCGAGACGGTCGCGGACCTGATCGGCTTCCTCCAATCGCGCGGCGTGGACATCGATGTGGACATCAACGAGTCCGGCGACGGTCTCATCATCCGTGACACCGCCGGCGGGTCCAATCCGCTGATCATCCAGGATGTGACGGGATCCGTCGCGCGGAACCTGAACATCGCCGGAACCTTCAATGAGAAGGACGGCGAGATCGAGGTGAACGGCTCGTACGAGCGGACGGTGAAGTTCAGGGCATCGGACACGCTCGACGACATCGTGCGGAAGATCAACGAGGCGGGCGTCGGCGTGAGCGCGAGCGTCATCAACGACGGCAGCGCTGCCAGCCCCTTCCGCATCTCGATCACCTCGCGCT
>ERZ869909.2664-NODE-2664-length-11400-cov-3.149960_pt1 | contig 11400 bp, 9 predicted proteins | sample MGYA00520892_ERZ869909 | MGnify/ENA primary metagenome ERZ869909 (study PRJEB32215, sample SAMEA104723947) | bioreactor metagenome | biome: bioreactor; feature: anaerobic bioreactor; material: water | place: China | collected 2015-03-12 ... | reverse complement strand
TTGTTTTCTACCCTCGTGCTGCTGTTAGTGCACAACGAATCGAAGAAGTTCTCCTTACTGAACCTTCGATTCAAGATCCACAGAATCCACAGGATTTTTGTGATGACTGTCGTGGCAGAATTGAGTTCAGACATGTTTCATTCAAATATCCCGATGCACAGCAAAATGTGTTAACCGACATATCTTTTGTGGCAAATGCCAGTGAAACGACTGCATTTATCGGTTCAACGGGAAGTGGCAAATCCACACTCATTAACTTAATACCACGATTCTTTGATGTTAGTGAAGGTGAGATTCTCATCGATCATACCAACATTAAAGATGTAACACAGAATGAATTGCGTAAACGTCTAGGCTTCATTCCTCAAAAAGGAATACTATTTTCCGGAACGATCGCTTCTAACCTTCGATTAGCCAACCCAATCGCAACCGATGAAGAAATCGATGAAGCCATGGAAATTGCTCAGGCGAAAATTATTCTTGAGGAAAAGGAAGATGGGCTGCTCTCTGTGATTACTCAAGGTGCGACCAATCTTTCCGGTGGTCAGAAACAGCGACTGTCCATCGCTCGTGCTTTAGTTAAGAAGCCGGAAATTTTCATCTTTGATGATAGTTTTTCTGCCCTTGATTATAAAACGGATGCGGCTCTTCGTAAGGCAATCAAAACGAATCTTAAAGATGCCACTGTACTCATTGTGGCACAACGGATCAGTACCATCATCGATGCAGACCGTATTATTGTCTTGGACAATGGTCAGGTTGTTGGTAATGGCACTCACAAGGAACTGATGGAATCCTGTCGTGTCTATCAGGAAATTGCGACTTCCCAATTAAGTCAGGAGGAACTAGCATGAGCGGACCGATGCATGGGGCTATGCGCGCCAAGGTTGAAAAGCCGAAAGATTTTAAAAAGAATTTAACCCGCTTGTTTCGAATGTTATTAACCTATCGGATTTCCGTCATCTTCGTTGTGATTTTTGCCATTCTTTCAACGATTTTCACCGTTGTTGGTCCGGCTATTTTAGCCAATGCTACAAACATACTTTACGATGGTGCTATGATGAGAATAAGTAACCCATCCTATATCATTGATTTAACTGGAGTCTATCAGGTGCTTCTTTTAGCTGGTGGTCTGTACCTCATCAGTGCGATTACCTCATATATTCAATCCGTACTCATGGTCACTGTAACTCAAAAAGTAACTTTCTCTCTTCGCAGTGATATTGCAAACAAAATTAACCGACTTACGCTTAAGACCTATGACACCAAGTCCTTTGGTGATATATTAAGCCGCATTACCAATGATGTGGATACCATCAACAATTCTCTTCAGCAGACCTTTGTGCAACTAATCACTTCGTTGGTAACCATTCTAGGTATTCTAGGTATGATGCTTTCACTCAGTATTTCAATGACTCTGATTGCATTAATATCACTGCCGATCAGTCTATTCTTTGTGACTCGTGTAGTAAAAAAGGGGCAACAATTCTTTCAACAGCGTTCTCGGGTTCTTGGTGCCCTTAATGGTCATATCGAGGAGATCTTTGGTGGTCACGCTATTGTCAAAGTTTTTAATGGTGAGCAAAGCAGTATCGAAACATTTGATCGTCATAATGAGCAACTAAGACAGGCTACGTGGAAGTCCGAGTTTATCTCTGGTATGATGATGCCAATTGTTGGATTCATTGGTAACCTTGGCTATGTGGCGGTTGTCTTGGCGGGTGCTATGCAGGTCATTTCCGGTCGCATTCAAGTAGGTACCATTCAGGCATTTATTCAATACATCCGTAACTTTAATCAACCTATCAACCAAGTAGCTAACATTGCAAATGTTTTGCAATCGACCGTTGCAGCTGCCGAACGGGTATTTGAGTTTCTTGATGAAGAAGAGGAAGTCGAAACCGGACACTTGGATTATCCGACGACTCCGATTGTCGGTAAGGTTACATTTAAAAACATCGATTTTGGATATTCAACTGAGAATGTATTTATCAAAAACTTATCTTTTGATGTAGAACCAGGTCAGAAAGTTGCCATCGTTGGTCCCACTGGTGCGGGTAAGACAACACTGATTAATCTTCTCATGCGCTTCTATGATGTGCTTGAGGGAGATATTGAAATCGATGGAGTTTCGACCAAACAGTACAAAAGAGAATCTGTTCGAAAGATGTTTGGTATGGTACTTCAGGATACCTGGCTGTTTACAGGAAGTATTTACGATAATATATCCTTTGGGGTTGAACATGCAACTGAATCTCAGGTTATTGATGCCGCAAAAGCCGCTAAGGTCGATCACTTTGTCCGTACCTTACCGGATGGTTATCAATCACTGATTAACGAAGAAGCAACGAACATCTCAACAGGTCAAAAGCAGCTGATTACCATAGCACGAGCCTTTTTGGCAGATACCCCGATTCTGATTCTTGATGAGGCTACATCTTCCGTAGATACTCGAACAGAAATTCTCATTCAAAAAGCGATGGAATCCTTAATGCAGAATCGCACTTCCTTTGTCATCGCCCATCGATTATCCACAATAAAGGATGCGGATCTCATTCTTGTCATGAATCATGGCTCCATTGTCGAACAAGGGACACACACACAACTTTTAGCTCAGAATGGATTTTATACGCAGCTTTACAATTCGCAGTTTGAAGACAATTAAAAAGGGGCTCTCCCCTTTTTAATTTACCTTAAAATTGAAATACTCATCAATCAGGTCTGCTTCAATCACTTTTTTAACGATATCTTCATCAAACTGCGTATTCATTCCTTTACTTAACTCCTCAATGATTTCCTCTTTTGTGTGTTCCTTAGAGTACCAGCGCTTTGTGCTCATGGCATCGATTGCATTGGAAACCGCAAGAATTCGTGCACCGAAACCAATATCTTTTGCCTGTAATCCTTTTGGATAGCCCTTTCCATCCAATCGCTCATGGTGCTCAAGAATCATCTGAGCAATAAATCCAAATTCGTTGATGGATGTAAGGATTCGATATCCGGTTTCACTATGACGTTGGATTTCAAGCCAGTCAGCCTGGGATAGACGGTTTTTATTCAAACACTCATTTGATATACTAATCTTCCCTATATCGTGATAATAACCGGCAACTTTCATCGTTTGAACAAACTCTGGATTACTGTCAAACAATTCTGCAATTCTCATGGACAGAAAGGATACTTGGATGGCATGCACTTGTTCATGAGGATATTCCTTAAACAATGCCTGCACAATCTTCGTTAACAGGCGTTTACGAATGGCCTGTGCATCAATCAGTTTCTGTCGATACATATTTTCTTCCGCTATCCTGTGAGCTTCATCCACTTCACTATCATCATTTACTATAGCATAGCCCATGGAAATCGAGATTGGGATATTTGAAACCTCTTTATCAACCATAAGCTGATGAATACGTTCAATCAAACCAGAGACAACATATGATGGACAACTCGGTAATAAGATTGCAAATTCATCACCACCGATACGTGCAAAGACATCCCCCTGGCGGATTACTTTTGAAATCAGATTCGCTACCTCAATGAGCAGTTGATCACCGACAGCATGTCCATAAGCATCATTGGCAAGTTTCAGGCCATTAACATCCATCATCACAATGGCTAATGGCAGTTTTTTCTGTGCACGATATTTAGATAATGCTTCCTTGTAATAACGCAGATTATAGACGCCTGTAAGCTGATCATGATAACTAAGATAAGTGATTTCATCCTGTGCCTTCTTTTGCATAGAAATATCTCTTGAAACACCAAGAATACCTATAGGAACCTGATCATCATCACGTAAAAATGTTGCATTAATCTGTGCCCAAACCGGCTGTTTTTCTTTGTTCAGATACTGTACTTCTGCAACAACCGATCGGTTTCGATCCTCCGTTTCATCTTCCTCCTTAGCAAGTTCACTTTGAAGCAATCGCATGATAAAATCTAGTGACTCCTCTGAGAAACACTCGGTTAATTTTAGTTGGGCATATTCATCTTCGGTATATCCTGTTAACCGCTGAATAGATGGGCTAATGTAGGTAATATCCAGATTTAGATCACTTGTCCAAACCACATCCGAGATATTCGTGGCCAGATTTCGATATTTCATTTCACTTTCGAGCAATTTTTCTTCAATTTCACGGTTTTTCTGAACGTCAATCATAACGCCACTCAAAATCCTTGGCTGATGATCTGATGATTTCTCACTGATATGAGCACGTATCATGACCCATTGGTAGCTTTGATTATATCGCTTTAAGCGAATGGTTTCATCCAACATGAAGCTACGGTCCTGCAAAATCAGCTCAATGCCCTTAAGAATTTTACTTCGATCCTCTGGATGAATCATTAAATCGAATTTCGAAGGTCGAATCTTCGAAAACTGTTCTTTAGTATATCCCATAATGACTAATCCATAGTCGGACATGGTTAATATCCGCTCAGCAAAATTATACTCCCAAAGCCCAATTTGAGCCTGCTGGATGGTTTGATTCAACCTACGCTCCGTTTCCTTCAATTTTTTTTCTGCAAGTACAAGTTGCGAAATATTTCGGGAAGAGCAAACAAGATAGATTTCCTGCTGATATCTGACTGGCATAATTTTTACCTGAAAATGATTCACTGAGCTCTTATTGGGAATTTCAATATCAAATGTGGTTAATTGAAACTGGTTGTAAGCTTCATTAAACTTATCACTAATATATTTACCGATCCTTTGACCAAGCAGTTCTTCTGGATTTAACCCATTGAAGGAATGATCATCAAAACCAACATCTTGACGTGCTTGAGCATTTGCCTCAACGTAGATAAATTCATCCTCTTTCTTCTTAACCACAAAAAGTGCATCCTGAGTATTCTCAACGATCATTGAAGCAAATGGGTTATAACCCAACTCAATCAGATAAATCGTATCTAATGGTTCAAAAAAGAGTAACACTTGATGAGCGTTGATAAATAATTTCATAATTCTAAGTTTTCTTCCTTCACGATCATTAATAAAAAGTGAAGGATAAACAGATGTATCATTTAGGTATCTTTCAATTTTATCGAATGACTCAGGTGCCAACACCGTTGAAAGAATGGTCTGTGGATCATTGGTTGAATTCAATCTGACGGATGAAAACAGGTCAAAAAAAGCGTGATTAATCTCAATCACGCTCGAAAAAACATAATGGTTATTTACCTGTTGTACTTCATAAATCATATAAGCGAAGGGACTTGTCTTCAATGAAAACCGTTGATCAGAAATACTCATGTCCTGCCACACCCTTTAGTAGATAGTTTTATTATAGTTTAGTTACCTGCAAAAATCAATGACATCTGATGACTAAGTAAACAAGCCCTTACTCGTAACGTAATGCATCCACGGGTTCCAGTTTACTTGCGGTAGAAGCTGGATAAATACCAAAAATGACACCAATACTAATGGAAAATGCCAATGAGAGCATCACGGCTGTCCATCCAATGACAACATCAAAATCTGTCAGTGCAGTAATGGCCATAGCTCCAAGATAACTGACAAAAAGACCAAGTATGCCACCTAAAGTTGTGATTATGATGGCTTCAATCAAAAACTGAATGAGAATCTGATTTCTTCGTGCACCAAGGGCTTTTCGGATTCCGATTTCACGTGTTCGTTCTCTAACCGTAACAAGCATAATGTTCATAATGCCAATACCACCAACGATAAGTGATATGGATGCAATTCCAGATAAAAGCGTCGTCAATAGTCCCATGAGAGTATCAAGAACCCCAAGGATTTGTGTCTGAGAGAACATACGATACTGATCGGTTGATGGTAATACTGTATCCAGGTAAAGTCGAATCCGATTCATAGTAAAGTCAATTGTTTCTTCCGACTCTGCAGCAACATAATAGGTTTTGTTTCGTACAAATGAAGGATATAGACTTCGAGCATAGTCCATCGGAATATATACCATCATATCATTATCACCACTGAAATTTGTTCCTCGCTCAGCTACTTCACCCACAACGGTAAAGGGAACACCTTGAACAAGAATGGTATTACCTATGATTTCCTGATTTGGAAATAATAGATTACCGATTTTTGAGCCTAAAACTGCTACAGGAACATTGGATTCGATATCAAATTCTGAGATGAATCGACCTTGACTCATGCTTAAATTGGAGATAAAGGCATAGTTTTCGTTAACTCCACTGATAGAGACGATAACGTCCTTCCCTTCCACATTGTAAGTGGCATTTCCTGAGACCATCTCAGAGGAAGCCGCAATTTGAGCATTCGTCTCAATGTTCTTTAACCAGTTTCGATCAAGTGTACCTTCACGGTCTGTGACGTTAATAAAAATTAAGTTGGACCCAATGCTTCGGATCTGATTGGCAGCTTCATTTCGGGCGCTGTCACCAAGTGACATCAGCAGTATAACCGAAGCCACCCCAATAATAACGCCTAATGTGGTTAGCAAAGCACGAATTTTATGGGCCAATACAGATTTTGCTGCTATGACCATATATTCCTTAAGCATCCTTACCACCTACTTTCACATCAGAGTCAACTTTTCCATCTTTCAATGTAATCATGCGATTTGTCCGCAAAGCCACTTCCATATCGTGAGTTATGATGACGACGGTTTTTCCCGACTGATTCAACTCTTTGAGCATCGTTAAAACTTCAGAACCTGTCTTCGTATCAAGCGCTCCTGTAGGCTCGTCAGCGAGGATTATGGCTGGGTCATTCGCTAATGCACGGGCAATAGATACGCGCTGTTGCTGCCCTCCGGATAGCTCTGTAGGCTTATGGTACATGCGATCACCCAATCCTACCTGATGCAAAAGTAACTTCGCTTTTTCTTCACGCTTCGATGGGCTCATTCTTGCATAGGTCATGGGCATCATCACATTTTCAATCGCAGTAAAATTGGGTAAAAGGTTAAACTGCTGAAAGATAAAACCAATCTGCTGATTTCGAATATCCGCCAATTCATCCTGATGATATTTACCGATAGGAATCTGATTCAACACATAACTACCATCACTGGCCACATCCAGACAACCAATGACATTCATTAACGTAGATTTTCCGCTACCAGAAGGACCTACGATAGCCACAAATTCTCCCTCGTTAATCGTGATGGAAACGCCATCCAAGGCCATAACAATGGTATCACCCATTTTATATCGTTTTTTGACGTTCTGTAATTCAATCATAATCAGTTACCAAAGAATGGGAATCTGGATGTTTGAGGAAGAATGACAATTTCCTGACCAATTAAATTATCACCAGTGACTTCGATATAAAACACATCTGAAATCCCTGTGGTCACTTCAATGTAATAATCCGATTGACGATCATTTTGATTCTGTAACCATTCACTTGAAAGTAAGTATCGCTTGGATGAAGACGTAATGATTGCTTCGATTGGTACAACTGCAATGTTCTGCTTGTTTAGCACTTCAATCCGACTGCTTGCACTCATACCTAGAAATACAGGTAATTCTCCATGATCAAATACCACTGTTACAGTATAGGTAGTAAAGTCGGACTGTGTATTTCCAATCAGTCCGATGTCTGCAACCTCACCTTCAAGTGTCGCATTCAAAGCTTCGATATATACACTGGCACTTTGACCAACTGAAATCTTAACAACATCTTTTTCTGTAATAGCAATCTGCACCTGAAAATGATTTGGATCGGAGATCACAAAAAAGTTGCTTGCCGCATTCGGAATCTGTGTAATTATACCGTCCGCCTTTGCAACAACTGCCCATAACTGTCCCATATTGGTCAGATATTCACCAATCTTTTCACCTTCTTCAACTTGATCACCGACATTTACTAGTGATTTTCTGAAGGTTCCATTAATATCCACCCTTGTGGTCTTCGAAGATGATATTTTCCCTGCCGCAACTGCGTATTGGGTGATTGAGCTTTGCTCGATTGTAAATACATTACTTTCATCAATCATTCGCTGTGCACTACGGGCATTCATCGAACTAAATACAATACCAATGACAAGTATTACCGCAATCGCAATCACCCATAGCAGCCAACGTTTATTTTTCCTTTTTTTCATGTTCTTCTCCTTGTGGCCATTCGCAAAAGCCAATCATTTTTTCAATAATCCGGCTGAGTGTTTTTGCATCATCCTCACCCAGATAGTTAACCAGTTGCACCATATGTGCATTCATGTGCTCTCTTGTTTCTTCTATAATTTTTAATCCGTGTTCGCTGATTTCAACCACGACAACACGTTTGTCCAACTCATGTGACTTCTTACTTACATAGCCCAGTTGCTCCAATGTGTTTACGATCTGCGTTGCTGCAGAATGAGTTGCGGCCATCTCATCTTTGATATCCTTAATGGTGACTTCCTTTGTCGCTGCCAGATGGTCAATCATCATTAAATATGCAACAGATGGATTTGATTTTGCCATAAGCGAATTCATTTTTCGTTCCGTATGCTTTAGCTTAACAAAGCTATCGAGTAGTTCTTTAGCTAGTTGGTTCGTATGATTCATGTGCGTTCTCCTTTAATTAAGATTCTTAACTAAAATACCATATATTGCGTGTAAACTCAATCATATTGAATATAAAAAGGAAGGTTTCCCTTCCTTGGCTGTCCATGACGAATGATTTATACTTTAAGTGTTTTGATGGCTTCCCATGGAAACTGATCACGACCAAAATGACCAAATGCAGCTGTCGCACGATAAATCGGACGAAGCAGTTGCAACTCATCAATAATGTTTTGAACACTGAAATCAAAGTTTTTCTCTACGATTTCATAGATCTTATCTTTTGAGACTTTTTCAGTTCCGAAGGTTTCAATAAAGACAGATAGTGGATGTGAATGACCAATTGCATACGCTAGTTGAACTTCACAACGATCAGCCAACTCATTGGCTACAACACTTTTTGCGACATAGCGAGCGTAGTAGGCTGCACTGCGATCGACTTTACTTGGGTCTTTTGAACTGAAGCAGCCGCCACCAATGCGACCCATACCACCATAGGTATCAACCACAATTTTGCGACCCGTGGTTCCCGAATCCCCAAAGGATCCACCGGTAACAAATGATCCGGATGGATTAATGAAATACTGTGTTTCATCAGTTAACCATTTGGCATCGATGTTTTTTAAAATGACTTCTTCTTTCATGACTCTGCGAAGTTCTTCCTGAGTGATGGTTGGTGCATGTTGAGTAGATAAAACCACATGAGTAATGCGATTTGGCTTACCATCAACGTATTCAACTGTGACTTGAGTCTTGCCATCTGGACGCAACCAGTCAAACGTATTCTTGGCTTCACTTAAGGCTTTGGAAAGCTTATGAGCCGTGATGATTGCTAAAGGCATGTACTCCTCGGTTTCATTGCTGGCATAACCAAACATCAACCCTTGATCTCCCGCATGTGTTGCTCCTTGGGCAACAGCATTGTAGATCTCTTCAGACTGTTTGTTTACTTTAATGAATGGGTTGTACTCTTCGGTATACCCAATATCAGCCACAACACGCTTGGCAATTGATGCATAATCAATCGTTGCCTTGGTATTTGCTTCCCCAAAGATTAAAATAAAATCATCTTTGATACTGGCTTCCACAGCCATTTTGGAATGCGGATCCTGACGAAGTGCTTCATCTAGAATCGCGTCGGTAATTTGATCACAGATCTTGTCTGGATGACCGTCTGTTACACTTTCGGATGTGAATAAAAATTTTTCCATGATTGGTTCCTCCTTGATATAAAAAGGCCTTCTCGCGCAAGAGAAGGCTTCATTTTGTGAATCCGATTTCCCTTATCGCTGTTAGCGGGACCACCTTTGAGCAAACATCTCTCCAGGTTGGCGTGAGGTCATTGAGCTAACTCTCTACCTCATCTCTTGATAAAAAGACCGTATATATTTATAACATGTAGTTTAGTATAATGCAAGTATTATTTTACTAATAGTAAACTTTTTTCGTTTTTTTTCAATCCAGCGGTTTCCGGTAATAATTCCCAATCACTCGCTCCGTTTTGGAAATATCAATGAACATGTTAGGATCCACACTACGTGCCGCCTCAACAATATCTTCCACCTCAAATGCATTCACAACCATATAAAGCATGCATTTCCTTGTTTTACTGTAACCACCCTCACCCCATAGTTTTGTGATCCCGTGGCGTGTGGATTTAAGTATTTCATCAACGACCTCATCCGGTTTTTCAGTAAACATACGCAGACTCATAAGTTTATATCTCATATGCATGGCATTAACAACCTGAGTAGCCACATATTGAAAAACGATGGAATACAGCGCTTTCTCCCAACCAAATAACAACCCTGCGATAAACAATAAAACACTGTTTGCATACAATATATACTGCCATGCCGGTGCATTCATTTTATTGGAAAAATAAATAGCAATAAAATCTGTCCCTCCACTACTTGCATTGGCAGTAAGAGCTAATGAGGCGGCAGAGCCAGATAGAATACCACCAAAAATGGAGATAAGAAAGATATCGTAGGTAATATCCATTGAAGGAATCAGTGCCACAAATAAGCTGACAAGCATAAACTGTAAAACTGAGTAAACAGTGAACCATTTACCGACAAACTTGTAAACGAGGAGTGTTGGGCCAACGTTTAATCCGATATACAACAGACCAAAAGGAATCTGAATTGAAAATTCACGATAAACAACCCGCTGAATCAAGATACTGACACCGGAAAAACCACCTGGGAATAAACCGCCCGCATCGATAAAAATCTTTATCGCAAGTGAACCAAGCAATGCAGACAAAACAACCATAACTGTCGTTTTGACATGTTTTTTCATATCCATACAACCACCTCGTATCAACCTAATTATACACATTTTACTCTTTCATACAACGAACATTCTCACTTCAAAAGAAGTTTTACATCCGTAAGCGCTACCACTGCACACTTTCGTTCAAACGTATCCAAGTGTGCCAGATAGTCAGTACAGCGATAATGCTGTCGCTGAACTGCTCGTACATTTGCATCCACATCTATACCCATTTGTTCGTGATAGATCAACCTAGTTTTGTATTCATGTACTTTCTTTATTTTTTGTGAATACAGATAACGAATCCATACTTTGGTTCCACTTACTTGCGTTACGGGATATAGAATGAACCGTTTCTTTCGACAAATAAGAATTGGAATTTTCTGTCGTATATTTAAAGATACACTCATCGCTTTCTGATTCCCTTTCACGGTCCCACCGTGACCAAGACAAAGTTTATCCAGAAACTCATTTACACCCATAGAAATGACTTTCCTTTGCATATCTTCAAATAATACATGTGTTTGCCCCTGTTTTTCTTCCAACATGACTATCGTATCCATCGTCATAAAAACCACCTCAATTCTTATTCTTAATAAACATGAAAATCCCTTTAAATTTTATGAT
>ERZ869909.2663-NODE-2663-length-11403-cov-6.363853_pt1 | contig 11403 bp, 9 predicted proteins | sample MGYA00520892_ERZ869909 | MGnify/ENA primary metagenome ERZ869909 (study PRJEB32215, sample SAMEA104723947) | bioreactor metagenome | biome: bioreactor; feature: anaerobic bioreactor; material: water | place: China | collected 2015-03-12 ... | reverse complement strand
GCCTCGGCTTGCGCGCGCGACAGACCGCGATGCAGGATCAGCGCCTCGGCTATCTGGAAGCCGATGGTCAGAACCGGGTTCAACGACGTCATCGGCTCCTGGAAGATCATCGCGATCTCGTTGCCGCGGATGTGGCGCATCTCCTGCTCGGGCAGGGTCAGGAGCTCCTGGCCGCCGAGCCGGATCGAGCCGGTGATCCTGCTCGAGGCGGGCGGCACGAGCCGCATGATCGACAATGCGGTCACGCTCTTGCCCGATCCGGATTCGCCCACCACCGCCAGCGTCTCGTTCGACGCGATGTCGAAGGAAAGATTTCTGACGACCGGCTTCCACTGCCCGTCGACGCGAAACGAGGTCGTGAGATTCGAGACGGAGAGAATGGGTGGAGTCATTGTCGGTCCAGATCTTCCTGATTGCTATCGAGGCTGCCGGCGCATGGACCCGCGATCCTCAGGCAAGGGCGTCGATGATCGCGGCGAACAGCGTGGCGTCCGCCAGCCGCCCGCGCCCGTCCGGCCCCTGGCTGTCGTTCCATGCCGCCCATTTGACGATCACGACCTCTTCGGCCGGGTTGATCGCGATGGACTGGCCGGCATTGCCGAGCGCGTAGAACATCGCGTCGGCCCCGCGCATCGCCACCGGCTCGGCCAGCGGGGTCCGTGGGTCGACCGCGCCGGCCTTGACCGAATTCACGCCTTCGGCGCGGTGCAGCCACCACTGGAACCCATAGGGCGACCGCTCCTCCAGGGAGGCCTGCGACGGCCGCGTCGCCTCGTGCATCCATCCCTCGGGCAGCACCCGGGCGTCGCCGCAGACGCCGCCTTCGAGGATGAACTGGCCGAAGCGGCCATAGTCGCGCAGGGTCGCGCCGATACCGGATGCGGCGAAGGTCGTGCCGCCGTCGCTCTCGGTGTTCCAGAAGCCGTCGCCCTCCATGCCGCAGGGTTGCCAGATCCTTTCGGACAGATAGTCCGCCGGGCGTTTTCCCGTGGCCCGCTCGACGACGATCCCGCACAGGATCGAATCCAGCGACGAGTAGTAGAACCGGCTTCCGGGCGGCGTTTTGCGCTCGGGCGCGCGGTTGGCGACCCGGTCCAGCAGGCCAAGGAAAGCGCCCTTCTGCCTCCCGACGGTGCAGAGCTGGAGCGCGTAGACGTCGGCGTTCGGATCGCTGTAATCCTCGATGAACGGCACGCCCGAGACCATCTGCAAGGTCTGGCGCAGGCTCACCCCGTCATAGAGGCTGCCCCGAAGCTCGGGCACGTATTCGACGATCCCGTCGTCCACGCCGCCGATCGCCCCGTCGTGAATGGCGGCGCCGACCAGGGTGGAGATGAAGGACTTCGCCATCGAGCGCGACGCCCAGCGCGTCGAGGCGTCGTTTCCGTGCGCATATCGCTCGAGCACGATCGCGCCCTTCTTCAGCACCAGCAGGGCGGTGGCCTGATTGTCGGCGAAATAGCCGTCCAGGTCGAGCGGCTTGCCCTCGTAGACATAGGCGACGTCGATGTCCGGCGTCTTCGGAAACCGGCGCACGCGCCCGCCGGCCGAGACGACGTCGCGGGGAAAGAGATGATGCATGTTGCGGTGGGCGACGAATTTCTCGTTCGTGGTCCACCGCAGCTGGTCTTCCGCTCTCGGCATCGCCGCCTGATCCTGGGGCGGGATCGGGGTGAGCGGGCGCTCTGCAAGACGGTTCATTCGTGCTTTCCTCAATTTGGCGACCGGGCTTCGCGGGCCGGAGTCAGACTTCCTTCACCAGTCGCGGGTCGAGCGCGTCCCTCAGGCCGTCGCCGAGCAGATTGACGCTGAGGACGCAGATGGACAGGAACAGGGCCGGAAACATCATCATGGTCGGCTGCAACTGCCAGAAGGTGCGGGCGTCGGCGATGATGTTTCCCCAGCTCGGAATGATCGGCGGCAGGCCCGCGCCGATGAACGACAGGATCGATTCCGATATCATCGCAGCGGCGCAGACATAGGTCGCCTGGACGGAGAGCGGCGCGATCGTATTCGGAAGGATGTGCCTGACCGCTATTCGCAGCTTGCTGGCGCCGGCCACGACCGCGGCGTCGATATAGAGTTCTTCGCGCAGCGTCAGGACGACGCTGCGCACCAGGCGGGACGTGCGCGGTATCTCGGCGATGATGATGGCGACGATCACCGTTTGCAGGGATCCCCGGGTCAGGGCCACGATCGCGATCGCCAGCAGGATCGAGGGGATCGACATCATGCCGTCCATGATCCGCATGATGACGGCGTCGAGCGGACGAATGAAGCCGGACAAGATTCCGATGACGACCCCGGCGACGGAGGCGAAGAACGCGACCGACAGCCCCACGATCAGCGATACGCGGCTGCCATAGATGACGCGGGAGTAGATGTCCCGGCCGAGCATGTCGGTGCCGAACCAGTGTTCCGCCGACGGCGGCTTGAGCCGGTTTGCGGGATTCAGCTGAGTGGGGTCGATCGTTCCCAGAAAGGGCGCGAAGATCGCGATCAGGGCGAGCGCAGCCAGAAGCAGGCCCGGGATCGCGATCAGCGGGTTTCGCCGGATATACCGACGCAGCGACCTGCCGAAACCGACCGGCGCGGCGGATGAGGGCATCGTAGTCAATAGCTGATCCTTGGATCGAAGACGGTGTAAAGGAGGTCGACGCAGAGATTCACCAGGACGTAGCTGACCGAGAACACCAGAACGACCCCCTGGATGACGGGATAGTCGCGCGACATGATCGCATCGATCGTCAGACGCCCGAGGCCGGGCAGGGCGAACACGCTCTCGGCGACGACGGATCCGCCGATCAGCAGCGCGACGCCGGTTCCGATCACCGTGACGATGGGGACCGCGGCATTCTTGAGCGCATGGCCGAACAGCAGGTTCTTCTCGGAGACCCCCTTCGCGCGCGCCGTGCGTATGTAGTCGCGCGACATCGTCTCCAGCATCGTCGCGCGCGTGATGCGGGCGATGAGCGAGATGTAGACCATGCTCAGGGCGCAGGCGGGCAGGATGATGCCCCGCAGCCATGGGATAAAGCCATTCTCGAGCCGGGCATATCCCTGGACCGGCAGCCACGAGAGCTTCAGCCCGAAGGTGTAGGCCAGCAGATAGCCGGTGACGAAGACGGGCAGGGAGAAGCCCGCGACGCAGAAGATCATGATGGCGCGGTCGATGAAGGTTCCGCGCTTCCACGCGGCGACGACGCCGAGCGGGACGGCGACGCTGACCGAGATCAGCAAGGTCGCCAGCATCAGGGACACGGTCGGTTGCACCCGCTGCGCTATCAGATTGATGACGGGCGTCCCGTTCAGCACCGAATTGCCGAAATCGCCGCGCATGATGTTCCACAGCCATTGGCCGAACCGGATGTGTACCGGCTGGTCCAGGCCGAGCTGTTGGCGAATTCGTTCCACGACCGCCGGCGTCGCTTGGTCGCCGGCGATCATGAGGGCGGGGTCTCCGGGCGTGATGTAGAGCAGGCTGAAGATGAACACCGCCACTACGAGCATGACCGGAATCGTCGAAAGACAACGCTTCAGAATGTAGGACAACATCTTTCGGCGACCTCCCAGAAAATTGAATGCTGACGGATCAGGTCCGTTCAACACCCCAGAATTTCGCAAAGCCCGGAGCGAAACCTTTCAGGTTGCTTCGCGCCAGACCGGGCCTCTTGGCCTCGCCTACCGGCACAACCGGCACATCCTGCCACGCCTGCAGTTGCAGCGCCCTGGCGATTTCAAGCTGGGATGCTTCGTCCGGCGCATTGAACCATTCTTCCGTCAGCTCCTCGATTCGCGGGCTGTCGGGCCAGCCGAACCAGGCCTCCCGCCCGTTGGCGCGTGCCAGGAAATTGGTGGCGGGATCGAGGAAGTACTCCGAATCCGCCATGACGAAGAAGCAGTTCCATCCGCCATTCTCCGGCGGCTCCATGCTGGTGCGCCTCTGGGAAACGGTGCCCCAGTCCATGGATTGAAAGTCTATGTTGAGACCCATTTTCCGGAACGTGGCTTCCCCAACCTGACTGGCGGCCATGTGGGACGCGATGTCGGTGCTGACGAGCATGACTATGGGCTCGCCCTTGTAGCCGGCGGCCTCCAGTTCGCGCTTCACATTGTCGAAATCGGTGCGGGCCAGGAATGTCTCGGCGATGCCGGCATCCGACTTCATCGAGCCGATATAAATGCCGATATCGTCCCGCCACTCACCTGTGCCTCCGACGGCCTGCATGATCGCCGTGCGATCAAGGCAGCTGAGCAGGATACGGCGGATTTCGGGGTTGTCGAACGGCGGATGAAGGTGGTTGAGGCGCAGGAACATCACATGGCTGCCTGCCTGAACGATGGTCAGGTCGGGATTGCCCTCGACGAGCCCGAGGAAGTCCGGCAGCGGCGCTTCCCACCAGTCCATCTCGCCGCTCTGCACGGCGGCGAGCGCGGTCGAGGGATCGGGAATGACATGCCACTCGACCCGGTCGAAATTCACGACCTTGGGGCCGGAGCTGAAGCCGACCTCGCCGTCGGCGCGCGGCACGTATCTGTCGAACTTGTTGTAGCCGACGAAGGCGCCGGGCGCATATTCGTCGGCGACGAAGGAGAAGGGCCCGCTGCCGATGACCTCTGTCACCGGTGTTGCCGGGTCGGTGGCGGCCAGGCGCTCCGGCATGATGACGGCGATGTTGGAGCCCACCTTGCCCAGCGCGGCGGGCAGCAAGGCGAACGGACGCTTCAGTCTGAAGACCACGGTCTTGTCGTCGGCCGCCGACAGTTCGTCGGTGCGGCCGAACAGCGTCTTGCCGAAGGTGTCGCGCCGCGCCCAGCGATTGAGGCTGGCCACGACGTCCTGGGCGCGCACGGGCTCGCCATCGTGGAAGAACAACTCGTCTCGCAGCCTGATGCGCCATTCCAGCCCGTCGGCCGAGACCTCATGGCCGGCGGCCATCTGCGGCTGCGCGACGAAATTGCTGTCCAGGCCGTACAACGTATCGAAGACCATGAAGCCGTGGAGCCTGGTCGGCGCCGCCGTGTTCGCGATCGGATCGAGGATCGCCAGATTCACGGACGGTATGAACTTCAGGACGGACGATTGCTGGGCGGGCGCTATCCGGGGAAACCCCATCGCCGCGCCCATGGCGAGGCTGCCCTTCAAGAATGTGCGGCGTTTCATGTCACTCCTCCCTGTTGAGTGGATCAGCGGCCCCGATATTCGCTTCCTGCGTCGGGGCCGAAGCTTTTCGGCATGCCGGAGCGCGCCAGCGCGCCATGGAACGTCTCGCCCGGCATCGCCTCGCGCTGGATCTCCCTGACCCGGATCAGGGCGTCCATGTCGATGCCGGTGTCGAATCCCTTGGTGTGGCAAAGGAATGCCATGTCCTCGAACACGACGTTGCCGGTCGCCCCGGGCGCGAACGGGCAGCCGCCGAGGCCGCCCAGCGCGCCGTCCAGGATGCGGCAGCCGGCGTCCAGCGCCGCGCTGGCATTGGCGATGCCCATGCCGCGCGTGTCGTGGAGATGCACCAGGAAGCGGCCCGAACCGACCAGCTTGCGAATGGCTTCGGACAGGGCGAACACCTGATCGGGCCCGGCAAAGCCGACCGTATCGGCGACGCCGACGATATCCGCGCCGGCGGCCAGGCAGGCTTCGACGACCCTCAGCACCTGCGACGGCCGGACGGATCCCGAGATCGAGCAGCCGAACGCCATGGCGATGCCGACCGAGATCAGGGCGTGGTGGCCGAGTTCGTCACGCCGCGCCGCGGCGTAGCGCACCAGTCCGATCGCCTGGTCGAGGGAGCGGCGGATGTTGGCCTGATTGTGCTCCTCGGTCGCGGAAACGACGCAGGCGATCTCGGCCGCCGAGGTGGAAAGGGCATCGTCGATGCCGCGCTCGTTCATGGCCAGCGCCGAGGCGTGGATGCCGGGCGCGTTCTCCTTCACGAAGGCGAGCAGGTCGCGAACGTCGGCGAATTGCGGCGCGCGGCTGGCCGGGAGGAAGGACCCTATCTCGAAATGGGTCACGCCGGCCGCGTGCTCGCGGGTGAGCCATTGCAGTTTCTGCGGCGTCGACGGCCATGCCTTCACCAGTTGCAGGCCGTCGCGAAGCCCTACCTCGCGAAGGGTGACACGGTCTTCGGGATAGGCCGCGGCGAGCGCCATCTCATGCAACCTTCTTCACGCCGCCGCTGGCGGCCTCGATCGTCTCCTCGTCGAACCCGAGAGCGGCCAGGATCGCCTGCGTATGCTCGCCGCTGGCGGGCACGTCGCCGATATTGCCGAGCGGAAGGCCGTCGACATCCAGCGGCAGCGACGGCGCGCGGAAGACGTTGCCATCGGGCAGCGCGGACTCGACCAGGCCGCCCGGCCGCAGCACATGCGGATCGTCATACATGTCGCGCGGCCTGGAAACGGACGAATAGGGAATGCCCTCGATCTCGAAATTCCGGCAAAGTTCCTCGATCGTGCGCTTGCGGATGGCTTCCGCGAATATCGGGAGGGTGCGGGCGCGCGCGTCGATCTGGTCGTTCTTGGTTTGCAGCGTCGGGTCGGCGAGGAGATCGGCAAGCCCGAGCATCTCGCACAGCACGCGCCAGTGGCGCTCGGTCGCCACGGTCACGAAGATCTGCCGGCCGTCCACGGTCTCGAATATGTCGTAGACCGGCCAGGCAAAGGTCCGTTCGGGCATCGGGGGGGGCTCCTCGCCCTCGAGCTCGAACTGGACCATGTGCTGCGCCACCAGCAGCAGCGCGTTCTCGAACAGGCCGATGCGCAGGTCCCTGCCCCGCTGGGTGCGCTCGCGCTCCATCAGCGAGGCGACCACGCCGAACGCGCCGAAAAGGCCGCCCATGATGTCGTTGATCGACGACCCCATGCGCAGCGGCCGTCCCGTCGGGCCGGTCATGTAGGCGAGGCCGGTCATCATCTGCACCACCTCGTCGAGCGCCGTGCGGTGCTCGTACGGCCCGGACAGGAAGCCCTTGTGAGACGCCAGGATCAAGCGCGGGAACCTGTCGCGCAACGCCTTCGCATCCAGCTTCATCCGGGCCAGGGAGGCGCTGCTGAAATTGTCGATGAAGACGTCGGCGCTCGACAAAAGGGCGTCGAGGGCGGTCCGGCCGCTCTCGGTGTCGATGTCGAGGCGGACGGACTTCTTGCCGCGATTGAACAGCGGAAACAGCGGCCGCCCCATTCCGGTGAGGGTGCGGGTCTTGTCGCCGGCGGCCGGCTCGACCTTGACGACCTCGGCCCCGAGCATGGCGAGGAACATGCCGCAGGAGGGGCCCATCACCATATGGCTCATCTCGACCACCCGGATTCCCTCCAGCGGCCGGAAACTATCGCTCATGCCTTTCCTCCCATTTCAGAAATAGGTTAGCTCCCTTGTCCTATTTAGGAAAATATATTATTTGGAAAGCTTCCTTCTAAAAAATAGAAATCAAAAAAACATGGATTTCAGGCAGCTTCGCTATTTCGCGGCAATCTACGAGCAGGGCAGCCTGTCGCGCGCCGCCGGCTCTTGCCGCGTCGCCGTTTCCGCGCTCAGCCATCATCTCGCGAACATGGAGGCCGAATACGGGACCGAGCTGTTCAGCCGCCAGCGGCGCGGCATGCATCCGACCGCGGCCGGTGAACGGCTCTACGGGCACGCGCAGTCGATCCTGAAGGCGGTGGCCGCCGCCGAGGACGACCTGCGCCACGCCGGGGCCGAGATCGCCGGCGAGGTCTCGGTCGTCATGGCCCAGTCGGCCATCAAGGCCGTCGGCATCGACCTGTTCAAGCGCGTGGTCGAGGAATATCCGAACCTGCGGCTGGTCATCACCGAGAGCCTGTCCGGATCGGCGCTCGGCCACCTGATGTCCAATCGCGCCGACATCGCCCTCATCTACAATCCGCCCAACGACCCCGTCCTGAAGCGATTTCCTCTCCTGGAGGAGGAGATGGTCCTCATCGGAACCGCCTCCATCATCGGCGACACGGACGATCCGATCACCTTCACCGAGATGCTGGAACTGCCGCTGCTGCTGCTCAGGCAGGGCGTTTTCCCACGAGCGCTGATGGACGACGCGCGGCTGCTGAAGAAGATGGAGGGACAGGCGCGCTTCCAGATCAACTCGCTCGCGGCGGTGGGGCCGCTGCTCGCGTCCGGCGCCGCCTGCGCGGTCGCGACCACGCGGGCGATGCACGACCACATCGCCGAAGGCAACGTCAGCTATCGCCGCGTCATCGAGCCGGAGCTGTGGCGCAGCCTCTATATCTGCGAGAAGGCCGACCGTCCGTCGACCTTCGCGATCGAAAAGGTCCGCCAGATGATCGCCGAAGTCGTCGGCAGCGCCATCGCCAAGGGCCGCTGGGACGCGAAACTCATCAATCCCGCTTCCTGACCGCTATCGTCGACGGCGGCTTTTCCGTCACGTCGGCGACGCGGCCTCGCGCATCAGGGCCTCGAAGCTGACGATCTTGCCGGCAATCGCGCTTGCCGCAACCGTATAGGGGCTGGCGAGCCATACCTGGCCCGGCCCCGACCGCCCCGGAAAGTTGCGGTTGATCGCCGAGATGGTGACCTGGTCGGACCGTTCCGAAGAGCCGGGGCCGCAATTGGCGCACGCGCCGCAGGCCGGCTGCATCAGTTCGGCGCCCACCGCCTCGAACACGCCGATATAGCCCTGGCGTTCGCAATAGGCCCTGACGTCGACCGTGCCGAATTGCAGCAAAAGGGTTACGCCGGGCGCGACCTTGAGGCCGCGCGCCGCCGCCCAGGCCAGGACCTCGTGGTAGCAGTCGAAATCGTCGCGCTTGCCGGCGGTGCATGACCCGCCATAGGCGATGTCGACCTCGATCGGCCCGTCCAGCGCCGACAGGTCGATGCCGTTGCCGGGGTCGCCCGGCCTGGCCACCATCGGGCTGAGGGACGACACGTCCACCGTGATGCGGGCGGCATAGGCGGCGTTCTCGTCGCTGCGCATCCAGCCCTCGATCGCGACCTCCTCGCCGCGCCGTTCGCGGATGAAGCGGACCGTCTCGGCATCGGGCGCGACGAGGCCGGTGAAGCCTCCCAGTTCCGCCACCATGTTGGTCAGCGTGGCCCGCTCGTCGGTCGACAGCTTCGCCACGACCGGGCCTGCGAACTCGAACACCCGCCCGACGCCGGCGCCGGCGCGAATCTCCGGCATGGCGAGCAGATGCAGCACGATGTCCTTCGCCGTCACGCCGCGGGCGCGTTCGCCCTCCAGTCTGACGAGGATGCTTTCCGGCATCGCCATGCGGACGGCGCCGGTGACGAAGCTGTTGGCGATGTCCGTGGTGCCGACGCCGAAGGCGACGCATCCCAAGGCACCCGAATGGGGGGTGTGGGAATCGGTGCCGACGATGAGCTCGCCGGGTCTCGCGTAGCGCTCCGCCATGAGCGCGTGCGAGATTCCCTCGGAGCCGGGGCCGTTCTCGAGATAGCCGTGATGGCGCAGCCCGTGCTCGGCCACGAAGCTTCGATGGGCGGCGGACAACTCCCGGATCTGCGGCAGCAGATGGCGATGGGCCGGGCTCAGATGCGTGTAGGAATAGTGGTCCTCGAAAACGAGGATCGAATCCGGATCGCGCAGGGTCAGCGCGTCCGCGAATTCGCGCAGCAGCATGTGCCGCGCCATCGCCGTGTAGATGTCGTGGATGAAGCGGCGGTCGGCACGGACGAAACCGCTGTCGCCGGCCTCGACGACGGGCGGCGAATCGGCCGTCGCGACGGCGTGGCGGTGGACGATCTTTTCAAACAGCGTCCGCGGCCGGCCGTCGTCCTCCAGCCGGACCGGCTCGACCGAACCCAGCTTGCCGCGCCCGTAGGCGAGCAGGCCGCCGGCCCGCAGAACCGCCGCGGAGATCGGATCCCTTCCGGCCAGCAATTCCTCGATCGTGATCGCCTCGCCGGCGCGAATGCGGTCGATCAAGCCGAAATCCGTGGAGGTGAACAATCCCACATTGTCGGCGTTCTGCCGGTAGATCCGCTCGAAGCTCTCGGCGACGACCAGCCGCACGCCCGCCATGCGTTCCGCAACCGGGGAGTGCTCGCGCGACGATCCCTTGCCGTAGCGCGCGCCGGCGACCAGGACCGAGAAGCCGCCGCCCCTGAGCTGTCCCAGCCCGATCGGCCTTTCCCCGCCGGCGTCGAAACCGGCATGGGCGCAGGCGGCGAGACGCTCGTCGAAGAAGGTCATCATCGGAACGGGCGTGATCTCGTCGGTCGAGATCTCGTTGCGCAACGGCCGGCAGGCGGCGAGCGTCAGATCCTGCCCGCCCAGCTGCTCCCTGACGCGCGCGGGATCGCAGGAGAGGAACAGGATACGGCCCGACAGGTCGATCTCGGTCATCTTACGCCGCGCGTCCCGCTGAAGATCAATATTTCATTCCACCCGGCATGGGAACGATCGTTTCGGCGCCGCCGTACTGGCGATCTATTTCCAGCCACTCCTTCAGCCGCACCACGTCGGCGTAATCGTCATAGCTGGCTATCCGGTCTTCTATGTTCTCGTTGGTTTCGTCGTCATGCACCCGTTTCGCGACCTGCTGAAGCGCGCGGATGCTCGCGAACAGCAGGGCGTGCCAATAGACCACGATCCGGACGCCTGCGCGCCGCCAGTCATCATGCTTCATATAGGGCTGGTGACGGACGTTCAGCTTGTCCACCGGGCAGGCCAGGATCGGAGCCTTAACCTCGCGGCAGATCCTGGCGTATTCGTCGACCCCGTAGCATTCGCCGAGCATTCCGATGTCGGCGCCGTTTTCGATATAGGTGTTGAGGCGCCTGATCACCTCGTCGACACCCAGGCCCTTGGCGTCGCAACGCGCGATGATCTGGAAATCGGCGCTACGGCGGGCATCCGCCGCGGCCCTGATTTTCCTGGCCGCCTGCTCCGCACCGATGACGCTCTTGCCGGCCAGGATTCCGCAACGCTTGGGAAAGGACTGATCCTCGATATGGGCGGCCGCGACGCCCGCGGCCTCCAGCATGCGGACGGTCCGCGTCACGTTCATCGCGCCGCCGAATCCCGTGTCGGCATCGCAGATCACGGGAATATTGGTGGCCTGCACGACGTCGCCAGCGCGACGCACCATTTCGGCGGAGGTTATGAGGCCGAGATCCGGAGCGCCGAGATCGCTGGCCTCGATCGCCAGACCCGAGACGGAGCAGAGCGGAAAGCCGGCCTGCTCGACAATGCGCGCCGACAACGCATCGTAGCAGCTCATGGTAACCAGAAGGTCGTTCTCCGCGAGCAGACGCTTCAAGGACATGGGCTCACTCCCTTTCCACAGGCCGGCGACGATCGGGCATAAAGGACAACGACCCTGACGCAAATTCGAGTCAACAGGGTATCGATGCCGGTGTCAATGCCGCGACTGTCCGGTGCGGCCGGGAGCCGGGAG
>ERZ869909.2661-NODE-2661-length-11406-cov-10.659017_pt1 | contig 11406 bp, 9 predicted proteins | sample MGYA00520892_ERZ869909 | MGnify/ENA primary metagenome ERZ869909 (study PRJEB32215, sample SAMEA104723947) | bioreactor metagenome | biome: bioreactor; feature: anaerobic bioreactor; material: water | place: China | collected 2015-03-12 ... | reverse complement strand
GCGTTTCTTCATGGCGGGCGTCAGAGAACGAAATCAGGACAAGGCAATTTTACCAAGCGCAGCGGGCAGACGAGGTTTTTCGAGGTGCCCATGAGTTCGATCAGTGGACTGGAGGCCGGCGCGGGTCGTTATAGCTCGCACATGATGCCGATGCACCGACCGCAACGCGCCAGCGCATCCGACATGGCGACGGCGGTGATGTCGGCGGCCGACGGTGGCAAGGGCTACCTGGAGCAGGCGGACGTGGCGCAGACGTTCTCGGTACTGACGCGCGGCAAATCCGATCTTTCCGAGGAGCAGGCGGCGGAGATGTTCTCCGCCATGGATGCCGACGGTGACGGTCAAGTGACCGAGGCGGAGCTGACCAGCAGCCTCGAGAAGATGGAGGCCGCGCTGGCGCAGCTGTTCCAGCAGACGGAGTATGCGCAGGGCGCGCACGCTGCGCGGGGCATGGGGATGCCGCCACCGTTGGCGGAGGAGGATACCGGTTTTTCCGCAGAGGAATTGCAGGCGCAGTTGAACGAGATCGAGGCGTCTGGTGACACGAGCGAATCGGCGCGGGCCGAACTGATCAGCCAGGTTCTGGCGAATTTCGACGAGGCCGACACCAACGGTGACGGCAAGGTGTCGTTTGCCGAGGCGCGCGCTTACGAGGCCAGCCAGTCTTCCGCAGAAGCCGCTGCTGTTGCGGCGCAGCAGAGCGAAGTCGTGCCCGGGGCAAGTGATGATACGAGTGCAGCAATGCGTCAAGCGGCGCTTCTGCTTGAAACCTATTTCGGCTTGGGTGATGATTCGACCCGTTCCCGGTTGTCGGTTCGCGCTTGATGGGCGGGACCAGATGCCCGTGATCCGGTCTTGGGGCGTGTGGTACATCCGGAGCAAGGTGGCGCGCGGGCGGACGAGAACATGTCCTCGCGCCGCCCTGCCTTGGTCGACTACTTCCAGCGGAGTTCGCCGATGCTGCCCAGCCAGCCGTTTGCACGCTGATATAGCCAGCGGTCGGCGGTCGAGTCGCGCTGCACGTAAGCGTCCAGAAAGGCCAGCGTCACCGAGCGAATGGCGACGCGGGCACGCTCTTGCTCGCCGGCGGCGCGTGGGTCGAGGCCGTCAGGTGGCTGATTCATGCCGGGCATGGGCCGGGAGCCCGGGCCCGGACGACCGGGTCCGCCTCCGCTTGAAGCCGCGTTTGGACCACCGCCTGGCATCTCGCCCGCGGCGCGGCCGCGCCCGCTTTCACGAGGTAGGGCCGAAACCAGAGCGCCGCTCAGCAGCATATGGTCGATCTCCGGCAAATCCAGCACATAACTGTCCTCGTGCATGAGACGGCTGTCCGGACTATCGGGGTCTGGCGCGCTCCGGCCGAGGCGGTAGCGATCTCCGGGGCGCCCCGACACGTACAGCACGGGCGGGGTTGCCGGGGACGCTGTGTCGTGGTCGTGGTCGCGGCCGGCTGCCGACAGGGGCGCGATAGCGATGATTGCGACGATACGTGAAGCACCCTCTCCTTGGGTGGTAGCGGAGCCAGCTGCCGCCAGTGCGCCGGTAGCGCCGAGTTCGAAGCCGGCGAGCACGATGTGGTCTATGTCGATACGGGCATAGGGACTGTTGCCGTCCTGCCGGGTGCGTTCGGTGAGGTCGGCGAGGATCTCATACAACGAGGTGGTTCGGCTGCGGACACGGGCAGGCGCGACGCTCTGCCGCGCGATCCCGGCGAAATCGCCGCTGCGTGCGGCGGGACTCGCCCAGACGGCGGGGCCGTCGCTCATCAGCTGAAGCGAAAGCACGGCGTAGCCGGCCTCGGCCCAGGCCTGGCGCCAGATCTGCCCGGCATCGATCGCTTCGCCCAGACCGGGGAGGTAGACCACCAGAGGATAGGGGCCACCGCGTTCGGGGAGCAGAAGCAGCATGTCGACTTCGCCCGCCGGGGTCGTACGCTGCTCGCGGTGGCTGATGACCGATTGACGCGATGGCGTGAGGTAGCCGCGCAGCGCGAACTGTTCCGTGTCATGGGGTTTGATGTGGAGTGTGGCATGAGCGCCGCCCGGCGGCCGTGCCGGGTGCGAAGTGCATGCCGCCAGCACGGCGCTGGTACCGAGTGCGGCGAAGATCTTGCGTAGCGGGGTCAGGGTAAGTGTCATGATTGTTTCTCATTGTGATTCGAATGCCGGCCCACGGCCACGGTGCGGAGGCGGCATCCGCTCGGGTTGGAGGCGTTGCGCCAGAAACTCGCGCTGGGCGTCGGTCAGGATGTCCCGGGCGTGCCGGGTCGCGATTCGCTGCAAGACCTCGATCTCGCCTTCCGCCTGCATCGCCATGGTGACCAGCTCCCGAATTCGCTCCTCATCGACATCCGGTGCCGTCATTGCCGAATCCAGTGCCTGCCGGGCAGCACGCGCGATACGCGCCTGTTCGCGCACAAGCGGAGCCAGACGGTGGTTGAGGTTGAAGATCGCGTCCTGCTGCGCTTCACTGAGTTCCGGTGTCGGGGCGGGAGGAGGAGGGGCGTCGCGCAGCTCGGTGGCGACCGGGTGGAACGCCATGAATGTGCATTCACCGCCCATGTCCAGGGAAGCACCGGGTGGCGGGAGCATCAGCGCGGGGTTGGCCAGCGCCGACAGCGGCATGGCGAGCGCAATGCAACTCGCACGCAGAAAGCGGGTGAATACCTGATGATCGAATGCCATGATGAACCGACTCCTTGCTTGCCCGGGCGGGATGCCCAAGCTTGAAATGGAGTATGGAAGGCAGCCCGGTTAATGCGGGTAGGTGCGATGTAAAGCTCGGTAAAGCATGTGTGGCGGGTTTCGATGTGGTCGTTATCATGCACCGCATGTACTTCAGGAACCGGGTGGGGACACCATGAGCAGGGTATTGCTGGTCGATGACGATGTGGAGCTGAGCGCGATGCTCAGTGAATTTCTGGCTCGCGAGGGGTTCGAGACGAGTCTCGCCCACGATGGCGAATCCGGCGTCGCCGCCGCGCTCGGCGGCGGCTTCGACATCGTGGTGATCGATGTGATGATGCCGGGCATCAGCGGCATCGAATCCTTGCGCCGGATTCGTGCCCGCAGTGCGATTCCGGTGCTGATGCTGACTGCCCGGGGGGACGACGTGGATCGCGTGGTGGGACTGGAGCTGGGCGCCGACGACTACGTGCCCAAACCGTGCTCGCCGCGTGAGCTGGTAGCGCGCTTGCGTGCGATCCTGCGCCGCACCGTGGGCGCGGGGGGCAACGGTCTGACACCGGACGCAGCGCTCGAGGTCGGTGCGCTCGCCATCTGGCCACACAAGCGCCTTGCCACCTGGCGCGGCGACGCGCTGCAGCTGACCAGCACCGAGTTCAACCTGCTCGAAGCGCTGGTGCGACGGGTGGGCAGCGTGGTGCCCAGGTCGGAGTTGTCCGAGATGGGGCTGGGGCGTCCGCTGACGCGCTTCGACCGCAGCATCGACGTTCATCTGTCCAGTATCCGGCAGAAGCTGGGCCGCTACGCCGATGGGCGCTCGCCGATCGAGACGGTTCGCGGCATGGGCTACCTGTATGTGGCCGAATGAACGTGGTCAGTATCGGCTGCGGCCGCAGGTCATTGCCGGTCGGCGGGGGCGGGTGTCGACGGCCCTGGTGGTGTCACGGCATCACCGAAGGTGATGCTCACGTCCCGGCCGCAGGGTTCGTTGCGGCTGGCATAGTGCCAGCCGAGCCTGCGTGTCAGCTGCTCGGTGAGCTGCAGCCCCAGGCCGAAGCCCAGGTCGTCGGCACCGTCGCCGCTTTCGCCATCGTCGCTGCTTTCGACCTGCCGGTTGATGATGTGGACGCCGGCCGTGTCCTGGCGGATCGTCACCGTTCCGCTCCAGGTGTGCTGAAACGCATTGCGGATCAGGTTGGACAGCACGACGCGGGTGACGGCCTCGGGCAGGGCCGCGGAGCAGGGCGTCAGCGCCAGGTCCAGGTGCACGGATTTGCCGTGCAGCAGGTAGCGCAGCTCATCGACCAGGGTCTCGATCATGAGGTCCAGCCGCAACTCGGCGCTCGCCAGGGCGTCGGTGTCCTCCCGGCTCAGCCACAGCAGCGTTTCGGTAAGCTGTTTCATGGTCAGGCCGGCGCGATCGAGGCGCTCGACGATGGCCTGTTCGCGCGCGTCCGTCGGTTCGGTGCGCATGGCGTGCAGCTTGCGCAGCAACTCGATGTTGCTGCGGATCACCCCGATCGGGGTGCGCAGCTCGTGGCTGGCATAGCGCAGAAAGCGTTGTTCGCGCTCCATCCCGGCGTGTGCGGCCAGCAGGCTGCTGCGGATCCGTGCGGCGAAGTCGTTGAGATCGCGATAGCCGAAATCGGGTATCGGCCGCGCCAGGGCGGTTTCGTCGAGCCCGCGCGCCCACTCGCCGAGGGCGCCGACCGGGCGCGACACCCGGCGCAGCATCCACCAGACAATGGCGGCCAGCGCGAACAGGGTGGCGAGCCCGATCAGCAGCAGCAGCACCAGGCTTTGGGCGGCATTGCGACCGACCAGCTCGGAGACGTGCTCACGCGACATCTCCAGACTGACGAAGCGCGCTTCGCCGTCGACTTCGAGGCGCATCGCGAACACCACGGTGTCGGGTGGCCTGCCTCCCTTGCTCAGTTGCTCGACCCCGCTCGGCGGCTCGGGAATGGCACTGCGTACCGCGTGCGGCTGATCCTCCCAGCGCGGTGATACCGCGAAACCGGGGGGCGGGCGTGGGTCGTCCGGTTCGGTCGGCTGAGCCAGGCGCGCGACGCGTATGAGATTGTCGGCGGTGACGGTGTCCATGCCCAGCAGGAAGTAGCGCGCCGCGAGCAGCGAGTAGCCGGCGATCAACACCAGGACCAGCACGAGCATGGCCTGGACGAGGGCACGCTTGAGGCTAAGCGGGCGTCTCATGTCCATCGTCCCGGAGAGAGAAGCCGAAGCCGCTCACGGTGTGCACCAGGGTCACCGGATAGTCGCCATCGATGGTCTTGCGCAGGCCGTGCATGTGCACCTTCAGGCTGTTGCTGGGCGGTACCTCGTCGCCCCAGGCGGCCTGTTCCAGCCGCTCGCGCGCTACCGCCGCGGGTGATTCGCGCAGCAGCAGTTCGAGCAGCTTCCAGCCGATCGGCGAGACCTTGAGGACGTGCCCGCTGCGACGCACGACGCGGCGGGTGAGGTCCATCTCCAGGTCCGCGCAGCGCAGCAGGCGCGCCTGGCCGCTGCGCCGGCGGGTGAGGGCGCGGACCCGCACCACCAGCTCCTCGAGTTCGAAGGGTTTGACCAGGAAGTCGTCGGTGCCGGCGCGGAAACCGTCGAGCTTGTCCTGCAGGCGGTCGCGGGCGGTGGGCATCAGCACCGGGGTGTCGTCGCCGCGTTCGCGGATGCGCTCGCACAGCGACAGGCCGTCCAGCCGCGGCAGGTTGAGGTCCAGCAGCAGGGCGTCGTAGCTGTCGGCGGCCATGCGCTGCAGGCCGCTGATGCCGTTGCTGGCGTAGTCGCAGCGAACGCCTTCGAGTTCCAGGTACTGGACGATGGTCTCGGCCAGGTCGCGGTCGTCCTCGACCAGTAGTACGTTCAGCATCACGGCTGCTCCGGCACGGCACGGGGGCGCAGGACGGCACGCTTGCACCATCCGGCAATGTCTTCCTGAATCATGACCAGGGCGGGGATCAGGATGAGTGTGACCACGGTTGCGAACAGAATGCCATAACCGAGCGATATCGCAGCGGGGATCAGGAACTGGGCCTGGAAGGAGGTCTCGGTCAGCAATGGGGCCAGTCCGGCGAAGGTGGTGACGGAGGTCAGTAGCACGGCGCGCAGGCGGCTGGTGCAGGCCTCGGTGACGGCTTCGACGCGTGACGCGGCCTTGTGCCTGATCTCGTTGTAGCGACTGACCAGCAGCAGGCTGTCGTTCACCACGACACCGGAGAGCGCGATGATGCCGTTGAGCGAGAGGATGCTGAGGGCGATGTCGTTCATCCAGTGGCCGAGTATCGCACCAACCACGCCGAACGGGATCGCGCACATGATCAGCACCGGCTGGATGTAGGACTTGAGCGGAATGGCGAGGAGCAGGTAGATCACCAGCATCGCCAGCAGAAACAAGGACACCATCGACGAAGCCGTCTCGGCCTGTTGTTCGGCTTCGCCGCCGAAGTGGATGTCCAGCCCCGGATACTCGCGCTGCAGCTCGCGCGCCAGCGTGGTGCGCAGGTTCTCGACCAGTTCGGTGACCGACTGCTGGTCCTTGTCCACGTCTGCGCTCAGATAGGCGGCGCGCTTGCCGTCGATGCGGGTAATGGTGTCGCGGGTAAAGCCCTGGGTGACGGTGGCCACGCTGGATACCGGAACCACCGCACCATCCGGGGTGCGGACCCGTGCGTTGAGCACGTTGGCGGCGCCCCGGCGCTCGGCCTCGGGGTAGCGCACGCGCACCTCGATCTCGTCACTGTTGCGCTGATAGCGTTGCACGACCTGTCCGTTGAAGGCTTGATACAGCTGGCTTGCGAGGCGGTCGGTGGTCATCCCCAGCGCGCGCCCCTGGTCGGTCAGCTCGATGAGCAACTGCGGCTGCCCCGGGCTGAGGTTGTCGCTGATGCCGCTGACCGCCGGCAAGGCCTCGAGCCGGGCGCGGACCTGCTCGCCGGCGCGGCTCAACACCTCGTCGTCGCTTGCGCGCAGCTCGATACGCAGCGCATCGACCATGCGCGGTGCGCTCTGGATGCTGAGCGTGCGCACGCCTTCCGGCCATCCCGCGGATTCGCGCCAGCGGCGGGTGAAGGTGTTGATGTCGTAGGGGGCGTCGCCGCGCAGCTCGATCGTGACCTGGCCGCTCCGGTCAGCCTCGGCCAGCACCTGCAGGTTGGCGATGCCGGTCTGCATGGCGGTGGCACCGTGCTCGTCGAGCAAGGCCTGGTCGGTGGCCCGGGCCCGGCGCTCGAGGTGGGTCAGGGCGAGGTGGGTCTGGCCGTAGCTGGCGTCGTCGAGCATCGTCACCTCGCCGCGCACGTTGTCGCCCGGCACGTCCGGGAAGAAGCTCACCCGCACCGTGCCGTTGAACGGCATCGCCACGACCAGCACCAACAGCGCGACAGCGGCCACGACGACGGCGTAGCGATGGGTCAGCGCCACGCCGATCAGCGGCCGGTAGATGCGCCGGCTGAAGAAGTACAGGCCCGCGTCGGCGCCGTTCTGAAGCGCCTGCCAGAGGCGCGGCAAGGGGTTGCGCGAGGGCTTGCGGCGGTGGGTGTCGAGGTGTGCCAGATGCGATGGCAGGATGAGCTTGGATTCGACCACCGACAGCAGCAGGCAGATCGTCACCACGATGGCGAACTGCGCATAGACCTGGCCGAGCATGCCGGACAGCTGCGACAGCGCCGCGAATGCGGCGACCGTGGTGAACACCCCGAACAGCGTCGGCACCGCCACCCGCAAGGTGCCACGGATGGTGCTGGCCATCGTGTCGCCTTCGCGCGCGCGGGTGGTGTAGATGCTCTCGCCGACCACCACCGCGTCGTCGACCACGATGCCAAGGGCCATGATGAAGCCGAAGGTGGTGAACTCGTTGAGTGACAGCCCGGCGTAGCTTTCGCCCATGAAGAACAGCGCGCCGAAGAAGATGAACGGCAGCCCCATCGCAACCCAGAAGGCCACCCTCAGGTTGAGGAACAGGGCGAGCAGGAGGAAGACCAGCGCGATGCCGGTGATCGCGTTGCTCACCAACAGCGACAGGCGGCCGCTGATGTTCTCGCTGGCGTTGCGCCAGGCCGAGATCTCCACGCCGCTCGGCAGGCGCCCGCCGTCCACCCATTCGGCGATCACCCGCTGGGTGCTGGTGACGGTGGTGGTGACGTCGTCGAGCCCGGTGCTGAGCACCTCGAGCGCAACGCTGGCGTGACCGTTGAAGCGCGAGAGCACGGCGGAGTTGTCGTCGAACGTGTCGCGGATCACCGCGACCTCGCCCAGTTGCACGCGACGGCCGTCGGTGGTGGTCTTGAGCGGGATGGCGGCGAACTGTTGCTTGAAGTAGGCCTGCTGCGAGGTCTTGAGCTGCAGGTAGAGCCGCTCGTGGCGCAGGATGGCGGTCGTGGTGCTGGACGAAGACTGGTTGATCGCCGTCTCGACGTCGGAGAGCGAAAGCCCCAGCGCCTGCAAGCGGGCCTCGTCGATTTCGATCGACATCATCGGATCGAGCCAGCCGCGATAGCTCACCGAGCTGATGTTGTTGTCGGCGAGCAGGTCCGAACGCAGGGCCTGTGCCAGCTGCTGCAGGGTTTGCCGGTCGGCGTCGCCGTGGAGCTGTAGCCAGATCGCTTCGGCCTCGCGCCGGGCCTTCTCGATGACCGGCTTCTTCGCGTCGGTGGGGAGGTCGGAAATCGCGTCGACCTTGACCTTCACGTCGGTGAGCAGGGTGTCGAGGTCGTAGCCGGAGCGACGTTCGATGGTTACCGTCACGCCGTTGGCGGTGGAGCTGCTGGTGACGGTCTTGATCCCGGTCACGTCTTCCAGTGCATCCTCGATCTTGATCGCCAGCCCTTCCTCCGACTGCACCGCCGAGCCGCTCTGATAGCTGACCGACACGGTCACGTGTTCGGGGTCCAGGGCCGGAAAGGCTTCCTTGCGCAGCGAGCCCATGCTGAACAGGCCAGCCAGGATCACCAGCAGCATCAGGAGGTTGGCCGCCACCGGGTTGACCGCGAACCACGGGATGATGCCCTTGAAGCGCGTCGTGTTACTCATCGTCGTCTGCTCCCACCGGGGTCGCGGCCATGCCTTCGGTGTAGCTCGACAGCGGCTGCAGCACGACCGTCTGGGGTGTTGCCGCGAGTGCTTCGGGAGGCTTCACATAAACCGCGTCGGCATCGGCAAAAAGCGGTTCGACCGCGAGACGGGCGAGCGTGTGGTCGGCGCCCACCACCCAGATCTCGCCGCGCTGGGTCAGGGCGCTGGCGGGGAGCTTCCACACCCCTTCGATCCGGCGGCCGGGGACGCTCGCTTCGACGAACGTGCCGGGCAACAGCGCGGGGGTCTGCGCCAACGGCGCGTCCACCGCCACGATCAAGGCGCGCTGCCGGGTCGCGCTTTCGAGAGTGCGCTCGGCCCGTACCACGGTCGCGGCCCATTGCGCGTGGGCGGTGTCCACCTGGCGCAAGGTGACCGTCCAGCCGTCACGGATCATGGTGTCGGCGTCCGGCAGCTTCGCCCAGTCGGAGGCGGACAGTGCGATGGCGATCTCCACGCGGTCAGTGCTCATCAAGCGTCCGATTTCGGCACCGGCCTGCACGTAGCTGCCCGGCGCGATCGAACGCGTCACCACCAGCGCCTCGAAGGGGGCGCGGATGTGTGTGCCGGCAAGGTTTTCATTGGCCTCGGCGAGCGCGGCTTCGGCGCTGTCCACCGCGGCCTGGGCGGCGGCCAGTTGCGGATCGCGCAACACCAGCGCGGATTCCGGTTCGCCCGCCATGCCGGAGGCGTACCACTCGGCCTGGGCCTGTCGACGTTCGCGTTGCTCCTGCAGGTAGTCCACCCGCGCACTGGCCAGGGTGTTCGCCGCGGCAGCGGCTGCGGCGCGGTAGGCGCTGTCTTCGAGTGTGGCCAGTTGCACACCGCGCGAAACGATGTTGCCGGGTTCGAAGTCCTCGCCGACGACCTTGACCGGGCCGCTGACCCGCGCAGTGAGTGCCAGCTCATAGCGTGGCTCGGCGCTGCCGAAGCCTTGCAGCAAGGCGCCGTGGGGTTCGGCGCTGACGGCTACGACCGCGACCGACGGCGGCGCGCGCAGCGGCGCAGCCGGTGGCAGCGACGCCATCGACTCGGCGTGGGCCTGCGCACGCAGGTGGTTGTGGCCGAAGGCTGCCGCCAGCATGGCGCAGGCGGCGACAAGTACGAGAAACTGGCGGATGCGTCGGCTCATTCTGAGGCTCCCAGTCCCAGCGCAAGCGCCAGGGTGACCCGGTTGGCGAGTCGGTCGTGGATCAGCGCATCGAGTTGCGCTTCAAGGTCATAGGTTTCGCGTTGCACCGACAGCAACTCGAGAATCGTCGCGCCGCCGCTGCGGTATTTCTGCTGGTAACGGGCGAGGTTGCTGCGTTGGTGCTGCAGGGCAAGCTCGAGGTGCTGCTGTTGCTCGGCCAGTGCTTTTTCCCGGCCGAGCCCGTCGCGTATCTCGCCGATCGCGACGAGCAGGGTTTCGCGATAGGCCTGGTAGGCCTGGGCGGTGTTCAGCTCCTGGCGCTGCGCCTCGGCCTGCAGCCGCCCGCCGTTGAGCAGCGGCGCGGTCAACTGCCCCAACAGCGACCATACCGGGTCGGTCAGCAGCGCCTGCGCGGGCGAGCTGGCGATGTCTTCCAGCATCGCGCTGAGACTGAGGCTGGGCAGCAGATCCTTGTAGGCTGCGCGCGTGCGCAGGTCCGCGGCGACGATGGCGTGATAGGCGGCGCGCAGGTCGGGCCGGCGGGCGAGGGTCTGCTCGGGCAGGTCTGCAAGCGGAACAACTACGTCCGGATTACCTGCGGGAAGCGCGATGGGCACGTCGCTCACCCGTCCGAGCAGGATGAGCAGGCTGCGTTGTCGGCGTGCCACCGCCTCGCCGCCGGCAGCGACCGTCGCCCGGCTGCTGTGCTCTGCACTGCGGGCGCCGTCGAGGTCTTCGAGGGTACCCAGGCCGCTGCGATAGCGCTTCAGGATCAGCGCAGTGTTCAGCTCCAGCGTCGCCAGGCGCGCTGTCTCGACATCGAGCGCGCGCTGCTCGCCGATCAGACCCAGCCATCCAAGCATGACCTCGGCGGCGAGCGAGTCGCGCGCGCCGTCGAGCAAGGCTTGTTGCTGCGCGACGTCGCGCTCGGCGGCACCCACGCCATCGGCCAGCTTGCGCCACAGATCGACCTGCCAGCTGACCGATACCGAACCGGTGTAGCGCGTGGCAGCGTTCTCGGTACGGTCGGCGACCAGGCCCGCCGATGCTTCCGGCTGCCGGTTCGAGTCGGTGATCTGCAGGTCGATGCGGCTTTTCTCCAGCGTCAGCAGGGTCCGCTGCAGGCCGGGGTTGTTGGCGAACGCTTCGCGAACGAGCGCCTCGAGTTCGGGGCTACCGATCAGGTCGGTCAGCATCCCCACGGGCTCCCCCGGCACCGAGGCGTCCCAGTGGGGCACCTGGGTCGCCTGATGCTCGGCCTGCGCGGCGAAATCGCTCCGGGGGGCGAACCCGGTGCACGCCGAAAGCAGCATTGCGCCGGCAAGCGGGATGACGATGCGTATGAATGGCATTGGCTGGGTGTCCGTCGCGGCCTTGGGATGGCCTTGGGGCCTGAGGGCGGGCTTGCCCGGTGGCCGATGCGGAAACCTTAGCCCGCATTTCTCACAGATAGGGTGAGCATCGCGGCCGGAAATATGAGAAAGTTTTTTTGCGAGAAAGACTTAA
>ERZ869909.2660-NODE-2660-length-11407-cov-8.933451_pt1 | contig 11407 bp, 7 predicted proteins | sample MGYA00520892_ERZ869909 | MGnify/ENA primary metagenome ERZ869909 (study PRJEB32215, sample SAMEA104723947) | bioreactor metagenome | biome: bioreactor; feature: anaerobic bioreactor; material: water | place: China | collected 2015-03-12 ... | reverse complement strand
CCTCCCGAACGATTTCGTATGACGTCGGTCAAGTGACGTTGCTGAGGCGTGTGTAACCTGAGGTCATTGATCGCCGATCTGTCGGCGCGTGCTTTCAGGAAGGATAGGCCGTTGCCGCACTGACAGCGTACGGCTTATGCGCGATTTCGAAGGCTTGCCGGATTGTGACCAAACCGCAACACGATCTCCCGCTTTGCCAGGTGGATGATGATTAGCGCTTTGTCGAGGTCCGCTCTCTTCCCTATTTGTGCCGAAGGCAACAAGGCAGCTTTCGTGCGCATCGTCGGTTTCATCGTCGTCTTTGTGCTTCTGATCCGCGCCGCCGTTCCGGCCGGTTTCATGCTCGCGCCGGCGCACGCAGACGCCGGCGGTATGACTGTGGTCATTTGTACGGCGCATGGCGTGCAGCACGTTCCTCTTGAGGAGGAGCGCGAGCAGGTTCCGTCCTCCACTGAGGACTTCGACTGCCCATTTGCTGCGTCGGCTCTATCGGCGCTCGCGAACGATCCGCCAGAGCTTGCGGCAGAGGTTCGCTATGCGGCTGTCGTGCACAAGCTGGCGCGTATTCAGTACAGCTTGACGCCGCTGCCGGGCGCTTCCTCTCCGCGAGGACCTCCCGTTTCGGTCTGACGTTCGCTTGTCGCGAGAGCCAACGGCTGCTCGCTCTCAGACCATCCAGGGAGTTTCATCATGCTTTGCTCGCTTAGCGGCGCGCGGTCGAAGGCGTATCTGCTTTCGTCGGTTGCCATTCTTTCCGTTTCCACGCTTCCGGCTGCGGTCGCACAAGAAACCTTGCCGGAAATCGTCGTCGAACAGCCCAGTGTGGCGCAGGGTGCAGCGCCCGCCAGCAGCGACATGGACGGCGGAGGCGATAGCGGAGGGGCTGTCCTTCCGCCGGTTCCCGGCGTGGGCGCGACGGGTCTTGCCGTGCCGCTTTCGACCACACAGATCGACAGCGCCGAGATCCAGTCTCGTCTTCCGCAGACGAGCGACACAGCGGAAATGCTTCGAGGTGCGCCGGGCGTCAGCATCTTCCAGGCCGGCGGCGTTTCCGGGCTGCCCGCGATCAACGGTCTCAACGGCGATCGCGTCAAAGTGCTCCTCAACGGAATGGTGGTTTCATCGGCGTGCGCCAATCAAATGAACCCGCCACTTTCGTATGCCGATCCCTCGCAGATCGCTTATGTCGAGGTGTTGTCGGGTGTGACGCCGGTGTCGAAGGGTGGCGACAGCCTTGGCGGGACGGTGATCGTGGAAGCGCATCCGCCGCATTTCGCGGAAGCGGAAGAGGGCGTGCACACGTCCGGCAGCATCTCCGCCTTCTACCGCAGCAACGGCAACGCGCTTGGAACCGCAGCGACGGCTCATGCCGCCAGTGGCAACGTCAGCGTGAACTACTCCGGTGCGTGGACGCAGTCCGACAATTACGAGGACGGGCGTGGACGTGACGTTCTCTCGTCGGAGTACGAGTCGCAGAACCACTCCGTGCAGGTGGCGGTGCGGAACGGAGGCGATCTCTTCATCGTGCAGGGGGGCGTGCAGTACATCCCCTATCAGGGGTACGTGAACCAATCCATGGACATGGTGGAGAACAAGGGCTGGTTCCTGAACTCGCGGTATGTGGCTGACTTGGGTTGGGGCAAGGTCGATGCGCGGGCGTATTATCAAAACACCCGCCACGAGATGAACTTCCTGAAGGATAAGCTGCCGGGCGATATGCCGATGCTGACCGAAGGGCAGGATGTGGGCTATTCGCTCAAGGCCGAGATCCCGCTGTCGGAGCGGGACATGCTGCGGATCGGAAACGAATTCCATCATCAGGGGCTCGACGATTGGTGGCCGCCTGTCGCGGGCAGCATGATGATGGGGCCCGATACCTATTGGAACATCAACGACGGGACGCGCAATCGCCTCGGCACGTTTATCGAATGGGAGCGTCAGTGGGACGTGGCCTGGTCGACGCTGCTCGGCGTGCGCAACGACATGGTGTGGACGGATGCGGGGGATGTTGCGCCTTACAGCACCGCGCCCTGCATGATGATGATGGGTATGATGTGCATGATGCCCAATCCCGATGCAGCGGCCGCGGCTGCATTCAATGCGAGAGACAGATCGCGGACGGACACCAATTTCGATATGACGGCGCTGGCGCGTTACGCGCCGTCTCTTTCCGAGAGCTACGAGGTCGGCTATGCGCGAAAGACCCGCTCGCCCAATCTCTATGAGCGCTATACGTGGGGGCAAGGCTCCATGGCGATGCGTATGATCGGCTGGTTCGGCGATCTTAACGGCTATGTCGGAGATCCGGATCTCGATCCGGAGGTGGCGCATACCGTCAGCGTAACGGCGGGGTGGAGCGGCGGCGTGCGGAAGGATTGGGAGCTGAAGGTCACTCCGTACTACACGTACGTGGAAGATTATATCGGCGTGAGGCTGCTGCGCTCGGCAGGCGATACCCGCTTTCTCCAGTTCGCCAATCACGATGCAGAGCTTTATGGCGTGAACGTTTCTGGCAGTCTCCTGCTTGCCGAGACGGATGCGTTCGGACGCTTTGCGCTAACGGGATCGGCGGGCTACGTGCATGGCGAGAACGCGGATACAGGCGTTAGCCTCTATCACATGATGCCGCTCAACGGCACGCTTGCGCTGACCCACACTCTCGGTGGATGGACGAGCGCGATCGAGATCTATGGCGTTGCGGGCAAGCACAACGTCGATACGGTGCGCAACGAAATGAAGACGAGCGGGTATGCGCTCGTCAACCTCAGCACGAGCTACGAGTGGGAGCGCTTCCGGCTCGATCTCGGCGTGCGGAACGTTCTCGACACATATTACGAAGACCCGCTTGGCGGGCATTACTTCCACGCAACGCCGCGCGACAGCGTTCCGGGACTAGGGCGTTCGTTCAACGCCGGTCTTACGATGAAGTTCTAGCCCGGGTCACTCGCAGTAACGAGGCGGTGCCTGGATATATCCGGGTACTGCCTCTCCTGCTTTTCGGATGTCGCTACGGGCGGGGCTTGCCATAGGTGCGGCCGAAAGCCTATTCGATGGCGAACGCCGCTTCCGATCGGGCGCACGGCGAATATGCACGTGTCCGATTGCTCCCAATACAAGTGACTTCGACATGACCGACACCATCCACTGCGTGAAATGCCAATCGCCTTATGCTTACGAGGACAGGGGGATCTTCATCTGCCCGGAGTGCGCGCACGAGTGGTCAGGAGCCGAGGCTCAGGACGATACGTCGACGGATGAGGTGGTCGTTCGCGATGCCAACGGGGCAGTCCTCTCCGATGGCGATACGGTTCTGGTGATCAAGGACCTCAAGATCAAAGGCTCGTCGAGCGTGGTGAAGGTGGGGACGAAGGTGAAGAACATCCGTCTCGTCCACGGCGATCACGACATCGACTGCAAAATCCCGGGTGTCGGCCAGATGGGGCTGAAATCCGAGTTCGTCCGCAAGGTCTCGGACTAAGCGGTCAATATCCTGCGATCTCCGTCGGGCTGGTCTCCTGGGTCTTCGGCGCGGCCTCCCCTGCTCCGTCAGGGCTCAGGGTGGGCCCGTGTCCGGGGGCTCATCTTGCCGGGGCTTACCAAGACGGCCTGTGGGCGAAGATGCCTGCTAGCGGTGGGGGAGAAAACCGGCTAGGCATCCCGGATCACGAGATCCCTGGCGACCGGCGCGGGCACCTCCATATTTGGGGGCCGGCACGGTGCCCCCATTCGAAAAGCGCTCCCCGATCATGACTTTTCCGTCCGTCCACCCCGCACTTGGCGGCGCGCTCGCTGCGCGCGGATACTCCGCTCCGACGCCTGTGCAACTCGCAGTTCTGGAAGGGGATGCGGCGGGGCGCGACCTGCTCGTCTCGGCCCAGACAGGATCGGGCAAGACGGTGGCCTTCGGGCTGGCTATCGCCCCGACGCTGCTTGGCGAGGCCGAGCGGCTGCCCGAGGCTGGAGCGCCGATGGCGCTCGTCATCGCGCCGACGCGCGAGCTTGCTCTCCAGGTGCAACGCGAACTGGCCTGGCTTTATGCCGACACCGGCGCGCGCGTGGTGACGTGCGTCGGCGGCATGGATGCCCGCGCGGAAGCGCGCCAGCTCGGGTTTGGCGCGCACATCGTTGTCGGCACGCCGGGGCGTCTGCGCGATCATCTCGAACGGCAGCGGCTCGATCTCAGCAAGCTCGCGGCCGTGGTGCTCGACGAAGCTGACGAGATGCTCGATCTCGGGTTTCGCGAGGACCTGGAATTCATTCTCGATGCGACGCCGGAAGGCCGGCAGACGCTGCTCTTTTCGGCAACCATGCCGCGTGCCATCGAAGCACTGGCCCGCAGGTATCAGCGCGACGCCGTGCGCATCGAGACGTTGCGTCGCGACGAGCAGCATGCCGACATCGAATACCGCGCCATTCGCGTTGCGCCGGGCGATATCGAGAACGCAGTGGTCAATGTTCTGCGTCTCCATGAGGCACGTGCGACGATCGTATTCTGTGCAACGCGGGCGTCCGTGAACCGGCTTCACGGGCGTCTTGCGGAACGCGGGTTCTCCGCCGTGGCGATCTCCGGCGAGCTGACGCAGAACGAGCGCAGCCATGCGCTGCAGGCGTTGCGCGACGGACGTGCGCGCGTTCTCGTGGCGACCGACGTTGCGGCGCGGGGCCTCGATCTCCCGGACCTTGCGCTCGTCATTCACGCGGATCTTCCGAACGACGCGGAAACGCTCCTTCACCGTTCCGGCCGTACGGGCCGGGCCGGCAACAAGGGCATGAGCACGCTTGTCGTGCCCTTCAATCGCCGGCGCAAGGCCGATGGTCTGCTCGCGGCTGCCAAGCTCAAGGTGACGTGGGAGGCTGCTCCGAAGGCCGAGGACATTCGCGCGCGGGATCAGGAGCGATTTCTTGCCGAACGCTTCTTTACGGATGCTGCGAGCGAAGAAGAGATGAGTGCCGTGCGCGGGCTTCAGGCGCATCGCACGGCAGACGAGATCGCGCTTGCGCTGGTTCGCGTCCATTTCGCCCGCCTGCCTGCGCCGGAAGATCTCCAGGAGGATCCGGGTCCGCCGCGTCGCGACGATCGGGCCCGGTCGCCGCGAGAGCGTTTCGAACGGCCGGCCTTCGGTGCGCGGGAGCGGGGAGAGGATCGACATCATGCGGGGCCGTCATCTCGCGAGCCGCGGGCTCCGCGTGCGCCGCGCGATCCCAATCGCCCGATGGTGTGGTTCCGGGTCGACATCGGCCGGGAGCGTAACGCGGACCCGCGTTGGTTGTTGCCGCTGATTTGCCGGGCCGGGAACGTCACACGCTCGGAGATCGGGTCGATCAAGATTTTCGACCGCGACTCTCGTTTCGAGGTTGCGAAGGAGTTTGCCGATCGTTTCGAAGATGCGGCCCGGACGATGAAGCCCAACGAAGGGCGCATCTCGCGCCTCGGCGCCTCCGCGCCGACGGAAGCTCCGCGCGGTGACCGCAGCGAGGCGCCGCGGGCGCCGCGCAGGGAACGCGAGAGCAGGGACGCTCGCAGTCACGGCAACAGAGACAGGGATGCGGGGACAAGGTCTTCGGCACCTGGCGGTGACCGCAGAGAGCCGTGGCCCAAGAAGGCGTGGCAGGATCGGGGGCGCGAGCGGAGCGAAGGCAAACCCGGCGAAGCTCGCGACCGAAAGAGCGACGGGGCGAAGCGGCCGTTCAAGGGTGGGAAGCCTGCCTTCGGCGGGCCGAAGCCGAAGCCAGGACAGAAGCCCGTCTCCAAGTATGCCCACAAGAAGAAGCATCGCCCCGCGCCACAGAGTTAAGGTGCTGGCTCTTGCGTGCGCTGTGCGCGGTGTCGCTTAGGACACGGCGATTTCCTGCTCGCGGAGTGCGCGCTCGATGGCGACGTGCAGGTCGTTCATCACCGTCGAGCGATGGGCGAGCTGCAGCACTGACGCGCGGACCTCGAACTCCAGCGCGGAAGCACCAAAGCCGGTGAAGAAGACGCCGGGCGCCGGCGTGTCGAGGACATGGGGCGTCGCCTTCACCGCGTCGAGGATCGCCATCTGCGCCCGCAGCGTGTCGGTGCCGTAACGCACGGAGACCTTCAGCTTTACGCTCGTGATGCTGTCCGTCAACGTCCAGTTGATCACCTTTTCGGTAATCAGCGACTTGTTCGGAATGATGATTTCGCGGTTCTCGCCGTCCGTCATGCTGGTGGCACGGATGTGAATGCGCGACACGGTGCCTGTGAGATTGCCGATGGTGACCGTGTCGCCCACGCGTACCGGCCTCTCGAAGAGGATGATCAGGCCGGAGATGAAGTTCGCGACGATCTCTTGCAGGCCGAAACCCACGCCCACGCCGAGGGCGGCCACGATCCATTGCACCTGGCTCCAGTCGAAGCCCACGCTGCGGAACGCAAACGCGATGCCGACAATGGCGATGATGTAACGGCTGACGGCGCCGACCGCATAGCGGGTGCCGGCTTCCATGCGCAGCCGGTGAAGGGCCGTGATCTCCAGCAGGCCCGGCAGATTGCGGGCCGCGATGAAGGTGATGACCGCGATGGCGAGTGCGATCATCACGTTCGACACGGTGACGGGCATGCTGCGCGTCGCGCCGTCGACGGTCACGGTCTGCTGCCAGAGTGGAACGTCGAGCAGGGCGAGAGAAGGCAAAGCCTCGCGCCAGAACACGTACAGCGCGGCGGAAAGCAACAGTAGCGTCGCGAGCCGCACGAGGTTGCGGGTCTGCTCGCTAATGGACGCAATGTCGATCTCCGGCTCTTCCGGAGGATGGGTGACGGCTTCGCCGACAGCGTCGCTTGCCTCTTGCGCGGCGAGCTGGGCGCGTGCCTTTTCGCGGCGTTCGTAAGCGCGCCGGATTTCGAGACGCCGGCGTGTGACGAGCACCTGGCGCATCACCACGCTGTGGCCGATGAAGGCCGCAACAATGATGGCTGCCGTCAGGCCGAGCCCGTTCTGGATTTGAGACGCACCGTCGTAGTACCCGCCGAGCGCAAGCGCTGCGATGGCGAGCGGCGCCAAAACGGTCAGCCCGAACCAGAGATACCGGGTGGCCCAGATCGTATTGCCGGGAAGGAGGCGCTCGGCGAAGATGCCGTGGCGAGGATGCAGCGTGCGCCAGAGAAAGATCGCAAGGGCTATTCCCCCTGCCAGGAAGGCCATGCGTCCGAGGCCGTCGCGCAGATACTGTGCGCTGCTGGCGTGGATCATTCCGAGGATGAACGTGACGGGGATGAGCGCGAACTTCAACCAGACCACGTTGGTCCATAGAAGGTTGCGCGCACGCTCGGCCCATCCGAAGTGGGTCGAGAAAAGGCCGTGCTCCACGCTCACGAATTGAACGAACCTGAGGAATGTGACGAGGGCTGCGACGGCAAGCAGGCCCGTTCCGACGCCTGCCGTGAACTCCGATGTCTGAGGGGGCTGGGTCAGCAGCCAGCCCGCATATCCGAAGAGGATAGGGGAGCGGAGCGCGAGGAGCGCGGATATGACGAGCGCTTCCGGCGTGCGCCAGTAGTTGTCCGTCGAATAGCGTCCGACCTTGTCGGCAATTCTCTTGAGGCGCCGGAACAAGCGGCCGGAGAACGCCAGCAGCGCACCGAACACGGCGAGCACGAGGAGGGAGAGAGCCGGGCGTTCCCATGCGCGCTCGACGAGTGTCAGGCCTGCGGCTTTCCAGGCTTCGATGTCGCCGAGCCAAGTGAAGCTCCGGCCCACCTGCGCGAGCCAACCGGCGCCGATGGGCTCGGCCGTCGGCAGCCAGAGAAGGCGGCTGTTCAGGAGCGAATTCAGCTGGTTCGTCTGGCTGAGCAAATCGCGCTCGGCGGCATTCATCTCCGCGAGCTGCGCGATCCGCGTGGCCAGCGTGTCTTGAAGGCTGGTGTAGAGATCCCTGCGCGTGACCACGAGCTTTTCAAGCGCGGGCTGCACGGTTTCGGGGATGGTTTCTCCGTCCTTTGCAGCATTGACCAGAAGGCGTTCGGCCATTGCCGCGGGGTTCTGAAGGGCGCGGCGTGCCTCTTCGGCCCGGAGCCGCCTCAGGCGCGCATCGACGAGGGTCTGGTCTCGCTCGGCGATGCTTCGCTGCAGGCGCGTGCTGGACGGAAGCTGCGATCGCATCGCGCGCAGAAGCTCGCTGAATTCGCCACCGATGCTGCCGATCTCCAACACCTGCTGGGCGGAGATCCGGGCGTCGCTGACGCGGGCGAGTTCGGCTTGGATCTCGACGAGCTTCGTCTTGTTCTCGTTGACGAGGCGCACGGTGTCCGCCTCGCGTGTGCGAATGACGTCCGTATCCTTGACGTAGGCGTCGAGCACGCGATGCTGAGCAGAAAGATGGCGTGCCTCGCGGTCGACCTCGCGCTGGGCCTTGGCCTGCTCGACTTCGCGCAATGAGGTAACGCGCGCTTCGATGAGCGGGATGCGCTTGTTCAGCTTTTCGAGCTTTGCGGCCATGAGATCGCGTCGTGCGGTGGCCGAAGCCTGGCGCATCGGCAGGCTGATGATTTCCTGCTCGAGAAGATTGACGTTCGCTGTGCGTGCGCGCCGTTCGGCGGCAATGGCGACGCGGCGTGCCTCGGCCACGATGGGGTCCGAGTCCACGGCCTGGGGCGTATCGGGGCTTTCGAGGGCATCGAGAGCTTGTTTTTCGGCGGTCTGCTCCTCGCGCGCGCCGGTGGCGCGTCCACCCATATCGCGAAGGCGTGTGTCCAACTGAGCGAGATCGCTTCTCAACGTTGCGGCTTCGCTACTCGCCGCATCGAGGGCTTGCTGCGCTTCCGTGAGATTGAGCGAGCGGATGCGGTTTGGAAACTCGGCTTCGTCCGCACCGTTGGCGAGCGCTTCGAGCTGCTGCTTGGCTTCGGCAATGCGATCCGCGGCGCGCTGGCTCGAGTCCTGGTAGCGCGTGGCTGTGGTCGCGCTCGCTGCGGCGGCCTCGTTGTGGCCCAGGGCGGCACGCAGAAGGGTGAGCGCCTCCTCGCGAATGGCGGGGGCGACGTCGGTGCGTGCTTCGAGCTCGCCGATGCGCGACTTGACGCGTTCGATTGCCCGGTCGGGTGCAGGGGCCGGGCCTGCTTCGGCTTCGCTTGCGGCTGGCGGCTGATCGAACTTCGCGGCAGGGCTTCCTTCCGACGGTGCGGGGGCGGGTGCGTCCTTGCTTTGCGGCGCCGGATCTGCCGCGGGCGTCGCGGCCGGAGGGGGGCCTTGGGCAGGTGGCGCGTCTTGCGCAATTGCGGGTGCGGCAAGGAGCTGGATCGCGAGCGCGATCGCGGCGCAAGGGACGATGGAGCGAAGAATTGTCATGAATGCGCCAGTTTTTCTGGTTCGAGCTTGTCGATCAACGGCTTGTCCCGAGATCGTGCGACGTGCCGGGGCTAGATTTTGCCCCATTGGGGCATTTGTGCGGCGGCGTGCTCCGCCGCTGGCTCGGTCCCCCGGATCTTTTTACGAGCTCGCGTGATGAGTGCGGGGGCCCTTGCCATCCAAGCCATTGGCCCGACTGCATGGAACTGCCGCGGCGCTGAAGTGTTCCTCACTGACATTTCCGCCTAAAATCACGAGGACGTCCCAATGCCTGTGTTGCTTTATTCTCCGGGCGCGTGTTCGCTCGCGCCGCATATCGTTCTGGAATGGCTCGGTGAGCCCTACGAAGCGCGCCGGGTCAAGATCGGTTCGCCGGAACTCTTTCAAGTGAACCCGGCCGGGTCGGTGCCGGTGTTGATCGAGGACGACGGATGGATTCTGACCCAGGCGGGCGCGATCGTTCAGTATCTCGCGCGTAGCCGTCCGGCAGCGGAACTCGGTGCTCTCGACGACGGGCGCGGACAGGCCGAACTGGACCGTTGGAGCTCGTTCTTCACGGGGGACGTGCATCCGTCATTCTACCCGGTCTTCATGGCGGATCGGTACACCACAGACACGAGCGAGCAGGCTCTGGAGGCTGTGCGGCAGGCCGGGCTCAAGCTTGTTCGCAGGCGTTTCAAGATCCTGAACGATCATTTGGTGGATAAGCCTTTCATCCTGGGGGCGCGCCGGTCCGTCGTGGATGCGTACGCGTTCCCGATGATCCGGTGGGCCTCGGGGAAGCTTCCGGAAGGTCTCGACGCCTATCCCAACGTCGTGGCCTTGCATGACCGCATTGCCAACGATGCGGCGGTTCAGAAGGTGCTGGCCGAGGAAGACGCGGCGTAAGCTTCGGCCTCACCGTCCGGTCGCCGACGACGTGAGCGCGTCAAAATCCTGTTTCCACGTTTCGATGCCGGCGGCGATGGCGTTATAGACGGCGTTGCCGACGGCTTCACCGAGTGCTGTGTGCAAACCCGCAAAGCACGCGCGGTCCTCTCCCGGAGGGGCCGCAATCACGATGCAGTCGGTTCCCGTTCCGGTGACTTCGACGCCGGCGCGCTGAACCTGGGCTTCGATGATGGCTGCGGTTCGGGCCTGTGTCGCGATGGACAGCGTTTCGAGGAACGCGGCCTCCGACAGCGGGCGGGCAACGTGGACGAGCGTGTTAATGGTGCCCGGCAGGCGGACCGGCTCGGATATGCGCATGCCCACTCGCTCGCCGTTCGAAAGACCAACGGTCGTCAGGCATGTGGCGGTGTCGCTTTCTACAACCGCTTGCGCGGTGTGATAGCGCGCGATGTTGCGAGACGTCACCAGCGCGATGGCATCCTCCAAACCTTCCGCCGCGATCTTCTCTTTGATGAGGGTCGCGGGATCGGTGTTAACGGTAAGGTCTTTGTTGCGAACCTCTAGCCAGACGACCTCGCGCGCGATCCTTTTGCCCGGATGCGTGAGCGACCAGCTCAACATCTCGTGCGGCTCGAAGAAGGAGGCCACCAGAAACGGCGGGCGGCAGTCGATTGTGAAGGGGATCATCGCGAAACCGGGAAATGCAGGGGCATTAGCTGCTGTACAAAGCGCATTCTAGGCGGTTCATTGGCCGGCGCCATTGCTGTGAGATACTGAGACGACATGACCTCCGCCAATCGTTTGCCCCGTTTGACGCTGGTGCTCGGTGGCGCCCGCTCCGGAAAGAGCCATTATGCCGAAGACCTTATACAAGGCGCCGCGCCGCCGTGGGTCTATATCGCGACGGCCGAGGCGCTGGACGACGAGATGCGTGAGCGGATCGCCCAGCATCGCGACCGGCGCGATGGCCGCTGGCTCACGATCGATGCGCCCCGCGACCTTGCAGGCGCGATTGCCAAAGCCGACGGCGAGGGGCGTCCCATTCTTATCGATTGCCTGACGCTGTGGCTGAGCAACACACTGCTGGCGGATGCGGATGTCGAAAAGGCGTGCGAGGATTTGACGGCAGTTCTTGCCAAGGCGCGTGGTCCTATCGTCGCGGTGTCGAACGAGGTCGGGTTCGGGCTCGTCCCCGAGACGCCGCTCGGGCG
>ERZ869909.2659-NODE-2659-length-11407-cov-33.267608_pt1 | contig 11407 bp, 9 predicted proteins | sample MGYA00520892_ERZ869909 | MGnify/ENA primary metagenome ERZ869909 (study PRJEB32215, sample SAMEA104723947) | bioreactor metagenome | biome: bioreactor; feature: anaerobic bioreactor; material: water | place: China | collected 2015-03-12 ... | reverse complement strand
CGACGACATCGCCGACATCATGGTCAACGGCGCCACGACGACGTTCATCGAAGTCGGCGGCAAGTCGCAGAAGACGAACGTGCGGTTCGCCGACAACCAGCAGCTCATGAACATCTGCCAGCGCATCGTGAGCCAGGTCGGCCGGCGCGTGGACGAGAGCAGCCCGATCTGCGACGCGCGCCTTCCCGACGGCTCGCGCGTCAACGTCATTGCCCCGCCGCTGGCGATCGACGGACCGGCCCTCACCATCCGCAAGTTCAAGAAGGATCGCCTCACCCTCGAGCAGCTCATGCGGTTCGGCGCCATCACGCCGGATGCGAAGACCATCCTCGAGGTGATCGGGCGCGTACGCTGCAACGTGCTGATCTCGGGCGGCACCGGCTCGGGCAAGACGACGCTTCTCAACTGCCTCACCGGCTGCATCGACCACGACGAGCGGATCATCACCTGCGAAGATAGCGCCGAGCTTCAGCTCCAGCAGCCCCACGTCGTGCGTCTCGAAACGCGCCCTCCCAATCTCGAAGGCGAGGGCGAGATCACGATGCGCGATCTCGTGAAGAACTGCCTCCGCATGCGCCCCGAGCGGATCATCGTCGGCGAGGTGCGTGGCCCGGAGGCGTTCGACCTGCTCCAGGCCATGAACACCGGCCACGACGGATCCATGGGCACGCTGCACGCCAATAGCCCGCGCGAGGCGCTGAGCCGTCTCGAAAGCATGATCATGATGGGCGGTTTCGCGCTTCCGATCAAAACCATTCGTGAAATGATCGTCGGCTCGATCGACGTCATCATCCAGGCCGCCCGCCTCCGCGACGGCTCGCGCAAGGTGACTCACATCACCGAGGTGACGGGCATGGAAGAGGACGTCATCACGCTCCAGAACCTCATCGTCTACGAAATCACGGGCGAGGATGCCGCCGGAAAGCTCATCGGCCACCATCGCTCGACCGGCATCGCACGTCCCGCCTTCTATGAGCGTGCCCGCTACTACAAGGAGGAAGGACGTCTCACGGCAGCCCTCGCGGCATCCGAAATGCTCGACGAAAACGGTACCCCGATGGGAGAGCTCCTTGGTTGACGCCGGTCTCATGCCGCTGATGACGGCGCTCGTCGCCGCGATCGCGATCGGCGCGACGGTCTATGCCGTTATGTATCCGCTGATCTCCGGCGACAGGGTCAAGGAGAAGCGCGTCGCGACGGTGACCGAGACGCACACCAAGAAGCTGTCCTCGCGCTCGGCCGCGGACATGGCGGCGAGCCGCAAGAAGCAGATCGCCGAGAGCTTGAAAGACATCGAGAATCGAAAGAAGGCCAAGGAGAAAGTTTCTCTGAAGCTGAAGCTCGAGCGTGCCGGCCTCGAAATCGAACCGCGCACCTACTGGCTCGCAAGCATCGCCTCCGCCTTCGTGACGGCCCTGATCGTGCGCGGGATGGTGCCGCCGGCCATGGCGGGCGCCACGCCGATCGTCACGGCCGCAGCCTTTTTCGTCGGAGGCCTTGGCGTGCCGCGTCTGGTCGTCTCCAAGCTCGCCGAGCGTCGGCAGAAGAAGTTCGTCTCGGAGCTCGCCAACGCCATCGACGTCATCGTCCGGGGCATCAAATCCGGCTTGCCCCTCAACGACTGCCTGGCCGTCATCGCCCGGGAAAGCGTCGAGCCCCTGGCCGGCGAATTCAAGGAAGTCATCGAGCAGCAGCGTCTGGGCGTGCCGCTCTCCGAAGCGCTCGATCGCATGACGAAGCGCATGCCCGTGCCGGAGGTGAAGTTTCTGTCCATCGTCATCGCGATCCAGCAGCAGTCGGGCGGCAACCTCGCGGAAGCGCTCTCCAACCTCTCGGGCGTGCTGCGCGATCGCTTCAAGATGGCGATGAAGATCAAGGCCCTCGCCTCGGAAGCGAAGGCATCGGCGATGATCCTGGCGGCTCTGCCGCCGGGCGTCATGTTCATGATGAACGCGACGTCTCCCGACTACATCGCCCCCCTGTTTGCGACGCGCACCGGCAACCTCCTCATCCTGATCGGCCTGCTCTGGATGGGCGCCGGCGTGATGATCATGCGCAAGATGATCAACTTCAAGTTCTAGCGCCGAGAGCCAAAGCCGATGTATGAGCTGGTAAATACGCTGACCTCGCCGCAATTCCTGGCGACGATGCTCGCGGCCATATCGGTGTTCGCGACCATTCTCGCGATCGTCATGCCGATGATCGCGCGCGACCAGATGAACCAGCGCATGCGCGTGATGGCGATCGAGCGCGACAAGCTCCGCTCCCAGCGCATCAGCGAGCTCTCCAAGGAGCGCGGCGGCGCCAAGCTCCGTCAGGCGCCGAAAGGCTTCATGCAGCAGATCGTCGACAGATTCGATCTGCGCGCTCAGTTCGACAATCCCGAGCTGCGCAACAAGCTGAAGATGGCCGGTCTGCGCGGAGAGGCGCCGCTCGTCGCCTACATGTTTTTCCGCGTGGCAGCCCCGCCCCTCGCCTTCGTGGTCGCGCTTTTCTACCTGTTCGTCCTGACCGACATCGAGCAGAGCAGCTCGATGAAGCTCTTGTACGCGGTTCTTGCGGGCGCCGCCGGCTACTACTTGCCCAACGTCTTCATCGAGAATCTTGCGCAGAAGCGGCAACAGGCGATCAAGATCGCGTTTCCGGAAGCGCTCGACATGCTTCTGATCTGCGTGCAGTCGGGCATGTCGGTGGAAGCCTCCTTTGGCAAGGTTGCGAAGGAAATCACCGTCCAAAGCGTCGAGCTTGGCGAGGAACTGTCGCTGACCGCAGCCGAGCTGTCGTATCTCCCCGATCGTCGCCAGGCGTTCGAGAACCTCGCCACCCGCACCGCGCTCCCGACCGTGAAGGCGGTGACGACCGCGCTCATCCAGGCGGAGCGGTACGGCACGCCCGTAGGCCAGGCCCTGCGCGTTATGGCCAAGGAAAACCGCGATATCCGCATGTCGGAAGCGGAAAAAAAGGCGGCTGCCCTGCCGCCCAAGCTCACCGTGCCGATGATCGTGTTCTTCCTGCCGGTCCTCTTCCTCGTGATTCTCGGCCCGGCAGCGATCGGGTTCTGGCAGATGCCATAGCAAAACGCGCCCACCGGGGGAGCGCGTGACATGAGCTTGTCCGTTCATGATCGAACGGTGCGCACCCCCCGCACCCGCTCCCCACCGGCAGACAGGAAAAGGCACGCCACCTCTTCCGTCTCCTCGGATTAGGGAAAGCGGCGCCGTTTCCGTCTAGCAGGCCGTTGCACGGCCAGCCTGACTGGATCTACTCGGCGGTGAAGAGCGCCGTGGGGCTCGGGCCTCCGGCTTGGCGACCCAATCCGGATTCCATCGTGCTGGGGCGAAGCGCTGCGGGCCTGCGCGTATCCTGCGCAATCGTCGTCGCGCCCCGCGCCGGAGCCTGGGCCACGGCCGGAGCCCAGGAGGCCTCGGCCGGCATCGACGGCGCCATCCGCTGAGGCTCGCGACGCACCATCTTCTGGAGCAGCGCGGTGTTCGCCTTTGCATCCGCCGGCTGCAGATCCGAGGACGCGATCTGCGTGGCCTCGTCGTACTTGCCCTGCAGGCCGAGCACCAGCGCCAGGTTCTGGCGCACCCGCGCATCTCCCCCGCCGCTCTGGGCCTCGCGCAGCAGCCGCTCGCCCTGCTCCGCATCGCCGGCCATGGTGTGCGCCAGCGCGAGATTATTCAGTACGGACGGATGATTGGGCTGGAGCGCCCGCGCCCGCTCGTAGAACGGAATAGCCTCGCGGTAGCTGCCTTCTTTCGCGAGCACCGTGCCGCGCGCAAGAATGACGCGCCAGTCCGGGTTGGCCGGATCGTCGGCCACCGCGAGCACCTTCTTGGCGACGCTGAGCTGGTCGAGATCGAGCGCAAGCCGGCCGTAGTCACGCGCCAGCCGCCGGTCCTGCCCGTGAATGATGGAGGCCTGCTGGAGAACCGCCAGCGCCTCGCGCTTCTGCCCCGTGGCCGTGAGGTTCTGCGCATAGGCCAGCGCCGCGTCGAGATTGCGCGGGTCCTTGGAATACTGCTCGCCCCAGTATTCCGTCGCCTTGCGGGGATCGGTGGGCTGCGCCGCGGCCGCCTGCTGCTGCGGGGCCTCCGGCGCGAGGGACGCGAACAGCCCGCTCTCGTCCCCGCCGCCCATCTGGGCGCAGGCGCCCAGCATGAGGCTCGCAGCCGCGGAAGCGAGCACGCCCCGCGCTCGGGTCGGCTTTGCCATCCGAGGGGGCACGTCGCGGTCGGCCATCGGGAATCTCCACTGCTCGTCGGTGACGGGTCGCGCGGGGACACCGTTCGGCATCCCGCTTTGCGTCACTTTCCGATACAGCAGTCAATAAAGCCTTAACCGATCGGCAAGCCCTCGTTAACTCGCGCCCTCCGCATACTCGGCGCGCTCGGCTTCCGCCCCACGCTTCCACTCCGCCATGGCCGGCAGTGCGAAGAGCGCCTCGATATAGGCCGCGGCCGTCCCGTCGTCGCCAAAGGCCGCGAGATCCCGGACGTAAGTCCGCAACCGCGACGCAACCGGCGCGTACATCGCGTCCGCCACCGAAAACCGCGAGAACAGGAAAGGACCTTCGGCGCCGAAACGCTGCCGGCAATCGCGCCACAGCGCCACGATGCGGCGAATGTCGGCCTCGACCGCCTCGATATGCGTATCGCGCAGCTCCTCGGAGAGGAACTTCATCGGGCAATGCTCGCGCAGCGCCTGGAAACCCGAATGCATCTCTGCGCTGACGGACCGCGCGATGGCGCGTGCGCGCGTATCCGCGGGCCAGAGCTGAGCCTCCGGATGGCGCTCGGCGATATACTCGAGGATGGCAAGACTATCCCAGATCATGAGATCGCCGGCCCACAGCACCGGCACTTTTCCGGCCGGCGAATGCGCAAGAATAAGCTCTTTCTTGTTCGGCGCGCGCAGATTGATGCGGATCTCCTCGAAATCGAGCCCCGCCTGCTTCATCGCGAGCCACGGCCTCAAGCTCCAGCTCGACCAGTGCTTGCTTCCGATGAGCAGACGATAGGTTTCGCGCGCCATGCCGACCCGTCCTCTCCCGATTGTGTTTCGTGGCTCCCTGAGGATAATGCCCGATCATCGAAGCGCCGTCCAAGCGGCCAAACTTCGCGAGTCTCAAGAAGAACCTCATGACCGAAACACCCTTCCCGGCACGCACGCACAGCCCCGCCGACGTGCTGGTCCCCCACGACACCAGCGATCCCAGCACGCCGATCTGGCTCGTTTCCGACTCCCAGCCGGTTTCCGACATCCCGGATCTCGGCGAGACAGCCCGCCGCTGGCTCGAAGAGACACGCTTCACGAGCGCGGCGAGAAAGCAGGCCGTCATCCCAGGCGCCTCCGGCGCGCCGGCGGGTGTCGTCCTGGGCGTCGGCAACGGCGCAGCCGGCGACCCCTCTGGTCCCTCCGAAATCCTGCTCGGCCAGCTCGCGGCGAGCCTGCCTCCCGGCCTCTATCACCTGGCGAGCGAGACGCCGAACGCCGCGCTCGCCGCCATATCCTGGGGCCTCGGCGCCTACCGGTTCCGCCGCTACAAGAGCGCCGCGGGCGACGCGCCCCCGCGCCTCAAGCTGCCGGCGGGCGTCGATCATCACGCCGTCCTGAGCCAGGTCAGCGCCGTCTGGAGCGGACGCGACCTGATCAACACGCCCGCCTCCGACCTCGGTCCCGAGGAGCTGGAGGCCGCCGCGACCCTCGTCGCCCGCGACCACGGCGCGCGCATCACCACCATCGTCGGCGACGACCTGCTCGATCAGGGCCATCGCATGATCCATGCCGTCGGCCGCGCGAACCCGCGCGCACCGCGCCTGATCGACCTGCGCTGGCAGAAACCCGGCGGGCGCGCCGATGCGCCGACGCTCACGCTCGTCGGCAAGGGCATCACGTTCGACACCGGCGGCCTGGACATCAAGCCCGCTTCCGGCATGCTGCTGATGAAGAAGGACATGGGCGGCGCGGCAGCCGCTCTGACGCTCGCCGAGATGATCATGAGCCTCGGCCTCGACGTGCGCCTGCGCCTCCTGATCGCGGCAGCCGAGAACAGCATTGCGGGCGACGCCTTCCGCCCCGGCGACATCCTGAAGAGCCGCGCCGGCCACACGGTCGAGATCGGCAACACCGACGCCGAGGGCCGCCTCGTGCTCGCGGATGCCCTCTCGCTCGCGGATGAGGAGGCGCCCGACACGCTCCTCGTCTTCGCGACCTTGACGGGCGCAGCCCGCGTCGCGCTCGGCCCCGATCTGCCTGCTTTCTTCACCAACGACGACGCGTTCGCGGCGGCCCTCGCCGCGGAAGCCGAGGCGGTGGGCGATCCCGTATGGCGCCTGCCGCTTTGGCCGGGCTACGATCGCCACCTCGAAAGCGACATTGCCGACCTCAGAAACGTGAGCGACGGGCCCTTCGCGGGCGCCGTCACGGCCGCGCTGTTCCTGAAGCGCTTCGTTTCGAACGCGCGCCGCTTCGCCCACTTCGATCTCTACGGCTGGCGGCCCGCCGCCCGGCCGCTCGGCCCCAAGGGCGGCGAACCGCAGACGGCCCGCGCCATCCTGTCCCTCCTCGCCAAAGAGTTGATCGCATGACGAACCCTGAGGCGGACGACACCGGAAACGGAGAGAATAACGCGGGAGAGAAGCGGCCGGGCCCGCCCGCCCCCGTGGCGGCAACGCCTCCGCCTCTGCCGCCCGCGGTCGACGCACCACCGGCCGCTGCAAAGCTCGATCCGCGCCGCCACGCCGTGCGGCCCGATCTCGCAGCCGTGGCGCTCCGGGGCCAGGTCGTCTCGCCGCGCTATTCCGCAGGCGTCGTGCGCCAGGTGGCGCGCCCCATCGTCCCGCTGCGGCGCGAGCCGAACCCCGCAAGCGGCCTCGATACGGAAGCGCTCTTCGGCGAGCACGTCACGGTCTACGACGAGAACGAAGGCTGGGCCTGGGTCCAACTCGCGCGCGACGGCTACGTGGGCTACGTCCCATCCGCAGCGCTGAGCACCAACGTGACCGTGCCGACCCATCGCGTCAAAGCGCTCGGCACGTTCGTCTACCCCGAGCCGGACATCAAGGTGCCGCCGACCCTGCACCTCCCGCTCAACGCGGAGGTCCGCGTCGCCGAATGGGAGGAACGCTTCTGCCGGCTGGAGCAGGGCGGCTTCGTCGTGACACGCCATCTCGTTGAGCGCGAACGCGTCGAGCGCGACTTCGTGGATGTCGCCGAGCGATTCATCGGCACGCCCTACCTCTGGGGCGGACGCACGCGGATCGGCATCGATTGCTCGGGGCTGGTGCAGATCGCCCTCGAAGCGGCGGGCCAGGCCTGCCCGCGCGACAGCGACATGCAGATGGCCGAGGTCGGCGAGGAGATCCCGGTTCCCGAAGATCTGGACGGGCTGAAGCGCGGCGATCTGGTGTTCTGGAAAGGCCACGTCGGCATCATGGCCGACGGCGTGATGCTGCTGCACGCGAATGCCCAGCACATGGCCGTGGTGGTGGAGACGCTGCCCGAGGCGGCAGAGCGCATCCTGCGCCAGGCGTCGACCCCCATCGCCGCCATCCGCCGCCCGACGCCCAAGGCATTGGGCTCTTCGAACGGCTAAATCCGCCGATAGGGCAGAAAATGATGGTCGCGCGCGAAGGCGTCTTCGTCGGGCGCAATCGGACCACCGCGCCAGACGCGGCCGTTTCGCAGCGACACGATCGTCTCGATCCCGCGAAGCGCGCCCGTTGCCCGGCTCGCCCAGTGCCGTTGCAGCACGTGGCCTTCCGTGATCCGCTCGATCAGCGGCAACAGATGATCGAACTGCTCGAGCGCGCAGTCCTCGTACGTTTTGCCCGCGATCGTGAGGTCGAAAAGCCCGCTCTCCCGCAGCATCACGGAAACGGGACAGGCCCCATCCGCGCGAGGCTTGAGGCTGAAGCACCAGGTTCCGCCGCCCTCGCTCTCCCAGATATGCGCGACGTCGGCAATCGTCGGCATCCAGTAGCGAAGCTGCGCGAGCGTCGCCGGGAGGGAAGAGGGCACGCCACCCCCGCTGCCCGCCGCCGCGGTGATCGCGGACGCCGGCCAGGGAAGCCGCATAAAGCGGGCAACGACATCCCGGATACGCTGCATACCGAAAGCCTGGAGAAAGAAAACGAAACGTAGAAAAAAGAGGTGACGCTAACCGGCGATCGCCGCGCGATGCGCAACTTTGAGATCGAAGGCCGCAGCAAGCAGTGCCTTCGTATAATCGTCCTTGGGCGAAGTGAAGACATCTTCGGCAGGGCCCTCCTCGACGGCCTTGCCGTTGCGCATCACGATCACGTAATTGCAGAGCGCCCGCACGACTTTGAGATCATGACTGATGAAAACATAGGCAAGGTCGCGCTTGGCTTGCAGCTCGCGGAGCAGGTCCACGATCTGCGCCTGAACGCTCATATCGAGCGCACTCGTCGGCTCGTCGAGCACGATGAAGCGCGGCTCCAGCGCCATGGCGCGCGCAATCGCGATGCGCTGCCGCTGCCCGCCTGAGAACTCGTGCGGATAGCGGTCGAGCGCGCTGGCGTCGAGGCCGACTTCTTCGAGCGCCTTCGTCGCCTGGGCGCGCCGTTGCGCCTCGCTCCACTCGGGCTTCTGGATCAGAAGCCCCTCTTCGATGATGCCGAAGATCGAGAGCCGGGGCGACAGCGATCCGTACGGGTCCTGGAACACGACCTGCATCTCGCGCCGGAGCGGACGCATCTCCTTGGACGACAATCCGTCGATCCGCCGCCCCATGTAGACGATCGGACCCTGCGACGAAATCAGCCGCAGGATCGCAAGACCGAGGGTCGTCTTGCCCGACCCGGACTCGCCGACCACGCCAAGCGTCTGCCCCGCGCGGATCTTCACCGACAGCCCGTCCACCGCTTTCACATGATCGACGGTCTTGCGCAGCAGGCCGCGCTTGATCGGAAACCACACCTTGAGGTCATCCGTCTCGGCAATCACGGGTGCCGCCTCGTCGAAGCGGGGCGGCTCGCCCTTGGGTTCGGCCGCGAGCAGGTGGCGCGTATAGGGATGCTTCGGGTCCGTGAAGAGCGCTTCCGTCGGCTGCTCCTCCACGATCTCGCCCTTCTGCATCACATAGACCCGCTCCGCCATGCGCCGCACGATGCCGAGATCGTGGGTGATGAGCAGCATCGCCATCCCCATCTCGCGCTGGAGATCGCGCAAAAGCTCCAGGATCTGCGCCTGGATCGTGACGTCGAGCGCCGTCGTCGGCTCATCGGCGATCAGGAGATCCGGCTCGTTGGCAAGCGCCATGGCGATCATCACGCGCTGGCGCTGGCCGCCCGAAAGCTGATGCGGATAGGCGCCGAGACGCTTCTCGGGCTCCGGGATGCCGACCTTCGTCAAGAGCTCGATCACGCGTGCGCGCGTCGCGCTTGCGCTCATGCGCCGGTGAAGCTGCAGGATCTCACCCACCTGCCGCTCGATCGGATGCAGCGGATTGAGCGAGGTCATCGGCTCCTGGAAGATCATCGAGATCCTGTCGCCCCGGATGCGCTTGAGATCGCCTTCCTTGGCGTGGAGCAGGTCGCGTCCCTCGAAGAAGATCTCGCCCGTCGGGTGCGACGCCGCCGGATAAGGCAATAGCTTGAGGATGGAGAGCGCCGACACCGACTTGCCGCTGCCGGATTCGCCCACCAGCGCCACCGTCTCGCCGCGGTTGATGCGGAACGACACGCCCTTCACCGCCGTCGTCGTCACCCCGCTCGAGCGGAACGCCACCGAGAGGTTCTTGACGTTGATGAGCACTTCCTTGGCCATGCGAAGCGCTCCTCAGGCGAACGTCTTTCGTGGGTCGAGCGCATCGCGCACACCCTCGAAGATGAAGATCAGAAGCGACAGCATGATCGCGATGGAGAAGAACGCAGAGAGCCCGAGCCACGGCGCGTTGAGGTCGCTCTTGCCTTGCAGCAGAAGTTCGCCGAGCGACGGCGACCCCGGCGGCAGGCCGAGCCCGAGGAAGTCGAGCGCCGTCAGCGTGGTGATGGAGCCGGAAAGCTGGAACGGCAGGAACGTCAGCGTCGCGACGGTCGCGTTGGGAAGCAGGTGCTTCCACATGATGGTGGTGTCCGAGAGCCCCATCGCCCGCGCGGCCCGCACGTACTCGAAATTCCTCGCGCGCAGATACTCCGCGCGCACCACGCCGACAAGGCTCGTCCACTGGAACGCGAGCAGCACGAACAACAGCGTCCAGAACCCTGGCACGAGCACGGCCGCGATGATGATCAGCACGTAAAGCGTCGGGATGTTCCCCCAGATCTCGAGGAACCGCTGCATGATGAGATCGACCCAGCCGCCGTAGAAGCCCTGCACGGCGCCCGCCGCAACCCCGATGACGCTCGCCATGATCGTGAGGATGAGCCCGAACAGCACCGAGATGCGGAACCCGTAGATCACGCGCGCGAGCACGTCGCGTCCCTGGTTGTCGAGGCCGAGCCAGTTCCAGTTGCCGACCGCGAGATAGCGCGCCATCTGGTCGGGCGGCGCCTCGCACAGCGGCGCCTGCGCGGCCCATTGCGGCGGCGCCGGATAGCCGAGCCCGCCCTGATACTTCGTGTCGCCGCGCTGTACGAAACAGTTGCCTTCGGCGTCGGCGCGGTTCGGATAGTCCTTGTTGATGGTGTCGTAGCGGTAGCGGATCGGCGGCCAAAGCATCCACCCGTTGCTCTCGATCTCCTCGATGATCATCGGATCGCGATAATCGGTGACGGCAAGGAAGCCGCCGAACTTCGACTCCGGATAATCGACCAGCACCGGGAACAGCGTCTCGCCGTTGTAGCGCGCGACGAGCGGCCGGTCGTTGGCGATCAGCTCCGCAAACAGCGTGAGCACGAACAGCACGAGGAAGATCACGAGGCTCCAATAGCCGCGTCTGTTCGCCTTGAAGTTCGCCCAGCGCCGCTGGTTGATCGGAGACAGGTCGAAACGCGGCCGGAACCGCGAAAAGAAGTTCGGCCGCACCGGGTCGACCACTTCCTTCTCAAGGATCGGATCGTCGCGTTTCGCGTCCACGGGGCTAGACCTCCCGGCTGTCGAAGTCGATCCGGGGATCGACCAGCGTATAGACGAAATCGGTGACGACGTTCACGACGAGCCCCATCAGCGCAAAGATGTAGAGGGTGGCGAACACGACCGCGTAATCGCGCTTGATGGCGGATTCGAAACCGAGCAGCCCGAGCCCGTCGAGCGAGAACACCGTCTCGATCAGGAGCGACCCGGTGAAGAACGCGCTGATGAACGCCCCCGGGAAGCCCGCAATGATGATCAGCATCGCGTTGCGGAAAATGTGCCCGTAAAGCACCTCGCGCTCGCCGAGCCCCTTGGAGCGCGCCGTGATCACGTACTGCTTGCGGATCTCGTCGAGGAAGCTGTT
>ERZ869909.2658-NODE-2658-length-11413-cov-3.398553_pt1 | contig 11413 bp, 8 predicted proteins | sample MGYA00520892_ERZ869909 | MGnify/ENA primary metagenome ERZ869909 (study PRJEB32215, sample SAMEA104723947) | bioreactor metagenome | biome: bioreactor; feature: anaerobic bioreactor; material: water | place: China | collected 2015-03-12 ... | reverse complement strand
GGCGAGTGCCGCGCGGGCCTCCCCGGCCAGCACCTCGACCGCGCCGCGATGGCGCGGCTGGGTGGCCTCCAGCCGGGCCAGGTATTCCTCGAGCAGGTCCGGCTGCGTCACCTCGCCGCGCGCCAGCCGCGCCAGGTCGGCGCCGGCGTCCGGCAGCGGCGCCGCGCCGGGGGAGCTCATGGCAGGATGGTGATCGGGGTGTCGTCCGGCACCGACAGCCAGATGTCGATCATCGCCGAGTTGCTCACGGCGATGCAGCCGTCGGTCCAGTCCTCGTTGCGGTAATGATCGGCCGGGTAGCGCAGCACGTTCGGCAGGCCATGGATCATGATGTTGTTGCCCGGGTTCAGCCCGCGTGCCCGCGCGCGGCGCACGTCCTCGGCGCTGGGATAGGACACGCGCATGGCGAGGAAGAACTGGCTGTTCTTGTTGCGCCAGTCGAGGCGGTAGGTGCCCTCGGGCGTGCGCTGGTCGCCCTCGCGCTCCTTGTGGCCCTCGGGATTGGCGCCGAGCGAGATGGGGAAGCTGCGGAACACCTCGCCGTCGCGCAGCAGCTCCAGGCGGCGCTCGGCCTTGTGCACCACCACGTGATCCGCCATGGGGAACTCGTCGGCGGCCGTGACCGCACGATCGGCGTGGACGCCGTCGGCTGCGAAGCACAGCACGCCGGCCAGCGCCAGCCTGCGCAGCGTGGCGGGGACGAGACTCACGGGGCGATCGCGTGGTGGCGCATACCGGGCGGTATTCTAGTGAGCCAGGCGCCGGCGTGAAACCGTAGCCGTCACAATCCGAGCAGGTGCTCGCCCTGGCGGAACAGCACCGCCTGCGGGATGTCGGTCGCGGCCAGCCGCTCGAGGTCGGAGCGCAGCTCGGCCCGCGGGACGGCCAGCGTCTCGAGCAGTTCGGCTGCACCTTCGTAGTCGCCGCTGCCCTGCAGGGTCAGCAGCTGGGCCGTGAGCGCGTCGATGGCCGGCTCGAGTTCGGCCGCCTCGACGCGCCAGGTGCCCTCGGCCGCATCGCGGCGCACCGCACCCCAGTCGCGCAGGTGATTCAGCACCAGCAGCCGGGCCCGGCCTCGCGGCCCATCGGGATCGAGATGCAGCGTGCTGAACAGCCCGGCGAGGAAACTGGCGTGGTGCTCCGCGAGCGAGGTCTCGGTCAGCTCGCCCTCGCGCTGCAGCCACGCCGCCAGCCACAACGACAGCACCAGCCCCTTGGCCTCCTCGATGGTATCGGCGTGCTCGCGCAACGCCTCGCGCACCGGCCCGCGGCCGGCCAGCGTGTCGCGCAGGCCGAGGCTTTGCGACATCTCGTGGAACATGGTGTTGAGGAAGAACGCATCGAAATGCACTTCGCGCCGCTGCCCCGGCGCGACCAGCACCTCGGCCACGGGGCGGACCATGGCGTCGAAGCGCGCGCGCGCGACGTTGCGCAGGTGCAGCCGGCGTGGTCCCTGGCGCAGCCGCAGGCGCAGGTCGGCGGCCTCCACCGGTCGTGGCGCATCGACCCGCGCTGCGCCATACCCGGCGTGGTACAGGAGGTCGTAGACCGCCACCTTCATGCCGACGTCGGGCACCTCGGCCTTGAAGGCGTCCGAGACCGGCAGGTCCTGCTGCATGCGCGGCAGGAACACCGTGTAGTGGGCCAGCCGCGCGCCCCAGGCCCAGTCGCGCAACATCAGGTAGGCCCCGAAACCGGACTTGAGGCCGAAGCGCTGGTCGGCGTCGGTGCCGATCGGGCCGATGAGCACGTCGAGATCGCTGTCGCGCATCGCCTGCCAGGCCGCCTCGGCGCGGCCGTAGTCGCCGGTGATCAGCGCCCGCGCGCGTTGCGTGAGGTAATGGCGCAGGGCGAGATCGTTGGTAATCTCGCCGGCCTGCGCCAGCAGGCGCGCGAGTTGCCCGATCTCGCGCGGCCACGCCTCGTGGTAGGGCACGGCCTCCAGCCGCCCCGCCGGATTGCGGCGCACGACGGTGTAGGGACTGCCGGCCCCCGGATCCTCCCAGCTGGCGAATTCCTCCGCATCCAGGTCCGGCGGGTAGAAGCCGGAACCCTCGAGCTGCTCGCGGTACAGGCCATCGACGATCCGCGCCGCGCGGATCAACAACTGGATGATCTCCACCTGGCGCAGCGTTGCGCCGGCCAGGTCAGCCTCGAGGTCCACCTCGACGACCCGGGCCGGCGGGAGCGGCAACGGCGCCGGGTTCGCATCGGGCGCTGCGTCAACCACGGCGACCGCTGCGACACAGCCGAGCAGGAGCGGCAAGACGAGGCGGGGCATGGGGCCGTCTAGCCCTCCGCCGGGGACACGAGGCGGCCGCGCGCGTCGTAGAACCACGCCGGCTCGCCGAGGATCTGCAACTCGAAGTCGATCTTGTCCACCGGCACCGCGTACATGAGCCGCTCGCCGTCGAGATAGAGCAGGAAGGTGCGGCCGGTGCGCGGCTCGATGGCGCAATCCAGCCAGTAGCCGCCGATGGTCAGCCGGCGCGCAGTCTGGGCGCCCCAGCCCTCCAGCACCTCGAACACGTAGTCCGCCTGGCGTGAGTCGCGGGCGTTGTCGAGTTCCAGGTCGAGCTTGAGCGCCAGTCGCGCCGCCACCACGGAAGTGGCATCGCGCACCATGATCTCGGCGGCGGTGGCGTCGTAGGCGAAGCCCTCGAGGATGGGCGGCTGGGGCGGGCGCGGGTTGCAGGCGGCAGCCGGTTGCCAGCCGGCGAGCAGCGCCGCCGCGCACGCCAGCCCGAACGCGGCCGTCAAGCCGCGCCGCTGCCGTGCAATGAAAGTGTCCGGGGATGGATGGGCCACCCCCGGATTCTAGCGGAACCTTGCCCGGCCCCGCACTCGTTCACCCGGCGCCGGGGCGCGCAGCCGGCCACGCGCTGGGCTATGCTTGTGCTGCGGTGCGCAGGCCCAAGCCGGCCCGTGCCGACGGAGAGAACACATGTCCGGCTCGAACCGGTGGGACGCCCAGCAGCGTTGTGACGAGATTCGGGTCTTTCGCGCCGAGCTGGCGCGACTTGCCGATGCCGGTGTCCTCGAACTCAGCACGGCGCAGGAGGCCGCAGTACGAGCGCATCACGACTCCGTGCTCGCCGCGCTCAGCCAGGAATTCGACGTCGACCGCGACGCGCGCGCGCGGCAGCTCTCGGTCGGCATGCGCATCGCGTCCTTCCTCGGCGCGCTGGCGCTGGCCGCGTCGGTCTATTTCCTCTTCTACCAGTTCTGGGGCTGGCTCGGCACCGTGGCCCAGGTGTCCATCCTGGTCGCCGCGCCGCTGGTGATGCTGGCGCTGACCGCGTGGCTTTCCGCCCGCCGCGACGCGGCCTACTTCGCCAAGCTCGCCGCGCTGGTGACCTTCGCCTGTTTCGTGCTCAACGTGTCCATGCTAGGACGGATCTTCAACGTCACGCCGACGGATGGCGCGCTGCTGCCATGGGCCGCGCTGGCGCTGTTGCTGGCTTACCGCTGTGAGCTGCGCCTTCTCCTCGTGGCCGGCCTGGTGTGCATCGCCGCGTGGATCGCCGCGCGGGCGGGCGCCTGGGGTGGCACGTACTGGCTGTCGGTGGGCGAGCGGCCGGAGAACTTCCTGCTCGCCGGCGTGCTGGCCTTCCTGTTTCCGTTGCTGCTGGATCACCGGAAGTGGGCAGGATTTGCCGCCACTTACCGTGTCTTCGGCCTGTTGTGCCTGCTGCTGCCGGTGCTGGTGCTCGGCCACTGGGGCGAGGGCAGCTACCTCGCCTGGCCGCGCACGGTCATCGAGGGCGGCTACCAGGTCCTCGGTTTCGCCCTCAGCGCCGGCGCGGCCTGGCTGGGCGTGCGTCGCGGCTGGACGGAGACGGCCAACACCGGCGTCGTGTTCTTCGTGGTCTTCCTGTACACCAAGTTCTTTGACTGGTGGTGGGAGATCTTCCCGAAGTGGCTGTTCTTCCTGGTGCTCGCGCTGACGGCGGTGCTGCTGCTCCTGGTGCTCCAGCGGCTGCGCCGGGGGGTCGCCACCAGCGTGGAGGCGCCGGCATGAAACTGCGAGTGCCCGGGCTGTTCCTGGCCGGCAGCGCGCTGGTGCTGCTGGTGAACGCCGTCGTGCTCGCCGGCGTCGCCTGGAACCGGAGCGGCACGCCGGAGGCCGTCCTGCAGCTTGGCGAGCGCGAACTGGAGCGCCCGATGTACTGGCAAGACGACCGCGAGGACAGCGGCCTCGCGCTTACCTTGCGCTGGCGGCTGCCGGTGGCTGACTCCCCGGTCGATGGCTACCTCATGCATGCGGCCTACGGGCCCGCCGGCTGGCTCGACGCCGCCAGGCTCGAGGCCCTCGGTTTCAAGCTGCCACCCCTCCCGGAAGACGGGACGGCTCGCCTCCGTCACCCGCTGGCGCGCGAGCTCTGGCTGGTGCTGGAGCTCGACGGGCCGGCCTACGCTCACAGCCTCCAGGTCGCCCGCGACTCGCTCGCCGCGGCCGAGAGCGCCCTGCAGGCGAACCCGGCCGACCCCGGCAGCGAGTTGCGCGCCGAGAACGCGCGCGAGCTGTTCCAACGGGCCAGCGAGGAATGGAGCCGCCTGTTCGTCGTCGATGCCGGCCGTGACCCCGGCGCGCTGCGGGCACGATATGCGGACCGCGAGCGCCACGCCATCGTCCGCGGACGCGTGCGCCCCTTCGTGCAATGGAACGGCCCGGCCGGGCTTCAGCGGCCGGAATGGCGCGGCCAGGTGGAGGCCATCAGCGTGGCACGGATCAACGTTCCGCTGCCGTTGCGCCAGGCCTTCGGGACGCTCCCGGGGGACGCCAGCCCGGAGCAGCGCGCACGCTACGAGGTGATGCTGGCCTACGGGCGGCGCGGGGAACCCTGGATCCTGGCCGCCAAGCCGATGGCGGCGGCGCCCTGAGCCGGGCGTGCCCCGGCACGCGGCCGGGGCGCGGGGCTCAGCCGCACTTCGAGTCGCCGCAGTTCAGGCAGGTCATGCAGCCGTCCATCATCACCACCGCGGTGGTGTTGCACTTGGCGCAGAGCTGTGCGCCCTCGGGGAACGGGCTCTCGGCGAAGGCGTCCTGCTGCGCGGTGCGGGCCTCGAACTCGGCGCGTTTCTGCTCGATGAGCTGGCGCTGGTGCTCGTCAAGCCCGGGCGCCGGCATCATGCCGATGCTCACCAGGTGCTTTTCCACCACCTCGCCGAGCTCGGCGATCAGCGAGGGCATGTACTTGCCGCCCGGCTTCCAGTAGCCGCCGCGGGGGTCGAACACCGCCTTCAGCTCCTCGACCAGGAAGGTGACGTCGCCGCCCTTGCGGAACACCGCGGACATGATCCGCGTCAGCGCCACGATCCACTGGTAGTGGTCGAGGTTCTTGGAGTTGATGAAGATCTCGAAGGGCCGGCGGCTCTCGTGCGGCGTGCCGTGGTTGAGCAGGATGTCGTTGATGGTCACGTACATCGCGTGCTCGGCCACCGGCGGCTTGATCTTGTAGGTGGCGCCGATGAGCATCTCCGGGCGCTCGAGCTTCTCGTGCATCCGGATGACCTTGCCCTCGGTGCCCTCCTCCACGCGCGGCTTGGGCGCGGGCGCCTTTTCCTCGGGCTTGGCGACGTGGTAGCCGACGATCTTCTTGCCGATCTTCATGGTCATGAGCTTCGATCCTGCGAATTCGGGTGGCGGCGGTCCGGAGCGGCGCGGGGCGCGGCTCAGAACTTGCCGTAATAGCCTTCCTTGAGGGCGTCGAAGAGGTTGGCGGCGGTGTGCAGCTCGCCGTCGTACTCCACTTCCTCGTCACCCTTGAGCTCGACCGTGCTGCCGTCCTCGAGCTCGAACACGTAGGTCGTGTTCTTCAGGTCCTGCTCCTTGACCAGCACGCCCTGGAAGGCCGCCGGGTTGAAGCGGAAGGTGGTGCAGCCCTTGAGCCCCTGCTCGTAGGCATACATGTAGATGTCCTTGAAGTCCTCGTACGGGTAGTCCGTCGGGACGTTCGCGGTCTTGGAGATGGACGAGTCCACCCACATCTGCGCCGCCGCCTGGATGTCGACGTGCTGGCGCGGCGTGATGTCGTCGGCGGTGATGAAGTAGTCCGGCAGCTTCTCGTCCGGCCGCTCCGAGCCCGGCAAGGCATTCGGGTTCACCAGCGCGCGGTAGGCCAGCAGCTCGAAGGAGAACACGTCCACCTTCTCCTTGGTCTTCCGGCCCTCGCGGATGACGTTGCGGAAATAGTGGTGCGCGAACGACGGCTCGATGCCGTTCGAGGCGTTGTTGGCCAGCGACAGCGAGATGGTGCCGGTGGGCGCGATCGAGCTGTGGTGGGTGAAGCGCGCGCCGACCTCGGCCAGCTCGTCCACCAGTTCCGGGTTCGCATCCGCGACCCGCTGCATGTAGCGGCTGTAGCGCGCGTGCAGCACGCGGCCCTTGATGCGCGCACCGACGCGCCAGCCGTCGGACTTCATCTCGGGGCGCTTGCGCAGCATCTCCTCGGTGACCGTGAACTCCTCGTCCATGATCGGTGCCGCGCCCTTCTCGCGCGCCAGCTCCAGGCCCATCTCCCAGCCGGCCAGCGCGAGCTCGCGCGACACGTCCTGGGTGAAGGCGACCGAGGCCTTGTTGCCGTACTTCAGGCCCAGCATGGTGATGGTCGAGCCCAGCCCGAGGAAGCCCATGCCGTGGCGGCGCTTGCGGTAGATCTCGTCGCGCTGCGGGCCGAGCGGCAGGCCGCTGATCTCGACCACGTTGTCGAGCATGCGGGTGAACACCTTGACCACTTCGCGGAAGCGCTCCCAGTCGAACTTCGCCTGCGGCGTGAACGGCTCGACGACGAAGCGCGTCAGGTTCACCGAGCCGAGCAGGCAGGAGCCGTAGGGCGGCAGCGGCTGTTCGCCGCAATTGTGGGCGTGCAGCCCGTTGGCGTCGAAAGTGTTGATGCCGGGCACCTGGACGTCGAACACGTCCTCGAAGCCGTCGGGCTGCACGGACTCCACCGTGGCCGTGAAGCGCTCGCGGTTCAACTTGCGGCGGTAGGCGGACAGCAGCGTCTTCAGGTGCGTCGCCTTGGCCGCATCGGCAAACCCGATGCGCTCGGCAAACACTGCGAGGTTGTCGCCGCTGATCACCAGCTCGTGTTGCGCAGCGGTGGGGTAATGACGCTGGCCGCCGCGGCCATCCGGGAGCAGGGCTGCGCCGGCCGGACGGCGATCGCGGTACAGGCGTGACGCGATGCCGAGCCGAAGCAGCATGCGTTGCGCCGCCTCGAGCCGGGGCAGGTCGGACTGCGCCAACCGGACGCTGACACCCTTCTCCTGGTGTCCCTGGACCGAGCCATCGGCGTCGAACAGGCCGCGCAGGAAGCCGCGATGGAACTCGCTTGAGCTGCGCTCCATGGCCGGCGTCACCGACTTGTCGCCAGGCTGCATGCCGAGCGCGATCGCCAGGTCGCGCAGCGCCGCCAGCTTGAGACGGTACTCGCCACGCCCCGCGACCTCGCTCCAGCCGCCAAAGTCGGACCGGTGCGGCAAGGCCTGCGCGCAGCGCAGCGCCTCGGCCATCAGCGCCGTGGGCGCCGGCGCGTCGCCGTTGGCCGCCGCCGCGGACGGCCATGCCGACAGCACGGCTGCATCCTTCTTCAGCGTGCCATCGCCGACCAGCAGGCCCAGCAGGAAGCCTTCCTCGTAACCGTGCGCACCGGGCCACGCGACGTTCTCGCGGTGGTTGTTCATGACCACCTGGTCACCGGCGACGAGCCGGCCCGCCTCGCACCACTCGGTCTCCTGCGACCAGCGGGTCTGGCGCACCACGCGGCGGACGCGATGGTCGGCAGTCAGGCGCAGCGCGTGCCCTTCGACCGTCTGCAGGCGCACGACCTCCTTGGTGGCCGTGCGGAAGAACCCCTCCTTGCTGCTGGCGTGGTCGGCACCATCGACCCGTGCCATGAAGGGCCGGCCGAGCAGGTCCGCCACCTGGCGCGGGCCCGCGCCGGTCTGCACCCAGGTATCAGCCGTCACGCAAGGATTGGTCGCGCGAATGTTCTCGCACCACCAGTTGTTGTTCATCTCGTTGACGCGGTCGATCAGCACGAAGCCCGGCTCGGCGAAATCGTAGGTGGAGGTCATGATGACGTCCCACATGCGCCGCGCGGGCACGGTCTTGTAGACCTTGCACGCCACCAGCCCGTCCTCGTTGTGGACGTAGTCGCCGTTGGTGGGCCACTCGCGCCACACGACCTTCGCCGGGTCCTGCAGGTCGATGTCCTCGTCCTTGAGTTCCTTGAGGCTGATGGGGAAGGCCAGCCGCCAGGGCTCGTCGTTCGAGACCGCGCTCATGAATTCGTCGGTCACCAGCAGCGACAGGTTGAACTGGCGCAGCCTCCCGTTCTCGCGCTTGGCGCGGATGAACTCCATCGCGTCCGGGTGGCCGATGTCGAAGGTGCCCATCTGCGCGCCGCGGCGGCCGCCGGCGGAGGAAACCGTGAAACACATCTTGTCGTAGATGTCCATGAACGACAGCGGCCCGGAGGTGTGTGCGCCGGCGCCGGAAACGTAGGCGCCGCGCGGGCGCAGCGTGGAGAACTCGTAGCCGATGCCGCAGCCGGCCTTCAGCGTGAGGCCCGCCTCGTGCACCTTGTCGAGGATGTCGTCCATCGAGTCGCGAATGGTGCCGGACACCGTGCAGTTGATGGTCGAGGTGGCGGGCTTGTGCGCCAGCGCGCCGGCGTTCGAGACGATGCGGCCGGCCGGGATGGCGCCGAGGCGCAGCGCCCACAGGAAACGCTCGTTCCACAACTCGCGGCGATCCTCCGGCTCGACGTCGGCCAGCGCGCGCGCGATGCGCTTGTAGGTATCGTCCATGGCCTGGTCGAGGACCGTCCCGTCCTTGGCGACGAGACGGTATTTCTTCTCCCAGATGTCCAGGGACGCGGCCTGGAACGGGATGTCGTTCACCGACTCCACGGAATTCACCTGTACGTGCATCGCTGTTTTCATTATGCCTCGTCCCCCCCGGGCGCGCCGTGGTCCATGGACTCGCTCGTCCCTTGATTTCTGCCGCCCGCCGTACGGCCGCCGGATTCCCCCCGTCGACGCGCGGTGCTGCGCGCCGGTGCAACACAATATGTTGTGTTACGGGATGGTTAAGGTACGGACCGCGGGGGGCGCTGTCAAGCACGGCATTTCCCGCTGTGGGGTCGCAATAATCGGTCTTTTAACAGCGAGTTACAAGACTTTTATAGAAATTTTCTATGGCATGCCGCCCGCCCGGAAGAAAAAACTTCTTTGCGCGGCGCAATACAACATCTTGTGGTGCAACCCCTATTGACAGCCGCCCCGGCAGCCGTTCCCCGGGGCCCTTGAAAAGGCCCCGCGCGACCCTATTCAGGGGTTCATGGCAAACCGCCCTTCAACCCCTTCGACAGGAGGCACACCATGAGTCTCATCCGTTACCAGCCCTGGGGCCTGATGCGCTCGCTGCACGAGGACCTGGACCGGCTGTTCGAACAGCGCCTCGGCATGGACGACACCACCGGCAGCGTCGCCAACTGGACCCCGCCCGTGGACATCCGCGAGGAAGAGAACCGCTTCGTACTGCATGCCGACATTCCCGGCGTGAAGCCCGAGGACATCGAGGTCACCATGGAGAACGGCGTGCTGACGATCACCGGCTCGCGCGAGGAGACCAGCCGCGACGAGCGCAACGGCTACCGCCGCGTCGAGCGCGTCGCCGGCCGTTTCTTCCGTCGCTTCACGCTGCCCGACACCGCCGACGCCCAGGGCATCACCGCCAAGAGCCACAACGGCGTGCTGGAGGTGATCATCCCGAAGCACGAGCGCGTGATGCCGCGCCGGATCAGCGTCGACGTCAACTGAGGTCCTTCCCGGGGACCGATGCACGGGGGACGCCCCTCGGGGGCGTCCCCTCCCCACCCCGGCCCTGCATCCCGCGCGCCATCGCGCGATCAATCGTGCGACCATTTGGCCGGCAGGCGCATCCCGTCGAGGGACGGCCCCAACGGAACCCGAACCCGGCTGGCGCATCCAACCGGTGCACAGCCTCCAGGAGATGACGCACTCATGACTGCACGCCCCACCACTTTCGTGGCCGCTGCCGCGGCCGCCCTCGCCCTCGCCGTCGCCATGTCCAGCCACGCGCAGCTGCCGGCGGAGGTCGACGGCGCGCCCATGCCCTCGCTGGCGCCGATGGTGAAGCGCACCGCCCCGGCGGTCGTCAACATCGCCACCCGGGGCAGCGTCGAGGTGCGCAGCTCCAATCCCTTCATGGACGACCCGTTCTTCCGTCGCTTCTTCGAGATGCCCGACCAGCAGCAACCCCGCCGCCGCCAGACGCAGAGCGCCGGCTCCGGGGTGATCGTCAACGCGCGCGAGGGGCTCGTGCTGACCAACGCGCACGTCATCGAGGGCGCCGAGGAGATTTCCGTCACGCTGCAGGACGACCGCAACTTCAAGGCGGAAGTGGTCGGCTCCGACCGCGCCTCGGACATCGCGCTGCTGCGCATCCCGGCCGAGAACCTCATCGAGCTGAAGATGGCCGACTCCTCGCGCACCGAGGTCGGTGACTTCGTGGTTGCCATCGGCAATCCATTCGGCCTGGGCCACACCGTGACTTCCGGCATCGTCAGCGCGCTGGGACGCTCCGGCATCAACCCGGACGGCTACGAGGACTTCATCCAGACCGACGCCTCCATCAACCCGGGCAACTCGGGTGGCGCGCTGGTCAACCTGCGCGGCGAGCTGGTGGGCGTGAACTCCGCGATCCTGTCGCGCGGCGGCGGCAACATCGGCATCGGTTTCGCCATCCCCGCCAACATGGCGCACTCGGTGATGGAGCAGTTGCTGGAGTTCGGCGAGGTGCGCCGCGGCCTGCTCGGCGTGAACATCTACACCATCACCCCGGACATCGCCGAGGCCTACGGCATCAAGGAGACCCAGGGCGCGCTGGTGTCACAGGTGATGGCCGACTCCGCCGCCGAGAAGGCGGGCGTCAAGGTGGGCGACATCATCCGCAAGGTCGACGGCAAGGCGGTCAACAACGCCAACGAGTTGCGCAACACCATCGGGCTGAAGCGCAGCGGCGAGACCGTGGAACTCGAGATCGTGCGCGACGGCCGCACCCGCAAGCTGCGCGCGCAGCTCGGCGAACAGTCGACGCCGGTGCAGGTCGCCGCCGAGGAAATCCACCCCGGCCTGCAAGGCGCGGAGCTGGAGACGCTGGATGCGTCCTCGCCGCGCTACGAGGGCGAGGTCGGCGTGCTGGTGGCCAACGTCGCGCCCGGCAGCCCCGCCGCCCAGCGCGGCCTGCGGCCCGGCGACGTCATCACGGGAGTGAACCGCCGCAAGGTCAACAACCTGCGCGAGTTCCAGCAACATGCCCAGGGCCAGTCGCTGCTGTTGAACATCCGCCGCGGCAACGCGAACCTGATCCTGCCCATCC
>ERZ869909.2657-NODE-2657-length-11413-cov-32.104534_pt1 | contig 11413 bp, 10 predicted proteins | sample MGYA00520892_ERZ869909 | MGnify/ENA primary metagenome ERZ869909 (study PRJEB32215, sample SAMEA104723947) | bioreactor metagenome | biome: bioreactor; feature: anaerobic bioreactor; material: water | place: China | collected 2015-03-12 ... | reverse complement strand
CTACGCATCGGTCGAGCGTTTCATGCCGGAGGCGTGCTTTCAGCACGACGCCGCCATCGGCCAATCTCGTCTCACGGTGGAGCCGCGCGGTTCTTTTGCCCGTCTGGTGCGTCCCAAGGTCTTGCAAACCATAGAGGTTTGCGGCGACCTTGGTCCTGCCAGCCGAACAAAAGCTCTCGCGTCGTGATACCATCCTGATGGGGTTTGGAGCCTAGGCCACGTGACAGGAGGGAGATACCCCATGGCTTTCGAGGATGTTCAAGCCGAGATCGGCGTTCTGCTCACCCGCATGCAGAACGAGGCGGAAGACCGCCATGAGATCTATCTCCAGCTCAGAGAGCGGCTCAACGAGCTCAAGGCCTTCGATCTGCCCATCCCGGAAGACCTGCAAGCGCTGGAGGCGGCGCTCGAAGCGGAATTCGCATCCGACGCCAGGACGGCGCTCTCGGACCGCACCTGATTGTTTTTCCTATATTTCTTCGCATCCGCCACAGCGATCACGATAAGAAATTCTTTCACTGGCGATAAGAGTGCCTGATAGGCAGATCACGAACTTGCGATTTGCCGTTATCAGGCCGCTTGCCTATATACCATGCAGCATCAGACGGGCTGGCGGCCCGCTGGTCATAGGAACTCTCAAGGAGGAATTATCCCATGAAGACCTGGAACAAGCCCTCGGTTCGCGAGCAGGAAGTCGGCCTCGAGGTTACCTCGTACCTGCCGGCTGAGATCGACATCATCTAAGTCGATCTGCTTTGCAGAATGCGGCGGCGGTCATCACAATGACCGCCGCTTTTTTATTTTTGGGGCGCATTCTCCGTCAGCGGGGCCGCACCTTCGCGAGTCCCTTCTCCGTTTTTTCTCCGGATTTTTGTTTTTGTTTCTCGAGCCCCGATCATAGGTCGGCATCGCGCGGAATTCGCTCGCGGCGTTGCGCATCACAATAGCGTGACACGGCGTGCCACCCCGCTCCTCAGGCCCGCTGGCGTCGCGCGAAAAATGCCTGAATTTGCTCATCCGGTTGCACATCGCGCGCCTAGCTCGCCAGACATCGACGCTGTACATGGGCCCGGCCCGCGCTGGATTTTCACGGCCTTGCGGCATTTTCCAAAAGCGTGTCGAGAGATCTTTCTCTCATCGGCGACACTTTGAAAACGCTACAATGTAGCATCAGGCAGACTGATAGAACGAAAATGAAAATACGATTGGAATTCCGCGTCGGCGCCGACTATCTGTATCGTGCCTCGGACGGCCTTTTGTCGGGGGCTTAAAAAGGAGGAACTACCCATGAAGACTTGGATGAAGCCGTCGGTTCGCGAGCAGGAAGTTGGCCTCGAGGTCACCTCCTACCTGCCGGCCGAGATCGATATCATCTAATATCGATCGTCTTTCGGTCTTTGGCGCGACGGCCGCATTTTGCGGCCGTCGCGCTTCTTTTTTGGGCGTTCTCTCGCGTTTCGTTCATCTCGTGCTTCCGTCCCGGCCCTGGCCAGCGCGCTTTCGATCAAGGATGATCGCGCAAGGCCACCATGCTGGGGACGAGGAGCCAAGGCGGTGCTGATCCGGGACGCGATACCGAGCGACGAGGCGCGCTGGCGGCGGCTATGGGACGGCTATCTGGCGTTCTATGAAACCGTGCTGCCGGAAGAGGTGACGGCGCGCACGTGGGAGCGCCTCGTCCACAAGGCGGATGGCATGATCTGCCGCGTGGCCGAGACCTCGGGCGAGGTGTGCGGCTTTTCCCACTCGGTGCTCCACGCAGGAACCTGGACGACGACGCCCTCTTGCTATCTGGAGGATCTGTTCGTTGCGCCGGAGCAGCGCGGGCGCGGCATCGGCGAAGCGCTCATCCGCGACCTCGTCAGCCTGGCAGAGGCGAAGGGCTGGTCGCGCCTCTACTGGCACACGCGCGCCTCGAACGCGGCGGCGCGACGCGTCTACGACCGCTTCATCGCGGCCGACGATTTCGTGCGGTACCGGATTTTTTTTGGTTCGTACACAAGCTGAGAGAAGATTCGTTCAAGAGGCGCGGTGCTCCGTGGAGAGCCGGCGCAATGGCGCCGGGGGCGCAGTCGCGCCCCGAGCCGGAGCTGCCGGTGCCGCTCCCCTGAGGCGAACATGTGGGCCGGTGTGCGCCTCAGAGCGGGACGCCGGGCTCCTTCTGCGCCTCGCGCTCCAGGCGGTCGATGCGCTCCTTGAACTTGCGCACCATGCCCTCGACGTAGTCGAACAGCTTATCCACGTCGCGCTCGGTGGGGACGGGGAGATCGCCGGGAGGCGCCGGCGGCACGAGGTCTCCGGCGGCCGGCGGCTCGCTCGCGGGCGGATGCGCGGGCGGGCGCCCAGCCTGCGCCCTCAGTGCGCGGTTCTCGCGTTCGAGCTCCTCGACACGCCGGGTGAGGTCGTTCTCGCTTTCCGGCATCTCCTTGCACGCCCACGCTCCGTCCTTGCCGGTGCAGAAGGACATGGCGCCCGTCTCCCGGTCGAGGCGAATGACGCCGCCTTCGGTCGGCGACATCGTATAGCGGCCCGCCGCCTCGCCGGCGGCCATGGCGGACGGCGCTAGGACCAGCAGCGCGCCGAGCGCCACGAACCCGCGCGGCGAGGCGCGGCTCTGGTCAGGCCTTCGGGCGCAACGCGAATTCTTCGACACGGCAGGTCTCCATCGTTCGGCGGATCACACATGGCCGGGCCGGAGCTTACCAGGGGAATGTGCCCTCTGTCGCCGCCGAGCGTGGGACGCGGGGCGGCGTGACGAATCGGTCGTTCAGTTTCGACCGGGCAGGCGCGGGCGTCGGCACCTCGCAGCCAATACTATCCTATTGATTTGTGTTATATTTTTTCGACGTACCAGGAACTTAAGAGAACGTTTACTGCCGCCTGCGAGCCTCACGCTGTTCGGGTTTCTGAATCGTGCCTCGTCTGACCCTTCAAACGCGTTCAGCCGGCATGCCGGGCGGGTTCGTTCCGCCCGTCCCTCCCACCGAGGAGCGGCCGGTCCGTGCGTCGCACCGCTTCGTGGGGACCCTTGATGTTGCATTCAGAGCAAGACAAATGGCCGGCGTGGCCCAGCGCGCAGGCCCTTTCCGAAGCGGCCGGAGCCCCCCGCGGGCCGCTGATGGAGCTTGCGCGCGAGATCGAGGAAACGCAGCGCCGGCAGAGCGACACCCTGCACCACATCGTCAAGCGCCTGCGCGCGCTCGAGCTCATGCCGGCCGCCGATGGCGCCCAGCAGCACGGCACGGACCGCGCGCCGCTCACCGGCGACGAGCCGTGGGATGCCGCCAGTGCGGAAGCGCTGATGCAAACGTACGAGACCGATCAGGCGGCGGAGGCTCACCAGTCCGCGTCTGCCGACTCCCGTGCAGGCCACGCCGTCCACTCCCAGCACGGCCCCGACGACGCGCCTCGACACGGCTCTCTCCAGGACTGGCTCGGGCAGCCGTTCCACGACGTGACGCAGCGGATCAAGCGCACGCTCTCCGACCTCAAGCCGGGTACGACGATCGCCCTGCTCGAAGAGCGTCTCGACCAGTTCCAGCACCACATCAACCTTGCGCTCGAAGACGTCGTGCGGCGCTCCGACCTCGAAGGGCTGCGCCGCATCGAAGAGCACGTCAGCGACCTCGACCAGCAGCTTCAGCATCTGGAGCGCCACGTGCAGCGTCTCGACGGCATCGAGGCGGACGTGCGCCAGGTCATGGACCAGGTGTCGGACGAGCGGCTCGCGAAGCTGCTCGACTACAACGCGCGCTTTGCCGCCGACCTCGACGCGGTGGCCCTGCGGGCGGCCGAGGAGGTGCACGCGCGGCTCGGCCAGGAGAGCGACGAAGCCCACGCACGGCGGCATCAGGAGCTCACCGCCCTGATCGAAGCCTCCCTCAAGGAGCGGCGCACCCCGGACACCGACGCCTCCAGTTTGGCGCAAGACCTCAGCAGCCACGTCACGGCGCAGGCTGACCGCTACAGCGAAATCAAAGCCCTGCTCGAAGAGACGCGGCGGGAGCAGCGCGAGAGCGAGCAGACCGCGCTCGGCATGCTGGATACGCTGCAGCAGGCGCTTGTTCGCGTCCTCGACCGCATGGACACGCTCGAGCAGCAGCATGTCGCGCCGGCGTATGGTGCTGCATCAGCCGCTGTGGAGGAGCCGCGTCCGGCTGCTTCCTACCACGGCCCCCAGAGCCAGATCGCGGAGATCGAGCGCCACTTTTCGGCGCAGCACGCGACGCCGGCGGCCGATCCGTCTTTTGACGATCCCCGCGCTTACGCCGTGGACGAGGGGATCGCGCCGACGGAAGTTCCGGCGTCCTATGCCACGGCGCTCGACGATGCGCCGCGCCCGGACGAGGACAGCCGCTCGACGATCGATAAGCTCCGGCGCGATTTCGTCGCCGACGCGCGCCGGGCCAAGCTCAAGGCCGCAGCGAACCGCGCGGAAGCGATGGCCGAACGCGCCGAGCCGGCGTGGCGCAGCGAGAACGAGGAGCCGGCGCCGACCGGCTTCGGCCGCCATACCGTCCGCGGCGGGGCGAGCCGTCTTTTCGGTTCCTCGCCGAAGCTCATCGCCGGCGTGCTGGCGCTGGTCGTGGCGATCAACGGCGGCCTTCTGCTGCTCACCCGGAAAGACAACGCGGTGCCCGCGGTGCCGGAGATCACCGTCCCCGATACGGCCGAGCACGGCACCGATGCGCCGCCTACTGAGTCTTCGGGTGCGGAGCCTTCGGGCACGGGTGACCGGTCCATGCTCGACGATCTCGACACCGATTTTGCCGGGTACGGCCGGCAGCCGCAGACGCCCGGTCTCTCGGCCGATCATCGCGTCACGCCTTACGGCGAACTGGACGACGTGCTCAATCCGCCGCAGCTCGACCCGGCCGGCGATACGGCGGCCACGCCGCCGGGCACGACGATCGTGTCGTCCGCCGTGACCCAGCGCGAGGAGGCCGTCGCCGGCGTCTACGAACAGCAGGTGCTCGCCGGCCTGTCCGGACAGCTCGGCACGATCGCGTCCAAGCAGACGCCGGACGCGATGCTTCCCGAGAAGACGGGTCGGATCGTCGATCCCGTTTCCCCCGCCGCCGCGCACGGCGCGCTGCCCTCCCCTGCAGCAGGCGTAAGCCGCAGCCATGACGGCGCGCTCGCTCTGCCGCCTGCCACGGTCGGCCCGCTTTCGCTGCGCCTTGCCGCGGCCAACGGAGACGCCTCGGCCCAGTTCGAGGTGGGCGCGCGGCTCGCCGAGGGCAAAGGCACGGCGCAGAACTTCGTGGAAGCGGCGCGCTGGTATCAGCTCTCGGCCGCCAAGGGCTTCGCCCAGTCGCAGTATCGTCTCGGCACGCTCTACGAGCGGGGCCTCGGCGTGAAAAAGGACCTCGCCCGGGCGCGCGTGTGGTACGGCCGTGCCGCGGAGCAGGGCAACGTGAAGGCGATGCACAATCTTGCCGTCCTGATCGCGGGCAGCGAGGGCGAGCCGGACTACAAGACGGCGCTGCACTGGTTCTCGGAAGCGGCCGAGCACGGCCTCGCCGACAGCCAGTTCAATCTCGGTGTGCTTTACGAGAACGGCCTCGGCGTCGCCGCGGATCGGGTTACGGCCTACAAGTGGTATGCGCTGGCCGCGACGGGCGGCGACAAGGACGCCGGGGGCCTGCGCGATGCGCTCAAAGCCAAGATGCCGGCCGACGAGCGCAAAAAGGCCGAGCACCTGGTGAACACATTCAAGGCCCGTCCGCCGATCCGCCTCGCCAACGACGCGCTCGCGGCCGGCGAGGACTGGAAGCGGCGCGCCGAGGGCGACACCAACACCTGACCCGCCCTTCCGCAGCGAGGCTGGCGCCGACACCAAAGGTTCAATACGATACGGGGGCATCGGGTGCCCCCGTTTGCATTTCATGGCATACGATCCGGGACTTCCCTCTGCCTAGCCCGATTTCCCCATCCTGCGAGCCGGTCGAGCACAACCTTCCGTAATGCATATCTACCTGCCGATCGCCGAGATGCCCGCCAACGTGCTGCTGTTTCTGGGCATGGGGTCTGCCGTGGGGTTCCTCTCGGGCCTGTTCGGCGTGGGCGGCGGCTTTCTGCTGACGCCGCTCTTGATCTTTTCCGGCATTCCGACCCCCGTTGCCGTCGGCACGGCGGCGGCGCAGATCGTGGCCTCGTCGGTGTCGGGCGCCATCGCGCAATGGCAGCGCAACAACGTCGATATCAAGATGGGGCTCGTGCTGCTCGCGGGCGGCGTCGCGGGCTCCGTCATCGGCGTGCAGATGGTGCGTATCCTCCGGCTTGCCGGGCAGTTCGATCTCTTCGTCGCGCTCGCCTACGTCACGTTCCTCGGCGTGATCGGAACGCTGATGCTGATCGAGGCGGTCGGCGCCATCCAGCGTGCCAGGACACAGCAGCAGCCCCTCCTTCAGCGCGGCTCCGGCCAGCACAACTGGGTTCACCGGCTGCCGCTCAAGATGCGGTTTCACCGCTCGAAGCTCTACATCAGCGCCATTCCTCCGCTCGCCATCGGGGCGTTCGTCGGCTTTCTCGGCGCCATCATCGGCGCGGGCGGCGGCTTCATCATGGTGCCCGCCATGATCTATCTCCTCAGGATGCCGACCAACATCGTCATCGGAACGTCGCTGTTCCAGATCGTGTTCGTCGCTGGGCTGACGACGGTGATGCAGGCCGCCGAGAACTACAGCGTGGACGTGGTGCTCGCGCTCCTTCTCATCGTGAGCGGCGTCATCGGTGCGCAGTACGGCGCCGCCGCCGGCGCGCGGCTCAAGGGCGAGCAGCTCCGGCTTCTCCTGGCGGCGCTCGTGCTGCTGGTCTGCGTGCGCATCGGCTGGGACCTGGTGGCGACGCCGGACGATCTCTACAGCATCACCACCTCATTCGGAGGCGCGCCATGACCGTGCTCCGTGCTCTCTCTGCAACCGGCGCGCTCTGGCTCGCACTCGCGGGCGGCGCGTGGCCTCTTCCGAGCGACGCTGCGGCGCAGACGCTCGCGCGGGGACACGAAGACTCGCGGCGCATCGTCCAGCGTTCCCCCAAGGGGGCGCCGGCCGGCGCACGTGCCGCGCCGCAGCCGCTTCCCCGCGAGACCGTGGAGGCCGACGTCTCGAGCCGCGCCATCGCCATCACGTCGGCGTTTACCGGCACCGAGATCGTGGTCTTCGGATCGGTGATCAACAGCCGCCAGCCGAGCGCGGAGGCTGGCTACTACGACGTGATCGTGGTGCTGGAAGGCGTGCCGGAGCCGGTGGTCGCGCGGCGGAAATCCAACGTGGCGGGACTGTGGGTCAACACCGACGCGTTCGATTTCGAAAGCGCGCCGAGCTACTACGCCATCGCGTCGACGCGGCCGATCGAGGAGATCGCGGAAGAGGAGTTCCTCGAAGCGCATGCGATCGGGCTCGACTACGTGCGGCTTTCGCCGGCTGCCCGCTCCGTGATCCGCACCGAGCCCGCCGAGATCAAGAATTTCAAAGAGGCGGTGGTGCGCCGCCGGCAGAGGGACGGGCTCTATCTCAAGGCCGACTATGCCGTGATCTTCATCGGCAAGAGCCTGTTCCGCGCCTCCATCGCGCTGCCGGCGCACGTGCCGGTCGGACCGCTCACGGCGCGCGTCTATCTCTTCCGGGAGGGCGAGGTGCTGAGCACGTTCCAGCAGCGCGTCCGCCTCGAGCGGGAAGGCATCGAGCTCTGGATCTACTGGTTCGCGATGCGCCACCCGGCGCTCTACGGCCTGTTCACGGTGATGATCGCCGTGATCGCCGGCCTGCTCGCCTCGGCCGCATTCCGGCGCAAGGCCGCTGCGTAGCGCGGGTTTTGCATGATTGACACAAGCTGCGAGAAGCTTCGGACATGAGACCTTGTGCTTTGCGGATAACCGGCGCACCGGCGCCGGGTCGCGTCGCTCCCGGGCGCTATCGCGCCAAGTTTGTGCCCTGTTCCCCTCGGTCCGTCAGTCTTCCTTCAGGAGGCGCGGCGCGATGGGGTAGAGGCCTTCCTGGCCGAGCACCAGCACCGAGAGGCCATCCGAGCCGAACAGCGGCGCGAATGCATCGTCGAGCACGTTGAGGCCGCCGGCATAGGTGCCGAACGCCGGCAGCACGAGGCGGTTTCCGTTGCCGACGAAGCAGGGCCGGCGGATGACGTGGCCGTGGAACGAAACGCGCGCGGCGGGATGCAGATGGCCCGCAATCTCATGCGTCACGCGGCCGTTTGCCGGTTCGTGGCGGAAGGTGAGGCCCGCGACTTTGAGCTCAGGCAGGACGTGGCCGCCGAAGCACTCGGGGATCACCGTATCGTGGTTGCCGCAGATCCAGATCCACTCGCGATCCTCCTGCAGGATGGCGAGCGTCTCGCGGTCCTCAGCCGTCATGCGGCCGTCTGCGCCGTTGTCGTGGAAGCTGTCGCCCAGGCAGATGACCGTCCCTGCGTTGCAGGCGTCCAGCGTTGCCGCGAGGCGCTCCAGCGTGGCGGACGTGTCGTAGGGCGGCAGCATGAGGCCGCGCGCGGCGAAGGCCGATCCCTTTTCGAGATGCAGATCCGCGACGATCAGCGCATCCTCGGCCGGCCAGTAGAGTGCACCCGACATGTCGGCGACAAAGGCGAGGCCCGAGACCGAGAGCGGCTGCCGGCTGAACTCCCCGACGTCGAGACGCTCGGGCTTAAGCTCCAGACGCTGTGTCGCGTTGCTCACGTCTCGTGTGTCCCTGCATTTGCGGTCGCTTCCGCGATCAGCTCGGCCGCGGCATCCCGCAGAAGATCCTCGCGCGTGAGCCGCGCTACCGGCTCGACCCCGATTTCGATGAGCACCGGCACCGCGAGCGGAGAAACCCGCCCTAACGCTTGATGCCTGATTCGCCCGCGGATGCGGGCCAGGAATCGGCCGAGCCGGGCGATGTCCAACAGGCCCGTGGCCGCATCCTCCCAAGCGGCTTCCAGCAGAATATGGCCGGGATCATGGCGGCGGAGCACGTCGTAGATGAGATCGGTGGACATCGTGACCTGGCGGCCGCTCTTTTCGCGGCCCGGAAAGCGGCGCTCGACGAGGCCCGCGATCACGGCAACGGTGCGGAAGGTGCGGCGCATGAGGCTCGATTCGGCGAGCCAGGCGTCGAGGTCGTCGCCCAGCATATCCTCGGCGAACAGGTCTGCGAGGTCGAGGCTGCCGTCGGCGATCCGCCCCGAGAGGTCGCCGAGGCCCCAGACGGCGAGCCCGTAGTCGTTGGCGACGAAGCCCAGCGGACGCGCGCCGGCGCGCTCCAGGCGGCGCGTGAGCAGCATGCCCAGCGTCTGGTGCGCGAGACGGCCTTCGAACGGATAGGCGATGAGGAAATGCCGTCCGCGGCGCGGGAAGGTCTCGATCAGCACATCGTCGACGCCGGGAAGCTGAGAGGCGGCCTCTTGCAGGCGAAGCCAGTCCGCGACAGGCGTCGGCAGGCCGGTCCACTGCGCGCTGTCGGCCAGCATGGCGCGCACGCGCTTGGCGAGATGCGTCGAGAGCGGGAACTTGCCGCCGGCATAGCTCGGGATCATGGCGTCCGCGCCGGGCGCGCGCGTGACGTAGGCTTCCGTGTCCGCCAGCCCCTCGAAGCGCAGGATTTCTCCCGCGAACACGAACGTCATGCCGGGCGAGAGCTGCTCGACGAAGTATTCCTCCACCTCGCCCAGCACGCGGCCGCCGATCAGCGGGCGCTGCGCATCGGGCCGCCCCGTCTTCCCCGCACGACGGCGGCCGACGAGGCGCACTTTGATCATCGGCGCTTCGACGATGGTGCCCGCGTTCATGCGATACTGGCGGATCAGGGACGGATGGGCGAGGCGCAGCTTGCCATCGTCCGTCGGACGCAGGCGCGCGAACCGCTCGTAGGATTTGAGCGCGTAGCCGCCTGTCGATACGAACTCGACCACGCGGTCGAAGCGCGTACGGGTGAGATTCGCGTAGGGCGCCGCCGTGCGCACTTCATCGTAGAGCGCATCGGCGAGAAACGGGCCGGCGCAGGCCGTGCCGAGCACGTGCTGGGCCAGGACGTCCAGCGCACCGGACCGCGAGATCACAGTGTCCTGCTCGCCCGCCTTGGCGGCTTCGAGGGCCGCGCGGCACTCCAGCACCTCGAAGCGGTTGGCCGGCACGAGCAGCGCGGCTGACGGTTCGTCCAGGCGGTGGTTGGCGCGGCCGATGCGCTGCGCAAGCCGGGAGGCACCCTTCGGCGCGCCGACGTTGACGACGAGATCGACGTCACCCCAGTCGATGCCGAGATCGAGCGTGGACGTGGCGACGACGGCGCGGAGCGCGCCCTCCGCCATCGCGGCTTCCACCTTGAGACGCCGCGCCTTGTCGAGGGAGCCGTGGTGGAGCGCAATGGGGAGCGCCGCCTCGTTGAGGGCCCACAGCTCCTGGAACACCATCTCCGCTTGCATCCGCGTGTTGACGAACACCAGCGTCGTGCGGTGGCGCTGGATCGCGCGGTAGATCTCGTGCATCGCGTAGCGGGCGGAATGGCCGCCCCACGGCACCGGCTCCTCGATCTCCAGGATTTCGATCGCAGGGTCCGCGCCGCCCGCCGCGACGACGAGATCGGACATCTCGCGCACGCTCTCGGGCGCGGGCTGCGGAACGAGATAGCCGCGAAGCTCGGACGGCCGCGCGACGGTTGCCGAAAGCCCAAGCGTGATGAGTTTCGGCGCCAGCGTGTTGAGCCGTGCGAGGCCGAGCGACAGGAGGTCGCCGCGCTTCGATGGGGCAAGCGCGTGCAGCTCGTCCAGGATGACGGTGTCGAGGCTGCCGAACACGTAGCCCGCGTCCGGGCTCGACAGCATCAGCGCGACCTGCTCCGGCGTCGTGAGCAGAATGTGCGGCGGCTTCACGCGCTGGCGCGCGCGGCGCGCGGTGGAGGTGTCGCCCGAGCGCGTCTCGATGCGGACCTTGAGGCCCATTTCGGTGACCGGCGCGATGAGGTTGCGGGCGATGTCCTCGGCCAGCGCCTTGAGCGGCGAGATATAGAGCGTGTGGAGGCCGCTGCCCGCCTCACCGGCCCGGCGGCGCGGCGCATCCGAAATGGAAATGAGGCTCGGCAGGAAGCCGGCCATGGTCTTGCCGGCGCCGGTCGGCGCGATCAGCAATGTGGAACGTCGCGCGCGCGATTGTTCGAGGAGCGCGAGCTGATGGTCGCGCGGGCGCCAGCCGCGCCTCGCGAACCAGTCCGTGAACGGCGCGGGAAGGGCTGCTGCCGGCGACGCGTTCTTTTTATTCGGTCGCGGCGCGTTTCGGCCCGCCGCGCCTTTGCCCTTCACCTTCTCCGATACGCCACCCACGCAAGACGTCCTTCGCTCAGAGGCTTTGCCATGCTAGAGGGTTAGCCCGTCTCGCTCCGTTCGCGCATGGAAGTCAGCCTCATGGACCGTAACACGTTTT
>ERZ869909.2656-NODE-2656-length-11414-cov-3.747993_pt1 | contig 11414 bp, 10 predicted proteins | sample MGYA00520892_ERZ869909 | MGnify/ENA primary metagenome ERZ869909 (study PRJEB32215, sample SAMEA104723947) | bioreactor metagenome | biome: bioreactor; feature: anaerobic bioreactor; material: water | place: China | collected 2015-03-12 ... | reverse complement strand
CGTCGCCTCCTGCTGCCGCGCCGTCATCCCCGCGATGATCGAACGCGGGCAGGGCAGCATCGTCATGATGGGGTCGATCCTGTCGCTGCGGGCCTTCGCCAACCGCAGCGCCTACGGCGTGTCGAAGGCGGGCGTCGCCAGCCTCGCCAAGGCGCTGGCCTTCGAGCTCGGCCCACACGGCATCACCGTCAACACCGTGGCGCCGACGGTGATCGAGACCGACCTCAACCGCGACCTCATCAGGACCCAGCCGCATCTCTACGACGGCGTGCTGCGCCGCACCGCGCTCGGCCGTCTCGGCGTTCCCGAGGACCTTGCGGGCCTGCTGGTGTTCCTCGCCTCGCCCGCCTCGCGCTACGTGACGGGGCAGGTGATCGGCGTCGACGGCGGCTTCCTCGCCTCCTGAACCCGATCACAGCGCCGGCCACACGCCTCCGGAGACGGCGAGGATCTCGCCGGTCACGTAGGAGGATTCGTCGCTGGCGAAGAACAGCACGGCATTGGCGATGTCGCGCGGCTCGCCGAGCCGCTTGAGCAGCGGCTTGGCGGCGTAGTGCTCCAGCTCGTCCGCGCCGAGCCGGTCGAGAACGCGCGTGCGGATGGTGCCCGGCGCGATGCAGTTGACCGTGACGTGCGGCGCAAGCTCCATCGCCAGCGTGCGCGTGAAGGAGGCGACGGCCGCCTTGGCCGCGCCGTAGTCGGAGCTGCCCGTCTCGCCGGAAAAGTTGATCGACGTCACGTTGACGATGCGGCCGGCGCCGCGCGCGACCATGCCGGGCGCGATGCGCTGAACGAGATGGAAGTTCGGCTTGAGGTTGAGGGCGAAGGTCGCGTCCCAGCGGCTTTCGCTCATGGTCAGGAACGGCTCGAACAGCGTCTGCGCGCGGATGCCGCCGACGATGTTGGCGAGGATATCGACCCGGCCGAACCGTTCGAGCGCGGCCTCGGCGAAGGCGGCGGCCTCGCCGGCGACGGTGAGGTCGCCGCGAACGGCCACGACACGTTTCTCGTCGCCGAGGATTTCCGCGAGCCGCCCGGCGGTCTGGTCGAGCCGGGCCTGCGAGATGTCGCTGATCGCGACGCTCGCCCCTTCCTCGGCCAGCCGCTCGGCGACGGCCCCGCCCATCGGGCCGCCGGCGCCGGTGACCATGGCGATCTTTCCTTCGAGCCTCATGCGCTCTCTCCTCCCTGTCGCGTTGGCTGCGCCTCGGCGGCGGCGCGTATCGCCTCCACCGCCTCGGGGTTGACGAGCGCGGAGAGGTCGCCCTGCGCCTCGCCGGTGAGGACGGCGCGAATGACGCGGCGCATCGTCTTCATGTTGCGGGTCTTGGGCAGGTCCGGCACGCACAGCACCCGCTCGGGCCGGAAGGCGCGGCCGAAGCCTTGCGCGATCGCCTCGCGCGCAGCCGCGGCGGCGGCGTCCTCCGCCACGCCCGGCGACGGCACGGCCACCAGCACCACCGCGGAACCCTTGACCGGGTCGGGCACCGCGACGGCGGCCGCATCGCTGACGAGGCCGGTCGACAGCGCCAGCGATTCGATCTCCGCCGGGCCGGTGCGCTTGCCGGCCAGCTTGATGGTGTCGTCGGAGCGCCCGTGCACGTACCAGTAGCCGTCGGCGTCGCGCGACGCCCAGTCGCCGTGCACCCACATGCCCGGAAACCGGCTCCAGTAGTTCTCGATGTAGCGCCCGGGATCGTGCAGCAGGCCCTTGGTGAGGCCGATGCAGGGGCCGCGCATGACGAGCTCCCCGACCTCGCCGGGGCCGACGGGCCTGCCCGCATCGTCGACGATGTCGGCATTGGTCCCGGGAATGGGACCGTTGAAGCTGGCCGGCTTGATCGGAAACAGCGGATTGGTCGCGAGCAGGCCGCCCATCTCCGTGCCGCCGCTGTAGTTCATGAGCGGCCGGCTGCCGCCCAGCACGCAATCGAAGATCCAGCGCCAGGAATCGTGGTCCCACGGCTCGCCGGTGGAAGCGGCGACGCGCAGCGACGACAGATCGTAGCGCGAGACCGTATCGCGGCCGTGCCGCATCAGAAGCCGCGCGATCGTGGACCCGACGCCGAGGAAGGTGACGCGGTGGTCCTGGACGAGACGCCACAGGCGGCCGGGCTCCGGATAGTCCGGCGTTCCCTCGGCAAGCACCAGCGTCGCCCCGCGCATCAGCGCCGCGGTGATCTGGATCGGGCCGACCAGCCAGCCGATGTCGGTCATCCACAGCAGCCTGTCGTCGGGCTTGAGGTCGAAGCAGAGCGCGAAATCCTCTCCCGTCTTGGTCAGGAAGCCGCAATGGGTGTGCACGGTGCCCTTGGGCTTTCCCGTCGTGCCGGAGGTGTAGACGATCATCAGCGGCGCCTCGGCGTCGAGCTCGACCGCCTGCGTGTCCTCGGCCGCGCGGGCGATAAGGCTTTCCCATGCCACGTCGCGGCCGGCTCTCTCCTCGGAAGGAAGGGCCTTCGCGCCGAGACGGTGGACGGTGACGACGTGGCGCAGCGCAGGAAGCCCGGCCGCGGCCTCGTCGACCACGGATTTCATCGCCACGACGCGGCCGCGCCGCATGCAGCCGTCGACGGTGATGCAGGCGACGGCGCCGCTGTCCTGCATCCGCACGGCGAGCGCTTCCGCGCCGAAGCCCGAGAACAGCGGCAGGACGATGCAGCCGAGCCGGGCGAGCGCGAGAAAAGCCGTGACGGCTTCCGGCACCATCGGCATGTAGAGGCCGACCGGATCGCCGGGGCGCAAGCCGAGCGCGGCGAGGCCCGCCGCAGCGCGCGCCGCCTCGTCGGCGAGCGCCGCATAGGTGACGGTGCGGACGGTGCCGTCCTCCCCCTCCCAGACGATGGCGGGACGGTCTCCTCGGCCCTGTTCGAGATTGCGCTCGATCAGGGTCTCGCTCATGTTCATGCGCCCGCCGACGCACCACTTCACCCATTCCGGGCCGTCGCCGGCGTCGAGCACGCGGTCGAAAGGCCGGCGGAAGCGGATGTCGAGGAAGCGGATCAGCCCGTCCCAGAACCATGCCGGGTCGGCCTCGGCGCGCGCTGCCAGGCCGGCATAGTCGGCCTCGCCCATGTCGCGGATGAAAGCGGTCCAGTTGGCCGCCTCGACGAAGGCGGCGTCGGGCCGCCAGGCGATCGCCGCCGGATCGGGCCGCGGGGAAGGCGCGCTCATGCCCGCGTCTCCGCATCGCAGGCGATCAGCGCCGCGATGAAGGGAGCCATGTAGGCCTTCATCTCCCGATGCACGGCGGAGGCCTGGTAGCGGTCGTGGTCCTCCTCGGTGTCGAAGCTCGACAGCACCGCCCAGTCGTAGCCCTCGCCGCGGTCGGCGCGGTTGGGCACGAAGGCGTAGCTGCGCACATAGGGAAGCTCCGCGCGGACCCTCGCGACATAGGCGGCGACCTGCCGATGGAACGCGGCGTCGATGCCCGACAGCCGCATCAGAACGATATGATGAAACATCTGCTCCTCCTCCCGCTGCGCGCTCCCGTGCGCAGGCCTTATCCGTGGCCGTCGGCGCCGGCTTTCGCCCGCCTCGCGGCCCTGCGCACGGCCCCGATCCGATCCGCAGCAATCGCACTCTAGCATACGACACCATTGACGGATAGAAATGAATGAGCCATCATTCACTTGCAAAACAACATACAGGACAACGCCCTCGCATCGAGGGCAAGGGGTCCGAGGGGATAGGGTCCGGTCGTCTTCGATCAGGGAGAAGAGGAGGGAATCGGGCAGCAGGACAGACGGGTGTGAGAGGCGGTTGGAGGCCGCCCGGCATGCCCTGCTTCATGGGTTGGACGAGGCTTCAAGGGAGGAAAGCCGGTGAATTGTTTCTGGTTCGGAAGATGCCGCGCGGGCAATGCCCGGCGGGGAGCATTCGGGAGGGCGGCATGCTTGTCCAGATCCTGAACGGCCTCGTCTATGGCGGGCTTCTCTACATCGTCGCCGTCGGGCTGGTGCTGATCTTCGGCCTGCGCCGCGTCGTGAACTTCGCCCATGGCGGCCTGTTCATGGTCGGCGCCTATGTCGGCTTCGCCGTCGCCTCGCTGACGAATTTCTGGCTCGCCGTCGTCGTGTCGGTGCTGGTGCTGGCCGCGCTCGGCGTGCTGCTCGACCGCTTCGTGTTCCGGCCGCTCCAGAACGAGAACCACATCGTCACGGTGCTCGTCACCTTCGGCATCCTGCTGGTGCTGGAGGACGTGGTCCAGACCATCTGGGGCAAGGACTTCCTCTCGATGCCGACGCCGCCCCTCCTGTCGGGGACGGTCACGATCTTCGGCAACATGTTCCCGGTGTACCGGCTCGTCGTGATCCTGGTCGCCGCCTGCGTCGCCATCGGCCTGACGCTGTGGCTGCGCTACAGCCGGATCGGCCTGTTCGTGCGCGCCTCCAGCATGGATGCCGAGACGACCGCCGTTCAGGGCGTCAACACCGACCGGGTGTCGATGATCGTGGTCGCCGTCGGCGCCGGGCTCGCCGGCCTGTCCGGCACCGTCGCCGCGCCGCTCCTGGCGCTGTCGCCGGCCATGGGCAGCTTCATCCTGATCGAGTCCTTCATCGTCGTCGTGGTCGGCGGCCTGGGCAGCTTCTCCGGCGCGTTCCTGGCCGCGATCATCATCGGCCAGATCCACAACTTCGGAGTCATCTACCTGCCGTGGGCAGCGACGATGATCCCGTTCCTTCTCATGGTCGGCGTCCTGATCTGGCGGCCGACGGGCGTGGCAGGGAGTCACGTATGAGCGACAGCATCACTCTCAGCAACCGCCCGCGCGGGGGCCTGATGGCCTCGTTGCCGCAGCGCAGCGTCTTCGTGCTGGCCGCGGTGGCGGCGGCGGTGGGCATCTTCCTGCCGGGCCTGGTCTCTTCGGTCCTGCTGCTCAGCCTGATGACGCAGGCCGTGATCGGCGCCATCACCGCGACGGGCGTCGGCCTCCTGTTCCGCCAGAACGGCGTCGTCAGCTTCGGCCATGCCGCGTTCTACGGCTCGGCGGCCTACATCATCGGCCTGTCGATGCGCTACGGCCTGCTGCCGGCCGAGCTGGCGATCATCGCGGCGCTGGTGCTGCCGCCCCTGCTCGCCTTCCTGCTCGGTCTGGTCATCGTGCGGATTCCGGGCGTGGCCTTCGCCATGCTCACGCTCGCCGTGGGGCAGGCGATCTACGAGTTCGCGCTCAAGGCGCGCCACATCACGGTCGGCGACGACGGCTTCGCCGTCAACTTTCCGGCGCAGGTGTTCGGCATCTCCGTGCGCACCTTCCAGCATCCGTCGTCAATGTTCCTGATCTGCTGGATGCTGCTGATCGTCATCCTGCTGGCGCTGCAGGTGTTCGCCAACAGCCCGCTCGGCCGGCTGACGGTCGCGATCCGCGAGAACGAGGAGCGCGCGCGCTTCATCGGCTACCGGACCGTGGTGCCGCGCGCCTTCGTCTATGCGCTCTCGGCCTTCGTCGCCTCGATCGCCGGGGTCATGGCGGTGCTCTACAACGGCTTCGTCTCGCCGGACATGCTGCACTGGAGCCTGTCGGGGTCCGTGCTCATCATGGCCATCATCGGCGGGCCGAAATATCTGTGGGGGCCTGCCCTCGGCGCCGTCGTGTTCTTCTTCATCAAGGACTTCACCGGCAACCTGACGGAGCACTGGCCGGCCATCATCGGCATGATCGTCATCATCACCACGCTGATGCTGCCGGAAGGGCTGGCCGGCGCGCTCGCCCGGCTCGCCGGGGCGGTGCGCAGGCGCGGCAACGCAACCGGGGAGGCCGCGCAATGATCGCGATCGAAGGCACCAACCTCACGCGCGGCTTCGGCGGCTTCGTCGCCCTCGACAAGATCTGCATCTCCGTGCCCGAGGGGCAGATTCGCGGGCTGATCGGCCCGAACGGGGCGGGCAAGTCGACGCTGATCGACGTCCTGTCCGGGCGGGCCGAGAACTGGTCCGGTCAGGTGAAGCTGTTCGGCGAGGACATCTCGCCGCTCTCGGCGCAGCAGCGGCGCAGGATCGGGCTCGCCCGCTCGTTCCAGCGCACCAACATCTTCCCCGATCTCGGCGTGGCGGAGCAGCTCGACATCGCCGCGCGCCGGGCGGAGCAGCCGAATGTCGGCGAGGTCCTGCACGAGCTCGGCCTTGCGCCCTACGCCCACCAGCGCGCCGCCGACATCTCCTATGGCGACCAGCGGCGGCTCGATCTCGGGCTGGCGCTGATCGGCCGCCCGCGCGTGCTCCTTCTCGACGAGCCGGCGGCCGGACTGACCGTGCAGGAATCGATGGACATGGCCGAGATGCTGCGCGACCTCGCGCAGCGCTGGGGCGTGACCGTGCTGATCGTCGAGCACGACATGGATGTCGTGTTCAGCATCTGCCAGCACATCACCGTGCTGCATCTCGGCCGGGTGCTGGCCGACGGGGCTCCGGAGGAAATCAAGAGGATTCCCGAGGTCGTCACCGCTTATCTGGGGAGCGCGGCATGAGCGAGCTTCTGGCTTTCAACGATGTCCGCTCCGGCTACGGCGCGGCGCGCGTGCTGCACGGCGTCGACATCTCCGTCGGGGCGAACGAGCGCGTCGCCATCGTCGGCCGCAACGGCGTCGGCAAGACAACGGTCGTCAACACCTTCCTCGGCATCGCGCGGCTCAACGGCGGCGAAATCCGCCTCAACGGCCGCGCCCAGCGCGACCTGCGCCGGTTCTCGGCCGCGCGCAGCGGCGTTGCGGTGGTGCCGCAGGGGCGCTGCATCATCCCGAACCTGACCGTGGAGGAGAACCTGCTTCTGGGGGCGGCGGTCGACCGGCCCGGACCGTGGAATCTCGACGCGGTCTACGACCTCTTCCCCGTCCTGCGCGAGCGGCGGGGCAATGCCGGCACGGCGCTTTCGGGAGGCCAGCAGCAGATGCTGGCGATCGGCAGGGCGCTGATGGCCAATCCCGCGCTCCTCGTCCTCGACGAGCCGAGCGAGGGGCTGGCGCCGGTGATCGTCGACGAGCTGGCCGTGATCTTCAACCAGCTCGCCGACAGCGGGACGGGGCTGCTCCTGATCGAGCAGAACCTCGGCCTGATCGTCCGGGTGGCCAGGCGCTACTACGCTCTCTCCAAGGGAACGGTGGTCGATCAGGGGGACTTGAGCGGGCTTTCGATCGAAGGCCTCAAGCGGCACGTCGCGATCTGAAGCGTGTCGAGAACAACGGGGAAATGACTGGGAAGGAGAAGGAAATGTCGGTTCGCATGAAAAGATATCTCGGCCTCGCCGGCGCTCTGGCCGTGGCCACGGGCTTCGCCGCCGGCGCGGCGCTGGCGCAGGACCCGATCCGCATCGGTGTCCCGACCGCGACGTCGGGCACCTATGCCGACCTCGGCAACCAGGCCATCCGCGCCGTCGAGTTCGCCGCGCAGGAGGCGAACAAGGCCGGCGGCGTCGACGGCCGCATGGTCGAGTACCGCGTCTACGACTCGGAGGCGAAGCCCGAGGTGGCGCGCCGCCAGGCCGAGAAGCTGGCGCTCGAAGGCTACAACCTCCTGACCGGCACCGTCGCCTCGGGCGAGGGGCTGGCCATGGCGCCGATGCTGGAGCGGTGGGACGCGCTCTACATCTCCACCATCAACAAGAGCAACCAGCTCTCCGGCGAGAGCTGCACGGCCCGCATGTTCCGCGTCAACAAGATGGACGCCCAGGACGGCATGGTCATCAAGCCGTGGCTCGCCGACCGGAGCGAGAAGAAGTGGGCGGTCATGGCCGCCGACATCGCCTGGGGCCAGGACGCGTCGAAGAGCTTCAACGAGGCGGCCGCCGACACCGGCAAGGAGATCGTCGTCAACCTGTTCTCGCCCTTCGGCACCAACGACTTCGCGCCCTACATCCAGCAGATCCGCGATTCGGGAGCGGAGGGCCTGTGGATCGCGCTCGCCGGGCGCGACGCCATCAACTTCGCCACCCAGGCCGGCCAGTTCGGCTTGTTCGATGCCGTCTTCACCGCCGGCGTCAGCTTCGTGACGGACAACACCGTCAACACGCTGGGCGAGATCTCCCGCGACATCAACGGCATCATCAACTACTCCTCGACCCTCGACACGCCGGAGAACAAGGCGTTCGTGGAGGCCTGGAAGGCCCACTACAACGGCGACGAACCCTCCAACTTCGAGGGCGAGACCTATATGGGCATGCAGGTCATCCTCGAGGCGGTGCGCCGCGCCGGCAGCGTCACGCCGATCGAGATCGCCAAGCAGATGCGCGGCGGCACGTTCCCGACCATCCTGGGCGAGCTGACCATCCGGGCGGAGGATCACCAGATCATCGCCCCGAACTATTTCGGCTATGTCGGCGAGTATAACGGCAAGCTGAAGCCGATCATCACCATGTCGATCGACGCGGAGACCGCCACGCCTCCGCCGAACCCGGCCTGCCAGATGGGCGAACTGCGCTAGAACTGCAACAACGGCTTGCCGGCGAAGCCCCCGGGCTGAGCCGGCAAGCCATAAATCGCTATCGGTTCGGTATAGGGAGCGCTAGATTGGGCTGAACCGATTCCGAAAACCGGAAAGCCCATGAACAGTCACAATATTGTCAAATCGAAGATTACCGACCCCGAGCTGGTCGAATGGCGTCGGGCGCAGATCATCAATGCGGCAATTGATCTGTTCGGCCGGCATGGTTATCACGTCACCAAGATGCGCGATATTGCCGAAAAGGCAGGGGTGAGCATCGGGCTCATCTATCAATATGTCGAGGACAAGGAAGACGTGCTGTTCCTTGCCCTCATCGAGGTCCTGAATTCCTATCTTCGCGAGATACCGGCCGCCGTCAGCGAGGAAACCGAGCCGCTGACGCGCTTCCGCCGCGCCATCCACGCCTATTGCATGGTCAACGACGTCAATGCCGACGCGACGGTGCTCGCCTATCGCGAGACGAAGTCGCTCGCCGTCGAGCGGCGCAACATCATCAAGGAGAAGGAGCTCGAGACGAACGAGATGATGGCCGGCTTCATCCGCGACTGCGTGGACGCCGGGCTGTTCGAGCCGGTCGACATCGAGCTCCTCGTCTACCAGATCGTGATGTTCTCGCACACCTGGGCGCTGAAGGCGTGGCGCTTCCGCAAGCTGATGACCGTCAACGAATATGTCGAGCGCGGCCTGAACCTGATGCTGAACGCCACGCTGACGCCGCGCGGAATGGAGGCCTACCGCACGCTCGCCCGCAAGCCGCTGCCGGCCGAGGAGGATCTGGCGCGCGCGCATGGCGGGGCGTTCGCCGGGGCGCCGACGCCGCAGGCCAAGGGCCGCAGCGGCCGCCGCCGCACCAGGGCTGCCGCGCCCGAGCGGCGCGACTGAAGCCCTATCCCGCCGCCTGGCGATAGGTCTGGTCGGCGATCACCAGCTTGTTGATCTCCGTCGTGCCTTCGTAGATGCGCAGCGCGCGGATTTCGCGATAGAGGCGCTCGACGGTATTACCCGAGACGACGCCGAGCCCGCCCCAGAGCTGGACGGCCTCGTCGATGACCCGCTGCGCCGCCTCGGTGGCGTGCATCTTGGCCATCGCGGCCTCGCGGGTGACGCGCTCCGCGCCGCTGTCCTTGGCCCAGGCCGAGCGATAGACCAACAGGGCAGAGGCATCCACGGCCGTCGCCATCTCGCCGATCTTCTGCCGGGTGATCTGGAACGCGCTCAGCGGCTCGCCGAAGACCTGCCGCGCAGCGGTGCGCGCCAGCGCCTCGTCGAGCGCGCGGCGGGCGAAGCCGAGCGCGGCGGCGCCGACCGTCGAGCGGAAGACGTCGAGATTGGCCATGGCGATGCGGAAGCCCTGCCCCGGAGCGCCGATCAGGTGGTCGCGCGGGATGCGGCATTTCTCGAAGCGGAGCGTGGCGAGCGGATGCGGCGCGATGACGTCGATGCGCTCGACCACGCCGAAGCCCGGCGTGTCGGCCGGCACGACGAAGGCGGCAAGCCCCCTGGCGCCCGGCGCATCGCCGAGGCGCGCGATCACCACATACTGGTCGGCGATGCCGCCGTTGGAGATCCACGTCTTGACGCCGTCGAGCACGTAGGCGTCGCCGTCCTCGACCGCGCGCGTCGCGATCGCGCCGGCATCGGAGCCCGCATCGGGCTCCGACATCGCCAGCGCCGCCACCTTGCGGCCGGTGGCGATGCCGTCGAGGAAGCGCCGCTTCTGCTCGGCCGTGCCGAACAGGCTGATCGGGCCGGTGCCGAGGCCCTGCATGACGAAGGCGAAGTCGGCGAGCCCGTCATGATAGGCCAGCACCTCGCGGGCGAGGCACAGCGAGCGCACGTCGAGCGTCGCGTGGCGGCCGCCGGCCTCGGCCGGAACGCACAGCTCCAGGAAGCCGGCCTCGCCCAGCGCCCGGACGTAGCCGAGGCAGGCCGCATCGAGCTCCGCATTGCCATGCGGATGCGGCGGCTCCATACCGATGCGGCCGGCGGCCCAGCCGTCGAGGTCGGCGGCGAGAGCCCGGTGGCGCTCCTCGAAGAACGGCCAGTTGCGGTAGGTCCTGTCGGGCATCGGGATCGCCTTTCCGCGTAGAAGCAGGGAGATGGAGCCTTTTCGCGACGTCGGAGAGAAGCGGAGAATGCTCTAGTTGCCTTGGAAGACCGGCCTCTCCTTGGCGACGAAGGCGAGATAGGCGCGCTCGTAGTCCTTCGTCTGCATGCAGATCGCCTGCGCCTGGGCTTCGGCCTCGATCGCCTCGTCGATGCCCATGTTCCACTCCTGATGGATGCACTTCTTGGTCATGGAGTGGGCGAAGGTTGGCCCGGCGCGCAGGCTTCTCGCGAGCTTCATCGCCTCGTCCAGCACGGCCTCCGACGATGCGAGCTTGTTGTAGAAGCCCCAGCGCTCGGCTTCCTCGCCGCCCATGGCGCGGCCGGTGTAGAGAAGCTCGGAGGCGCGGCCGACGCCGATGATGCGCGGCAGGATGTTGCAGGCTCCCATGTCGGCGCCGGCAAGGCCGACGCGCACGAACAGGAACGCCACCTTCGATTCCGGCGTGCCGACCCGCAGGTCCGACGCCATCGCCACGATCGCGCCGGCGCCGGCGCATACGCCGTCGACGGCGGCGACGATCGGCTGCGGGCAGGCGCGCATCTCCTTGACGAGGTCGCCGGTCATGCGCGTGAAGGAGAGCAGGCCGTCCATGTCGTCGGCGCGCTGCATCTCGACCAGCGGGCCGATGATCTCGTGGACATCGCCGCCGGAGCAGAAATTGCCGCCGGCGCCGGTGACGACCACCACCTTGACCTCGGGCGCGTGGCGCAGGTCGTGGAAGGTGTCGCGCAGCTCGGCATAGGAGTCGAAGGTGAGCGGGTTCTTGCGCTCGGGCCGGTTGAGCGTGATCGTCGCGACGCCGTCGTCGAGCTCCCATTTGAAGTGCTGCGGGCGGAAGTCGCTGAAATCGACGCGGCCGGGACGG
>ERZ869909.2655-NODE-2655-length-11419-cov-4.021866_pt1 | contig 11419 bp, 8 predicted proteins | sample MGYA00520892_ERZ869909 | MGnify/ENA primary metagenome ERZ869909 (study PRJEB32215, sample SAMEA104723947) | bioreactor metagenome | biome: bioreactor; feature: anaerobic bioreactor; material: water | place: China | collected 2015-03-12 ... | reverse complement strand
GAGCGCTGCGCGAGATGGGGTTCGAGCTGGGCCGGCTCAAGACGGGGACGCCGCCGCGGCTGCGGATGGGGAGCATCGATTGGGCGGGGCTGGATGAGGATGGCGGTGAGGTTGCGCCGACGCCGTTCAGCGAGATGACGGAGCGGGGCGTGTTTCCGGTGCTGGAGCAGGTGTCGTGCCGCGTGACACGGACGACGGAGGCGGGGCATGCGTTGATCCGGGAGAACCTGCATCGTGCGCCGATGTACACGGGGCAGATCGAGTCGGTGGGGCCACGGTATTGCCCGTCGATCGAGGACAAGGTGGTTCGATTCGCGGATCGGTCGAGCCACCATGTGTTTCTGGAGCCTGAGTCGCACGAGTCGGACTGGGTGTACTGCAACGGGATCGCGACCTCGCTGCCTGTGGATGTGCAGGAGCGATTGGTGCACTCGATGCCGGGGTGCGAGCGGGCGGAGGTGGTGCAGTGGGGGTATGCGGTCGAGTACGACATGGTGCGTCCGCACCAGATTGATGCGACGGGGATGACGAAGCTGGTGGACGGTTTGTTTCTTGCGGGGCAGATCAACGGCACGAGCGGGTACGAGGAGGCGGCGGGGCAGGGGGTGGTCGCGGGTGTGAATGCCGCGCGGTGGGCGATGGGGGAGGCGTTGGTGACGCTGGGGCGGGAGCAGGCGTACATCGGTGTGATGATGGATGATTTGGTGACGAAGACGCCGGTGGAGCCGTACCGGATGTTCACGAGTCGGGCGGAGCATCGGCTGATCCTGCGGGCGGACAACGCTTCGGATCGTCTGACCGAGCTTGGTCGCGTGTGGGGTGTGGTGAGTGATGCGCGGTGGGCGTTGCTGGAGCGGCGTCGGGCGGAGTTGGAGCGGGTGGATGCGCTGGTGGAGTCGGCGCGGTGCGCGGATGGGGCGTGGCTGCGTGATGCGGTGCGTCGTCCGGGGTACGAGGCGGCGGATCTGGCGCGGGATCTGGGGATGAGGCCGGGTGTGGATGTGGCGTGGGGTGTTCTGGAGACGGTGCACGCGGAGCGGGCGTACGAGGGGTACATCCGTCGGCAGCGTGCGGAGATTCGTCGGCACAGCTCGATGGAGCGTCGCGTGATTCCGGATGGGATGGACTTCGCGAAGATCGAGGGATTGCGGAGTGAGACGAAGCGGAATCTGTCGCGGTTTCGTCCGGCGACGATCGGTCAGGCGAGCCGTCTGGAGGGGGTGAACCCGGCGGACATCACTGTGCTGCTGGTTGCGATGCAGAGGGCGCAGGTTGCGGGGTAGTCCCGTCGGCGGGATCCGCGGGCTCGCTTCCCGCTTCGCCGCACTTGGTCGCGAGTTGATTGAGCGATTGCTTGGCGCCCGCGATGCCGTTGATACGGAGTTGCTCGATGCACTCTTCGGTCAGTGTTTCGATGATCGCGATGCCGAGCTGCTCCGCCTGCGCGGCGATGTCCTCGACGGTGTGGATGACGGAGATGATGTCGTTCTCCGTGATGGACTTGCGGAGTTCGTGGACGGACTCCGAGAGTCGCTTGATGGCCTCGGCGGCTTCGGCTTCATCGCACGGAGCGGCGCTGGTGTTGTCGGCGAGGGGGCTGAAGGAACCGTCGGGGAGGATGTGCTGAGCGAGACTGCGAAGAACCTCGCGCTTCTCCGGAGGGGAATTGATGACCTCGCTTCCTCCTGCGAGGATGATCCGTGTCTCGGGGAGCTTGCCATCCTTCGGTACGAGGTGGAGGATCGCGCCGTCGTATCCCTCGGAGCGGAGGGATCGCATGGCCTGTTCCCACTCCTGCTTGACGACGGATGCGTCGAGGAAGATCACATCAGGGTTGTGGTGGAGTGATTTGCGCAGTCGAGAGAGATCTCCCGTCGTCGTGGCGCGGATGCGGGTTTCGCCGAGAATCTTCATCAGTGCGGCGGTGAGTTTCTTGTCCTGAGAGACGATGACCGCGGTTCCGTTGAGTCGCGAGGGATCAACAGAGTCGAGGTACTCCTCCTGTTGCGTGGGATCCTGGAGGAGGAAGTCGGAGGGGGCGATGGGGTGATCGAAGCGGACGCCGACCTCGTGGATGCGTCCTTTGATGTGCGAGCATCGGAGGATCACACCGGGGATGCAGCGCGGTTCGCCTTCGCGCGAGCGGAGCGTGGTGACGCAGCGCTGGTCCTTGTAGAGGTATCCGCCGTAGAGAAATCCGATGCCCTGCGTCGAGAGATTGCGTGGGATGACGACCGCGCTGCTCTTGCCGGAGGTTTCGTCGATGACCGTGACGACGGCGCGTTGCTGGCGGAGACTCCAGCGGATGCCCTTGCGGACAAACTTGCCGCCGGCTCCGCCGGAGTGCTGCGAGCTGTCGAGACGCTCGAGCAGTTGCGTCAGCTCGCGGTCCGACAGACGGATGAGATCAACGATTTTCTCGTTGGGCATGGCGCGACACTCCCTGGTTGGGAATATCGGCGGGAGCGTTGGGGTGGATTTCGGATGGTCTCGGCGGGCGGTGTCCGGATCGCCGGAAATGTGCCGATGGTGCGGGTTCCGATTGTTTCCGGACGCTGCTGGCTGCGTCAGGATGCGGGCATGTCCGCGGCGAGGTCGAGCGAGGTCTCCACGCCCAGGGACGCGTAGATCTCGCGTGTCGCGGTGGATTTGTTGAGCGTGTAGAAGTGGATGCCCGCAACATCATTGTCGAGCAGGTCGCGGCACTGCTCGGTGGCCCAGTGGATACCGACGCGCCGGGTGGCGTCCGCTCTGCCGTTGCACCGGCTGATGGCGCGGAGGAGGGACGCGGGGAAACGGGCGCCCGCGGCGAGGTCGGCCATGCGCATAAGCCCGGAGGAACTGGTGACCGGCATGATGCCCGCGACGATGGGCACGCTGATGCCCGCGAGTTCGCAGCGTTCGCGGAAGTCGTAGAAGTCGCGGTTGTCGAAGAAAAGCTGGGTGATGATGCAGTCGGCGCCGGCGTCGACCTTGGCCTTGAGGTACTCGATCTCCTTGACGCGGTTGGGTGTCGAGGGGTGACCCTCGGGGAATCCGGCAACGGCGATGCCGAAGCCGCGCGGATCAGGGATGGCGGTGCCCGCGTGGCGGTCCTTGAATTTGCGGATGTACTGGACGAGTTCGGAGGCGTAGCGGAACGCATCGAGTGAGCGATCGTAGTTCGGGGCGTTCCTCGGGGGATCGCCGCCGAGGGCGAGGATGTTGCTGATGCCCGCCGAGGCATATCCCTCGAGGATGTCGTAGATCTCCGCTTCGGTGTGCCCGATGCAGGTGAGGTGCGGCATGACTTCGAGCGGTGTTTGCTGCTTGATGCGGACGACGAGGTCGTGCGTGACTTTGCGCGTGCCGCCGCCGGCGCCGTAGGTGACCGAGACATGCGAGGGCTTGAGCGGGACGAGTTCCGCGATGTTGTCGAAGAGCGAGGCGGCGGAGTCGGCGGTCTTCGGCGGAAAGAACTCGAAGGAGAAGGTCTGGCCTCGTTCGGTGAAGATGTCGGCGATGTGCATGGTGATGCTTTCGCTGGGTTGATTGTGATGTGAAGCGCCGCGGCCCGCGTTGGCGGACGGCGGCGTGGGATTCATCGGGAATGAGTGATCAATAGCGGTAGTGCTCGGGCTTGTAGGGTCCGTCGACGGGGACGCCGATGTACTCGGCCTGCTCGGGGGAGAGCTTGGTGAGCTTCGCGCCGAGCTTGTCGAGGTGGAGCATCGCGACCTTCTCGTCGAGGTGCTTCGGGAGCGTGTAGACCTTCTTTTCGTACTGCTCGTTGTTCTGCCAGAGCTCGACCTGCGCGATGGTCTGGTTGGTGAAGGAGTTGGACATGACGAAGGAGGGGTGCCCGGTGGCGCAGCCGAGGTTCACGAGTCGGCCCTCGGCGAGGATGATGATCGAGTGCGGCTCGCAGCCGGCTTCCTTCTTGAAGCGGAACTCGTGGACCTGATCCTTCACCTTGATCTTCTCGACCTTGCCCTCCTTGACGAGCTTTTCGAGCTTGTACATCTCGATCTCGTTGTCGAAGTGGCCGATGTTGCACACGATGGCGTTGTGCTTCATCTTCTTCATGTGCTCGACGGTGATGATGTCTTTGTTGCCCGTGGCGGTGACGAAGACATCGACCTTCGAGACGACATCGTCGATGGTCACAACCTCGTGGCCGTCCATGCATGCCTGGAGGGCGCAGATGGGATCGACCTCGGTGGTCATGACGCGGGCCTTCTGGGCGGCGAGGGACTCGACCGAGCCCTTGCCGACATCGCCGTAGCCGCAGACGAGGCAGACCTTGCCGGAGAGCATGACATCGGTGGCGCGGTTGATGGCGTCGACGAGTGAGTGACGACAGCCGTAGAGGTTGTCGAATTTGCTCTTGGTGACCGAGTCGTTGACATTGATGGCGGGGAAGAGGAGTGTTCCGGACTCCTGCATCTGGTAGAGGCGGTGGACGCCGGTGGTGGTTTCTTCGGAGACGCCGCGGATGCCGGGGACCATGCGCCGGAAGAAGTTGCCGTCTTCCTGGACCTTGTCGCGGAGCAGCGCGAGGACGACCTTGAACTCCTCGTTCTCGGTGGAGTCCGGATCGGGGAGCGTGCCGTCCTTCTCGTAGGCGATCTCGGCCTTGACGCCCTCGTGGATGAGCATCGTGGCGTCGCCGCCGTCATCGACGATGATGTGCGGGCCGTTGGATCCGTTGGCGTCGGCCTGCGGCCATGCGAGCGCCTGGAGCGTGCACCACCAGTACTCTTCGAGCGTCTCGCCCTTCCATGCGAAGACGGGCGTGCCCTTCTTGCCTTCGCGTCCGGCGACGACCGCGGCGGCGGCATGGTCCTGTGTCGAGAAGATGTTGCAGGAGGCCCAGCGAACATCCGCGCCGAGATCCTGGAGTGTTTCGATGAGCACGGCGGTCTGCACGGTCATGTGCAGCGAGCCCATGACGCGGGCGCCCTTGAGCGGCTGCTTGCTGCCGTACTCGTCGCGGCAGGCGATGAGTCCGGGCATCTCGTGCTCGGCGAGCGTGATCTCGTGACGCCCGTAGGTGATGGCCTCCTTGGAGAGATCCCGGACCTTGTGCTGGAGGTCGCACGAGAGTGCGAGGCCGGTGTTGAGGAATGTCTTCTGTGTCGATGCGGTGGTCACGCTTTGCTCCTTGAATTGCTTGTGAATCGTGTGTTTCTTGTGAGTATTGGATTGTTCTGCGAGTCAGCGGGTGGAGGGGTTGTTCGCGGTGGCGACGAAGAGGCCGGGGCCGCGGGATGTCGCTTCGGTCGGGAGTGGTGCGATGCGCGGGTTGGTGAATCCGGCATCGGAGAGGAGTTGCTTGACGGTGTCGGGGTTGAAGCCGAGGTGCGCGTGGCCCATGGACTGCTTGAAGATGGTGTGATCGTGTTCGAGCATGTCGATGATGAGGATGCGTCCGTCGGGCTTGAGAATGCGACGGACTTCGCGCAGTGCATTCTCGGGATCACTGACATGATGGAGCACCAGGACGAGCGTCGCGGCGTGCGCAGAGGCATCATCCACGGGAAGGTCCGAGAGCGAGCCGTGCGCGAAGCGGATGTTCCGGCAGTCCGCGAGCCGTTTGCGTGCCGCGCGGAGCATGGGTTCGGAGGGATCGACCGCGATGACTTCCTGCACGCACGGCGAGAGAATCTCGGCGACATTCCCCGTGCCGCAGCCGATGTCCGCGACGATCCAGTCCGGAGGAAGCAGCGCGAGCAGCCCGGGCGCGGTGAAGTGCTGGCCGAAGAGTTCCTGACGAAGACGATCCCACTCGCCCGCGACGCGACCGAAGAAGGCCAGCGAGTCGTAGCGCCGCTCCGCGAGGACCACCTTCAGACGCACCGCATCCTCATCAAAGAGCGGGTCAGCGCCGAGGTGCTGACGGAGCGCCCGCCACAGTGCGCGGGTGTCCTCCGGGAGATCGTCCTGGAGGAGGCGGTAGTACTTGGCGGTGCCCTCGGCCCGCTTGGTGACCCAGTTGGTGTCCGCGAGCGTCTTGAGGTGGCGGCTGACGGTGCTCTGGGGGAGTTGGATCACATTGGAGACCTCACCCACGCTTAGCTCTGCCTGCTCAAGGATGTGGCAGATGCGCAGGCGCACGGGCTCGCTCACCGCGGCGAGTCGGTCTGCGAGGGTCGGTATGGCGGGGGAAGACTTCATCCGTGTATGTGGATCGTGGATCCATCCATATTTGCGGATGAATTGTAGAAAGACTTGGGAGCATGTCAACGCACCGCGGCTTGCGTTCGGTAAAAAGTAGGGTATGCTGTGGATGAATGCGCGGTCTGGGTGGGTCTGAGGGGTGTCAGACGCCGGATCGCTCGACGGGCGGGATGGAGAAGGTGGGGCCGGGGATCTGGCCGTAGGAGCGGATGGCTTGCTGGATTTCAGGGTTTTCGGGTTCGATGTAGAGGGCCATGCGGAGGCGGTTGAGGGCCTTGGTCTCGTCGCCGGCGCGTCCGTAGAGGCGGGCGAGGCCCATCTGGGGCTGGATGGTGCGTCCGCGGTCGAGTTGGGCGGCGGTCAGGAGGGCGGTCTCGGAGGCGTCGAGGTCGCCCGCACGGAGGAGGAAGATGCCGAGGCGGACCCAGTCGGAGACGGCTCCGGAGGTCTCGGCGCGGTCGCGGAGTTCGCGGGTGAGGGAGGCGATGTCCCCGGATTCGAGCATGGCGGTGGCGAGGAGTTCGACGACTTCCTCGTTGTTGGGGCGCTGGGAGTAGGCGACCTCGAGGTGCTCGCGGGCTTCGAGGGGGCGGTCCAGCTTCAGGAGGGCGCGGGCGAGCTTCACATGGGCATCCCAGCGGGAGGGGCGTCGATCAACGATTTCGGCGTATTCCTCGGCGGCAAGTTGGTACTGGGAGCGATCCATGGCGCGGTCGCCCGAGGCCTCGACCATGTGCAGGGCGCGTGGGCCCGAGCAGGCGGTGAGGGTGAGGGCGAGGAGGGAGATGGCGAAGAGGGAGGTGATGCGTGGTGTGTTCATGGTGGTGCTCCGCTCGCGGTGGCGATGTTTCGGCTTGGGAAAGAGTGTATCGGCCTCGGGAGGAATATGGGTCCATATGCTGGGGCCATGGGCGAATGCGTGATTCTGCGGCACACGCTTGAGGATGGTTCGTGGCACTGGGACTGGATGTTCGCGCGGGGGGGCACGGGTGATGCGGATGAGGATGCGCGGGTACTGGTGACATTCCGGGTGGATGGGCGTCCGGATGATGCGGGGTGTGCGGCGTTCGAGGCGTTGCGGCTGGCCGATCACCGCGTCTGGTATCTGGGGTTCGAGGGTGAGATCGGGCGGAGCTTGGGGCGCGTGGAACGGGTGGCGCGGGGCGAGGTTGTGATCGAGGAAGAGGGGCCTGAGGCGATGGTGGTGCGGACGCGGTTCGGCGGGTGCGAGCGTCGGTGGCGGGGGGAGCGTGTCGAGGGAGCGCGGTGGGCGTTCCGGGAGTGGGTTTGTGCTGGAAGCGGGCGCTGAGGCCCGAAGAAGGCGAGCATGTGCGGGATTGTGGGCATTGTGGCGCCGGGTGGAGCGACGCCGTCGTTGGATGAACGCGGCGTGGTGATGATGCGCGATCGGCTCGCGCATCGTGGTCCCGATGGCGCGGGGTACTGGGCGCGCGGCTCGGTGGCGCTGGCGCATCGTCGGCTCAGCGTGATTGATCTTTCGGATGCGGGGGCGCAGCCGATGGCGACGGAGGAGGCGGAGCGCGGGGAGGGCGGCTTCGTGATCGTGTACAACGGGATGCTGTACAACGATCGCGAGGTGCGGAGCGCGTTGGAAGCCGAGGGTGTGCGGTTTCGGTCGAAGTGCGATACCGAGACGGTGCTGCGTGCGTTTGCGCGGTGGGGCGTGGAGTCGCTGTTCCGGCTGCGGGGGATGTTCGCATTCGCGGTGTGGGATGTGCAGCGCGGGGTGCTGACGCTGGCGCGGGATGCGCTGGGGATCAAGCCGCTGTACTTCGCGGAGGCGGGGCGCGAGTTTGTGTTCGCGAGTGAGATCCCGGCGATTCTGGCGCATCCGGGTGTGGAGCGCACGCCGAACATGGCGATGGTGAGCGGATACCTGACGACGATCCGCACCGTGCTGGGCAACGAGACGATGTACCGGGGCGTGCATGCGCTGGGGCCGGGCGAGATGGCGCAGGTGATGGCGGATGCGGAGGGGCGGCTGGATGTACGGCTGATGCGGTGGTGGGGGAGTGTGCCGGACGGATCACTCGATGTGGGGAGTGTTGCGGAGGCGGGGGAGCGGGTGCGGGGTGCGTTGGAGGAGTCGGTGGCGCTGCACCTGCGCGCGGATGTGGCGACTTGTGCGCTGCTCTCGGGCGGGATCGATTCGACGGTGCTGACGATGCTGGCGCGCGATGGGGTGGATGGATTACGGACCTACTGTGCGGGGGCGACGGATGGCGATGATGTCGGGGACGATCTGGAGTGGGCGCGCCGGGTGGCGGAGGAACTGGGGACGGAGCATCACGAGGCGATCGTGACGCGCGAGATGTTCCGGGAGAAGTGGGCGTGGATGGTGGGGCGGCTGGGCGTGCCGCTGAGCACGCCGAACGAGGTGGCGATTCACGCGGTGGCGAAGTGCCTGCGTGATGACGGGTGCATCGTGACGATCAGCGGCGAGGGCGCGGATGAGTTGCTGGCGGGATATGACGGCGTGCTGCTGCATGCGAGGGCGGAGATGGAATCGGGGAGGAATACTTCGTTCGGGGAGATGGCGCTTCGGGCGAGCGCGTGGATGGGTGCGGAGGTGAAGTCGCAGGTGTTCCGACCGGAGGTGTGGGAGGCGATCGGCGGAGACGCGTGGCTTGTCGAGTGGTACGAACGCGAGTTCGAGCGGGCGCGGAACGAGGCGTTGCCCGGGGGGATGGAGCGGGGCGATGCGCTTGCGCCGATGCAGCGGATGGTGCGCCGGGTGAATCTGACCGGTCTGCTGCAACGGCTGGACACGGCGACGATGCTCGCGGGCGTCGAGGGGCGGACGGCGTTCGCGGATGCGCGGGTGGCGCAGGTGTGCGAGGGGCTGCCGATGTGGGCGAAGTTCGCTGTGGGCGAGGATGGGGCGGTGGAGACGAAGCGGGCGTTGCGCGCGGGATTCGCGGGGCGGATCCCGAGCGGGGTCTCGGAGCGACGGAAGCAGAGCTTTCCGCTGCCGTTCCAGCGTTGGATCGCAGATGGGGTAGAGGTTTTACGGGATGGGAGAGCGGGGCGGGAGTGGTTCGGGCGGGAGGCGGTGGAGGCGGTTTGTGGTGCCCCGGGTGAAAACTGGCACCTCGCTTGGCCAATGATGAATGTGGCGCTCTGGTGCGAAGGGCTGTCGGAGTCGTCATACTGATGGTGCGGCCCGATAATTTGGGATTGGGCTTGGTGTGGAGGTGCGCGTGATGAGCGAAGAGATCGACAAGGTGGATCCGAACAAAATGGTCGAGGTGCGCCGCGCGGTGAATGAGTTCGAGGCCGGGATCATCGTCGCGCTGTTGGAGGATGCGGGGATCCAGTCGAGGGTTGTGGATTTCGACGGCGCCTCGCGGGGCATGTTCGGCGCGGCGAGCTTCTATCCGCGGAGCGTGTTGGTGCGCCGTGGTGATGCCGCGCGTGCCGATGAGTTGCTGACGAAACGGCGCGAGGAATCGGTGGATCTGGATTGGGACGAGGTGGATGTGGGTGATCCCGCGGATGGTCTTGCGCGACGGATCGCCGCGGATGATCACCGTTTCCCCAGAATGCCGCGGAGGTTGAAACGGATCATTGTCGTGCTGGGGATCGCGATTGTGCTGGTATTACTGTCCTGGCAACTTTCGTCGATCGTATCTCCGGCGCTGTTCGGATATTGAATTTTGCGGCGATCGTGGGTGTAGGGCACTTGCGAGGAAGGAAGTAGAACATGGCAAGTGGATCGCGGGGATTCGGCGGGGGCGATGCCGGGTCGTTCCGTCTGCAGGTGAATCAGAACAATGTGGACCTGAACCGGCTCGGGCTGTTTCTCGTCGGTGTCGGCGTGGTGCTGCTGCTGGTGGTCGGTGCGATGACGAGTTTCCACACGGTCGCGCCGGAGGGCGAGGCGGTGGTGAAGCGTTTCGGGCGGGTGGTGCAGGTTCGTCAGCCGGGGCTGCACTTCAAGCTGCCGTACGGGATCGACCGGGCGTACTTCGTGCCGACGCGTCGCGTGCTGAAGGAGGAGTTCGGGTTCCGGACCGTCTCGGTGGAGCGCCGGACGGACTACCGCAAGTCACGCGAGCATCTGGGCGAGTCGCTGATGCTGACGGGCGATCTGAAGGTGATCGATGTGGAGTGGGTGGTGCAGTACCGGATCGATGATGCGGAGAAGTATCTGCACCGCGTGCGCGAGCCGTCGAAGACGATCCGCGACATCTCGGAGGCGGTGATGCGCCGCATCGTGGGGAACAATCTGGGGAGCGATGTGCTGACGGAGAAGCGCGTCCGGGTGGCGACGCAGGCGCGAAACGAGTTGCAGGAGATTCTCGATTCGTTCGATTCGGGGATCTCGGTGAGCACGATCGAGCTGCAGGATGTGACGCCGCCGGAGCCGGTGAAGCCGGCGTTCAACGAGGTGAATCAGGCCGAGCAGGAGCGTGAGCGGCGGATCAACGAGGCGGAAAAGCGTCGGAATCAGTTGATCCCGCGTGCGGAGGGCGAGGCGCTGCAGGTGATCGCCTCGGCGCAGGGGTACGCGGCGGAGCGGGTGAACGGGGCGAAGGGCGAGGCGGCTCGGTTCGAGGCGATCCTGGTCGAGTATCGCAAGGTGCCGGAGGTGACGAGGCAGCGGTTGTATCTGGAGATGATCGACCGGGTGCTGCCGCAGGTCGGGCGCGTGCTTGTGATCGAGGAGGGGCAGATGTCGCCGCTGCCGTTGTTGAATCTGGATGCGGGGGGCGCGGGGACGCCGGTGCGACGAGAGGAGCGGACACGATGAACACGGTCTTCGGAAAACTCGGACTTGTATTGCTTGGTGTGGTGGTGCTGGGTGTCATCGGGTTCATCGTCTCGACCTATTCGCTGGACGAGACGGAGCAGGCGATCGTGGTGCAGTTCGGTGCGCCGGTCGGCGAACCGATCACGGAGCCGGGGCTGCATTTCAAGATCCCGTTCATTCAGGAGGTCCGCCGATTCGACAAGCGTCTGCTGTCGTGGGACGGCGATCCGAACCAGATCCCGACGCGGGGCGAGCAGTTCATCTCGGTGGATACCGCCGCGCGGTGGCGGATCGTCGATCCGCTGAAGTTCCTGGAGAGCGTGGGCGATGAGCGCGGGGCGCAGTTGCGCCTGAACGACATTCTGGATTCGGTGGTGCGCGACCAGATTTCGGCGAGCGATCTCGTGGAGATCGTGCGGTCGAAGGATTGGGAGGTCTCGCAGGAGGATCTGGAGCGTGCGCAGGTGACGGGCGAGTCGGACGAGG